>Ga0315280_10002544_pt1 | contig 29464 bp, 30 predicted proteins | sample YL17G06_40_MG_FD_203697 | JGI IMG/M metagenome (GOLD analysis project Ga0315280, IMG submission 203697) | Sediment microbial communities from Yellowstone Lake, YNP, Wyoming, USA - YL17G06_40 | ecosystem: Environmental > Aquatic > Freshwater > Lake > Sediment | place: USA: Wyoming | collected... | reverse complement strand
AGAGTCGCGCATCAGCCAGTTGCACGCGAGTGCTCTATTTAACCTGTCAGTAAAACTGAGGCAGTGGAAAGATGGCAGATTATGATCCCAACATAATAAAACCAGTCGAAGGTCTGCAAAATGTTGCGGGTTTGGTTCCCGCCAAAGGACGTGAACAGAGAAAGCGCCGGCAACACCTGCGCGAGGAGAACATTGAAAGCACCCAACGAGAGCGGGGCAAGTCGGCTGACAAGCAGAACCTCCGCAACAAGATTGCCAAAAATGAAAATGACCGGGATGCTATTGATTATTGCGCTTAGCTGAATGACTGTTACTACGCAAAAAAGAGCAAAAAGGTTAGGATAGCAAATGGGAAAAACAACAGGACACATTCTAAAGGCCGACAATGTTAAACTCGAAGGCCAATTGTACCTTGACCTGGCAAACATACAGGGAAGGTTGCCAAAAGAGAAAAACGCAGGTACATCTTCACCGCAGGTACATATTGTCCAAAACCAGCAGGAATTCGCCGTTATAGAGGTAGTATGTAGCTGTGGCAAAAAAACGTATTTGAAATGTGAATATGGTGGTTCCGAAGCGTCTGTTTAGGTGCACAATAGGACAAAGTATGTGGAGAAAATACGATGAGAATTAAGAAAAGTACTACACTTTTACTAATTTTGCTGCTATCCGCATCTCTGATATCGGGCTGCGCAGTTCCTCAAGAGCAGGCACAGGTAACTACCCTGCCCAGCTCAACCGGAGGGCAGCAGAGCGCGTCTATTGCGAAAAGATTCCGGGAGCCCGCCTCACGGACGGCGGTGGAGTCTGCAATGGAATTGTCGGAAAAATACGCCAAACTCTCCGATGAAGCGGCTGTGCTGCGGCAGGAGAACCAGGACTTTACCGCCAGAAACCGGCAGCTAAAAGAGCAGGTGGCTGCTCTTGAGACTCAATTGCAGCAGACACAAAAAGAATTAGGCGAGGCAAATGATATTCTAATTGAGATGCGTATCGAATTGAATAACTGGAAAACCAATGTCCTGGGTTTTCGCGATGAGATGCGTGACGCCGAAAAAGCTCAACTGGAAGCCCTGCTCAAAATACTTAAAGTTCTCGGCGGAGAAGTCAACGCAGAATCGGCACAGCAAAAGAATACAGTCTCACTTGCTGCACCGCCAAGCGAAAGTAAGCATGGCGAACCTCAACCACAGCAAACCCCAGCTTCAGGTGATTCGAAATGAATAGTTCAAAAATAGTTTCATTACTTTTGCTGACAGTCCTCCTGTCGGGCTGTAGGAACTTTTATAAAGCTCCTGCACAAGCAGCATACTATTATCTAAATTCAGACAAGAATTTGACCACCATCGGCAGGGTTGCTATTGTTGAGCTGGACAACGATTCGAGCTATCCGCAGATTTCCGCTGATGTAACTGAATCTCTTTACCAGGCACTGCAAAAGAAGCAGGTTTTCGGTTTAACGGTTGTCCGCCAACACGACCCCTCCTGGCGCAGTTTACAGTTGGACCTGGATTCGACATATACTCTTGACCAACTATCTGCGATTCGCAAGACTCTGAAATGCGGCGCAATACTGATTGGAACCATTACGCAATATCAGCCTTATCCTCATACGGTCATTGGTCTTCGTCTGAAGCTTTTGGATTTGACGGATGGACAGTTACTGTGGGCCCTCGAGCAAGTTTGGGATAGTGCCGATAAAACGACCGAACATCGCATAAAGGACTACTTCCAACATCAGAAACGCTCAGGTTTTGCACCCCTGCGGGAAGAACTGGTGACTGTTAGTTCACTTGAGTTTACCAAATTTGTAACTTATGAGGTTGGCGAAACGCTATAGGTCTAAAGGAAAACTCACAAAATGCCATTTTCGTCCGAAAAAGGCACTAACTTTAGAAAAAATGGTAACCGAGCAAAAAAGTTTTAAAGTTTTGTCAGAAACGTGCGAAAAGAATTAGGACCAAGGATTCTGAAAGAATAGTAACGCAATGATAGAGAAAATAGATACCAATAAGATCCAAGATTTCGTGGATAAGCCATCATCTAACCAGCCAAACCCTGCTGGGCACCTTCCCAATAAGAATGGAGATGTATCTGTGCAGGTGGACTATGCTTCTCTTATCGATAAGGCAAAGCAGATTCCACAGGCAGACCCTGGTGCTATCCAGCGGGCACGAGAGCTTTTGCAGTCCGGCCAACTTGAAACCCGTGAAAATATTCGAGAAACTGCAGAAAACATCATAAAGTTTGGTATATAAGTATAAAGGTTTAAGAGAACAAGGTCTTATATCGCAAAACTGGCCACGGAAGGTCGGTGTCGTATAGCGAATGGATTTTATAAACCCGGCGAGGAAATGTGTAAGCTTGGCACCCCCTAAGTTACTCATCCCTCGCCGTCTTTTTTGTTTGCCCTTCAGCAGTGAGCTCACTGCCGAAGGGCAGTTCAGGCCCGAAAATTGCGGCGGCTCTACAAAATACGCAATGAAAACCAACAATCTGGACCACATCTAAAGATTTTGATATGGACTATTTAGCTGACTACGAGGCATCAGAACTACGGATTAGCCTGCTGAGTATCAGACATAACAGTCGAGAATATGTCCTGTCAGACCATCATCAACAGATACTCTTGCGATGTTCAGCCGGCCTGTATAACTAACCGAATTGCGGTCGTGCCTGGCATAAATATCTTCAGCGACAAAATCGTCAATGCTATCGAGCTTTTCATTTAAGCTGCGGGGGTGACACAATGGGTCGGCAGTTTTACCGAGAGCAATGGAACTAATAACCCTGCATGGAATTCTCTTTACCATTTCATCACACCCCATCACAAATTATTTTAGCAGAACTAAGCAGGTAAATCAAGGAAAACCTCCGTGGTCTGGCGGCGCGGTCTGAAGCATATTACGCTTGAGGCAAACACTGTCTGCGTCAAAAGATATTATAGGACAAAAGAAGAGGATTTGTGATGGATTCTTGTAGAATTTGCGGGTAAAATAACCTATGTTCCGGGTCGATTTGAATGAAAGAATTACCGATGCAGATTATCGCCAAATGTCCGGGATGCGGCAGCCCGTAGCTGCTTGACAGCGTCGCTGCCGACCGGAGAATAAGGTGCAATAAGTGCCGCAGGTTGTTCAAAGTTCCCAGGGTGGATGATTTACCAAAAGCAACCAGAGTAATAAAGCGAGCAAAGGGCACTATTTATGTGGATGAGGCCGGCAAAACCTACGGCTAACTGTTTACGCGGAAGTGTATCAGCCCGGGTATCCGGGTTTTCTTTTTTAAGCAATATACTTTGTGGATATTCAAACCGCCCTACGGAGATGGTGAAGGTTTTTCCTGGGTTTCTTTGTCGAGGGTTTTCGGCTGGGGCTTTTTAACCTCCCCTCTCGAGGGAAGCAGTTTGGGTTGCTCGATGCCGAGTTTCTTTTCAATCCTTGCTATTCTCGTAGAAAGTTCGGTTAACTTACTATTAATGGAATCTAATCTCTCTGCAACGCTTTTGAGGTCCACACCAATCCTGGCTAAATTTCCTTCGGTGAGGTCCATGTGTCGCTCCATCAGATGCTCGTATGCATCTATAGCACGAGCCGCATCGGTTCTATATTCGGGTATAGTGATTTGAGACTCGACCTCGTAAGTTTTCTGGCCGCCGTAAAGTGACACGGAAAACCATACTGCCGTGCAACACACAAAAGCCACAGCAACGACTAATAAACTTTTCCTGGCTCTCATCGGATTATCTCCTGCTATCTTTCTTTAAGGTTGTGGTCTCCTATTGTTTATCGGCAAAAAGGCGAGCCGAAATACCAAAGATTCAAAAAGCGCTGCAGGTGCGATAAAAACCGACTTAGCCTTTATCTAACTGCCCTCCAGACACGCGCTGCCGCATACCCCCAAAAAATACTAAAGTAGGGATAAAATCTATCGAGAATAAAACGGGTCGGCTCCGCCGAAGGCAGGCAAACAGATTTGATACTCAGGCTGGATAAATGGCAACGCTACAAGAAAAAACCAAATCAAAGGTTACGAACTCCAAACAGAATACGGTGAATGCACAGGCTCTGGTAAAATTATCAGAGGAATCGTTCAAGACCTTTTGTGACGATATTTCCGGCATGTTCGGCGTGAATATGCAGTGTAATCAGCAGCAAGCTGCTATTGAAACTCTCGCGGGTCTTAAGAAACATTTCAAAGAGCTAGTATCCGTTCACTGCATTAAAGCACAAGGCGCTTTAGAGGGCACTTTCCATTTGGTGCTTGACCAGGATGGACTGTTCACTCTGGCCGGCGTTATAAATATGCACCCTGAGCAAGCGATTTTGGAAGATATAAAGCTTGGCTCGCTCGAAAAGGCCAAAGATATGAGTAGCGTATTGACAGAGGTGGGCGAGGCACTGGTGGGAGCATGGGACAGGGTTTTCCGTAAAGGCTCAGATGACCATAACCACTTTGTTCAAACGAATATCTTTATAGGCAATCTGTGGAGTGAACCTGACAAAACAAATTTATTCGGTAACGAAGAACTGGTGATGCTCCCCTACCAGCTAACAATCGCCTCATACCCGACTTTTAAGTGCGGCGTCATCTTCCCAAAAGAACTCTTTACGGGTACACCCGAACTTGAGCTTAACCCGCCAGACGTAAGGCGGGTTGAACAAGCTGCTTCTGCTGAACCCAAAATGGCCTCGCAGGAACAGGCCAATGAGGTCGAAGAAATAGTAAGTGCAACGACTCTAACCGACACAAGTAAAAGCGAGCCGATTTCCGAAACTATCCGAAAAATGGTTCAGGACTCACCGGAGGCCCTTAATAGCACCGGCACAATATCAACAATACACGCGAAAGACATAATGCAAAAAGACGTTCTCTGCGGTGCTGCAGAGGATAGTGTGCAGCAGATTATTACCAGGATGCAACAGCATAATGCCGGTTATATTATGATAGGCCAAAATGGTGTACTTGAAGGTATCGTATCAAAGTCGGACCTTAAAGGAGCAACCAGTCCCTATCTACGGCCTGAATTTGCCAAATGGCGCCGACCGCTCGATGATGCCACGCTTCAAATCAAGGTCAAGTGGATAATGAGCAAACCTGTCCACACAATAAGGGCAGAGACATCGCTTGCAGGAATAATGGATAATATGAGCCGGTTCGGCGTGCGGTGTCTGCCTGTGGTGGACGACCAGGACAAAGTTCAGGGATTAGTAACAGTGTTTGATATCTTCAAGGTACTGCTAAAGAGCAGCCTGAATAAAGCATAAGGGAACGAGTGAGGTCGGCTGGAGCTATTGAGCTATTTAGGAGTTGGTTTAGTCCTGCCGAATATCCCAAAGCTCAACACTACTAAAAGCACTGCTGCCGAGGTATAGCTTACAATGTGAGGCAGCATCCAACCGGGCCGAGCAACTATTTCAAAGTTCATGCCAGCAGCAATATAGTCAAGCAAAATGCCGCTCAAGAGCGCACATCCCGCCACTGTTGCCAGATAGACAATCGCCGTCAGCCCGCCTAAAACTCTCCAGATGGTCACAAACGATGCGGCGTTGGTAGCAGGACCGGTCATAAGAAAAACAAATGCTGCCCCAGGTGTTAATCCTTTCAATATAAGTGCCGCCGCTACCGGCACTGAGGCGGTTGCGCAGACATAAACCGGTATGCCCAAAAGCATCATCACCACCATCGCAAAAATGCCGGTGCCGAGTTTTTCAGCAAAGTAACCTTCAGGCACCAAGGCGGTGATGGCCGCAGCAGTAACCAACCCGATTAGCATTGCTCTGCCGATGTCACGCGGCAGCGTAACAAAGCCATATTTTAATCCTCCGGCAACTCTGCTGATTGCCTTGCCGCCATTGCAGCAGTGGTCTGAGCATTTTGGTAATACACTGGTTTGGCCTTCCTTGCCCTGCTCGAAAATGTCAACCAACATGCCGCCGATGATGCCGGTTACAAAAGCCACCACCGGTCTAAAAATAGCAAAGAGCCAGCCGAGAAGACTGAATGTCACAAAGAAACTGTCCACGCCGGTCTGAGGCGTGGACAGCAAAAATGCTATCGTAGAACCTTTGCTTGCTCCATGCTTACGCAGTGACATTGATACGGGAATAACGCTGCACGAACACAAAGGAAGCGGCACGCCAAAAAGCGACGCCTTTAACACAGGCAAGATTCCTTTGCCGCCCAGATGTTTTTCAACAAGCCGCTGTGGTATCAGAGCGGAGAGAATCCCCGCCAGGAGAAAGCCAAACAACAGATATGGTGACATCTCGACCACAGTGTGCCAAAAATGCATTATTATCATTTCGACATAATCAGCCATTATGCACCTATCGTTTTCAAATCACCTACTTCTTGTAATCACTATTTGTGGACAGAGCTTCAACTCACAAATCACGAACTTAGCATTTGAGCCAAATCTTCATCTACATTACCGATTGGTTTTATATCGTATTTGTCCACGAGTATATTCAGCACAGCCGGACTGATAAAAGCCGGCAGGCTCGGCCCAATCCGAATGTCCCTGATACCAAGGTGCAAAAGTGTCAGCAGTATCGCCACCGCTTTCTGCTCGAACCACGATAAGACCAATGAGAGCGGCAGGTCGTTGACGCCGCAGTTAAATGCCTTTGCCAGTGCAACCGCGATTTGAATTGCCGAGTACGCATCATTACACTGCCCACAATCCAGCAATCTTGGTATCCCATCAATTGTGCCAAACTGGAGTTTGTTAAACCGATATTTGCCACAGGCCAATGTTAAAATCACACAATCAGACGGTACTTTCTGGGCAAACTCCGTATAATAGTTTCTGCCGGGTTTTGCCCCATCGCAGCCGCCAATAAGGAAGAAGTGTTTTACTTTTCCGGTCTTGACCAACTGCACAACTTTATCGGCAGCACCAAGCACAGCATTTCGTGCAAAACCTATCGTTATAAATTTCTCGGAGGCATCATCAGTGAATCCCGGCTGTGCCAGCGCCGCTTTAACAACAGGGGTAAAATCGCGGTTTGAAATATGGATTACGCCGGGATAGCCGACAACACCTGACGTGAAAATCCTGTTCTTGTAATTATCCTTGGGCTTTTGCAGGCAATTGGTGGTCATAAGGATTGCACCGGGAAACTCCTCAAATTCTTTCCGCTGCTCCTGCCAGGCGCCACCGTAATTACCAACTAAGTGTTTATGCTTTTTAAGTCCGGGATAGGCATTACAAGGCAGCATTTCGCCGTGAGTATAGACGTTAATTCCCCTACCCTGGGTCTGCTTTAGTAGTTCCTCGAGGTCCTTCAAATCGTGGCCGGAGATGACTATACATTTACCTTTAATGGGAGTGATACGCACCTTTGTCGGCTCTGGATGACCATAAGCGCCTGTATTGGCTGAATCCAACAACTCCATCGCCTTTAAGTTGATTTCACCGCATTTTAGTGCTCTCTGGAGCAGTTCAGACGTATCGGTTGGGTTTTCGCTTAGGTAATTGAGCATCTCATAAAATGAGGCATAAACACTGTTATCTTCTTTGCCCAGAATACGAGCGTGGTCGAGGTATGCTGCGGCCCCTTTAAGACCGTAAGTAATTAACTCCTGCAAACCCGCTGCATCTTCACCATATTTGTCGATGCGGCTCTGAACGGAAACCGCCTGGCCCTTACGGACCAGCTCGTCAATATCATCTGTTTCTTCCCACCAAGCGACACCAGCAGCAAGCATTTCAGGTTTTTGTCCGGCCTCCTTCGCCGCATTCTCATACAACTTTCGTGCTTTCTCCCTCACCCTCGCTGCTTCCTTAAGCAACTGCCGGAACCTCTCAGTATCGAAGTTGACATTTGTAAGTGTGCTAAAGAGTGTCTCCAGCGTAAACACATCAATGTCACGGTTCCTTGCGCCTAACTGATACGCCCTGTGCACATAACGTGAGATATCCTTTACCGCAAAAAGTAGCAGGTCCTGCAGCGCCGCCGTCTGCGGCTCTTTTCCACAAACACCTTGTACCGTACATCCTGTTCCTTTTGCCGTCTGTTCACACTGATAGCAAAACATATCCATAATGCTAACCTCCTTTTTGATTTACTTTCTTGCTGTTTACATTAGTAGAGACCCCTGTGCAGTGAGCAGCATATTGACACCATTGTGCACAGCCGATATCTATCTTGGGATTGGCCACTATATAACCGCAGTTGCGGCATTTCACGCGTGGCTCATCCTTGAAAAACTCAACCAACCGCCCGCAACCGGGGCATCGTGCCTCAAAAATATCTTCCGGCTTCCAGAATCTGTTGTCCTGTCCGGGACACTTTACCATTTGTAGGTCTCCGATATTTCTGTAGAAAGGTACTACTACGCACGAATCATTGTCAGCAACATTTTGAACCTTTCTTGGGCGGCAACAGCGTGCGGAATATTAGCCGGCATTATAATAATCTGACCTGTTGAGACCTGCACTTCTTTACCGCCTATCGCCAGACGTGCCAACCCATCAAGAATCTGAACAACCGCATCATAAGGCACCGTATGCTCACTTAACTTCTGACCTCTGTCAAAAGCAAACAGAGTAATCGTTCCAGCCGGCTTATCCAGTATCGTCTTGCTGACGACCGCATCCTGTGCATATTCAATCAGCTCTGCCAGTTTTTGCGCCTTACCCAGACACGCCTGCAATGCACCTGCCCTTTCCTTTTCTCCGGTCATTTTCTTTTCCTCTTCAGATTTTTTGCACATCCCTTTTTTCGCACAACCCTGCTGCGGGCGAGTTCATCGAGCATAATAGCGTCCAGACAGCTATTTATATGCTGTTGAAGCCCGGCGAGCTTCGCTCTCACCGCGCAGGTTTTCTGCCATCGACAGACACCCATACTCAATAAACATTTGCTTAATGCTAACGGCCCCTGGATTACTTCTATTACTTCCAGCACACTTATTTTCGATGGCTTCCTGCCCAATCGAAACCCCCCTTTAGGCCCCATACAGCTTTCCACCAGCTTGGCGATACGAAGTTTCTGCATCAGCTTGCACGCAAGCTGATACGGAATATACTCCTGCGATGCTAAAGTCCTGGTTGATGCGGAGCCGTTCCGACAACACCTGGCCAGACTCACCATCACACGCAACGCGTAATCCGTATTTCGCCTCAGCACATCCATCTTTTCGATCTAACCCTCACAGGAAGCCAGCAAACTAAACGCCTTTCCACAACAAAAGAGCTGTTATATAGTATATAGGACTAATATAGTCCTATTTGTTCGCTCTGTCAACACAAAAAATAGAATTTTTTTAAAATTTGCCTCAAATTCCGCAAAAACCCTTTTTATTCGAGGAAGTTTACCCAGTCGAACCCTATCTCTTTTCCGATACCCCCATTGCAACTCCTCCCTGCAATATATGGACAGTTCCATCCCTTGTTATACACACATGTTTTGCAAGGTTCTTGGCAGATGTAAACTGGTATTCCTGCACGCCCTTTAATACAACAGTGTTTTTATTCACAATTATTTCGACGTCCTGCTGCGGGTTTCGCTGACGGATTACATTAGCCAGTAAAAAGGCCTTTTCGAGTCCATCGCCGGTTTTGTAATTTGCTACCTCATCGGGTTGAGCCAGACGCTTTGCATCGTAAATAGATGTATTGTTCATCTGTCCGAGCCATATAAACACTTGTTCGACCGACATAGATTCCGCCATCTGCAGTGACACCGGACTGCGCTCCACCGCTGCTTTGATAAACGGGGTCCAATCGCAGCTTTCCATATCCCGATACGCATAAAAGGCAAGGTCCGCAATTGGGTTACTTCCGCGTATTGTCTGCAGATAATCAATTATCTGCTCTCTGGTGTGCTCTACCAAGATTTTAATTGGTTCGCTGGGGAGAAAATTCTTGTCCAAAGATGGGAGCTTCGCTTCGGTATGGACAAAGTCTGCCAACCGGTCTATAAATTGCCCGGCATCAGGAATGACCGGCTCAATAAATTTTCTCAAAGCCGTTCTGCCTTGTGGGTTTCTTACATCGACCTTTTGGCTTATTATGAATTTTTCAACCTGTTCGCAACGAATCCTGCCGGATATTTCATAAGGAGCGAAATCCTCATCGGAAACTTCGGCAAGCAATTTGTCGTGCGTCTTGCACCCTATTTTGTAATCGCTGCCGTGCTCATAGTGAAATAGATTCTCTGCCTGGAGAAATCGCGGCTGTCCGTGACAATCGCGACAAACCTGGAAAAATCTCTGATACTCAGGGTGAGACCTTAAAAAACTTGCAAAAACCTCAAGTGTCAACTCTGCGGACAGATATGAACCGAGCTTCCCGATGAAATGTTCATAAGCTGTTTTGTCTATCGTTGTATCCTTATACAAACAATGGATGTAACCGGACGAATGGGCGACGATTGTAACGTTTTCATTACGAAGCGCACGCTGGGCCTTCTCGGAGGTCTCTGTGCCGTTAAACCACATCGTCTTATTAACGAGCCGCCTGTTGTTGGTCAGGACCCCGTCCTGAACATCAATGAAATTCTGCGAGTGAAGAGGGGTAAGTATCATATAGATATCTTGAAGCGGTATTCCGCAAACGATGAACGCTGCGGCAGCATAGAGCGCCGCCAGCGATACACATTCGCCGGCTGCCGTCTTGTAACCCTCTTTAAGACGAAAGGCATTCATCGCCTCAACCGTCTCTGTCTTCCAATATGGGATGATGTCACTATCATATTTATCCAGCCCGAAGTGTTTGCGGATATCCACATCAAAATAGTATTTGTCACCTTCGTAGCCAAACAGGGCGTTGCTTTTAGCGATTTCGTCAGGAGGAATAAACTTCTCAAACCTCGCAAGCTCCCTTGCTTTAGTTGTAAGGCCCCAGGTTTCGAGGTCAAGGTTGAAGTCAAATTCGTCCATTATGAATTGCCGAAGCCGCATCAGTTTTTTGTAGCTGCTTTTACCCTCCAGCTTTTTGAAACAGTCAAGCTGCCGCCACTGCCAGATAACCGGGCTCATAATATCCGCCAGAAGGATGGCGTACATCAGCTCCGGAAACACAAAGATTTCCATATCCGAAAGCGTCATCGCAGAACTGTATTTTTCAAGGTCGTTTGGATTCATTTTTTGCTGCCCCCGAGCCAATTCCCCTGTATTCTTATTAACAAAAAGGATGTCATTGCGAGGCCAACAAAGTTGGCCGTGGCAACCTCTCCGACAGGATAACAGGATTGACAGAAAAATCAAATTTCAATTTCCCGCCACGGAGGCCAAAATCGACAAGATAAAAATAAAAAAGGGGAGAAAAAAAGATAAAAAATCAAGAAAACAAGGGTTTTTGACGGAAATTTTGAAAAATGGGGTGGTTGGTGGTAGTAAAAACGGTGATTTTATAGGACTTATATGTTTTTGGGCTAAAAATGGGGGTAAAAATTAGCAAAAATTTGCATTTTTTTGCATTTTTTGTCAAAAATGAATGTGTTTTGAGCAAAAATTGCAAGAAATCAACCGTTTTTGAACACTTTTTTTGCACTTCTTGACTTTGGGAGGAGATAAGTAACCAGAGAAAATCCGAAATTCTAAACTCTAAATCCTAAACAAATTCGAATGACCGAAATACGAAATTCAAAACAAAGAAGACACGGATTGGTCCGCCAGACGGAGTGGTGGATAAATCTGCCTTCTACCCCAAAACATTCTTCAAATTTGGCGGTTATTCGCCCCGGAGGGCGGAGATGGCGTAGGAGATTTTGTTTTGGAAGATTTCGATGATTTTTTATTTTCCGTTTGACAATTTGGCCGGCACTATATAAGTATATGCGTATATACTTATGGGCTGATGTTTGGCAGCGATGTTGTGTGGTGTGAGATGTTGCGCTGTGTGAAATATGAAGGTGAGATGTTGTATTGTGTGAAATATGGAGGTGAACTGTTATGGTTAATGCGGAAAAGCTGGCAAGGACATTTAAGTTGCTTTCTGTTGAGGCGAGGATACGCATTGTGCAGGCACTTAAACGGCGAGCACTGTGTGTTACTGAGCTAACATCGCAACTGGGTATATCGCAGGAAGCAACTTCTCAGCATCTTCGAGTCCTGAGAGATGCGGGAATTGTAAAGTATCAGAAGAGAGGGCTTCATGTTTATTATTCGCTCGATAAACAAAATGTGGCTTTAATGTATAAAGCAGTCAGTGCGTTATATGAGATGGGCACTGCATAAGAAGATTTTGTAAAACCATATAAGTATATGCGTATATACTTATGGATTGCTTTAAGAATCATGGTTTTTGAATGAGGGGAGGAGTAGATGGGTTGATACTGGATTCCGCCTACGGCGGACCCTCCGTTTGCTGTTAAGAGGAAGCTCACCTCGAGGGCAGGTAAATCGTGTCCAATACAATACATAATGCTCAAGTTGACAGGCGGGGTTTGCCGCGACCGGTGGAAAGACGTTTTATGCGTTTGTGGCGTTTTCATTCCGAAAGATTGCGTTCAGCTTCAAAAAGAAAATCGCGGACCTCAGAGATGGACCTACAAGGGAGTAGGCGGTCACGGAGGATATCCAAAGGGTGTTTTGGCTCCACGGCCAAAGGATCTTGAAACATTATCATCATCTTTCGAACGTAATGCTCGTAGCCACCGGCCATCGTGGGGTTGTACTCCCAAATTGTTTGGATGGGCCACAAACCGAAGAAGGCAAGCTTCATCACTTTCACACTTGGTGTCGGAGCGCTCGCTATAGAGATAAGCACTCTCTCGCCGCTATCAAGCTTGATATGGCAGTAGCACTGGTAATTGTTGTTCGCATACGCAACTACTTTCCCCATATACCCGCTCCTAGGTCTGCCAACGCATTAGCGGCGTCCCTTTCAGCCCGATGTTAGGATATTGATTCATCAGATTCTTGGATAGTGACACAAAACATAAAGGCCTCCCAAAAAAACAGGGAGATAATATGGCATTGTTTGTATTGCATATATTTATATGAGAAAACCTGATGATACGGACCTTTAACTGAACCAGCACATTTCCAAGAAATCTGATACATGTCTGGCACTTCAGATTCTTCTGGACAAATTCTCATATCGACGATGTTGGCTTCTGGAACATATTTCTCGGTCGAAAGGAAAAGAACCCCACGGGCTATTTTACCCGCAATTCTCTGTATCTTGCAAAGATCTACATTGATTTCAACAATACCTGCTGGGAGATGGATACCTCCTTTGGTCATTCCTGAAACATCATCATATATGTTTCGGAGCTTAGCAGGCATCTGGGGTTTTTGACATCTGCGTGCAAAATCCCTGAAGATCTTGGCTGCCATGTCTGGATTATACTTTTCTACTAGGGGGTATAGCGATGCATAGAAATATTCTTCATCATCTTTGAAGCCGTTGTTGCATTGCCCATGGGAAGGAACAAGTTGCAGATTCAGGTTTTCACTCTCACGGATTTCTTTTGGGTAAAACTGTTTTGGAGGGATATGATCATCTGAGGATTTGCCTTCTATTGGCTTGCCACAAAGATAACAGATTTTAGTGACCTTATCCGGCATTTCGCAATCCTAACATAATAATATTCAATAAGTCTTGGCTTAGCATTTGAACCTCAAACCTCGATGCTCAACGGGAAGTTCAGTGGACGCGGGGTTTCCACGCGGTCCGACTGAAGTCGGATATTAGCAGTGTCACTTCACGATTGGATCTAAACCTACCCTTAGAACAATAGACAATTTGTAAGATCTGGCCCACTTAAAATCATCAAAAGCGAGAATTGTTTCATTAATCCATTTCACCATGTATCTTTCTAATTCAGGAAAATGCTTTTCTGCATTTGAACGGATGTCATCATACTTACCATTTAATTGATCTGCTGGAATCCAACAATAGACATAAACTACTATGGAATCTGCAAGCACCGAAGAGTAAGCTTCGAACTTATATGGGAAAGGGAATTCACGTTTGATCTGATTTCTCAAAATGAAGTCATTGATTATTGCCTCAAGTATAAGCTCATCTTTTCTTGAGGCTTTTGTGTCCTGCTTTTGAGCTAGGGTTGAAAAGCATAAAGTTGAAAGCAACAGAATTATTATAGATTTGATGCATATATCTTTCATTGTTTTCTCCTATGCCAACATAATAATATACAACACTTCCGACTTCCACCCTTCGCCCTAAGGGGCTACGGAGGACGGGTCGCTTGCGCTTCGCCGTGACAGCAGTTTAGTTTATCGGAAATAAGATGTCAAGATAGAAACAGCGTGCAGCGTTTAGCGTATAGCGTTTAGAGAGATTCTTCACTTCCTCCTTCGCAAATGCTACGGAGGACAGGTCGTTCAGAATGACAAAACTGCGTCAATTGTGGATTTGAGATTGGTGGGGCAAGCCCCACCCTACATTTCTTTTAACGGCGTTTAGAGAGATTCTTCACTTCGTTCAGAATGACAAAACTGCGTTAATCAGTGTCTAATTTTTTGTGGCTTTTCGTGGCAAAAATCAAAAATCTCACATCCCTCGCAAGCCGCTCTATATTTGCCATTACAGCCCTCTATTATCCCGATTCTGCTCAAGGCAAAATCGAACTTTACAGGGTCGGCGGGTTCAATCTGCGCAAAACTTTCCGTTATTTCTACCGCACTTGCCAGCGAAATTGTCTTATGATTGTAAAACCCCAAAATCCTGCACAATCTGCCTATATGCACATCGACCGGCACAATAAGCTTAGATTTATCAATAGATTCCCATAAGCCGGGGTCAACCTCGTCTTTTCGCACCATCCACCGCAGGAAAAGATTCAGCCGTTTACAGGCGCTTCCGCCAGCCGGACCGGCTAACAAAAACTTTAACCCCCTACTTACTTTTCCACTGTGCTGCTTTGCATACATCGCATATAGCGAATCGCAAAACTTTGTCAAAGCCGGAATGATATTCTTATCGTTCGGACTATAGCCCTCAACAAAAAATTTCTGGATACTGCCATATCGGCTCAGAACTTGCTTTAATAACGCAAGCAAATCTGAGATGTCCTGCCCTGTGGTGAAGCGATGTTTGAAACCATTTAGCTTTTTCCTGCTGCCTTTGTCAAAACCCTGGACAAACGCGTATGGACTTTTTCCCATACGCGCAAATAAGTTACATAAGCTCTTTTCTATTTGCTCCACACGGCCATAGGCGAGGGCCGCTGCCAGGAATGCTACAATCTCCTTATCAAACGGCTGGGTATATTGATACACAAATTGCAGCGGGTCCGGCTTTATGAGGTTACGATGGTTATACCTTCTATACAGCCCCTCGAGGATTTTCTTTAGTTTCACCCGCCTTTTATTCACCGAGCACCTGCTGCTCTAATCGGTAATCTGGCGTAAGCCATCTTGACGATTAAGTTCCTTGTGTTTGGCGTGAATTTCGTCAGCCAGCTTTTCCAGTGCTGCAAAATCTTCGTCTTTAGGGTAGCCCTTCGCTACAACCGGCGTAAGGACTTCCACCTTAAGATTTGAAATTAATCCTTTCAACTGCTCGACCATTTTGCCGCCCCATCCATAAGAGCCGATAATCGAGGCAAATTTTGTTTTCGGCCTGAGCGCATTTGCCAGAATCGCGGTGTATGCAACTTTCGGGTGCGCCCCTGCCAGAACGGTCGGACAGCCGAGCACAATTGTCGCCGCATCGACAAGAGCCATCGCTAATTCACCGATGTCCGCAACCGAGAGGTTAAACTGCTTAACGGTAATACCCCTGTCAATCAAGGCATCCACAAGATGCTCGACCATTTTCCTTGTGCTGTCGTGCATTGAAATATAGGGGAGCACGACCTGGTTCTTGACGCGGTCGCTGACCCAATCTTTATAGGCATCGATAATAAACTGGGGTTTATTGTAAACAGGACCGTGACTGGGCGCAATCATTTCTATCTGTAGTTCCTCCACCTTTTCCAGATTCTTTTGTATCGCTGTCCTGAACGGCATCATTATTTCTGCATAGTATCTCTTGGCTGCTTCATAGACAACCGGCTCATCGTCCACGAACAAACTGCTGGTCGCAAGATGCGAACCGAAGAAATCACAGGGGAAAAATATCTTATCTTCCTGCAAATACGTGCCCATAGTCTCCGGCCAGTGGACCCACGGGATATATACAAACTGCAAAGTTTTATCGCCCAGCGAAAGAGTCTGGCCGTCATCGACCGTGAGGAACCTATTCTCGTCAATATCAAGTAAGTCAATAAGCATCTGCTTGCATTTTGGAGTTGCTGCCACCTTCGCATCAGGGTACAGCAATAATATATCCGGTATGGCGCCGGAGTGGTCCTGCTCGGCGTGATGGGCAACAACATAATCTATTTTCTCAATACCTGCTTTGACAAGGTTGCCTATCAGCACATCAGATTTGGTTGGGTCAACGGTGTCCAGCAACGCCGTCTTTTCAGTACCCTTAATCAAGTAGGCATTGTAACTGGTCCCGTCCGGCAGCGGAATCAACTCATCGAACAAGCGCCTGTCCCAATCAATCGCGCCGACGAAATAAATGTTTGGTTTCAATTGCCTCATAATCTTTATTCCTTCCGTTATCTCAACCTGCGCCTACTCGGAAATCCTCAATACAATCTTTCCGAACTGTTCTCCTGTCTCCATTTTTCCCATAGCTACCCGGATATTTTCGAGCGGTTCTACTGAGTCGATAACAGGTTTCAATTTCGCTATTGTAACTGCCTGGAGCATCCGGCGAAAATCTTCATCTGAACCCATAGCAGAACCCATAATCGTCAACTGATTCCAGTAAAGGACCTGCAGATTGGTTTCGGCCTTTGCGCCGGTTGTAATGCCGCATAAGACGATTTTGCCGCCGCGGCGCACTGCCGAAAAATCAATCGGCCAGGTGGCAGCACTCACAGTATCAATAACAACATCAACACCTCGGCCGGACGTAATGTCCTTCACACGTTCGACCACATCGACCGTTTTATAGTTAATCGTGTGGTCGGCGCCGATTTGTTTGGCGCGAGTAAGCTTGCTATCCGATGATGAGGTAACGATTACACAAGCACCTATCAGCTTAGCCAATTGAAGGGCACAAAGAGCAACGCCGCCGCCTATGCCGTGGAGCAAAACCGTCTGGCCTGGCTCTAATCGTGCGCGTGTCATAAGCATCCGCCAGGCAGTCAGACAGGATAACACAAATGCCCCTGCCTGGTCGAAATTCATATATGCAGGTTTAGGATATATGTTTTGGGCCGGGACGGCCACGTACTCAGCAAATGTCCCCTGCCGGCTCATACCCACAATACCAAAAGAGAGACACTCGCTCTGCTCGCCTCGCCTACAATATTCACAAGAGCCACAACTTACGCCCGGATTCAAAACAACTTCATCACCAACTTTTACCTTAGTGACATTATCGCCGACAGCAGCCACAACACCGGCAGCATCGGAACCCAGAATGTGAGGCATCGCCACTTTAAGACCGGGCCTGCCTTTTCTGACCCATATATCTAAGTGATTTAGACCGGCAGATTTGACATTCAAAATAACCTCGCCCTTACCGAGTTTAGGCTCTGCAATTTCCTCTACTTTGACACGCTCCAATTCTCCATGCTCGTGAATAACTGCTGCTTTCATTGCGAGTACCTCTATCTACCTTTGTCGGGTTATGGTTATCTCAAGCGCCTGATTTTCGGAGAGAGCTATCTTTTTCTTCAGGGCAATCTCGACACGGCCACTGTTGAGTGAGTAATTGCTTTCGATGGGTTCACCTGCCGTTGTCACTGAAACTTCCACCGACCGAAAATCTTCGGGAATAGCAAAGGCAAGAGATTTTAGACCCAGCCGACCCCAGCGCAGCTCGATTCGCTCCCTCTGGATTTTGCCCTCCCGCTTTTGAGTAAATGTTCCCCAGCCCTCGGCGGCTGTAAAGGCGGCGCTGAAATCCTGGGGTGTCAGTTTTGGAGCAAAGCCAAGATGGCCTTTTGGCCCGTGGTATTCATAACCCGCCAGCGCCATATAAACGCCCCAGCTCGCCATTGCCCGCGCATAATGGTCGCCGCACTCAATCTCGTTGAAGGGGTTATGCTTTGCAGGGTGGTAGCGCTCGTGGACGCCGCGACAGATAGCGAGGGCCTCGGTGACCATACCTTCCCAAATCATGTGGCCAGCTACCTGATATTCTATGCCCGTCCAGACCTCATCTCTGTAGCGGACACCCTCAGCCAGATATGCGCTTTTAGGCCAGGTACACGTAAGTAGCCCTGCCTCACCAGGACGGGCAAACCATCGCTCAGGCTTATATTTGGCATTATGTGGGCCGACATCAGGCGCCCAGTTATATTTCCATATAGACTCCAGGCCCTTTTTAACGTTTTCAGCCGGATAAATATATCCCAGCCCAAGCTGATGTGCCCAGCCCTGGCCAAAAAGCTGGTCGGAGAGACACCCTTTTGCGTATTGGTCTTTCGGGTGCTTTTGCAGGTCAACAAGCTCAATAAAATACTCGCCATCCCAGAGTCGCTCGACGGTGAGTCGTCTGCCGCTTTCGAAGATTCGTCGGCAGCGTTCGGCGAAATCCTTATCGCCCATTTCCTTTGCCATTTCTTCGCCGGCGCGAAGTGCAGCCAAATACAGTGAGCCGACAAAGGTATTGGCGCCCTCGAAGTTGATATCGTATGTGTTATGCTGGCTATTTTCTATGAGGCCATCTTCATTGCCATCCTGCGAGATGGAGAACTCCAGAGCTTTCTTAATACGAGGCCAGTTGCGCTTCAGAAAGGCGTCATCTGCTGACATCTGATGCTCACGGTAGGCCTTAAGTATGGTTCCGCACTGCCCATCGGCGGCATAAGCGCGGTTGCTGCGGAATCCGACCACGCCGCTCTGGCTGTCAAACCCTTCACCGAAGTCCTGCATTTCTCTGGCGCTGCGCTCCAGATGCGGAAACAACCGAGCCGAGGCGTGCGCGTAGTTCCACACATGCGTGCAGGTACCCTCGCAACAGCCGACACCCTCCCAGGCCCAGAAACGGCCGTTCTTCCACCACTGGCATGTCCCTGTTGCTAAGTTACACACAGTCGAGTGCAGGCGGAAAAGCAGCCACCGAGGCAACGTGCTATCCTCGTAGTATGTTTTGTGCCACTTGATAGTGTCACCTGCAAGACGGTTATGATTGTCGAAGATATAATGTGCAGCTTCGGAGGCGCTATTAAAGCGATTGGCATACTCGTGACCGTGCAGATGGTCAGGAAAGAACCACGCCAGAACAAAAGTAAAGGTGTTCTTAGCACCCGGTTTCAATGTCACATAGGGATATGCTAATACTGTGCTTCGCCTTTCAGCAACAGGATAGGTGACATTTTCCTGGGAACGAAGTTTTGCTGCCCAATCCTCAATAGATGGCAGAAGCTCACGGATTTGCGCCGATGGGGTCGTCTCTCCAACCAGTGCCAGTACCATTGAGCCGTAGTCGGGCAGTTTATCTATCGGCCCCAATGCCTGCGCAGCCGGCTGGTCCGACAGTTCAATCTGGTCAATGTTGATATGTCCCCATCCGCTGGAGAACCGGTCGATAATTTCGATTTGAGCATATTTACCTTCAAATTCCTTAACGTTCCAGAAATACCACTCGAGCTTTTCGTTGTCCTTACCGGTTGCTGTGCAAATGACTTTGCCACTTATAAGTAAATTTATGCACGTCTCGCCGGCGTGACTTCCACCACCGATAAGAAAGTTGATAAATTTACGCGAGATTTTGAACGGTGGCGAAGTCAGCACGCCGTGCGGCTCATCCCCGCCAAGATAGGTATTGACCAAGCCCTTACCAAGAAAACCACTTACCTGCTGCTGGTTTGGCAGCGTGCCGCCGGCAGGCCCTTTTCCGAACGCCTCTCCTGAAGTCTTCCAGTCACCATAGTCCGCACCCTCAAAGTCGGCCAAAACAATCTTGGGCCGGGGCGTTGCGGCGCCCTCGGCTGCCGGAGCTTCTTCGGCGGTATGAATAAGCAAAGTGCGGCTTTTTTCGCCGACGATGCGGCTGCGACGCAGAGCATTCACTTGTTTTGCCGAATTAATGAGCACAGCGTTCTCCAGCCATCCCAAAACGCTCGCACGAACAGGTTTATCAGCAGTATTCTCAGCGGTGATGTGGAATAGCACCGCAGGAAGCGCCGAGTCTTGTGCATTAAGGGGAATGAAAGGAGAAAAGGCCTGCATCTCAACTTTTACCGGAAAATCCTTTTCATTGTAACGAACAATACCAATAGGATACTCACCCGCAAACTCCACGGTTGAAAAACTTTGATTCAATGGCTTCGCAATGGTTTTGCCATCCTTTTCCACAATCACTGCGAAACCTGAATCCACAGGTGAGTCCGGCTTATAAGTGCGGTAATTGTCCGAACCATAACCTGAGAAGATGTGCTCGTTGAAGATTTGCCAGAGAGCAAGCGTCCCATCGCCTCGCAGGTAAAGCTGTCCTGTTGCGATGCCGCCAACCGGCATTCCGATTGTATCAAGCTCTTTTCCCCGAAAGACCGCACGTTCACCCCGTTCGAAAAAGCTCTCCACCGTATCTTGCGAGAGATTTTTATCGGCAGGAACAAGGTGCGGGGTCTGTGCCTGTTCACCTTTTGATATGTTACCAAACGTAAAAATGATGTTACAAACAACAAATCCAACTACAATTAGCCGGAGCCTTCTCATTGTGTATCTCCTGTCTTTTAAGATTAAATAACTCAAACTTACCGATTCGATGACATTAGTAATTATAACTCAATAATTACCTTGTTTTACGGTTTTTACTTTTCTTTGGTCTGCCTATGGGCAAGGGGCGAACACGGCGGCCAAGCAGTATTTCAACCTTGCTGATAAAGCTATCCGTCCCAAGAGGCCTTCCCGTGTGTGTCCTCAGACGGATCGTGTTTATCTCCTTATCATCCAATCCTGCAACAAGCTCACGATGCCATTGTTTGGCCGAAATCATCTTAAACCATTTCGACAAATCAACCAGCGGCGACCGGTCATCTTCGCCTGTATGAGCGGCGGCGCTCGACCATTTGTATCTCCACGGCAGCCGGCATATATGCGCTCGAACAGGGTTTAGTTCCACATACTTGGCCGCCAGCCACTTATGCCGTTCATCCAGCGCGCAGGAATAAAACCGCCCCTGCCAGAGATGCCCGCTGCGTTTGTGCATACGATTGATATACTGCGTATAACGAAACGATGTCCTGCCGATGGCAGTTGCTAAAGATTCGTCTTCGTGCGGTATTGCGACAAGATGAATGTGATTGGTCATAAGGCAATATGCAAGAACCTCCAGGCCATACTTGTCGCACTGCTCTTTTAGAAGCTCAAGATAAACATAGCGGTCGTCATTGACAAAGAAAACGTCCTGGCGATTATTGCCCCTCTGAGTGATATGATGGGGGCAATCAACTGCAACTATTCTGGCTAACCTTGGCATAACGTAATACTAATCCACATCTTCTTGAAAGTAAATTAAAAGCCCAAAATTAGCTTGAAAATAGCGTTTTCCCTCTGTGTTTTGCCGGTTTTGTCTTGAAATTTTCGTTTTGTTCTGTTATAATACTAAAAGCGTATAAGATAATGAAAAAAACAGTAACGGAGTTGATATCAGACACAGATTGACACAGATTTGCACTGCTTTTTATTAGACACGGATTTACACAGATTAACACGGTTTTTACTTTTGTCTTTTTAATTCGTTTTCTCTGTGGTCTCTGTGCTCTCTGTGGCTTTGCTTTTTTGTTACAGACAATTTTAAGGAGAAACTAAGATGAAAAAGTTCTTACAAAACCTTCTAATGTTCCAAACATTATTTACCTCAACCTTAAATGCTCCAAAAATGGTGGCTGTCCCTATTATTAGAAAACTGGTTTTGGAGAAGATTGTTGAAGTTGGTAGAGCAATCCAAAAAAATTGGAAAAAAGCCTTGATAGTTATTAGCTTACCCTTTATAATGAGTGATAATGTTAATGCTTCAGAGGGAAGATTAGATATTATCAGTTGTATCAGGAGTGATTATCAAAACGGTTCACATATTACTGTTCATAGACAAGATGCAGGAGTTTCTGATGGATATGATAGTTTTGATCATATTTACCGCGGTATGTTTAATCCTTCAGGAATTAAAGCGAAGATTGTTTCAATTGTTGAAGAAAAAGAATTAGACAAGGATAACAGACCGGTAGATAGCACGAGCCCCGTTAATTTAGAATTATCTATTCATGAGAAATATGCTCAACGTGGTGATCCTGTAGCTCTTGATTCTGAAAATGAATTGTGGATTAGTCTACCTTTTGCAGGTGCACCTTATTTTTACGATTTTGGTAACAAGCCAATAACCTTTTGGGAAAGAAATATCATAGATCCAAATAATAATCCTAATGAACCTAATAATTATACAATTTCATTTATAGCAGACGTTAGGGAAGTTATTGACAGAAATAGAGGAGTTGTTCCTCTTCCACCTTTAGATGGTATCCATGGCTCTGAAATTCCTTACATGTATGCTCAAACAAGATTTAACACATTTCCAGGAGATTTTGATTTACACAGCAGAGTTGATATGCAAGATTTTGCTTATCTTGCTGAAGATTGGGGTAAAACAGATGTAAATTCAATTGTAGATATTTCAGGTCCTAACGGAATTCCTGATAAAAATGTAGATGTTTATGATTTAGCTTTATTTACAAGAGATTATTTAAAAGATGCAAACGACCCAAATACGTGGTAGATTTTATAAACAAAACAAATAAAAAAGAGGAAAATGAGGAAAAAAAGAAATAAGAAGCAAATTTTATTTATAGTAATTGTGGGAGCTGTTATTTTAGTCTTGTTGGCTATGGTTGCAGGTTTTATTTTTTCTTCAAAATATGCTAGCAAGATAAGCAGGATTTTTTTAGATTTAAATCCTTTTAAGCCAGAACAAGATAATGAAACGCAAGTAAATGTAATCTCTTTAATAAAACAGGAGATGTCGTATATAATGGAGATGGCTACGAATGGCGGCTCTTTAAGGGTGATATAACCTGATTTTCAAGCTAATATCAATGATTTTGTTGCTTAAAGGAACGCTATTCGGAAAAGTAACCGTTTTTTGCTATAAAAAAATATGGTTATTTAACAGGAGAAATCACAATGACAAGGGAATTTGAAGATGATTTGGGCGAATTTGGCATAAAAATAGGGCCTATCGGCATAGGAACAATAGGGCCTTACCGTCTGGTAAAATACAGGCAGACAGAGGATGCGAATATAATAAAAATAGACCTCAATCCGCAGGTTAAAAAAGAGCAGATAAAGGTCCGGCTGGTAGAACCGGGCATTTTAGAAATAGAATGGCCGAGATTGGCCGAAAAGGGCGAGGAAATCAAAGTAGAATAGTAATCAAAGGGGAATAATAGGGACAGCGGAGCTGCTGAAAAAGTCGAGATTGCTTCGTCGCTCCGCTCCTCGCAATGACAGTCAGGAGCTATTATTAAATGCAATTGGTATAGAAATAATAGGGACAGACACGAATGGCGATCCCTTAAGAGTGTATGAAGCCTGTACAACCTTATTTTTGCAAGAAAAACAAAGGTGATTAGCCCAAAATTTTGCTTAACGAACCGCCATTCGGGACAGCCACCATTTTAGAAAAATATGATTACAATCAATTACCCTTATAAGGTATCTATTTGAGTCTTAGAACCAGTAAGGTTGGCTCAACAATATGCAGGTTGTTCAGCAGGGGTTCGGTATATTTGATGTCCCCGAACTGTGCCTCGTTAAAGTGATGCTGCCTGCCCACATGATTATTCCAGTCCACTCCCTCAGTTAGGAAACCTGTATCCCGCTGATGATGTTTCGCTATCGCCCGCAGGATAGTAAGCCCATCCTGAAGGTACGATTTATTGTTGGTATCAACGTAAGCTTCGAGATAGGCCAACGCCGCTTCAGCATTTTCCCACAGATATGCAGTATCCCAGCTTTTCTCCATAAAAAGCAGTCCTTTGGTCTGAACACCGTTTCTATCCTCTATCATTTTGAACTGGTCGAGACCTGCAAGGCACTTATTGTATGCAAAATCACGAATTTTTTCGTCGCCGAGCAGTTTGGCTGCCTCTCGCAGAACACGGAACGCCACCACGTATGAAACATCTTCGTGCTCATCGTAAGTGTCGTGATTGATACTGCCGAAAATCCCCCCGCAATCTATAAATAGCTTTACTTTCTCTTTTATTTTATCTGTGTAATCAGCCAAACCCCGTTTGGTAAGAGCCGTATAGAGTTGAATTACAAATAGTCCATCGGCACTTTTCTCAAACAACGGGTCGTTTCCACCTGTTGGACTTTTAGGAAAAGGCTTCCCCGTCGGCGTGCAGCGCCTTGGATACCATCCGTTTGGAGCAGGTTTTACGTTGGCATCTATCCAGGCGGCGGTCCTGGCGGCGATGGCATACATTTTACCCTTTCTATCCCCATTTAAAAGGTCGCCGAAGATAACCAATTGAAAAGCGACCTTCGCCATCGAGCCGACACAGAACCAATCGTTATTATGCTTGTAATTAAGACAGAATTTGTCGGTAACGGTGTCACGGTAGCTGGTAATAAATCCGGTTTGGTAATCAATAAACCCATCCTCAAGCACATGGTCAAGCAACAAAATAGCTTTTTCCGACAGGCAGGGGTCTCTGATATGGCCGGCAAACAAATAAATTTCGTAAGCGCCGCCCACGGCGTTTGCCGCCCAGCCCGGCCCTTCAAGGTTGCCAAAATCGTGCCAGCCCATTACCTCACCATCCTTATCCACAAAGCTCGATTTGCAGCAAAGATTTCCCTTATACGAAACCAGCGTCCGTTCCACGGCAAACCTTACTGAGTCACGGGCTGAATCGAAAATGGTATAAGATGAGTCTTCAGGCAGATAGAAGCTGGATTTGACTTCCTCCAGCAGCAAATAATCAATCCCGAACATATACGCCTTTACGGCCTTTTCATTTGCGCCGACAATCTCGACCCTCAATGTGTGCTCGCCGGCATTTAGCTGGTGGATACCCATATCCAGAACGCCCGTCGCCACCACACCATCGTTGTAAAGGTCAATCGGGTCGCTGAGCTTCTTACCATTCAAATATAGCTGAACAATGCCGTAATCAACCGCCTTTGTAAGCTGCATCTTCAGCCGATATGCTGCGGTTTTCGCCACAGGCACAGATAGGTCAAGTGTGTCACCCGGCTTGGCGTCTGTCCACCACAGATGAGCATCGCCGCTCCAATCATTGCCGTAGCCGTCCATCTCCTGCGGCCTCGCCTCTCCTGCCGTCTTTGCGAGGATTCTGGCTTCCTCCCCCTCCAGCGCACCTTTGACCTTGAAAACCTGGACCGGAGTCCAGTATCCGCTGCGCTCCGTAACCGGCACTGGCTGATAAGGGTCGGTTTGGCCGGCTGCCTGATACCAATATACGGTGGAGGCATAAAGCGTCGGCTTATTATTAGGGTAATACTTCTCAATCGCACCCTCAAAAGATTCCTGGAACGGAACGTTGTCGGTGATGTGCCAGCGGTTCACCGAAACGTGTCCCTTGTTGCCCATACTTATCGTCTGATTATGGTAGCAGTTACTGAACAGTTCCGGCGTGCTCCACGCATAACCAAAATAATCCTCCGAACCGGTCCCGATAGTTGACGGAAACTTCTCGCCATCGACAAAAAACTTCTCATCCCCTTCACCCCACCATCCCCCTCTGGGATTCCATACGTGGAGCATCACGCCACAGAAGCGGCCAATACCTTTTGTTTTAAGCATTGTCCAATCAATCGCCCTTCGTTCAGGTTCTTCTGGCAAAAACGCATCTCGATGCCACTTTGCGTGAAATCTTCCAAGCTCTTTTATCAGCTTCGTAACCGGCGCGTGGCTAATTGTAAAAGTGACGGTGCGTTCCTGGTTCCCGTCATTAGCCAATTCCACCAGAGCACTTTTCTCAAATGGCATATACCAGTAGCAATAAAAACCTTCATCTGTCATCCCCAGCGGCAAAGATTTATATTTGTTGACGCCGGGAGCAGTACCAAAAAAGTCTCCTAACGGCACCCAGACACTCGGCTGCGATTGACCATCCCAGTAAATACGCAAAACAAGCTCGCGCAGCACGTCGCGGTCTCCAGGAGATTCGGGCAAATCCATATTGACCTTGATAGCCGTGATAGCCCATGTCCCCTTCAGTTCAGCAACCGTCGCTGTCGCGCCCGCACCCACCTTAATGCTCTTTTGCACGGTAATTTCCCCATTGCGTTTGCCGGCTGGGTCAAGGCCGCATTTAGTAAGTATATCATTGGCTTTATCGAGGGCCTCTGCCTCAGCAGCGGAAAGTTCTCGCTTAAACGTCGGCACAATAGTCCCTTCAGGATACGTGGTATATGTGAAGTGGAAATATGCCCCCCAATCTCCTTCTGCCGTAATTTTACAGGATTTTTGATATGGAATCGGCACGTAACAATTCAACCCTCGCGCCGCCGTCTCATGCACCAGCGCAGGGCGGGTAAATGGCTCGTTCTTGCAGTTAAAATAACCTATGAAGGGCAGGTCAACAGCAGGTTTGTCGGCACCATCAAGATAAATTTTTACATGTCCGTCCTTAGCCAGTGCCGACCAGGTACGCCATATAACGCCGGGGCCTTCCATCTCCGCAAAAACAAGTTTGCCGTTCTCTTTGCGAATGATGCCATCGCCATCGCCATTTGCTGCCCACTCAATATACTTGCCGGATGCCTGGTCATATTTGCTGGCGCGGTCGTAGCTCGACCACTGGGCACACTTTTCGCCCGGAGCAGGTAATGTTGCCAGATGCTCCAAATCGGTAAGCCGGTTAACAAGGTCAATATATGTCAATTTCTCCGGCATCCTGGCCTGTGCAGACTGGGTAAACTGCCCGGCAATCACCCAACTACAAACTCCAAATCCCATTACAATCATCCATGACCTTTTCATTGTTTGCTTCCTTTCCTATTAAGACATTTGAATCCTATTAAGCTGGTTCTGTAACGATGCAGTATTTTAATAAAAAAGGCTCCCCCCTGCCAATATGTTTAATGAAAAACTCGACATATTGGCAAAGGAGAGCCGCCCGGGCAGAAAAAGTCTCCTCTAACAACCATTGCAAGCCGAACAGCATCTCGGCTGCCTATGCTCTCAGGACTCTTTTTACTGTCCGCCACCCGGCCTCTGAAACACCGGTATCCCAAGCTTCGTCAGTTTGTCCTCGAACGCCTTCTGGCGTTTGGCTATCAACTTGTCGATGCTCGCCAGTGTCTCCTTGGCTTGCTCCTTCTCGGCTACCTCGCGAATTGCCTGAAGCTCTTTGGCTCCTTCCTCTTGTTCTCTCTGCAACTGCCTTGACCCTTTCACTTTCGCAAGCTCCATCTCGATTGCTCCCGCTATCTGCTGCTGCTCTTCGCGTCTCTTGGTCATTGTTTCTCTCATCTTGGTTCTTTCCTCTTCGGAAAGATTTTGGAACCCGCCGGCCGGCATCCCTGGGATGGGTGCCTCCAGGGCTGTTTTGAGTTTTCCAGCCTGTTCCACAAGTGTGGCAGCCGCCTTAAGCTGCATTTCACGGTACTGGGCAAAACGTTCTCTCTGCCCGGTTTCAGCCTGCCCAAATACAACCCAGCACGCTGCCAGAACTACCAAAATAGCAACACTTGCAATTACATACTTCTTCATAACATTATCCTCCAGAATAGAATAAAGTAATGAGATTCAGCCGATTCCCACTGTGGGAACTGGCATAATTACACAGCTATTGGTATCTGTTGCCTTATAAGAACGCGGTCCTATCCTGTCTTATCGCGGATACTTTACGGTACAGCCATACGGCTTGGTATTAGCAGTAGTTACCGCTTTACCTTCAGTCAGCTCTGCCAGGGCCTTATCAACATAGTTGATATACGTTTCCCCCGCAGACGTTTTGCCCAGCGGCGCGTTATCGATTGCACCATCATAAGCGATATTACCCCTGGAGTTTATGATAAATATATGCGGCGTTGTCTGCGCTCCGTACATGTGCCCTACCACTCCAGCTCTGTCATCCAGTATCGGATACGGCAGTTTGTGCTGTGCAGCAAATTGTTTGTTCCCTTCGACGGTTATATGACTCGTGCTGTTCACCGCAAGCCAGGTGACGTTTTTGTCCTTGTACTTATTCGCAAGTTCGACCATCGTCTTTTTCTGACCATAATGCCCCATATCATACGGACACTCAAAATTGAACCACTCCAGCACTACAATTTTGCCTTTGTAGTCAGAAAGCATAACTTTTTTCCCGTCAAAGCTGTTGAGTGTAAACTCCGGTGCTTTCTTGCCTGCATCCGATCTTTCTGCTCCTTCTGGCTTCGGGGGTCTTTCAGGCCTTTCCGGCAGCGCAGGTAATCTTCCTTCAAATTCCTTCCGGCGCCTCTCGATAAGCTGTTCGATGTGCTTAGCTGTTCCTACGGCTTTTTCCTGGACTGCCGAGTCGCGGATTGCCTGCAGCTCACCGATAAGCCGCTGCTGGTCTTCCATCCTTTGCCTTTCGCCTTTCAGTTTTGCAATTTGCTGCTCAATCGCTTCAATTATCGTCCGCCGTTCTTCAAAGGCCTTCGTCAGTTTTTCTCTTAATTTGGTTTTTTCTTCAGCAGCGATATCTCGAAACTTCGCCCAATCCTCAGGTCCTATCTGCGCCACTATGACCGCCTTTAGTTTTGCAATTTGCTCTTCGACCGCTGCGACTATTTTAAGCTGCTCTTCGCGTCCTAAAAGTGGGCGTCTGGCTTCAGGTCTTTCACGCATTTGAGTCCTGAACTTTTCCTTTTCCTCCTCGGACATCTGGCTGAATTTTTCCCTCATTTTGGCTCTCTCTTCAGCGGAAAGACCCTCAAATGGTCCTGTAGGCCGGTTGGCATCTGCCGGCCGCCTAACCCTGGCACCTGCACCGGCTGGGGTTTCTTTACCTGCTTCCTGGCCAAACACAGCCCAGGCTGTAAGTAGAACTGCCAGCACGATGGTTATTGAAATCAGGTATCGTTTCATAGGAATATCCTCCATAAATAAGTTAAAAAGTTACGATTTGACCAACTCCCGTTCCAAATATCGGGACAATTTTATCCACCTTGTCATATAAAGACGCAAATACACGGCCTTTTATTGCGGCAATCCGAAAAAGTCCAGCAACCAAGATAACGTGGAAACCCTTTTATGTCAAGACAAGGAAGGAAATAAGAATCGCAATGTGTTCCAGCCGTAGTCCCTTATTGCCTCAACACGGGCCAGAAGACCTTGTCGCCATCATCTGCCCAGCGTTTGGGTTCGCCTTTCGCGTCAAGCACCATTTTGCCTTCATCGTCTTTGGGGGTGTGCTTCACGTTTGTAGGTAGATTTTTCAAGCTGCCAAAGGTTTTGCTGTCCATAATTCCTCCCATCGGCCATTAAGCCAAACAAGCCGCAAGGCTAACACTGATGATGAGCCCAGACGCG
>Ga0315280_10002543_pt1 | contig 29466 bp, 23 predicted proteins | sample YL17G06_40_MG_FD_203697 | JGI IMG/M metagenome (GOLD analysis project Ga0315280, IMG submission 203697) | Sediment microbial communities from Yellowstone Lake, YNP, Wyoming, USA - YL17G06_40 | ecosystem: Environmental > Aquatic > Freshwater > Lake > Sediment | place: USA: Wyoming | collected... | reverse complement strand
GGCGTCACGCGGCAAGTTGTTTTACCGTTTGATGCAACAGGCTGTTCAAGTGGAGCCGAAACCGTTTAGAACACTTATTCACCCCAATCGGTAGGGGGTATTTGAGTGATGTATATAGCCCTCTTGAAGAATGACCTTATGGCGAAGTTGGGTTCGCCCGGCGCAGCGAAGTTTTTCTGCTGGGAAGAAGACCCGATGTATTCCAAACGCGAAAGCGAATTGATTGCACAGCACTTGGCAGTTTACGGTAAAATGCCAGAAGGTGGCGATGAGTTGGATGACCTCTTCTAAGGGAAGTATGAAGTACGAAGGCAGAACGGGGAGGGGGTGGAGTTGTCCGCCGTACGGCAGACCGCGGGTAGTAGTCCGAGCGCGTCTATGGCAAATGTCTTGTCAGTGCTGAAAGAGGCGTCCGTTATGGCAAAGGTTACGCACAGGAAAGAACTTGAGAAGGAAGGCTGGGAGATGCGCTCAGTTCTTGACGAGCCGCGCCTGTCAGAGGCGGTTGAACTTTACAAAGAGTTGGGCTTTGAAGTGAAGGTTTTGCCGTTTGTCCCAGCCGAGTTCCCGGGCGAATGTGCGGAATGTATGAAAGGCGCTTGCGATAGATACAAGGTAATTTACACTTGTATGAAACCGGACTCGGAAAATTCTTGACATAAAGAACGCTGAGCGCTAAAATGCCTGGACTTGCAATCCTCAACTTTGATTAGGAGGTGTGAGATGGCTAATGTGCCGAAAGAGATTTCCACATATCAGATGGTTATGCCGTGGACTGTTGACCCGAACACAAAGGAGAAAAAGCCGGGAAAGATTGCAAAGGCGAGGATTCCCGTGCCGGAATTGAAGGCTGGAGAGGTTCTGGTAGAGGTGAAGGGCTGTGGCGTCTGTCACACCGATTTGGGATACTTTTACTATGGCGTGCCGACAATTACAAAACCACCTCTCACTCTCGGACACGAGATAAGCGGTGTAGTTGTAGCAGGGGAGAGCAAACTTATCGGCAAGGAAGTTATCGTTCCCGCCGTTATGCCGTGCAACAACTGTCCGATATGCGCTGCAGGGCGGAACAATCGCTGCCTCAATCAGAAAATGCCGGGCAACTCGCTTGGCATTTATGGCGGTTTCTCAAGCCATATTCCTGTTCCTTCAGCGGACCTATGTGTTGTTGAAGACCGAGGCAGATTTCCGCTTGAGTGGCTGGCGGTAATCGCGGATGCGGTAACCACGCCTTATCAGGCTGCGGTGCGGGCAGACCTGAAAGAGGGCGACAACGTCATAATAGTTGGCGTCACCGGCGGCGTGGGCGTCTATATGACGCAGATGGCAAGAGCCTTCGGCGCCAGAACGGTGATTGGCATTGCCCGCAATGAGGAGAAGTTGAAACGCGCGCGCGAGTTTGGCGCTAACCACACAATAAATTCTTCTGGCAAAGATGTGAAGGCGGTGATTGACGAATTCCGTGCGTTCTGCAAAGAGAGAAGTTTACCTCACAACTTCGGCTGGAAAATATTTGAAGCAAGCGGCTCAAAAGAGGGGCAGGATATCTCGCTCGCGCTCCTCTCGTTTATCGGGAAACTCATCATTGTTGGCTTCGGCACTGCGAAGAACGAGTATATGATTTCCAGACTGATGGCTTTTGATGCCGAAATTATCGGCACCTGGGGCTGTCTGCCAAAGTATTATCCAAAAGTTCTCCAGATGGTTCTCTCAGGCAGGATTCAGATTGAGCCGTTTGTTGAAACGCGCCCGATGAGCCAGATTGAAAAAGTCTTTGAGGAAGCGCACTCAGGGAAACTCCTGAAGCGTGTCGTATTGACCCCTGATTTTTAGAGATCCATAGGACACTCATAATGAGAAACGGAGGTGGATAATGGAGAAACTGGACTGGTTGCACAAAGATGATGAAGTCAAGAATCATCAACTTTTTGGCGACGGGTATTTTTCTGAAACCGCGCCCGGAATCAAATACGAACTGAAGCCTGCCGTTGACGAGAAGGGAAAACCTGCCACCGGCATCCATTACGCGCTGATAACGCTCAACAATCCTGCGCAGTATAACTCTTACACCACAGAGATGGTGAAAGGGGTGATAGCGGGCTTTCGCAGGGCTTCGGCGGAGAGAAGCGTGGTCGCAGTAGTATTTACCGGCGCTGGTGATAGAGCATTCTGCACAGGCGGAAACACTAAGGAATACGCCGAATACTATTCAATGCGTCCGGCAGAATACGGCGCTTATATGGACCTCTTCAACGAGATGGTTGACTCAATTCTTATGTGCAAGAAGCCGACTATCTGCCGCGTAAATGGGATGCGCGTCGCGGGCGGGCAGGAGATTGGTATGGCTTGCGACCTGACAATCTCAAGCGACCTGGCAATTTTTGGTCAGGCAGGTCCGCGCCACGGCTCAGCGCCTGACGGCGGCTCAAGCGACTTCCTCCCCTGGTACCTCTCTGCTGAAGACGCGATGTGGAGTTGCGTCTCCTGCGAACTCTGGAGCGCTTACAAGATGAAACGGCTCGGGCTCGTCTCCAAAGTCCTTCCAGTAGTAAAGCAGGAAGGTAAGTGGATAAGAAACCCGGGAGTTATAACTGACAAGTATATTGAAGACGGCGAGATCGTTTACGGCGAGTTCAAGACAGGACCGGAAGCGCAGAAGGCGAAAGAGGTTCTGAAATCAGCGCAGATAGATTTCGAACTCCTGGACAAAGAGGTGAACAGAATTGTCTGGCTCTTCACTAATCTCTTCCCCGGGTGCCTCATAAAAAGCGTTGACGGGATAAGAATGAAGAAAAAATACTTCTGGGACCAGAGGAAAATTGATAACAGGCATTGGCTCGCAGCAAATATGGCGACTGAGGCAGCATTAGGTTTCAACGCGTTCAACTCAAAGAAGGTTACTGGCGGAAAGGATGTAATAGACTTTGTGAAGTTCCGCCAGTTGATAAACGAAGGCGCCGCAATGGACGAGAACTTCTTCTATGAGGTTCTGCCGAAGCCGGAGAAGAAGGAGTAAGATAACCCGGGCATATAAGCGGGAATTTTACGCACTATCTAAAAACTACTTTGGAACCACATTATGTAGTTCATTGTGTCCGCATTCTCTACATATAGTATAGAAGCCAGCCTGGAGCAGGGTTTACATACAGTTCTTTATCTCAGGTGTCAATTTCACCTTGACAACGGCGGAAAAGGGAAGTATATTTCACACACAAGATTGAGGTGTATGGTGTTCTTCGGTATTGGTTATGTTTAGGGAGGTGAAGGAGATGGAAAAGAAATTGAGACCTGTATTGGTCGCTGCGTTGGTCTTCTTTTTTGTGCTGGTAGGGATTCAATCGGCGGTATGGGCTTCCCCCGGCGCAATCTGGACCACCGACGCGACTGGTACAGCAGTAAATGATAATCTTTATGAATACAAATGGGACGTGTACCTGAACGGAGGTCCAACAAGCGAGAAGGCACCTGGCCTGCCACCGGGTGACTACTACATCCAGGTAACTGAGCCGGATGGTCCCGTGCTCGGAAGGAGTTGGAACGAGCCTCCCACAATTATCAGGCAAGTAAGGGTGGTAGATGGCAGATTTCGGTATGTGTTAGAAAACAGTGTAATTGTTGGTGATATTCCGCCTGTGGTCAATCTGTGGGATTTTCTGTTCTCAGCAGAAAGCGGCTTTACAACTAATGGCTATGATGACACAACGAATCCTGGCAACGAGTATAAGGTCTGGGCAAGCCAGAGTCAAGATTTTGCCGAACAGAAGACAGACAACTTCAAGGTCGAGGGCGTGCCTCCAGAAGAACGCGCGCATAAAATCTTTGAACTTACAGTCCCCGCTGTTCTGATTGATAATCCACCGTTTACAGCTATGGACTTCTACGCCTTGTACACATTTGACGACCCAGCAGTGCTTGATCCTCCTGCTATCTGGGACAATATCCTTCTGCCTAATGTTACAAAAGTAGGCGATAACTACGTGTTTAGTAGCGGTGACGTTGAGTTTGCAGACCAATCTACCATCTGGTGGAAATTCACAGTCACCGCGACAGGATACCTCTGGGAGTCGCCTGTTTATGGAGGGGAGGAAGGGGAAACACTATCAGCGCCGGGTACATATACCAACCAAGAGGTGCTCAAGGTCTTCCGACTCAGAGTTCCTGCTATTCTGGTAGAACATCCGGCGTTCCAAGATGTAGTGTTCAAGGCCTCGTACTCTGATGACTGGCCGGGGGAGGTTGTTCTAAACAACCCGACAAAGGAAGACGACACTTACATGCTTATTGGTCTCGCTCTCTTTCAACATGGCGAAACTATCTCGTGGCAATTCACTGCTGAAGGGATCTACTACTCTTGGGAGTCCGCTATTGGTGTGCCAGAGACACTGCCGACGGATACAAATATCAACGAAGAAACTATTCTGGACGTGCTCAAGACCTTTGAACTTACAGTCCCTGCTATTTTGGTTGACCATCCAGCGTTTGCAGGTATAGTGTTCAGAGCCTGGTACAGGTTCATCGACCCGGCAGGAATCGCACCACCGTCTATCTGGTATTCACTTGATCTAAAAAGGGTGGGCGCTACTTACGTGTATGACGGTGAGATTCTGTTTGCAGATGGCACTGAGATCGAGCGGTACTTCACAGCCGACGCAGCACATTACCACTGGCAGTCGGATGTTTATGGGCCGGAGCCGTTTGTGTGGCCAGGTCCATATACCAACGAAGAGGAGATTCCGACACTGACCAAGACCTGGATACTACACGTTTATCCCAACGGCTCAGGCGCTACTTACTTCGCTGCCTGGAGTCTTGACAAGGCGACCTGGTATGATGAGCAACTTGAGGAGACTTCGCCCGGGTCAGGAGTCTGGACCGAGGAGACAGTGTTTCCAGTAGGCATAGAAATCTACTACAAGTTCTACGGGAAAATAAGCGGCTCAGTCTTCTGGGAAAGCGGCGTCTTTCCACCAGAGATACCAGAGAGACTCACGGAAGACAAAACTAATGAGTTCTGGTATAGTATGCCGCGAACTATCGGCTACTGGAAAAACTGGGGCAACCACTTCCCAACCCCAACTATGGTGATAATTGTCGGCGAAGTCAACTCGAACCCGGACGGCGGCTTCAGCAAAGTCTTTAGAGCTGGAACCACCGACGTTGCTGGCGACACCGGCTATTATCGGTTGACAGTTGGCACAAGCGGATCAAAAGGGGCTATTCCAGGCGTCGCCGGGTATCTACAGGAGCACAAGGCGGATACGATGTTGCAGATGCTGAGAGCCCAACTCTTGGGACTTGAACTGAACGTGGCTGTGTACCAGGTCAGAGCGAGTATCCCGCCGGCTACCAACGAAGGTATGATTGTCGGGGTCTCGCCTGACGCAATTGTTTATCTATCCAAAGCCTCCAGCTTTCCCGGCTACGGGGACTCATTGGTCAATCCGTGGCATGGTAATGCAACGCAGACTGTGCTCCAAATCATCCAGACTGTGGAGGATGGTGCTACTTTTACGTACTGGCCAGCCTCAGACTGGAGCCGCGCCAAGCAGGAGTTTGCCAAGAATATTATTGAGGCGATAAACCAGTACGGCGACGGCGGAGGTATCGGAATCCTGGAACCATAATATCGTAGAGTGAGTGTTCCAAAGCCCCGCCGTTTATCGGCGGGGTTCTTTTTTTAGCCGGCGAATTTATTCGCCGCGTCTTCCGCGGGGCTGAACCCTGCGGCTTTGGAACTAAGATGGTAGGTTACACTCAATCGTGAAGTGCTCTATCAGTGTGCCAGAGCGCGTAACTTGGCTATCGGCTGCGCGGAAAGCCTGCGCCGGCAGACAGGACAGAGGTCAAGAAGTCTCCCGTATTCAGAAGCGGCAATTTTGTTTTTGAGCGCTTTGAGCGCGGGCTCCGGTATATGCGCCTTGCCGCATAACGCGCACAACGCGAGTTTCCCCCTCCTGCCTGATGCGAGAATCCTCTCCCTTTCACTTTCAACAAACTCTCTGAATTTCACCCCCTGCGGACAGACCTCTGTGCAGGCGTCGCAGGTGAAGCAGAGCCAGAGCGCGTTGGTCAGAACTCTTCGCTCTTTCGCTTTCATTCTGCTTCTTCGCACGATAGTTCGCGGAGCAGATTTTCTATCAAACTCAGGATAGATTATCCTCATCGGGCAGACGCACGAACACGCCCCGCAAGAATCGCATAACCGCAAAGAAAAATCAGAGACTGTGTAAGAAAAGGGGATACGGGGACTCCGGGGATAAGGAGATAATTCTTTTCTTTTGGTTCTTCTTTCAAAGTCAGGTAGAGGTTTTCTCTCCATATCTCTCTTATATCTCCCAATCTCCTTATTCTTACACGGAGAGTTTCTTGAGCGTTTCTTGCAGTTTTTCGCCTGCTGAGCGGGCTTTGTGAAGATTCGCTGTGTTCGCGTCAACGTAGGTGATTGCGCCCGGGTCGCAGAACCTCACACAGACCGGGTCGCCTTCGCACATCTCGCATTTTATAACTTTCTTCCCTATCGTATCGTAGCCCATTGAGCCGAACGGGCAGGCAGTAACGCAGAGTTTACACCTTATACATTTGTCGTAGGCAACCACCACGCGGTTGAGTTCTTCATCTATTGAAAGCGCGCCTACAGGGCAGACCGCAATGCAAGGCGCTTCCTCGCACTGCTGACAAACCATAGGGAGATAGAATCCGTCTCTGTCCCACTTGATTATATGTATTCGCGCGCGCGCGGGATTACTCACTCTCTCATTTTTCACCGCGCAGACCAACTCACAAAGTCTGCACCCGGTGCACTTCGCTTGGTCAACCAGAATCATCTTCTGCATAACTTCAGCCCTTATAGTCTGTGACTCGGTTCAGCGTCAAGAGAGAGGCGCGCAAGCGTCTGGGCGGTTGGGATGCCCTGGTCGTCCCAGCCGTGAAGTTTGTAGTATTCGTCAAGCATCGCTTTGAACTTTTCGCGGTCAATGCTTTTGCCTTTTACAATTTCCAGTCCGTCAGGTGTGGGTTCGTCAAAGTATCTGTCTGGCAGCCAGTCATCTTTTCTGGTTGCGCCTTCGCGGATGTTGAAAAGGCGTTCAAGATTATAGACCCGCTCCGCGACAGTCCAGATTTCCTTCGGCGAGATTTCAAGACCGGTATTAAGATAAATTAGTTTTGAAAACTCGTTGAAGTTTGGCATATTTGGAGAGAGGAAGGTTGTATGAAATTTGCAGATTCCGAGGCAGTCAACAGCGGCGTAACACATCTCGTGCCAGATGACCTGCCACGGTTTGCCCTCATAGTCAAGATAACTGGATGAGAGAGGTCCGTCGTATGGAATCGGATTTGAGTAAATCTGGCGAAGAACCGGTTCTGGCAGAAAGTAGAGGTCTATTGCTGGGCGGCTGCGCAGGTGGTCTGCCCCGCGGGTGGCGGTAGCGATACCGAGCGCAAGTGAAGGGGTCGGGCGCTCATCTGAGTGGAGATTGCTCATTCCTTTTACGTGAATCAGGTATTTCTCGGAGTTTTTCCCGATTTTTGCGGTAGCGCGAAGCGGACCCTCTGCCAATATATTTCCGATTCCTTCGCGTTTCGCAATCATCTCAACCAATTTGAGGACCGCTTCATCAGAACCCCAGCGCAGTTCCAAACCGTTTGTCTCTTTCTTTGTGAGTATGCCTTTCTCGTAGAGTTCAAACGCCCACGCTATCATTGAGCCTGTCTCAAGCGTATCCAGTCCGAAAGTATTGACTAAGTAATTTCCTGCCAGGACTGTGTCCATACTTCGGCACCCGACTTCAGCGCCGAAAGCGCCCTGACTTGTGTATTCCGGTCCCTGCGCATAGACTCCTTTGAACGGCTCCTTTTTCATAATGTATCTGTGTCGGCAGTGGAGTGCGCAGCCAAAGCAGCCCTCTGTCCCGAACGAGTAATCTTCAATTCGCTCGCATTCAATATCTTCGCTGTCTGGATGCTGATTTGACTGGAAGTTGCGAGTTCTGACCAGCCCTGTGGAGTTTGTCACGCCATAAATAAACGCGGTGCCCCATTTCTGCATAATTTTGCCGAACTTTGTTGAGGCGATGGATTTTATCAGTTCTTCATCGTATTTGAGCGCGTCTTCGGGATGAGCGATTTCAATATCAAGCGTCCCGCGTGCCGCTATCGCTTTGAGGTTTTTACTTCCGAAGACCGCGCCCATACCTGTTCTGCCGGCAGAGTTTTTCAGCCCTGTTCTAACATTTGCGAACCGGACGAGATTTTCACCCGCGATTCCGATTGTGAGAACCTGAACCTCTTCGTCACGCAGTTCTTCGCGGATCGCCTGCTGAGTATCAAGTGGATTCAGACCGATAAGCGCGGTCGCGTCTCTGAACTCTATCACACCGTCGTGAATCCAGAGATAGACCGGCCTTTCCGCTTTTCCCTTTATTACTAAGTGGTCAAATCCTGCCCAGCGTAGTTCAGGAGCGAAGAAACCGCCAATGTTCGCGCTGCCTGTCAGGTTTGTTAGCGGCGACTTCGCCATAATATGCGTCCTCGCACTTGCAGAGGCGAGTGTCCCGACAAGAAGTCCGGCGCTGATAAGGAGGGGATTTTGCGGGTCAAAAGCGTCTATGCCTTCTGGACAGTGATTGTAGAGAAGGTATGCGTCTAATCCGCGCCCGCCAAGATATAGTTTCCTCATTTCAACCGGTATCGGTGCGGTTTTCACTGTTTTTACCGAGAGGTCTATGTATGCGATTTTTCGCTTCAGCGCCATTCTTCTGCTCCGGATTGCGCTGGATTATAGCACGACAGTGCGTTCGTTCAACCTAAAAAACGAGAGGAGTTTCCGCAGCAATAAGCAGTAAAGCGGCCCGGTTCGGGTTCTCTTACCGAGAACTTCACAATTCAATTGGTTCTTTGAATTCGCCGAAGATGGATTTGAAAACCTTTGTCATTTCGCCGACCGTGCAATATGCGCGCACACAGTCAAGAATGTACGGCATAAGATTCTCAGTGCCTGCCGCCTTCTCGCGTAAAACCGCAAGACACTTGTCAACTTTATCTTTATCACGACCTGCCTTTACATCCGCAAGCCGCTTTATCTGCTCTTCTTGAACCTCAGGTCTGAACTGGTGCAGTTTCACTTCAGGAGAGACGCCTCTCGGCTCTCGGCTCTCGGCTCTTGGCTCCTGTTCGGCGACATACCTGTTCACAGCGACCTTCGGAATCTTTCCGCTTCTTACCGCCTTCTCCTCTTCATACGCCTGAAGAGAGATGAGTTTCTGGATATAGCCATTCTCAATACACTTGACTATGCCTCCGAGGTCTTCAATGCGTCTCATTTCAGCGACGATTCTTTTTTCCATCTCGTTTGTGAGCCACTCAAGATAATAAGAGCCTGCCAGCGGGTCAACAGTGTCGCAGACGCCGACCTCTTCTTGGAGAATCTGCATCGTCCGAAGCGCGATTAGAGACGCCTTTTCAGAAGGTATAGTGTAAGCCTCATCATAGCAGCAGAGAGCCATAGTCTGTGTTCCTGATAGCGCGCTCGCGAGCGCGTAATATGCGGCGCGGACGATATTATTTTCCGGCTCTTCAATTGTGAGTCCGCCTCCGCCTCCGCCCGCTATCATACGCAGATGCATTGAACGCGGGTCTTTTGCGCCAAGTTGGTCTTTTGCAATTCTTGCCCAGAGCCGCCGACCCGCGCGAAATTTCGCTATCTGCTCAAAAAAATTGCCGTGAATGTCAAAGTTGAACGAGAGACGCCCCGCAAAAGAGTCAACCGGGAGTCCGCGAGCGATAGCGCGGTTTACATATTCTTTCGCTATAAGAAAAGCGAACGCCATCTCCTGAACCGGATTTGCGCCAGATTCGCGAATGTGATAACCGCAGACAGAGACAGGGTTGTATCTCGGCAACTCCTTCGCGCAGAACTCTATCGTGTCAATAATAAGTCGTATTGAGGGCTCAACATCAAAGACCCAAGTTCCGCGTCCGACATACTCCTTCAAAATATCATTTTGCGCAGTGCCGGCGATTCTATCTTTTGGAATACCCTGTTTCTCAGCGACCACGTAATACATCGCAATCATCACAGACGCGATTGGGTTTATCGTCAGAGAGGTGGAAATCTTTGAAAGGTCTATTCCATCAAACGCTTCTTCCATATCTTTGAGCGTGTCCACCGCCATCCCTACGCGTCCGACTTCGCCTCGGGCGCGCGGGTCGTCAGAGTCAAGCCCGTTCTGGGTTGGCAAATCAAAAGCGACATTTAGCGCGTTTTGTCCGTGTTCTATCAGGTATTTGAATCGCTCATTCGTCTCCCACGGAGTTCCGAAACCCGCATACTGACGCATAGTGAACGGTCTTGCGCGGTACATAAGTTCGTGGATTCCGCGTGTGAAAGGGAATTTTCCAGGGGCACCAATATCCTTCTCATAGTCAATATCGCGGACATCCTGCGGTCCGTAAACTGGCTTCACCTCAATTCCAGATTCAAGAACCACCGGCTGAATTTCCGGTCTTTTTTCCTTTTCAGCCATTTACTTTCTCCCGGATAAAACTGATTATTTCTGAATAATCGCTTCTGGTGGGGAAGACGCCTTTTATCCCCATCTTCTTCAGCGCTTCCATATCTGCCTGCGGAATTACGCCGCCGACTATAACGAGTTTATCTGAAATTCCTTCCTTCTTCATCAGAGAGAGAAGAGATTCACAGAGCGGCAGGTGCGCGCCAGAAAGAATTGAAAGACCGATAACATCGACATCCTCTTCAACTGCAGTTTTTACTATCTCTTCCACGGTCTTATGAAGTCCTGTATAGATGACTTCCATCCCCGCTTCTCGGAGCGCGTGAACAACGGTTTTCGCACCCCTATCGTGCCCGTCAAGTCCCGGCTTCGCTATCAAAACCCTGATACGCTTTTGTGCCATTTCTTATCTCCGAAATCACGTGTTTACCGTCTCCGCGGTGAAAAATGGATGCACACTTCCGCGTTCGCTTTCAGAACATTTGCGGACATCTGTTCAAAGAAGTCCATTATAAACGCCGGTGTATCGCATAAGCGGTATTTCAGCGTTTGGTCTCCCTTTGTAAGAATAAGGTAGAAAATCCCTGCTTTGAACCAGGCGAGAATTATTAGAGCCGCTAAGAGGAAGAATGGCGCGCAAACCCAGACTGGCAGAGAACGCTCCGCCAGAAAGAAGACACCGCAGGCAACCGCGGTAACAACTAACCACTTCCCGTGATACTCTCTGCGACTCTCAAGGATTATCTCTTCAAACTGAGCGAGATTATGCACGATTTCCCGCCCAGCCCTCCTCCTCAGCGCCACGCTAAGAGAAGTCCCAGTGAGTGTCAGTCCTGATTTCGGCAACGAAACTCTGGCGTCTTGGTCAGCCACTTCAACCCCAATGACCCGCTTTACTCTCGTCCGCGACTTGATTTTATCACTCCCGCGTTGAAACGCAGGGCTTGTTATTTTGCGCCGAGGATTGTGACTGAAGCGACTGCGCCGGGACCGCCTATATTGTGTGCGAGCCCGATTCTCGCTTTCGGTAACTGCTGCTCACCCGCTTTGCCCTGAATCTGGCGTGTTAGTTCATAAATCATCCGCAGACCAGTCGCCCCCACAGGGTGCCCGCAAGATAACAGCCCACCTGAAACATTTACAGGCAGCCGACCCTCGCGTGTGGTCGCACCTTCGCGTATCAGATTCTTTGACTCCCCATGCGCGCAGAAACCCAAATCCTCATAAGTGAGAAGTTCCACATTGGAGAAGCAGTCGTGAACCTCAGCAAAATCTATCTCTTCCGCCGGATTCTTTATCCCTGCCGATTCGTAAGCCATTCTCGCAGCCTCTTTCGTCGCGCGAAAAGAGAGAAAATCATAACCTGGCAGGTAAAACGGCAAATCCCAGCCCATAGAAACAGATAATCCCTGCCCCTTTATCAGAACATAATCTTTATTGAACGAAGCCGCATCTTCAGCACGCACCATAATCGCGCAGGCAGCGCCGTCTGTAGTCGGACAGCAATCCATCAGACCAAGCGGATAAGCCACCATTGGCGAATTGAGCGCAAACTCAATAGTTATCTCTTTGCGATAATGCGCCTTCGGATTGAGAACAGCGTGTTTGTGATTCTTCACAGAGACCCGCGCGAGATCCTCACGTGTGACGCCAAACTGATGCATATGGCGCGTCGCATAAGTCGCAAACGTTCCAGCCGCGGTAAACCCTTTCTGATAGAACGGGTGCCCGTGCTCCGCCATCATCTTGACCAGACTTTCTCGCGGTGACCTGTCACGCAGTTTCTCCACTCCAAGCGCAAGCACTATCCTGTGCTCGCCCGAAAGAAGCGCCATACAAGCGTTGCGCAAGGCATCGCCTGCAGTCGCGCAGTAGTTTGAAACGCGAGTGACAGGGATATTGAACAACGCAAGCGGCTCTGCCAGGTCCATACCTGACCTGCCTTTCCAGACCCCCGCGTCTGGAAACGCTGTCCCGAGCCACGCGGCGTCAATACTTTTGAGTTCTATACTCGCCTCAACGCACGCCTCATGCGCAGCCTCGTAAATCATATCCGAGTAACTCAATTCAAAGTTCTCGCCGAACTTTGTGCAGCCGACACCAATTATCGCAATCTTGTCTTTCAGAGACATTCTTTATCTTCCGCTCTTATCTATTCGTAGCGGTAAACAGCGCATCTTCGGAATCTTTTACCACGCCGGAAGGCGTGGTGCTTCCGAAGAGACCCGCGGACTGAAGTCCGCGGCTTACGCAACTGGTATCGCTTTCCAGTAGTAGTTGTGGAACCCGCCTGCCTCGTGCATCTTCCTGAATACTAATTCCACCCCAAGTCCGATTTTCACATCCCGATAATCGCAATCGGTCATCTGAACAAGAATCCGTCCGCCGCCATCCAGGTCAACCACAGCCATAGAAACAGGCGGCTCAGGAGTCGGATAATAGTGCTCCTGCGTGTAAGTGAAGATCTTGCCTCTTCGGGAAAGTTTGACCCTGTCAAACTCCTTCTCAGCGCGGCAGGAAGGACACACGGGAAGAGAAAGAGAAAGAACCAGACCGCATCTTCTGCATTTGAGCGCGTTCAAACCGAAAAACTCCTCGCTTTGCCTGTGCTCCATTATTGTTGAAGCGAAAGCGCCGGGAGTCCAGTCCCACCTTCCGAGAATATTGCGATAGTCCAGAAACTTGGCGTAACTTGTCAGTTCTTTGCGGCGTGAAAGCGCTTCTTTCACTTTCTGACCCACGCCCAGATTTGCCACATTTTCCGTGGTTTGAAGCAAAATCGCGTCGCAGCCGTCGCCGTAAGAGGTGAGTAAAATCTTTTCGCCGGGCTTTGAGTTCTCAAGCGCAGAGGCTAAGAGAATAAACGGATGCGCTGCGCCGGTAAATCCTGTAAAGCCGGTAAGCGGGTCGAACCACTGCGATTTCATATCAAAACCGAGTTTCTCGCAAACCGCTTTTATCGGTCTGATTTCAGGAAGCGGAATTATCGCTTTGGAAATATCTTTTGCGCTGACACCCGCCTTCTTCAAAAGAGAACTGACACAGGAAGTGATAGAGCCAATGTAGCCGAACTGCTCTGAGAATCTTGCATCACCTGTTCTGATGTAGGAATCAGAACTTCTACGCCAGATGTGGAGGAGTTTGCTTGTTATGGAGTGAGAAGATAGAATCTCAGCCGCGATGTTCTCTTTTCCAACAATTATTGCGGCAGAGCCATCGCCGAGTGTGACCTCTTCAGGCGAACCCGGCTCAGCGAGCCGGCAATCTACGGCGGTCACAATCGCCGAGGAGACTGACCCGGAGATTATGGAATCGCGTGCAGAAAAAAGCGCTCCTATCGCAGACCGCAGAGAGTTTGCGAAGTCCGCCGTCTTTGTCTGGTTCGCTGCGCCGAGAACTGACGCGATTATGCTTGAACACATCTTTTCTTTGTAGGGCGATGTGGTTGAAGCGAAAAAGACCGCGTCTGCTCCGGCGCTCTCCAGTCCGAGCGTTGCCTGAACTGCCATAGTGAGCGAGTCTTCGTCAAAGTTGGCGATGCGCTTTGAGAGTTTGCCCGGCGGCTGATTCCACGCAGCGCCCAGCGCTTCGCCTGTCAGAAAATAATAAGGTAGATAAACGCTGCAGGAGACTATGCCGACCATTCTTGGTCTCCGCAATTGTTCACCAACCGCGGGGATGAACCCCGCGGCTTTGGAATTTACCCGCGGACTGAAGTCCGCGGCTTTACTGCCACCACGCCTTCCGGCGTGGCTTATATTCCGACGCTTATCCCGCCGTCAACAAATACTGTCTGACCTGTTATGTAACTCGCCTCATTGCTTGCGAGAAATAGCGACAGGCAAGCGATTTCCCTCGGCTTGGCGAACCGCTTCAGCGGAATCTTCGCCTCAATCGCTTTTTTTATGTCAGCGGGAATGCCCGCAGTCATCTGAGTCTCTGTGGCACCGGGGGAGATGCAGTTTACCGCGATATTATATCTTGCTAACTCAAGCGCGAGAGTATTAGTAAGCCCGATAACGCCTGATTTGCTCGCTGAGTAATTTGCCTGACCAATGTTTCCGAGAGCGCCAATGGAGGCGGTGTTGACAATTCTGCCGTAGTTAGCCTGCATCATAGGAACTGCAGCAGCCTGACACATAAGAAATGTGCCTTTCAGATTGACCGCTATGACGGAGTCCCACTGCTCCTCTGTCATTTTTTTGACAAGCGCGTCGCGATTGATGCCTGCGTTATTTATGAGAATGTGCAATGCGCCGAATTTATCTAGGGTAGTCTTGACAGCGCTTTCGCAGTCAGCGCGACGGGTGACGTCTGCGGAAATAGAAATCGCTTCACCGCCAGAAGCGCGGATTTTGGAAGCGACATCTTCCGCCGCTTCCGGATTGACATCAAGGACCGCGACTTTAGCGCCTTCTTCAGCAAAGAGGATAGCGGTCGCTTCGCCGATACCGCTACCAGCGCCGGTTATAAGCGCAACTTTGTTTTTGAGCCTCACCTTTTTCCTCCGCCCGCTACCTTCCCCGCCGATAAATGGCGGGGCTTACTTTTTACTTCTGCCTTTTCAGAAGCACAGTCCAGCGGCTTTCCATAACTTTTTCGCCGCGCTGGTTGAGAAGTTCGCAGTCAAAAATAACTGTTCCCCTGTCCAGCTTTGATGACTCCTTTTTTTCAGCAACTTTCAAGATGAGATGAACAGTATCGCCAAACCTGACAGGCGCTGTCCACTTGAGAGTTATCTCAAGGACCGCGATTGAAGTGCCTTCAAATATGCCGAGTTGATTTGCCAGCCCGGTTGCAACTCCCGCGAGAAGCATTCCGTGCGCGATTCTTCCGCCGAACTGGGAACTCTTCATAAACTCTTCGTCAGTGTGAAGCGGATTGTAATCGCCTGAAAGTCCAGCAAACAGAGAGACGTCAGCCTCGGTCACAGTGCGTGAAGCGGTCTGGAAGACCGCGCCCACCTCAAAATCATCAAAGAACTTCCCTTTCACCTGATAAGGCATATATCCCTCCAGTTTAGCCGCGCCGCAGGTGGCGCGGATTCCACCGCGCGGGCATGAGGTAGAGTATCTCACTTCATACCGCGGGCGTGGCGGCTAAACAAAACAGACTATCACCTAATGCTCTCCAGTCTCCCCTTTACCTTTTCCATAACTTTTGGAAGAGTTGTGTATTCCATCGTCTCAAGAGGTAGCCTGTGAGGTTCAAAGGGACCGTGTCTTCTCATATACTCCGCTATTACTTGCGCTTGCTGGCGAGTATAATCAAAGCCGGGGTCATCAAAGAGGTCAAGAGGTCCGACCAACTTGCCATCGCACAGTTGGAACCCGAGAGCAATCACTCTGGGTGGTCCGTCAAACCTTGTGCATCGCGCCTGCCGCTGTGCCACAGGCATCATAGGACCATTATGGCTTCCCCTCATCCAGCCTGCTACAAGATACGGGAATGCGAAAGGCTCAAGAATCTCCCCGACCGCAGGAAGACCTGACTGCGCTCTCACAACGCCAGCCGGGTCGTCCTTCCCGACATACTCACCCGCTATCTCGTACAGTTTCTCTGTGCTCACGACCGCGACCGGCTCGTCAGGTGGAAGTTTTCCGCCTTTCTTCGGATAGACCCTCTTTATCACATACCGGCTCCTTGCGCCGACAAGGACAAGCATATCATACATCTCTTCAGGACAGGACATAACGACCCTTTTGTGTTCCAGCACATCCCAAATCTCAAATACGAAGCCGGCATGAAGGTTAGGGTCTATTATGAGACCGATTGTGTTGAACGGGTCGGCAAACATTCTGAAGACCGGCATATTGAAAGAGCCCGGCTCTGTCTTATCCATCATAAAGCAGATGACTGGCTCAGCCTTCCGCTCTGTGAACTCCATCTCCGCGACTCCGGGACCCAGACCTTTGACATTTCCGGAGAATGCATCAGATAGGAGGTCCTGACCAGCGCCGTAGAGTTTCAATTTCTTGGCAGTCTCTGTCGCTTTCACAAACGTGTCCCACGCCAGACCGTGAACCTCTTTGGAGTCAGTCCCTTTCTTATGCGTCATTATGAGTTCCAGGTCATCGCCGCAGTTTGTGACGTGGAAGTCTATAAGCACTTTTCCCCTCGCGCTTTCAAGTTCCCTCTTTGCAATTTCCAGCAACTCAGGATGGACTGTCACGTGCCCGGGCCAGCCGCCGACATCCGCCTTTATCAGAGACACTGTTATCTTTTCCGCCATCGCATTTCCCTCCTAAATAGTAGTTAGACGATACTCAGATAGTAACGCTAACTATGCATAGCAGCACGCAATTGTCAATACTTTTCCCTCATCCCGTCTGTGCAAACTGCCTACAGGTTCGGGGATGTTTTCTTAGAGCGCTTTCACCTTGACAGAAACTGCTCTGCGGGTAAAATGCGGTTTCTTGAGCGAGCGCAGATTTGTGCGATACTTTGGGAGAACCTGCTATGACGACTGGTGTTGTCTATGATGATGTTTATCTTGAGCATGAAACGGGGGCACATCCTGAAAACAGGTTCAGGCTGACAGGTATAGTTGAGCACCTGAAAAAGACCGGTTTGTGGGGCAAACTTCAGCAGATTCCTGTGCGCAAGGCGACTGTTGAAGAGGTCGCCTATATTCACAATCCCGCCTACATAAGGGAGGTTGAGGCGTTTCTTTCGCGTGGCGGCGGATACTTTGATATGGACACTCCCGCTTCGGGCGGTTCCTATGTGGCTGCGCTAACTGCGGTTGGCGGTGTGCTCAACGCCTGTGATGCTGTTATGGAAGGGAAAGTGTCTAACGCGGTCTGCCTTGTCAGACCGCCGGGACATCACGCGACGCGAAATCAGGCGATGGGGTTCTGCATTTTCAATAATGTTGCGATTGCCGCGCGCCACTTGCAGAAGAAGCACAATATAGGAAAAGTCGCGATAATTGACTGGGATGTGCATCACGGCAACGGGACGCAGGAGGCGTTCTACTCTGACCCGACAGTGCTTTATGTGTCAACTCACCGGTATCCGTTTTACCCTGGAACTGGCGCGGAAGAGGAGACTGGCGCGGGCGAGGGAGAAGGATACACGGTCAATCTGCCATTTTTCAGCGCAGATAGAGATGAATTTCTTGAGAGGTTCAGGGAAGCGGTGGGGAAGCGAGTTGAACCTTTTGCGCCTGAGTTCATTCTCATTTCGGCGGGCTACGACGCATACGAGAACGACCCGATAGGCGGACTCGGACTGAAAATAGAGGATTTCGGGACACTGACTGAAATTGTGTCAGGCGTTGCGCGAAAAGTGTGTTCCGGACGGGTAATATCAACTCTTGAGGGCGGCTATAACCTGACTGACCTTCCAAAATGTGTTGAAGCGCATATCAGAGCGCTTATGGCGGATGTGTAACAAAAGGCAAAAGTGAAAAGTGAGAAGGCAAAAGGGAGAAGTTTTTGTCAGGAGGAAATCTATGAGCAAGCACGATGGGGTTTGGGTTGTGATGAAGGGTCTCGGCATCTACTTGCTGATTTGCGCACTATGGCAACTGCCCTCTGTAGTCCTTGCTTTGTGGTCTTTGGCTGCTGATAATGGGTGGGGTCGCCCGTGGCGTTGGGGTGAGCTCTTTGTTCAGTTAGGGGGACTGATTCTGTCTACGGCTGTGGGCTTGTATCTTCTGAAAGATGGCAATGCTTTGCTGCGATGGATAGGCACATCTGAGGATAAGGTTGCCGAACCGACAGCAACTGAACCAGAACAGCAGTAAGGTCAGCGTTTGACGCTGGAGTGCTGGCATAGTCAGGAGAAATAATGACGCGGGAAGAGGCGGTGAAATTGGTTGAGCAGAATGTTTCTGACACGAATCTGCGAAAGCATATGTTGGCGGTTGAAGCGGTTATGCGGACTCTTGCAGGGAGGTTTGGAGAAAACGAAGAGGAGTGGGGTCTTGCGGGACTTCTTCATGATTTGGACTATGAGAAGACCTCAAATACTCCTGAGAGGCACGGGCTTGTAACCTGTGAGATGCTTTCGCAGTGCTGCCTTCCCGAGCAGGTGATAAGGACGATAAAGGCGCATAATAATCTGATAGCGCCTGAGACGCGGGCGGAGAAGGCGATAATCTGCGCCGATAATATAACGGGACTGATAGTCGCTTGCGCGTTGGTTCAGCCTGATAAGAAGATTGCGAGTGTCAAGACAAGTTCTGTGAAGAAAAAGATGAAGGATAAGCGGTTCGCGGCGGGGGTGGACAGGGAAGCGATTCTTTCCTGCGAAAGAATTGGACTCGCTCTGGATGAGTTTATAGATTTGTCTATTGGCGGGATGGTCTTAATTGCGGGCGAGTTAGGGCTGTGAGGGCAGGTCTGGTTTTTGTCTAACGCGGATGGGTTGTCGCCCGTAACAGAGTTACGAAACTTCTGTGACGGGTTTGGTGAAGGAGGCTGCTCCGGTGAGAAAGAGTATTATATTTGTGTCGGTTTTTTTATCTTTTTGCGCTTTCCTCTTTGCTGAGGAGATGCTCACAGGTTCCGGGATTGAGAAGTTGAAGATAGACGAGATATCTGCTGACGCTTCCGGGACGCTCTGGGTCCTTGCTGGCAGTGCGCGGAAAGAGTGTGCAGATGTGGTCTGCATCAAATTTGAGAATCAACCCAAGAAGGCCAACTATCCTGTGACCGCGTACCTGACGAACGGCGACAGGATTAGCGGGAAGGTGGGTGGAGGTCAAGCCGGCTCGCTGACGATAGAGTCGGAGAGTCTGGGCAGTGCGCGGATAAAGTTTGAGAAATTGCGCGCTCTCTTTGTGCCTGAGAACATTTCGGAAAAGGGTTCTGCAATTTCAAAACTGGAACTGAATAAGTCGTACGATATGGTGTTTCTCAAGGATGGCAGCGTAACCGAGGGGTTTGTTGAGAAAATAAGTGAGGGCGGCGTCTCTATAAAGGTGAAAGCGGTGGCGCAGGTGGAGGTGAAAGAGGCGACAATCACCCATCCCTTTGAGAAGGTCTCTATCGTTCTTCTGGGTGTCACAGAGGATTTCAAGAAACCGGAATCACTTCAAGCGGCGGTTTACACTGTGGATGGGAGTTGTGTATCTGGGAAACTCGTGGCGCTCAAAGGCGATACTGTAAATATTGACTCTCCGGTGTTGGCGGGATTTTCTATAAAGAGGGGCGATGTGGAGTCAATATACTTTACTGGTGGCAATTTTACTTATCTGTCGGATATGGCGCCTGTAGATGTCGTTGAAACTCCATTTTTTGACAATTTTCTCTATCCATATCAGAAGGACAGGAGTCTGGAGAGGAAGGAGCCGATAAGCGTTCGCGGGAAACTCTATCGCAAAGGTGTGAGCGCGCACTCAAAAACAGAGTTGACCTATGACCTGGACGGCAAATACAGTTTCTTCCTTTCCAAACTTGCCATAGATGACGAGACGAAGGGAAAAGGCAACGTCACAATCCTCATCTACGGTGACGGAAAAGAACTGCATAAGAGCGAGGATATAACGGGCAAAAGCGAACCCATCCCTGTCCGAATAGACCTGAAAGGCGTCAAAAAACTGAAACTCGTGGTGGACTTCGGTAAGAATCTTGACACTATGGATAGGGCTGTCTTCGCAGACGCTGTGCTGGTAAAATAGAACCCCTTGACCAACTTTCTCTTAGGAGGAGTCCCTTATGCGTTTTAGTAAGCATCTTTTGGTCGCTGTGTTTTGGTCTGTCACCTTTTTGTCAGCAGGCAGCGCTCTGGCGCAGAGTGCCACTCCCCGGAACATAGAGAGGGAGGCGCTCCAGGCGGAAGCAAAAGGTATGTATGCGGATTCCCGCAAGTTATACCGCGATGCGCTTCTATCTTGTGTGGATGAAGCGGGAAAGGCAGGGGATAAGAACCGTTTCTGGGCTTTCGCAGAGGTCTATCTTGACAGAATGATGGATGTGTCAAGGAAGGTTTCCACGCCCGATTATGCTGAGAGCGTCTCGTTTCTTGAGCAACTTGACAAGAAAGACTTGTCGCCGATTCTGCGTGGTCGCCTGAAGTGGTATCTCGCTGAAGAGAAGTTGCATCTTGGCAAGATAGAGGAGTCGAAAAATATATGCAGGGAACTTGGATTTGTCACAGACTGGATGGTGATTGGTCCGTTTGATAATGAACGCGGTGGATACTTTGGCTTCCCTTACAAACCTGAGTCAGAGACTGATTTTGCCGCAGCCTACGACGGTAAGAAGAGAAATGTTCAGTGGCGCAGACTGCCTGTTTCGCCCGTTCTCGGACTCGTTGATATGGATGCGATGATGAGACCAAATGACGAGGTTCTCGCATACGCTGCTGCGTTCGTCTATTCAGGCAAAAAGCAGGAAGCGGCTCTGCGCGTTGCCTCTGATGAAGGAATAAGAATCTGGGTCAATGACCAGTTGGTGACAGACCTGGATGTCCACAGAAACTGCACATTTGACCAGAATGCCAGTCCGTTCCTTCTGAATGAGGGCGCTAACAAGATTCTTGTCAAACTTGCGGAGAGAAATGGGGAGTGGCGGTTCAGACTCCGGATTACCGACCCTGAAGGCGCACCTCTGAACGCGGTGAGATTTGCCGTGACGGAAAAGGACTTCCGAGAAGCGAAATATGAAAAGGCGACTGAACCCGCTTCTTTCAAGGTGAGTCGCGGTGCGCTTGACTATTTCACTGAAGCGGTCGCCGCCAATCAAGAAGATAAAGAGGCGCAGTTTCAACTCGGATATATCAACCTCAGCCGCGCTTTTGAAGATGAGAACGTCCACAAAGACAGGGTCGCTTTCAGAAGATGTGCGGACTTAGACCCGGCAAATGCGATATACAGGTATTTCCTTTCTCGCGCCTACGAAGAGAATGTCCAGATGGCTGCGGAAAAAGAAGAGAACAATCGCAGACAAGCGCTGGAGGAGGCGCTCAAGTGCGACCCTGCGTATGTTGAGGCAAATTTCGCACTCGCTAACTACTACTTTCACGGAATGCATAATAAGAAGAAAGGAAAACAGTATCTTGATGCCGCGCTTGCCGCAAATCCTGACTTCCTGCCCGGACGCCTGTTAGGAATAGAGATTCTGCGTGAAAAGGGATTTGACCTGGAGTCAGAACTGAAATATATGGAACTCGCGAAAAGTGAGAAGGACGAATTTCGCTATAGCCCGGAAGTGTTGTCGCAGGCTGCTCCCTACTATAAGGGCAAGAGGCAAATTGAGAAGGTAATAGAAACTTACAATAAGATTCTCCAGGCGGATTACATTGACCTCTCAGCGCGCGCAGCGCTTATAGACCAGTTCAAGGAACTCGCCAGATTTGAAGACGCCCTTTCGGAGTATGAGAAGATAGTTCAAATTGACCCTTACTCTGCTGCCGCGCTCTCTTCTCGCTCCAATATTTTCAAAGCGCTGGACAGGTTTGAGGATGCTATTGGTGAACTTGACCGCGCCCTATCTATCTGCCCTGAAGACGAGGATATGATTGTTGAGAAAGGAAAACTCCTTCTGCGCCTGAGCCTGGAAAAAGGCGAGAAAGTTGGCGGCGAAATCTACGAAAAGGGGAGAAAATGCCTGGAATCCGCACTCAAAATAAATCCAAATAATGTGTGGCTGAGCAGATACCTTGAGTTTATGGATAAGGAGAAGAAGGAGAAGAAGTCGTATGAAGATGACCCGCGGCTTGCCGCTTCAGTTGAAGTGAAAGATGGCGCCATCATCCTGCACGGCAAGAAACTGAAAATGGAAGATGGCAAAGTCGTCACGGAAAATGGGAATCCCGTCCTGGAGGATTATGTTTTGTCGTTTGACGCTAAGGCGATTGACGAAGAAGCGCAAAAAGAGAATCTGCCTTACATCTGCCTTGTCACTGACCGGATAACGAAGATAAATAAAGACGGCACATCAAGCGATTTCTATCGCACTATATTGAGACTGACAAATGATGAAGGCGCATTGATTTTCCGCAGATTTCCTAACCTCGCAGGCTTACCAGGGCGTCAGACCAGAATAAAACACGCGCAGGTTCTGCACGAAGACGGCACAAAAGAGGAGGCTGACGTATCTGGCGGTTTTGCCAGTTTCCCGCCGCTGAAGGTCTCGGATGTCCTCGTCGTTGAGGCGCGCTACGATGACCAGACATCAGACCTTACTGAACGCTTTTTCGGAGATTACTATGGCACCAGGTTTTTCTTCCACTTCCCGCACATATTTTTTGGAGATTTCGCAATAGATGTGATGCCGCTCAAACTGTGCAGGTTTACCCTTATTCTGCCAAAGGAGCGGGAATTCTTCTTCAACTTTATCTCTGTCAACCCTCAAATCCGCGAAGAGCCGGGAATAGATGATAAAACTGTGATTCGCGTTTATGAGGTAAAAGACATTCCGAGAGTCATTTATGAAATTCTCTCTCCTCCGTCAGAACAGTTTCTTCCCTGTATGGAAGTCTCTACCTTCGGCGACTGGAAAAAGTTCGGGAACTGGTTCTATAATCTGACACGAAAACAGTTTGACACATCGCCTGAGATGAAACAGAAAGTTGAAGAACTGACAAAAGACGCAAAGACCGAGATGGAGAAGATTCGGGCTATATACAATTTTGTAGTTACCGATGTGAGGTATGAGATGTGGGAGTTCGGCATTCACGGGTGGCAGCCGTATAAGGCATCGGTGATTTTCGCGCGCAAGAATGGCGACTGCAAGGATAAGGCGCTGCTTCTAAATGCTATGCTCTCGGAGATAGGCGTAAAAGCCTGTCTGGTTCTGATTGAGGGTGTTCAGAGACGCGGTACGCCAAATATGACGCTTCCTATGATACTCCACTTCAACCACTGCATAAGTTATCTGCCGCCGTCGGCAGAAAGACCAGAACTGTGGCTGGACGGCACAGCAGAGTACTATGGAATTACAGACGCACCTCCATTTATGGACTGGGGCGCTATAACACTTGTCATTGACGAGAACGGCGGCGAACTGAAGACTGTCCCGCTGTCAGACCCGGAAAAATACCAACTTTCGGAAAAGACAACGCTCTCTCTCAGTGAAAACGGGACCGCAAATGTGAAGGTGAGCATCGCTGTTCACGGTGATGATGCGGCTGGTATGCGCCGGGCATTCTCAGTTGAAGGGGAGAGAAAAACGCTTATTGAGCGCTTGTATGGTGCGAGGTTTGGCGGTGCGAAAGTGGTATCAGCAGATTTCCCTGACCTGAAAGACCTGAATACCGAAACTTTCCGGTTCTCCTACGAACTGGAGATACCTGACCTCCTGAAGGAGACGACTGAGGGGCTTGCGCTGACAAATACACTCTGCGCCACACTTGTGCCCTGGTCGCGCCTCACACCTGAAGCGGAGCGCAAACTGGATATGGTGCTCCCTTACGTTCTCGGACTGTTTCCTGTCGTCCAGCCCGTGCCTGGAACTGCCATCTCTGAATACACTTACCTCATACCGAAAAGGTTCAAAATTGTATCTCTTCCTCAGAACGAGGATTTTGACTGCGAGTTTGCCTCTTTTCATCTAAAGTTTGAAAAGGAAGAAGGTGAGTCGCCAAAAGTCCTCATAAGACGCGCCTTCACAATAAAAGCCCCAATCATTACCACCAAGAATTACCCTAAGATGCGCGAGTTGGCAAATGCGATGGAGAAGGCGGATGGAGAAAACATAATTCTCAAAAAGATTGAAGAAGAGAAAAAGTAAGGAAGCCGTGGACTTCAGTCCACGGGTGATTGCTTAGCCGCGTCGCCTGCGACGCGGAATGCGGGATGTTCCAAAGCCCCGCCGCGGGTAACACCCGTTGGTGACACGGGCGAACGGTTTTTCCGCTGCCGCGTTGATGACGCTTGGCTCGCCCATATCACGAACAGATGTTATCTGTCGGCGGGGAGAAATGGAACGATGAAGTATGAAGACGCGCAGTAAGATTCGGCAGAAATAGATAACAGGTTATCAGGATATGCAGAGAATCTGAAAGGAGAATGCCAAGATGAAATACGCACCGGTTGCAGCGGCGAAAAGGTTGCGAATCCCACTCCTTTTTGCGCTCTTTGCTTTTGTGGTTCTTATCCCCTTTTCCGCTCGCGCTCAGGAGGAGAACCTCTTTCCCGGTCTTAGCAGCGACGAGTTTGGTAAGAATAATTTTGACGCGCTTTTTGAACTCTACACCCGGCAAATCTTATCCTCGCCCGATTCTCCCTGCGCCGAACTCGCACTCTCTCTCATTCTTGACTACAAGGAGCGCTTCTCAGACTTTGATAGACTGGAGCCTGTTATTGAAGAGGTGCTTCAAAAAGACCTGCAAAACGGGCGTAACAAGCAATTCTACAAGAGCGTTCTCGCCAGGTTTTATAAAAAACGTGGACTGAAAGAGAAAGTGGAAGAACTGAACCTGACCGAGGGATACGTTCGGGATTGCCTGTTCATCGGTCCTTTTGGTGTCTGCCGCAGCGCGTCAAATGATGTTGAATACGAAATAGAAAAAGACTTTGTCAAATCTGTGCCCGACGAGAAGATTCTTGAGAAGAACTACACCGGGACGAATAGATTCAGAAAATTAGTTTGGGAGAAGTTCCCTGCGATGCTGTATAAGAAGACTGCCTGGGCAGACGTTTCAGAGCATATGCGTGAGGGCGGACTGGCATACGTTCTCATCCAGTTTGAATCGCCCCAGGAGAAGGTTCTTGTTCTTGACATAGAGATAGCGTCTTCTTTCAAGGTCTGGTTCAATCGTTCTCTTCTTCTGTCAGCGGACAGGATAAGAGAGCGCCTTCCTCGGAACTTCTTTGTCCCGGTCCTGGCTTCAAAGGGGTGGAATCAAATACTTCTGAAACTGCCGAACGCTTCATTCGCGCTGAGAATTTCCGATATTGATGGAAATGCGGCTAAGGGACTGAAACTTGAGAAAGAGAAGGTTTACCATCCAGTTGGCTCTGCTGGTAAAGTTGCTGGACTCGTCTTCAAAGCAGGCGCTCTCGCTTACTATGATAAACTCGTCAACGGAGGGAATCGTTCTCCTGAAGCGCTTTGTGCGCTCAGTTACTTCCTTGGCGAAGAGGGGCTCTACGTGGAGGCGCTTGATGCTGCTGAGGAGGCTGCAAAACTCGCTCCAGATAACCTCAATATCCCCTTCCTTCTTGCCGCGCAGTTTGAGCGCGCAAGGCATTATAGCGCTGAGATGAGAAAGAGCAAGGCGCGTGAGATTTACACTAAGATTCTTGAGAAAGACAGCAACTTCGTGCCCGCGCGCGAGAAACTCGCTTCTTATCTAACCGAAGACGACAAACCTGAGAAGGCGGTAGAGGAGTACGAGAAGATATTCGGCGGCGGTCTGGCAAACTTCTACACTCGCGCCCAACTATCTGACATCTACAAATCCCAGAAGTGGCAGTATGAGGAACTGGCGCAGATAAAAGAGATGGAGAAGTCGCGCCCGAACTCCGAAACAGTCGTTGACTACTGGCGCGATTACTACTATGGAGTTGGAAATCCTGAGAAACGCTTTGAGTTTGAACAGAAATATTACAGTATCAACCAGACAGGCGACAGGTTGAAACACGTAACCGCTTACCGTCACCTGATGCACGGGGAACTTCAGAGCGCGCTGGAAATTTACACACAACTGGCCAGGGATAATCCCGAAGAAACCTCATACGTCGCCCAAATCGCAGGAATCTACAGAGACCTCGGTAAGTTTGAGGAGGCTGTAGCGCAATACCGCAAACTTCTTGAAATGCACCCTGAATCAGCCTACTACTACGTATCCATAGGCGACATATTCAGGGAGCAGGGTAATATTGAGAACGCACTCCAAAACTACAGGAAAGCACTTCTCATTGAGCCGGGAAACCATCAGTTGCGAAGATATACGCAGTATCTCCAGAACGAAGATGAGGATTTCAGCAAAGAGTTCGCGATACGAGATGAAGAATTGAAACAAATGATTGCCCAGGCAGGTGCAAAAGAAAAATACCCGAAGGCTAAAAACCTTGCCATACTTGATGAAACAGTAACTCTCATCCAGGCGGACGGCTCTTCTTCCTCGTATGTCCACGAGGTTCACAAGATTCTTGAATACAGCGGCAAAGATGTGCCCTCCATCTCAACTCCTCCCCTGAGAGACGAGATTCAGGAGGTAAGAACAATCCTTCCCGACGGCACAATCCTTGAACCCCCCAGCGTCTATGGCTCCTTCACGATGCCGGGACTCTGCGAGAACGCGTGCATAGAGTACAGTTACCGAACAGACAGTTCCCGTCCCCGCTCACCCTTCGGCTATGAAACTGACAAGTTCTACTATCAGGACCCTTCTCTTGATGAGCCGTTTGTTTTGAGCAGGCAGATAATTATTGTAAAGAAACAGCATCAGGAGAAGTCGGATGTTGATTTTCTCTCAAGTCTCGGGCTTCTTCCAAATTCCGTGCTCAACGAGATGCAACCTGTTGCCAAGAACATACCGCCCGAGAAAATAAAGCCCACGAAACTTGAGAGACCTGACTGCACTGTCTTTATCTGGGAAGCGCGCGATATGCCCAGGGTTGAAGACGAGGCGCTCAGACCGCATATGGACGAATTTCTCTCTTTCTCTTACCTCGTCACCAAGCGCACCTGGGAGAGACTGAACGAAGCGTTCAAAGACAGACAGGTTCGCGATGATATAAAACTTACCCCGCTTATCACCGAGACGGCAAAGAAACTCACCGAAGGGAAATCTACGCAGTTGGATATTGTGAAGGCGCTTTATGAGTTTTGCCACCAGGAGATAAAGCTTGGCGCTGGCGCCCCTGAGGCGCACGCTGTCCTCCTTGAAAAAGAAGGCGATAGAGATTCCCTCTTTCTTGCCTTCCTCAAAGCGTCTGGAGTGGAATTTGAAGTGGCACTGGTTGGCTCTGACCCGCTCTCCACCTCACCGCCTGTGGAGTGGGATATACCGAGATATGACTACTTCTCGCTCCCTCTCGTGTTGGTAAAGCCTAAGGGGAGCGCCCCCATCTGGTGCTTTCCAAGCATAAGATACCTGCCTCTCGGAAAAATACCTGAAACTATCCAGGGTGCGCCTGCTTTCTTCCCGGACGAGAAGCAGGGTAAAATCGTGTTTCTGCCGCGCGAACCGCTGGATGAAATGTCTGAAAAGCAGTCATTCTCCATTGACCTCGCTGACCTGACAGTCACGGGAAAGATTGTAATGCCCTCAGCATTCTTCTACGCGTTCAAAGAGCACTACAAAGACCAGCCGCGGGAAGAACGCAGAAAATTTATAGAGAGAATGGCCAACAGGTTTTTCCCTGGCGCTGTCCTGGATGCTCAGAAGTCCTCTATGCCAGACCTTGAAGTTATCGGAAAACCTTTTCAAATGGATTTCGTCTGCACCGCGCCCAATCTCCTTACCCTGAAGAAGGAGACAGGCGAAGTTACAGCCAGAACAGGTATGGAGCCGCTCAAGATGCAGACCAACTACGTGGAAAAGCCTGAGCGCGAACTTCCGCTCTTTATAAGCAGCAGCCACCTCTCGCGCGTGGAAATAGAGATTGACCTGAAGAGTCAATACGATTTGAAAAAACTGCCTCAAGACCTGATACTGGACACAGAGTTTGGCTACTATGCGCTCACGTTCTCTCAGGACGGCCAGAAGATACAGGTCAAGCGCACTTTCAATCTTCTTCCCCAGAGGATAAAGAAAGAGAAGTATCCTGACTTCATAAAATTTTGCTCAAAAATTGACGAGGCTGAACTCGCAAGAATTGTCCTCGCCGAAAAAAAAGCGCAGTAAAGGCTGCTCAGGCAGACAGTATGTCCGTAGTCGCAGTCACAATCGGCGACCCGGCAGGCATAGGACCGGAAGTCGCACTCAAAGCGCTCAGTTCTCCCGGGCTGCGCCGCCTCCGCATCCTCCTGATCGGCCGCAGAGAACCCCTTGAGAAAGCGGCAAAAATCTGCCACATCAAACTCAGAATCCCCGACACACCAGAAGAGTTTGACCCGCGAACTCTCCCGCACATCTCTCTCCTTACGCCCGCGAACTCTCCCGACCCGGGAAGAATCGTGCCGGGCAAACCAACGCGCGAAGGTGCACTCCTGTCTTACGAGTCAATCCGCCTTGCTGTAAGTCTGGCACTTCGCAAGAAGGTGTCCGCAATTACTACTATGCCGATAAGCAAACTCTCTTTCTCACTCGCAGGACTGCCACAGGGTGGTCACACCGAAATCCTGCAAAAAGAGACACGCGCGCACGGACTCACTATGATATTGGGCGCGGGTAAACTCAAACTTGCGCTTGCAACAACCCACATCCCGCTCTCAGCGGTTTCCTCTTCGCTCACCGTGGAAAAACTGAAAGAGACGGTAGGAGCGACAGACAGAGCGCTGCGCCGACTCTTCCGTGTCAGGCGTCCGAGAATCGCTGTCTGCGCGTTCAATCCGCACGCTGGCGAAGACGGGCTCTTCGGAAAAGAGGAAAAGGAGATTATCTCGCCTGCCCTCGCTGCTCTGAGGAAGGAAAGCCTCAACTGTTTTCTTCTCCCCGCTGATGTGGCGATTCAGAAGACAGCCGCGGGATTTTTCCACGCCGCAATCGCGCTTTATCACGACCAGGCTCTTATTCCCCTCAAAGTGCTCTACCCGGGCAGGGGCTACAACCTGACGCTCGGACTCCCGTTTATCAGAACTTCGCCTCTGCACGGGACAGCGTTTGACATCGCAGGAAAGGGGAAAGCGGACGAACGCTCCACAATAGACGCGATTCTCCTCGCTGCCTCTCTTTCAAAGCGCCATTTTTGAACAATTTTCCTGTAAATTGCCATTTTTAGTAAGTCAAACGCCAAATAGACGTTACGCGATTTTAGCCCTTCCGAATTTACAGGATTTTGCTCTGTTGAAAAGCCCTCAAGTCCGGGAACAGTTTTGACGATAAACATAGTAGCAAACCATTCCTTGAGGGGGGAATCAACATGGCTGCTACTATGACGAAGTCTGTTATC
>Ga0315280_10002542_pt1 | contig 29476 bp, 30 predicted proteins | sample YL17G06_40_MG_FD_203697 | JGI IMG/M metagenome (GOLD analysis project Ga0315280, IMG submission 203697) | Sediment microbial communities from Yellowstone Lake, YNP, Wyoming, USA - YL17G06_40 | ecosystem: Environmental > Aquatic > Freshwater > Lake > Sediment | place: USA: Wyoming | collected... | reverse complement strand
TGGGTCGGCGAAATCCCACTGCGCGTGAAGATTGCCCATCTCAAAGTAGGGCAAGAGGTGGAGGAACAAGCTCACGCCGCTGTAGCGCGGCGTGGGAGTAGGATAAAAGCGCGTGAATACGAGCGCGGGCGGAAACGAACCCGCCGCGTCGTGGTAGTGGTGGGCGGCCAGCGCGAGCTGCTTGAGCGTGTTGGTGCACTGCGTTCGGCGGGCAGCCTCTCGGGCCGCCTGCACGGCCGGCAGCAACAAGGCGATCAGAATCCCAATGATCGCAATGACCACCAACAACTCGACAAGGGTAAACCCACTGTCTCTTGATCGAACAACCATCGGCAGCCCTCCTCATGTCAACGGGTTTTTCCGGAGCTTCCGGTAGTGCCTTGGGCAACCTCATCACGATCCCCTTTTTGCGCGGGTCAACTCGTAGAACAGGGCGGCTGAAACGGGGTGGGGAACCGATGAGTCGGCACGGCCGTCGCGCCGGTTTTCCAGAGTACGCAACCCCATCCGCATCTTCTCGGGCTTGCGACGGGTTCGCTCAAACCTCCTTTTCAACCTTCTGTGCCTCATCGTTGCCTCGTATCCATTCATACACCAGCGCGGCCGCGACTGCCCCGAGCGTCGGGGCCACCAGATACAGCCAGAGGCAGGCAAGCGCTGGCCCTCCGGCGAAGGCGGCCGGGGCGAGCGACCTCGCTGGATTCATCGACGCGCCGCAGCATTTCCCGGCCGCCAGGCAGTCTACGCACACCGCGGTGCCGATCGCCAAGCCGGCCACACCACGCACAACACGTCTGTCAGTCGCCACCGCCGCGATGACCAGCGTGAGAATGAATGTGAGAATGACCTCCAGGACGAACGCACCGGCCAGCGTCGTGCCTGCCGGTAACGTCGCGCCAAACTCCGCCGTTTTGGTCGCTTCCTTGCCGAAGGTGATCAGGTGGCTGGCGCTGGCCAGGAGCGCTCCCACGCACTGGGCAACGACGTACGGTGTGACGCTTCCTAGCGGGAAGCGGCGGACCGTGGCAAACGCCACGGTCACGGCAGGATTGATGTGTGCGCCAGAAATGTGTCCGAAGCAGTAGACCATGCACGTTACTACACCGCCAAATGCCAGCCCCACCCCGACATGGGCGATGTCGTCCGGGTGGCCATGATGGGCAATACACGCGCCGCAGCCAATAAAGACCAGGACAAACGTGCCCACGAACTCGGCGACATAGCTGCGCACGTTTTCTCGGGTCTCGGGCACTTTCACAGCTCCCCCAGCAGACGATCGACTTCCGTCACGACGCCCTGGCAAACAAGCTCGATGGTGCCGACTTTCCCCTTGAGTGTCATTGCCTTCCCCTTCCGCGATTCCGTGTTTGCCTTCTTCCAGCCGCCGAAGCTTGCCGGGCCGCAGCGAGCAACTTGCTGATGGCCCGCCGATACTGGTCAAGGGTCTCGATCCAGCGATCAAGGCACTTCCTGCCTGCCGCGGTCAGGCGGTACGATCTTCGGGCCGGGCCCCGGTCGGAGAAGTCCCAAGCCGAGATGACAAAGCCTCGCCTCTCCAGGGCCCGGAGCACGCGGTAGACGCCCGTCCGATCGGGGCCACTGCCAGCGAGAATCGGCGTTCGCGCCGCCTCGTGCACGATCCGGTAGCCGTGGAGCGGCCCTTTGGCGAGGATCATCATCACGGCCGGGTGCACGAGCTTCGCCAGGGTCCCCCCCGAACAGGGACAGTCCTGAAACCACGCTGGAGGATCAACACGCCTAGCAGACATAGTCCTCTACCTCCGGGCAAACATCGTACTCCCCTTGCACCTAAGCTGTCAAGTATGATGCACGCTCATGCAAGCCGCCTGGCGGCGGTTGCCACCGTGGAGCGCAAGAAATCGTGTTTTTGGAGGGCTACTGCCATGGGAACGATCCCGCTGAGGGAGCTGCGGTTTTACGTTTCCGGCAGGCGTTTCCGCGACATTCTGTCTGCCGCCCAGGACGCCGGCCTGAGACCCGGCGAGCGGGCACAGGTTTGGTTCGGCCGATCGGCTGTACTTGTCAAGCTCGCCTAGAAACGGCTGAGGGCCTCGCTTCTCGTCACTGAGTGCGAAGGGCATGTCAATGCCGCGCCGCCGGGGCGTCCGTAGGGACGCGCCCCGCGGTCGGTCCTTTGCCCGCCTTGTACCGATAGTCGAGGAACTCACCCACATAGATCAGGTACTCGAACGGCAAGCGTTCCTGGCCGATTTGGTTGAGGATCGTCCCCAGCGTCCCTCGGACCACTTCCTGCCTGTCCTGGTAGCCGGCATACTTGACGACGGCCACGGGCGTCTCGGGCGGGTAGTTGACGGAGAGCTTCTTGATGAACTCAGGGAATTCCGTGCGCATTGTGAAGAGCACCATCGTGCTGCCGTGCGTGGAAAGCCTCTCGATCGTGTCCGTTTTGCCCGGCCAGTCGGTGGCCGTGAGGATCACCGACTTCGTGCGCTGGCTGGTCGTGATCCCCTTGCCCAGGGCCGCGTTGGCCGCGTTGAAGGAGCTGACCCCGGGCACGACCGCCGGATGAAGGTCCTCGAACTCTTCCAGGCACCACGCATAGGGCCCGTAGATCAGCGGGTCGCCGTGGTCGAGAATCGCCACGGTCTTCCCACCAGCCACCGCCTGACGGACCTTGGCGATGAACTGCCGTCGTTGGGCGGCGATTCGCTCGCACTCACGGCGATCTTCCCCCTGCAATTGGGATGGGTCTTGGCCGTAGTAGGAAAAAAGCCGCCAGTGGCCCTTGACGACTTCCTTGCCTTGCAGATATGCGGCGAACTTCGTCTCGATTCCCTCGGTGCAAAAGATCACGTGGGACTGCTTGATGACGGCGATCGCCCGGAGCGTGATCAAATCCGGATCACCGGGGCCGACACCCACAAGGTAAAGCTTGGGCGACTGTTTCGTGTGGGCGGAAGCACCGCCCATCGCGGTCCAGGCCGGCGCAACCGACATCAACACCACCAGAATTACACAGACCCTGCGCGGGATGCGCGTCGCCATGTTGCGTTCCTTTGCTTCTTACCAGAGGTTGAAGTTCAAGCTTTTTCAAAAACAGGCAGAGCAGGCGCTTCGTGCGAGTTCTGCTTGCGACGGAGCCGTGGCTCGCGCGCGAAGCATCGGGTCTGCTGGGCCACTTAGAACTGGCCGGGCACTTCACCGCCGTTTCGCGAACCCAGGGCGCGCCAAGTCTCTAAGTCGACCGTGTCGCTCACAAAGTGCACCGAGCCATCGGCAAAACCGACGTTGACTCCGCCGGGATGGCGGCTCCGGGCCATTTGCCAGAGGGATGTCAAAGGCGACCATTTCGCGCAATCCGGGATCGAGGAGTTCGGTTCCCACCAGTGATAATAGGCCGTATAGAGGATAAACCCATCGACCCAACGTGTTGTCCGAGCGGGTTGGGAAGCCACCGCCTCGCCGAAACGCATGCACGATTCCACCGTGAGCGTTGGACCTCCGCCGCTTGCAGCCCCGACGATAACCAAGTCCTTGTTCTGTTGGGTAAGAACGACCTTACCGGACCACGGCGTGCTGGGATCCGGCAACAAGCTTTCGGAAAAGGCAGCGGTGTTGCTTGTGCCGTCGATCACGTCGGCAAAGCGCACGGCAGCCCTGCTGTTAAACAATCCATCGGCGTCATCCATGATCGCGGTTCCCGTCGCCGTCGGCGCGCTGCGGCCCCAACAGGCCATGTAATTGCTCGCCGCCCATTGCGTCTCCGCGTCGGGTGGCACGACCTTTCTCTGCCTGTCGCTGGGACAGTAGAAGAAGGCAATCTCCTGGGTCACCGGCACGAGGTTGCTCGGATGTACCCCATAGCCCGGACCCTTGTAGTTCCCGGTGTGCCCATAGAGAGGAACGTCGAGGTTCAAGGACTTATAGACGTTGAACTGCTCCATGTAAGGGGTGAGCATGGCCGACGGCCCCCAGCGGTATTGCCAACCGGGAATCTGCTCATACCCCGCACAGGTCCTGCTAGGCGAGCCCACGGGAAAGTTGTGGTGGCTGTCGTGGAAATTGTGCATCGCGAGGCCAACCTGTTTCAGGTTGTTCGTGCAACTCATCCGCCGGGCGGCTTCGCGCGCCGCTTGAACCGCGGGGAGCAGCAAAGCAATCAGAGTGCCGATAATGGCAATCACCACCAGCAGCTCGACGAGGGTGAATCCTTTTGGCTTGAGTTGAGCGGCCATCCGAGAAGTCTCCTGGCGTGTCGTGGAGTATTACAATTCTCGAAATTGTAATACTCACACGCCGGGCGTCAAGCCCCCTTGCCCGCGCCCACGGCAACTTGCGCGACTTAGGGAAGCCCCCCGCCGGATTGGGGGGCCTGGCGGCCGGCCGTGGTACCCGCCTGGACTGAATACCCTCGCGAGGGGCTCGCCTGAAGCGGACGGTCCTCAGCGGCGGGCACCCAACGCTTCTGCTCTGCTTCGGTAAGCAGATACCCTTGATCGGTCTTCTTGAATGACAGCACAAGCCTGTCGGCCGGCAACCGCCAGGTCTCGGCGTGCGGCGTGGAATCTTCGACCCTCTCGACGGGCTTTCGCCCGGCTGGCTTGGCGAGCGGAATGAGCTTTCCGTCGGCGGTCTTCAGGCCTCGCAGGCGCCACAGGTTGTCCTTGAGCCAAGCCCCGGGCGAGCGGTCGATTTCCGGACCGCCAAAGAACGGGTCCTCGTCGGGACGGATCTCCTCGGGCCTGCTGTTGCCGAAGACAAGTATGAAGCGGTCCTCGGCCGGGCGCGGGCCCTCGGACCAGAGGAAGAACCCCGCGGCGGACATCTCCTGCTTCACGGCCTCCAGCTCGATCTGCCGACGATGGCTTGCCTCGCGCCGCGATAGCGGTCCCTTGGCTTCGTGGTCCATGACATAGACGCATCCGGTGGGTGTAAGCCTCTCTCGGAGCTTGGCCAACAAAGTCTTCTGGTGGAAGAGCAGATGATAGGTGTCGAGAAAGAAGACCACGCTGATCGGTCCCACCCCCAAACGAGGATCCCCCTTGTCGGTCAGGACCGACGGTAGGGAAACGTCTGCCGGCAGCGGAGGCCTCTCCTCCTTCTGTGTGGCCCATTCTTCCAGCACGATCTCCATGCCCTTTCCGGCCGAGTGTTGCAGGATCGGCGGGATCAATTGCCTTGCCTGCCCGAGCGCGATGAACACTGGCTGCTTGTACCGCTCGCCCAGGGGAAGGAACCACGGAGCGATGTCACGGACCGCCAGTGGGAGGAACGGATCGGGGTCGTGGCCAGGCTCTCTCAAATCCCTTGGCCGCCGGAATACCAGGACAAAGGGGTCGGGAGATTCGCAGCACTCCTCGGCACAGGCTACAAAGGCAAAACCCTCTTCACGAGCCTCGCGGACGACCGTTGTTTCGGCAATCCAAGAGTGTTTGTCCTTGCGCTCCTCCCGGGGCACCCAATCGCGCAGCGTGCCCCGATGCTGGTCCACCACGACGAAATAGCCTCCCGGCTTGAGTGCCCGCCAGATCGCCCGAAGCATTTCGCGAGGCTTGGAAACATGGTGGTACACGTACCGCATGTAGGCGAGATCGACACTAGTGGTCGGCAGGCCGGGATCGTCGTCGCGCCCCAACACGGCGCGGACCTGGGGGAGCTTCCTTTTTTCGGCCTCGGCCAGTAGCGACTTCACCAAGGAATCGGTGATCTCCTCGGCATACACCCTGCCCGTGGGGCCCACGATCTCGGCGAAGGCCCAGGTATCCGGGCCGCCGCCGGCCCCGATGTCGGCTACCACGCCGCCCTTGCGGAGTCCCAGGCGGGCCGCCAGCCGGGAAACCGCCTCGGCTCGCTTCTTGGCCTTGTCGGAGTCGACCTTCGGGGCCCCTTTGTCAGCCTTCGGTTTGGCAGCGGCCGGACCGGCAGCGGGCCTGGGCTTCCCCCTGTTCTCGGCCGGGGCCGAGATCACCGGTCCGGCTGCGACGAGCAACGCCAACAGCACCACCAGTTCCCGCCCAATGGAGGCGACCAACCGCCGATGGCGAAGAACGTGCTTCCTCGCGCCGAAATGGTCACTCCTTGCCATGCGCATCCTCCCTTCGTTTCCTACGGCATTACCGGACCGTCGCGCGGTTCAGCGGGCATCGGTCGTGCCGGCAGCGGCGGCAAAGATGGCGCGGGATCAGCACGGCCAGCGGCAGGGTCGCGGCCCAGAACAGCGCAAACAGATCCCAGTTGGCCCAAAGCCAGTATTGTGGCAGCGCGAACATGCCGCCGAAGACGACCGCAATGGCGGCCTTCCGCACCCCGGAAATTCTCCCGCTCCGCAGCCTGGTAAACCGAGCCGCCAGTTGGTACGGATAGAACAGGCAGTCTGAATAGTGGAAAGGGTACGGACAGTATACACACAGGAAATCGTAGACCACCAGCAATCCGCCAAGGCCGACAGACACAAGGTAGCCCAAGGCCATCACCGCGTTTTCCCGGTACATCGCAAGCGCGGCGGCGCAGACTGCCACGCCGAGGCACGCCCGAGCAACCAGCTTCTCGTACCAGGTGAAACGTTCCTTCAGAGAAGGGCATGGTTTGGAAACGGAAGTGCTCATGGGACGCCTCGCGGATTCATCGTTCATGGGCTACCGAGCACTCGCCCTCGGCATGCCCTTGGGAAGCATTCGGGTCCCGTTCACTCGGCAGGCTGGCCTGCGGCACGGCTCTTGCTTCGCTCGATCGACTGGAGTGCCAGGTATTTGTCGCCGAACTTGCCCATGTTCTCCAGCTCAGTGTCGTACTGGTCGTAGTGACGCTCCTCGTCGGCCACGAGGTCTTCAAAGAGCTTCTTGGACACGGAGTCGGCGTTCGCGCCGCACTCGTTCGCCCAGCGGTTGTAGTCCAAAGCGCTGTGCTCCTCCATCTCCCTGGCCAGCTTGAGCATTTCCCCGACCTCGTGGATCTTCCTGACCTCGGCCGAGGGGGCCAGTTCCACCTCCCCTTTGAGGAAGAGAATCCGCTCCGCAAGCCGCTCGATATGGAGCATCTCTTCGATAGCAGTTCTCTTGAAAAGCCCGGCGAGCAGGTCAAACCCCTGGTCGTCGCAATGGAAATGGAAGTACATGTACTGGTGGACGGCGGACAGTTCGTCTCCCGCCGCGTTATTAAGCAGTTCAACGCTCTTGTCGTGCATGTCGTTTTCCTCCAAGCAGGTGTGCAGGTGTGACGTTGGTCGCGTGCCACAGCACCCCGAGGAGGCACGGTTTCGCATGGACCGTGCCCCCCGGAATCCAATGGTCGTCCCAAGGTTATTCTGGCTAGAGTAATATCACAGGCAGCGCAAGAACGCAACGAGGTCCTGTTTCTCCTGATCGGTCAGCTTGGTTTCGAGGATCAGGTTGAAGAACTCCACGGTGTCCTCCAGCGTCAAGAGGTGGCCGTCGTGCATCTACGGCGGCGACTCCTTGATCCCTCGCAAAACAAACGTCTTGATGGGACCGTCTGCCGCCGCCCGGCCTGAGCAAGGGACGCGTCTCGCTCCCGTGCCGGTTGAGATTCGTCACAGGCCATTCAGTTCCTCGCCCAGGATTCTTGCGGCGATCTCGGCGTACTTGGCGCACTTCTCGGCCCGGACACCGGCCTTGAGCTTCTCTCGTCCCTCCGGCGTGGTCAAGTCCAGCCCGCATAGGGAGCGGCAATCCGTGTGGCCGAACTCGTTCTTGAACGCCCTGTGGACCCGGCCAACGGCTTCGAGCGTCCGCATCCTCCGTGTCGGATACTCGGCCTGTTTTTCTTGCTTTGCCACGGCCAGCGAGAGGACCAAGGCGGAGCCCGTCAGGACGCCGCACGTTTCGCCCTGGAGGCCAACGCCGGCCAAGCCGAGCGCAATGTCGGGTACAAGCTCGCTCTTGATTCCCAGCGCCTCACAGCCCGCCGCCAGAATCGACTCGCCGCAAGTACGTTTGCCGGCCACGAAGTGCTCCCGGGCGGATTCCGCGAGCCTGTTAGGGTTGATTCCTACCTTTTCGGCCGCCTCGGCCGCCGAAGCCGACACGCGAGTTGCCGCGGAGCTCCCCAGCACGGCACCGGCCATGCACGTCCTGACAAACTCCCGTCTCTTCATGCTTCGACTCCTTAGGCCTGACGGCTCCCGTTGGTCACTGGAGAACCACAGAAAGGGATTGTCCTCGCGTACGCCGCCGCCGGCAAGCCTCCCCGTCAGTAGCTCCCAACAATGTCGCCGGCGCTGCGTGTGGCCAGCGCGTGGTACGCCGCCATGTCGATCGTCTCCGGGATGAGCCGGACGGAGCCATCCGCCGACAGAAAGTGAGTGCCATTCGGGTGGAAGCTGCTGAAGTTATGGAAGTAGTACTCGGGGATCTCCTCCGAGTTGGGCGGGTAAGCAGCCGCTCCGACAACTCGGGCGGGACCGTGCAGCCCACCGGTGACGACCCCGACCCACGTCGATGGGGCGAGTTTCGAGGATCGCTCGCCCACAAAGAGCGTCTGGCTCAAGCCGTCGGTGATGTCGCTGAAGCGGAGCCCGCGATTCAGGAAGAAGGTGCCGTTACCTTCGCACCGGCCCCCGGGTCCGGGGCAGACGTCGTGGATATCGACCGTGCCGAACATCCCGATGTAGTTGCCCGTGGCCAGCTCGACCGGCGTGAAACTCCCCGGACCGACGTAGACTTCGCCCCCTTCGAGCACAAAGCTCTTCTGTCCGGTATCGGAGGGACAGCGAAAAGTGGTGATCGGGAATACCCGCGCCCCGGCGTTGGCTGGATCGGTGATCGGCAGCTCGAAGTGGACGGCGCTCTTGTAGAGGCTCCCTTGTTCCATGTAGGGCAGGATCTTGGCGCCCCAGCCCCAGCCCGGCAGGCCGAACCAATGAGGGAGTCGTGTACTCGGATCATAGCCAACCCATCCGGCGGGCAGTTGCTTATTGGTGTCGTGGTACATGTGCAGGGCCAGTCCGACCTGCTTGAGGTTGTTGCAGCAGGAGCAACGCCGCGCCGCTTCCCGCGCGGCCTGGACCGCCGGCAGCAGAAGCGAGATCAAGATCCCAATGATCGCTATGACCACCAGGAGTTCAACCAGGGTGAAACCGCTTCGTCGCGTGAACATGACTGTACTCCGTCTCGAAGAATTGGCAGACCGGGCAATTGTCGGTCGCCCATTCGCTCGGAAAGGACTCCGCGTTTTGCAGGCCTGGGGTGTCCCCAGGATGATCGCGCTTTCCGCAGCCAAGGGATTCCCTGCCGACGGAACATCCGTTTCGCCACGCGAGGTCACTCGCCGGGCCGGGATGGCGTCGGCCGGGTGAATGTCGATGCAGCAACGGGCTCCCGGCGACCGCCAGAACGTAGATGGCCAGCGCCATCGCGGTCGTCAGCTTATGGGCGGGCAAACGCATACGAGGAGGACTCAACAGTATGGGCCGAACGGTGAGAATACGCAGCCGCTGGGCAGACGGTTCAGTCAGCGCGGGACCAACCTTGCTGGGCGTCGTTCTGGTAGTCCGCCGGATGTGGTCTGGCCGAGGCTTCGAAAGCCGACACTCTTGCATTGTGCAACTGCCGGCGCGCGCACACAGTTGCACTCTGCCACTCTGAAAGCCCTAACCGCTGCACTCCGGGCAAGCAAAGTGCTGTTCTCCCAATAGGTTCGGGAGATCGCCGCGGACCGGCGGCTGCGGGCACATCATTTGCACCTGCAAACGACGTGCCGGGCCGGTACACCCTGCTCCGCCTCGCGAGAGTGTTCCGAGCCGGCGCAAGAATTGATTTGTTCTGTCATCGGCTAGGATCCTTGGATGCGGTCTCATCGAGTCTGGTTGGAAGGACCACTTCCAGCCCTGGTACCATTTCGCCAAGAGAACCGGTAGTCCAGGTCGTACGGGTTCGTTTCGGCCGTTGGCGGTCACGGTCCTCGCCGTGCTCTGGACCGGTATGATCGCCCGGTCCGCCGTTGCCGCGGATCCTCAAGGGCAGGGCCGGTGCGTCCTTCCCTGGCCGATCCAGCCATTATCAGATCTCCGAGAACGACCCCTGGTATCAGATCACGTTCGTGCGTCTCGATCGCGGTGCACGGAACGAATTCGGCACTGCCGCGGCGAGAAGCCTCTGGTCCTGCAAGCTCGACGGCACGCTGGTGCGTCGCCTCACGTACAACCTGTCCAGCGACTTCGACCCGACGATTATGTGGGATGATCGCCTCCTGTACGCGACTTGGCAGCGGCGCAACCTGGACCACGGCACCGCCGGGCGGATCTCGCTGTTCGGCGTGAATACGGACGGCACGGATTACGCCCCGTTCGTGGTCCACGCGGGAAAGCGGATCAAACACATGCCGTGCACGACGCCGAATGGCTTGGCCGTTTTTGTCGAGGCGGATCGGGCCCTCTGGGACGGTGCGGGCCAACTGGCCGGCGTGTCGCTGGCGCGTCCGCTGCATTCCTATCGAGCTCTTACCGGCCGCGCCGACGGGCTGTTTCACTCTCCCTCGTCGCTACCGGACGGAACCATTCTTGTCGCACGCCGGTCCATGGACGGCGCGGCAACCCACGCGGTGTATCGTCTCCATCTGAAATCAAAACGGCTGGAATTGGTCCATGACGACCCGCGACTGCACGACATTCAGGCCAAGGTGGTGGCTCCGCGTGCAGAGCCGGATGGGAGGTCCAGCTCCGTCGTCGACAACGACCCGAAAGGGAAGCTCTATTGTCTGAACGTTTATGCGACGGACCTGAAAGATGCGAGTTGGATGCCTCCGGGGACGGCCAAGCGGCTCCGCGTGGTCGAGGGATTGCCGCGCAAGGCGGTCGATGAGAACAGCAGTGTCCGGCATCAAAACGGTTTCCCGCAACTGGCGCCGCGGAGGCTTCTTGGCGAGGTACCGATTGCCGAGGACGGGTCGTTCAATATCGAGGTGCCCGCCAACACGTCCCTGGAACTGCAACTGCTCGACGAGCAAGGCATCGCGTTGCGGAGTTGTGGGTGGGTCTGGACGCGGAACCATTATAACCAGGGGTGCGTGGGCTGCCACGAGGACGGCGAATTGAGTCCGGAAAACTGGATGGTGGCGGCCTTGAATCGCCCGTCGATCTCCCTCTGTCCTCCCCCCGGGCAGCGACGCAGTATGGATTTCCGGCGAGACGTGATGCCGGTCGTCGTCGCCAAGTGCGTGCCGTGCCACGACAACAAGGGGAGCTCGCCGGTGCTGGCCGGCGATGCGAAGCCCGATCCGCACCAGGTGTATAGAGTGCTTCGCGGTCCCGAATCGCCCGCCAAGCCCGACGCAGCGTTCGGGGAATACATTCACCCAGGCAAGGCGCGAACGAGCCCACTGGCCTGGCACGTGTTTGGGCGCAATACCTCGCGACCCTGGGATGGCGATCTGGCAAGCCGGCAAGCCCAACCGATCCCGCCGGAGCGCGGGATTTCCTTAACCGACGCGGAGCGCGAGGTCCTCGTGCGCTGGATCGACTTAGGGGCGGCCTTCGACGGCGCCGAGGCTACGGCGTCGTCAAGGGAAGCTCAAGCTGGCGCGAGCGGGAGGTAAAGATCAGAACGACCGCGTGCACTCTCATTACCGTGCTGAGTTTGGTGGGCGCCGCTTCGGGGGCGCAGCCCGAGCTTCCCGTTTTCACCGATGTTACGGAGCACGCGGGAATCCAGTTCAAGCACAGTTACGGGGATGAGAAGATGGACAACATCGTCGAGGGCACCGGGGCCGGCGCGATGTTCTTCGACTACGACGGCGACGGGTGGCTTGACATCTACCTGGTCAACGGCCGGTGGCATGAGGATTTCAGCGACAACCGGGGGCGATACCTGAGGGGCAGACTGTTCAACAAGCTCCACCGGAACAATCGCGACGGCACGTTCACCGACGTCACGGCCAAAGCCGGAGTCGCCGGAAAGCATTTCGCCAGTGGGGCTTCGGCGGCGGATTTCGACAGCGACGGCGACCTGGATCTCTATGTGCTGTGCTACGGCCCCAACGAGTTCTATCGCAATAACGGCGGCGGCACCTTCACCGACATCTCGGAGGAATCCGGCCTGGCGGATCCTCGATGGAGCCTCCAGGCCGCGTGGTTCGACTACGACCGCGATGGCGACCTGGATGTTTTCGTGGTGAATTACCTGGAATACGACAAAGGGGCCTTCCGCGCGTTTTACGCCCCAACCGGCTATCCGGGCCCCTTGAGCTACCGCGGCGAGCCCGACGCGCTTTACCGCAACAACGGGAACGGCACCTTCACGGACGTGACCAAGGAAGCGGGCGTGTTCAATCCCGAAGGGCGGGGCATGGGCATCACGGTGGCCGACCTCGACAACGACGGACACCTGGATATCTACGTGACCAACGACGGCTCGGCGAACGATTTCTTTCACAACACGGGCAAGGGGACGTTTGTCGAAGAAGCCATGCTTCGGGGGATGGCTTTCGGGGAGGCGGGACAGAACGTGTCTTCGATGGGTCCGGCAGTCGGAGACGTGGACCGGGACGGCAGGCTGGACCTCTTCATTCCCGACATGGACTATAGCTGCCTGCTGGTGAATCGCGGCGCCTATTTCGAGGACCGCACGGCGCAGGCCGGCTTGGCGGTGATCTGCGGGCAGTACATCGGCTGGGGCGGCATCCTTTTCGATTACGACAACGACGGCTATCTGGACATCTACGTCGCCAACGGAGACGCACACAAGGAGTTCCCGGATAAGGCGGTGCTGGTGCGCAACGACGGCAAGGGAAGTTTCATCGACGTGGCCAAACAGTCCGGCGAGTTCTTTCACCACAAGTACGTCAGCCGGGGCGCCACGTGGGGAGATTTCGACAATGACGGGGACGTGGATCTGCTCATTGCGAATCTGAATGACTCGCCGCGCCTGTTGCGCAACGACGGCGGGAATCGCAACCACTGGCTTACGATCGACGCGAAGCTGCCCAATGGCAAGTCCGACGCAATCGGGGCCCGCGTCAGCGTTGTCACCGGGAGTCTGCGGCAGTTCCAAGACCTGATACCCCTAAGGGGATACTTGTCTCAGGGCGACCCTCGGCTCCACTTCGGCCTGAGGAAGGCAACGCACGCTGACCGCGTTGAGATCCGCTGGCCCAACGGTCAAGTGACGCAGCTTGCCAACGTCCCGGCAAACCAGATTCTCAAGGTCGTGCAGCCAGCCAAGTGATCGGAGCACTCGCGACATGGGTCCTCGGATCGTTCCCCTGCACTTCATCCTCGTTTTGTGCCTCCCGCAGATCCTTTCGGGGGCACGAAACGCCGCGGCCGCGGGCAAACTAAGGCAGCCGGTGTATGTCGGCGCCAAGGCTTGTGGCCAGTGCCACGATGGCAAGCCCATGGGCAACCAGCTTACCGCTTGGCTGCACTCGAAACACGCGAGGACCTATGCGAGTCTCGCCGAACCCGAGGCCCCACAGATTGCCAGGTGGAGCGGCATCACGACGGAGCCCCAGCAATCGCCTCTCTGCCTCGGTTGCCACGCGACCGGCGCCGAGGCTGAACCGTGGGAAAAGGACGACACGTTCTTCGTCAGGGACGGCATCCAGTGCGAGAAGTGCCACGGGCCCGGCAGCGAGTACCTGGACGCCAAGCTGATGATGAACCGCCAGGCGGCCATGATGGCGGGCCTGAACATGCCCACCAAGGACGACTGCATGAACTGCCACGTCGAGAAGGGCTCGCACCGGATGGTCCTCGGGCCGAGGTCGTTCGACCCTGAGACGGCATGTCGCCAGATCGCCCATCCGAGGCCCGGTGATTGGCAGTTCAAAAAGCTCCAGGCGCCGCAACTGGCGCTGAAGGACAACCCGGGCACGAGGTACGTGGGCGCGGCCGCATGTGCGCGGTGCCATTCCGGCCCGCCAGCGGCGTGCTGGAGACTTGCTGCCTCCACGAGGGAGTGAGTTGCGAGGCGTGCCACGGTGCGGGAAGCCAGTACATGTCGGAAGCGGTGATGAAGAATCCGGCCGCGGCCTATTCCGCCGGTCTGAAGAAGACAGACGCGGAGACCTGCCTTGCCTGTCACGCCGATGCCCACGGAAAACTGTTCGACTACGCCTCCGCCGTCCAGGCCATCGCCCATCCGACGCTCGTGCCCAGGATCGAAATCGAGCCTCGCTACAAGACGCCGCTGAACCTGGCGCTGCGGCCGGACGGCAAGGAACTCTATGTGGCGTGCGAGGCGTCCTACTCGGTGATCGTGGTTGATCCGACTGCAAGGAAGAAGGTCGCCGAAATCCCCGTCGGTAGACACCCGATGGACGTGACGTTCAGCCCCGATGGACGGCGTGCCTTCGTCAGCAACCGCCTGGACGACTCGGTTTCTGTGATCGACGTGGCGGCGCGCAAAGTGATCGCCACAATTCCGGTGGGAGACGAGCCGCACGGGGTGCTGACGGATCGTTCGGGGAAGCATCTTTACGTGCTTAACACGTCGGCCGACAGCATGTCCGTGATCGACATGGCGTCGCTTGAGCAAGTGAAGCGGCTCTCGGCCAGCCGCAGCCCGTGGGCACTGGCCCTCTCTCCCGACGGTTCCCGCATCTACGTGACCAATGCGTATTCTCGCTTCGTGCCGTTCCGCACCCCGTCGATGTCTGAAGTCACGGTGATCGACACGGAGCGGATCGTGGTCGAGGACCGGGTGGTAGTGCCGGCCGCGAATCTGCTGCAAGGAGTCGCCTGGCATCCCACCGGTAAGTTCGCCCTGATCACGCTTCTGCGGACCAAGAACCTCGTGCCGATGACCCGGGTCCACCAGGGCTGGACGATCACCAACGGGCTGGGCGTCATCTGGGCGGATGGCCGCGCGGACCAGGTCCTCTTGGACCAGCCGGGCCTGTACTTCCCGGACCCGATCGGCGTGGCCATTACCCCGGACGGTCGCCTGGCGCTGGTCACCAGTTCCAGCACGGACCGGGTGGCGGTGGTGGAGGTCGCCAAGCTCGTCAGCATGCTCCAGCGGGCCACGCCGCAGGAGCGCGAGCGGGTGATTCCCAACCATCTGGGCAAGTCGGCTGCGTTCGTCCTCGCGCACATTCCCACGAAGAACAGCCCTCGCGGGATCTTGATTACCCCGGACGGAAAGACCGCCTTCGTGACCAATGCGCTGGACGATTCGCTCACGGTGATCGACATCCCGCAGCTCAAGGCCGTGGACCGGATTGATCTCGGCGGGCCGAAGGAGATTACCAAGGTCCGCTACGGCGAGCGGCTGTTCAACAATGCGTTCATCACCTTCCGCCGCCAGTTTTCGTGCCACTCCTGCCATCCGGATGGGCACATCGACATGATCACGTACGACATCGAGCCGGACGGGATCGGTACGGACCCGGTGGACAACAAGACCCTGCGGGGCATCCTCGACACCGCGCCCTTCAAATGGAGTGGGAAGAACCCGAGCTTCTCACGCCAGTGCGGCGCGAGGCTCTCGACGTACTTCACCCGGAACCAGCCCTTCACGCCCGAGCAGCTATCGGCCTTGGACCTTTACGTCCGCACGATTCCCCGTCCGCCGAACCGCTATCGGCCGCTGGGGGCCCCGCTGACCTTGGCTCAAGCCCGCGGGAAGGCGATCTTCGAGCGGACGATGGCCAAGGACGGCCAGGTGATCCCGAAGGAGAACCGGTACATCACGTGCCATTTCGCGCCGCTGTACACGGACCGGCGGGTACACGACGTGGGCACGAAGATGCCCAACGACACGACCGGAAAGTTCGATACGCCCCACTTGAACAACATCTATGACTCGGCCCCGTACCTGCACAACGGAATGGCCGACACGCTGGAAGAGATCTGGACCCGCTTTAACCCGGACGACAAGCACGGCGTGACCAACGACATGACCAAGGACGAACTCAACGACTTGATGGAATACCTGAAGACCCTGTAGGAGCGTCGAGGATGAATTGCCGCATTGCCGTGATTGCCTGCGTGGCAGCGCTTTGGCTAGGCTAATCCACGCAGACGAGTTGAGGTGAGCCATGCAGTGCCGGATTCTTGCGTTCCTGGGGACCGTTTTCATGGCCTTGACGGCCCTTGCCGACCAGAAGCAAGGCGAGGGCAAGCCCGAGTGGATGCCGCCTTTCGAGGTGGACGAGGACACCCTGAAAGTCCTCAAGGAGATCAACTCGCTGAGCGCGTACCAGAGGCCCAAGCTGCCGCTGAAACTGGACGAACGGTACGCGCACACGTCGCACGACATGGAGCCCTTCCGCCACGTGGAACCGTTCAAGCGGCACTTCCTGCTGCAAATGGAATACACGGGCCGGGGCGGGCAATCCCCGAGCCCCAGCACGTGAAAACGGTGAAGATCGGCTTCCTCGGGCCGATCGAACACACCGTCTCCGTGGCCACCGGCGGGCCCAGCCACGAGGAGAACATGGGCAAGCCGGTCCCCCTCGAAATGGCCTACTTCGTCGGCCAGGAGGACTTCTCCCTTCAATTGGAGCGGCTCACAAGCGCCGGCGTTACCGCCGTCGTGTACTGGGGTGACGCCGTCGATGGAGCGAAGATCCTCAACCAGATGCGCTCCATGGGCATGCGGCAGCCCTACTTCGCCTGCGACCGTTGCCTCTTGAAGGAATTCACCGACATCGCGGGAAAGAACGCCGAAGGAGTCATCTGCGCTTCCCCCTGGAACCCCCAGCGCAAGGACCCCAAACTCGACGCCTTCCGGGAGGCTTACCGCAAGCGGTTCAACGAGGAGCCGGAAACCTACGCCGCCCATGCCTACGACGGGATGAACATGCTCATCTGGGGGATTCAGGTGGCCGGCCTGAACCGGGCGAAGATCCGCGACGTGCTGGCCTATCGCACGAAACCTTGGCCCGGGGTCACGGGCGACATCCCCTTGAGCGGCTGCCTGGACGACGCCGGCGAGGTCTTCCTGGCTAAGCGGGAGAGCGGCGCGTGGAAGTACTATTCGCGGGCCGACCTTGCCATACCCTCTGGGCCGGCGATCGCGCAACGAGGCACGACGGCCACGGTGCCGTCGGGCACCGCTGCCCGCTGACTCCTTACACTAGGCCACGCACAGGCCGCGAGGGACTTGTGCCGAAGCTGCTCACGACGCTCCCCCCGTATCGGGGGGCAGGCCTCGCCGCGCAATCGTTTCTTGCCCACAATACGTATAGTAGGGTTGTGGCCATGTCCCCGGGATGCCAGGGTTGCGACGCCGCCAATGGTCCCGCCTGCCTCCGAATCCTCCCGCGACATCATCCTGGATTCGATCAACGACGGTGTGTTCACCGTGGACGACCAGTGGCGGATCACCTCCTTCAACCGCGCCGCCGAGCGGATCACCGGGGTGAGCCGGCAGGAGGCGATCGGCAAGCCCTGTTGCGAGGTGTTCCGGGCCAACATCTGCGAAAGCGCCTGCGCGTTGAAGCAGACGCTGGCCACCGGCCGGCCGGTGATCAACAAGGCGGTCTACATTCTCGACTCCGGCGGCAACCGAATCCCGATCAGCATTTCGACCGCCGCGTTCCGCGACGCGTCCGGTGCGGTGATCGGAGGCGTCGAGACCTTCCGCGACCTGAGCCTGGTCGAGGAGCTGCGCAAGGAGGCGGAAGCCCAAGACGCCTTCGCCGGCATTGTCGGCCGCAGCCATCTGATGCGGCAGGTTTTCGAAATCCTCCCGAAGATCGCCCAGAGCGACAGCACGGTCTTGATCGAGGGCCCCAGCGGCACGGGCAAAGAGCGGATTGCCCGGGCGATCCACAGCCTCTCCCGCCGGCGCGAGAAGCGCTTTGTCGCGGTCAATTGCGGGGCGATACCCGATACGCTCCTGGAATCGGAGCTCTTCGGCTACAAGGCGGGCGCGTTCACCGATGCCCGCCACGACAAGCCCGGCCGTTTCGCGATCGCTGATGGCGGCACCATCTTGCTCGACGAGATCGGCGACATCTCCCCGGCCATGCAGGCCCGGCTGCTCCGGGTCCTCCAGGAGCGGGTCTTCGAGCCGCTGGGCGCCGTGGACCCGGTGAAAGTGGACGTTCGCGTGATCGCCGCCACCAACAAGGACCTCTCCAAGCTGGTGCGGAAGGGGGTGTTTCGCGAGGACCTCTTCTACCGGATCCATGTGATTCGCGTGACGCTGCCGAGCCTCAACGACCGCCGCGAGGACATCCCGCTGTTGATCCAGCACTTCATCGCCAAGTTCAACCGCCTTCAAGGCAAGGACGTGGTGGACGTTTCCGACGAGGTCCTCGCACGACTCATGGAATACGACTATCCGGGTAACATCCGCGAGCTGGAGCACATCATCGAGCACGCCTTCGTGCTCTGCCACAGCGGGCTGATTCAGCTTGAGCACTTGCCGCCGCACCTTCGCCGCCGTGCCCGCGGCACGCCGATCCCGGACCTGAGCGGGATGACACTTATGGCCATGGAGAGGGTACTCATTACGGACGCCTTGCGCCGCCACGCCGGCAACCGCAAGGCAGCCGCCAAGCAGTTGGGGATTAACCCCAGCACGCTGTTTCGCAAGGCCAAGTCCCTGGGGATTGCTCTGCCCGAGGTAGACGGCCGGCGGAAGCCTTCCTAGGATTGCATTCTGCAATTCTCATCGCCAGTCTGCATTGCGAATCGCAATGCATGGCTTTACGACCGCGGATTGGGCAGCGGTCGGTAACATCTTGTGGTCAAGCCGGTTATAGCGATTCGCGCCGGCATGTGGGGAGATTGGCACGCGATGTGCTCGCTTAGCCCGCCATGAGAGTTGCCATACCAGTCTGGCGCGAGCGCGTGTCGCCGGTCTTCGATGTATCCGGGCGATTGCTTCTGATCGATCTCGACGACGGGGCGGAGCTGAAACGCAGCGACATGTGCGTGGAAGAGGAGGACCCGGCAGCCCGCGCCCAAAAGCTCGCCGCGCTTGGCGTGGAGGTGCTCATCTGCGGCGCGATCTCCCAACCGTTGGAGGCGATACTCACGCACAGCGGGGTCCGCGTGATCGCGCAGACCTGCGGCAGCGTGGATGAGATCCTGCGAGCCTTTCAATCCGGCCGGCTTGCGGACCGCTCGTTTGCCATGCCAGGTTGCTGCGGACGCCGGCGGGGCGCCTGGCACGGTCACGGCCGCGGCCGCAACAGTCGGTGAGCCCCGGAGACATAGCATGAAGATCGCCGTCAGCGCACAGGGGCGCGACCTGGAAAGCCCGGTCGATCCCCGTTTCGGACGGGCCAGGTCGTTCGTGGTCTTCGACACCGAGACCGAGCAGACCATCGCGCTGGATAACCAGGTCAATCTCAACGCAATGCAGGGGGCGGGGATTCAAGCGGCGCGGGCCGTGACCGGGTTGGGGGTTTCGGTCGTGATCACGGGCAACATCGGCCCCAAAGCGTTCGCAGCCCTCGAAGCCGGCCAGGTGGCCGTGTACTCCGGGGCGGCAGGCACGGTCCGACAAGCGATCGAAGCGTTCCAGGCCGGCAGATTGCATCCCGCTCAAAGGGCAAACGTGGAGGGGCACTGGGCGTGACTACCAAGTCAGGTCGCATCGTGCGACCTGTGCATAGATCGGTTCGGAAAGGAGTTGAATGATGCCAGGGGGAGATCGAACGGGGCCTACGGGAACGGGGCCGATGACGGGGCGCGGGGCCGGCTTTTGCGCCGGGTTCGGCGTGCCGGGGTTCATGAATCGCTGGTTCGGGGTCGGGCGACGCTGGTTCGGCCGTGGCCGGCGAGGGGGCCGCGGATGGCGGAACATGTTCTACGCCACCGGGCTCACCGGCCGGCAGCGCGCCGCCATGGGCTGGCCCGCGTGGGGCTTCGGCCCGCAATACGCCGAGGACTACGGAGCCCCCTTCGTTTCGGCACGCCCGACCCAAGAGCAAGAGCTTGAGATCCTCAAGCGCCAAGCCGAAGACCTCGCTGGTGCTCTGAACGCGATTAACAAGCGGATCGACGAACTCCAGCCGCGACCCGAGCAGCAATAGCCCGCGATCGCGCAACGTTCCTACGACAAGGCGTTCCGATGCGGATTGCTGTGGCCAGCGGCAAGGGAGGGACGGGCAAGACCACGGTGGCGACCAACCTCGCCTGGGTGGCCGCCGCCGGCGGTCGCGACGTGGCCTACCTCGATTGCGACGTGGAAGAGCCCAACGGCCACATCTTCCTCAAACCCGCAATCGCCGAAGAGCGCGTGATCGAAAGGCTGATCCCCGAGGTGGACCCGGATCGCTGTACCCATTGCGGGCAGTGCGGCCAGATCTGCCAATACAGTGCGATCGTTTGCATCGGGAGACAGACGCTTGTGTACCCGGAGCTTTGCCATGCCTGCGGCGGCTGCACGCTGGTCTGCCCGGCCGGCGCAATTCGCGAGGTTCCCCGGCCAATCGGTCTTTTGAGGCTCGGCACAAGCGGTGCCGTAAGGTTCGGGGAAGGCGTGCTAAACGTGGGCGAGCACATCAGTCCGCCGGGGATTCGGGCAGTCAAGCAGGCGGCCCCCGCCGCAGACCTGATCATTCTCGACGCACCCCCGGGAACTTCGTGTCCGGTGGTCGAGAGCGTCCGCGGGTGCGACCTGGTGATCCTGGTCGCTGAGCCGACGCCTTTCGGGTTGTATGACCTGAAGCTGGCTTGCGAAATGGTGCGGGCCCTGCGCTTGCCGTTCGCCGTGGTCATCAACCGGTGCGACATCGGGGACGAGGAGGTCCGCCGCTACTGTGCGCGAAACCGCATCGAGGTACTTGCAGAGATTCCGGACGACCGCGCGGTCGCGGAGGCCTATTCGCAGGGCGAGCTGGCAAGCCTTGCCGTGCCCGGTTTCGGCGATCGCGTCCGCGGCGTGTTGGAAAAGTTGTTTTCGGGAGTCGCGGCATGAGGGAGCTGGTGGTCACGAGCGGCAAGGGCGGTACGGGCAAGACGTCGGTCGTCGCCTCGCTGGCCGCACTTGCCCGGCGGGCTGTCTTGGCCGACTGCGACGTGGATGCTGCCGACTTGCATCTGGTGCTCGAACCACAGATCGTTCGCCGCGAGAATTTCGTTGGCGGCAGCAAGGCCCGCATCAAGCCCGGCCACTGTACGGCCTGCGGCAAGTGCGAGGAGTTGTGCCGCTTCGAGGCGATCCATTACGACGGCCCGGGCAACGGCCGCGTTGGCAAAACGTTTCGCATCGACACGCTCGCGTGTGAAGGGTGCGGCGTGTGCGCCCACTTCTGCGCTGAGGACGCGATCGAGTTTGGCCCGGTCGTGTGCGGGCAGTGGTTCGTCTCCGAGACCCGTTTCGGACCGATGGTCCACGCCAAGCTCGGCGTGGCCGCGGAGAACTCGGGCAAACTGGTGACCCAAATCCACCGCGTGGCCCAACAGGTGGCCGTCGAGCGCGACCGGAGCCTCGTGATCTGCGACGGCTCGCCGGGCATCGGCTGCCCGGTGATTGCCTCGCTGACCGGGGCCAGCCTGGCGCTGTTCGTCGCGGAGCCGACGGCCTCCGGGTTGCACGATTTTCGCCGCGTGGCGGAGCTTTCCGTGCAGCTCGGCGTGCCCGGCGTGCTGGTGGTGAACAAGGCCGACCTCAACGCGCAGGTCACCGAGCAACTGGAGCAGGAAGCGCGGCGCTGCGGCATCGCCGCGGTCGGCCGCGTGCCGTACGACCCGGAAGTCACGCGGGCGCAGATTGCCCGTCAGTCCGTGGTCGAGGCATCCCGCGGTCCGGCCGCGAAGGCGATCCGCGCCGTTTGGGCGGAGGTCGAGCCCCGACTGGAAAGCACCTCGCCCGCCTCCGCCGGCGGACTGCTGCAATTGGTAAATCGCTAGCGTCAACATCTGCATCACGGAACGAATCTCGCCATGAAAGAGAAGCTTCCGGTCTTCACCAAGCAGGACCAGGTCCCTCCCCAAGCCTTGGAGCGATACGACAACCCGCGCAATTACGGCCCCCTGCCGCGTTGGGACGGGCACGCCCGGATCACCGGGCCCTGCGGCGATACAATGGAGTTCTGGCTCCAGGTGTCGGACGGGCGGATCGCCAAGGCCGGATTCACGACGGACGGCTGCGGGCCGTCGCGGGCCGCCGGAAGCATGGCCACCGAATTGGCCATCGGCAAGCGGCCCGGCGAGGCTGCCCTCATTGAGCAAGGTGACGTCCTCGCGGCCTTGGCCGGACTGCCCAAGGATTCGGAGCACTGCGCCCTGCTGGCGTCCAACACGTTGAAGGCCGCGGTCCAGGACTTCCTCTCCCGCCGCGCGAAGGGCGCGGCAGATGAATGCGGGCAATGCTCGAAGACGGAGTGTCCCTCCAAGCAGCGACGACCCGAGGAATCGGAGCAGGAGTTCCGCGACCGCCAGGCACTGGCCCAAAAGATGTGCCAGATTCGCCATAAGCTGGTAGTGATGTCCGGCAAAGGCGGCGTCGGCAAAAGCACGGTGGCGGCCAACCTGGCGGTGTCGCTGGCCCTGGCCGACAAGACGGTGGGGCTTTTGGACGTTGATATCCACGGGCCCAGTATCCCGCAATTGATGGGCGTGGAGGGCTGCGGCGTCACGCTCCGCGGCTCGGAGATCGCGCCAATCGAGATCGGCGGGAACCTGAAGGTGATGTCGATCGGTTTCTTGTTGAGCAGCGACCGGGCCTCGGTGATCTGGCGTGGGCCGATGAAACACGGCGTGATCCGGCAGTTCCTTAAGGATGTCGCGTGGGGGCCGCTGGACTTCCTGGTGATCGACTCCCCGCCGGGCACGGGCGACGAGCCGCTCTCGGTCGCGCAGCTCGTCACCCAGCCCGCCGGGGCCATCCTCGTGTGCACCCCTCAGGAGCTGGCCGTGGCCGACGTGCGGCGGTCGGTCACCTTTTGCGAGAAGGTCTCGTTGCCGGTGATCGGCATCCTCGAGAACATGAGCGGCCTGGTCTGCCCGCACTGCGGCGGCCAGATCGAGCTTTTCAAGACCGGGGGCGGGGAGGCCCTGGCCAGCGAAATGGGCGTGCCGTTCCTGGGCCGCATCCCCATCGACCCGCAGATCGTCGACTGCGGCGATTTCGGCGTGCCGTACGTGCGCCAGTTTTCGGAGAGCCCCGCGGCGAGGGCCTTTGCCGACGCCGTGCGGCGGATTCTCGATACGCTCGAATCGATGGAACCCTCGCCAACGACTTCCTGAAAGGAGCCTCACCTATGACCATCGCTATTCCTATGGCCGACGGCCGGCTTTGCGCGCATTTCGGGCACTGCGACCGGTTTGTCCTGGCGGACGTGGACGAAGCCCAGAAGAGGATTGTTGGGACCTCCTATCTGACGCCTCCGCCGCATGAGCCCGGCGTCCTTCCCAAGTGGCTGCACGACCGGGGCGTGAAGGTAGTGATTAGCGGCGGAATGGGGCGCCGGGCCCAGGAGTTTTTCCGCATCCTCGGCATCCGCGTGGTCGTTGGCGCGCCAGCCGATACGCCGGAAAAAGTCGTTGCGGCGTTTCTCGCCGGGACTCTCGAAGTGGGCGAGAATGTGTGTGACCATTAGACGGAGCGGGATCCGATGAGCCGTCACGTGTTCGGCCCGGTACCGTCGCGGCGGTTGGGGCGATCCCTCGGGGTAGACCTTGTCCCCTTCAAGACGTGCAACTACGACTGTATCTACTGCCAGCTTGGCCGGACCACCTGCAAGACGATCCAGCGCAAGGAGTGGGTACCCCCGGACGAAGTTCTCCGGCAACTTGAGGAGCGGCTTGCGACTCGGCCCGATTACATCACGCTGGCGGGCTCCGGAGAGCCCACGCTCCACTCCGCACTCGGGTATCTGATCGATCGCATCAAGGCGATGACCTCCGTCCCCGTGGCCGTGCTCACGAACGGCTCGCTCCTCTGGCAGCGCGAGATCCGGCGGGAACTGTCCAACGCCGATCTGGTGATGCCCTCGCTTGACGCCGGCGATGCCGCAACCTTTCAACTGGTCAATCGCCCGCACGAAGCGATCTCCTTTGACCACGTGCTTGGCGGACTTGTTGCCTTCCGCCGCTCGTTTCGCGGGCAACTTTGGCTGGAGATCTTCCTGCTTGCCGCTCACAACGCCTTCGACGCGGAGTTGTTCCGGGTCCGCAAGTGGGTCGATCTCATCAAGCCCGACCGGGTGCAGTTGAACACCGCGACGCGCCCGCCCGCGGAAGACTACGCGATCGCCGTAGCGCCGGATCGCCTGCGGGCGATTGCCCAGATGTTCTCGCCGCCCGCCGAGGTGCTCAGCGCATTTCAGGCAGCGGAACTGTCGCCTGGCTCGCCCGCAGAGGAAGAAGATATCCTCTCCCTTGTCGAGCGTCGCCCGTGCGGTCTGGAGGACATTGCCGATGCGCTGGCGCTGCACGCCTCCGAGGTTGCCAAAGGCCTGGAGCGATTGGTCGCCGCCGGGCGGATCGTTCAGACAATCCATGGGAACCAGAGATACTATCGGGCCATTCGTTAGGCCGCCCACGAGTCGCGTAGAGAGGCTGTCGCAAGGACCGATCAGGCGGAGGCAGCATGCGCGACGCCCTGAGCACAAGTCGCAGACGACCGGCGACGTCCCCGACCCAGATCGCCGTGGCATCGGATGTCCGACCGGCGCACCGGGACACGCCAGCAGTCGGCGTGACAGAGGAGACTGTGCGCGACTGGGGGCTGGATGTCGAACGCGGTCCGAACTGGCTCCTGGTAAGACTCAGGCATCCGGGCGGTCGGACGCCAGGGCCTCCGAGACTGGCGGATCAACTCCCAGGGCTGCTTGAACTGCATTTCACCTATCGCCTCGTCCTGGACCTCCAGGAGATCGGCCGAGTGGACGCTCAGTTGATGGATGGGTTGGCGAGCCTGAGTCAGTGGATCCTCGCTCGCGGCGGCGTACTGCGGCTGTGTGGGTTGTCGCCGTTTTGCGCGGAACGGGTACGGCGTGGCGCGTATGGCGCGCGGTTTCCCATCTACCGCGACCGCAAAGAGGCCGTCTTCGCGTAGCGGGGCGGCTTAGCCAAGGGAGGCCACCATGAAACGTATTTCGATCGACCCCATCACTCGGCTGGAGGGACACGGCAAGATTGACATCTTCCTGGACGACCAGGGAGCGGTGGCCAATGCCTATCTCCAGATTCCAGAACTGAGGGGTTTCGAGAGGTTCTGCGTGGGGCGTCTGGCGGAAGACATGCCGAACCTTACCAACCGAATCTGTGGTGTCTGCCCGGAGGCTCACCACACGGCCTCATCCAAGGCGCTGGACGCATTGTTCCATGCCGACCCGCCGCCGGCCGCCAAGAAGCTTCGCGAGCTGTTCTACAGTATCTTTTTCGCCACGGACCACACGACCCATTTCTACGCCCTCGGCGGTCCCGGCTTCGTGGTCGGCCCCGACGCCCCGCCGCGCCAGCGGAACATCCTTGGGGTGATCGCCAAAGTCGGGATGGAGATTGGCGGCAAGGTGCTAAAGATGCGTCGCGACGGACACCACCTCTTGGAGGTGATGGGTGGCCGGAAGGTCCATCCGAACTGGGGCTTGCCCGGCGGTGTCAGCCGCGGGATCAATGCGGAACAACGCCGGGAGATCGAACAACTCGGCCGCGACGCTGTAGAGTTCGCCAAGTCTTCCTTGAGCCTCTTCGACGACTTGCTCCTCAAGAACAGCACGTACCTGGAGCTTGTTCTGAGCGACGCTTATACCCACCGAACTTACAACATGGGCACGGTGGACGAGGACAATCGTGTCAATTTCTACGACGGCAGGATTCGGGTGACCGGTCCCGGCGGACGCGAGCACGCCAAGTACGACCCGAGCGATTACCAGCAGTATGTGGCCGAGCGCGTCGAGCCCTGGTCGTACCTGAAATTCCCGTACCTGAAGAAGGTCGGTTGGAAAGGCTTTGTGGATGGCGAAGACTCGGGCGTGCACAAGGCCACGCCTCTTTCGCGCCTGAACGCGGCCGACGGCATGGCCACGCCGCTGGCCCAGGCCGAGTACGAGAGGTTCTACGACACTCTGGGCGGGAAGCCGGTCCATCACACCCTGGCTACCCACTGGGCGCGCCTGATCGAGGTGCTCGATGCTGCCGAGCGCTGGGTGGAACTGGCCACCGATCCCGAGATCACGAGCAAGGAGTTCCGGGTTCTGCCCACGGAAACCCCAACGGAAGGCATCGGCTCTGTGGAGGCGCCTCGCGGCACCCTTACCCACGGCATGGGATCGACTTGACGCGCAGCAACCGCAGTGTGGTTTTGGCCAATTGGGGATTTGCTGCCGCAACTGCCTGATGGGGCCTTGCCGCATCGATCCTTTTGGCGAAAGAGCGAATCAAGGCGTTTGCGGGGCCACAGGGGACGGGATCGCCGCGAGGAACCTGCTGCGAAACCTGCTCGGCGGTGCGGCAGCACACTCCGACCACGGACGCGAAATCGTTCATGCCCTTGCTTTAGCGGCTGAAGGCACGTCCCACGCCTACAAGATTAAGGGGCGTGCGAAACTCCGCAGACTCGCAGCAGAATACGGCATTGCGGTCGACGGCCGGAGCGACCAGGATCTCGCAAAGGACTTGGCCGAACTCCTTCTGGAGGAATTCGGTAAGCAGAAGGGATCGCTCATGAACGTGCGCCGCGCGCCGCCACAGCAGCAGAAGAATTGGGCGGCGGCCAATGTCACCCCGCGCGGCGTAGACCGCGAGGTCGTTACCGGGATGCACATGACCCACATCGGGGTAGACAACGAGCCGGAACACATCCTTATGGCCTCGGTGCGGGCTGCGCTGGCCGACGGGTGGGGCGGCTCGATGATGGCCACCGACGTTTCGGATGTGCTTTTCGGCGAACCCCGTCCGCTCCGGGCCCGGGTGAATCTGGGTGTGCTGAAGGCGGACGAGATCAATCTCGTCGTCCACGGCCACGAACCCACGCTCTCGGACGTGATTGTCGCGGCTGCACGGGACCCGGACCTCCTGGCCGAAGCGCGGGCTGCGGGCGCCAACGGCATCAACCTCGCGGGTATCTGCTGCACCGCCAACGAGATCCTCATGCGGCATGGCATCCCTGTCGCCGGCAATTTCCTCCAGCAGGAGCTCGCCATCATGACGGGCGTCGTGGATGTGATGCTCGTCGACGTGCAATGTGTTTTCCCAGCAATCGCCGGATTACAGAACTGCTTTCACACCAAGGTCGTTTCCACAAGCCCCAAGGCACAGTTCCCAGGCGCCATCCATATCAAGTTCCACGAGGAAAAGGCGATGGAAACGGCGAGAGAGATTGTCCGGCTTGCCATCGAGAATTTCTCTCGGCGAGATCCAGCGAAGGTGAATACTCCCAAGGCTCAGGAGAGACTCGTTGCCGGATTCACGACGGAGGTCGTCTTTGAGATCCTCGGCGGCAGGTACCGTCCCAGTTTTCGGCCCTTGAATGACGGGATTCTCGCGGGCCGCCTGCGGGGCGTGGCAGGAGTAGTGGGCTGCAACAATCCCAAGTTTCCACATGACGCATATCACCTGGCGATGGTGAAGGAACTGATCCGCAACGGTGTCCTCGTGCTTCAAACCGGCTGCAGCGCCATCGCTTGCGCTAAAGCGGGGCTCCTTGCGCCCGAGGCGGCAGAGAGGCATGCAGGCAAGGGGCTCCAAGAGATCTGCCGGGCGGTCGGCATCCCTCCGGTGCTGCACGTGGGTAGCTGCGTGGATAACTCGCGGATCCTGACGGCCTGTGCCGAGCTGGTAAAGGAAGGCGGCATCGGGGAATCCTTCGATAAGCTGCCGGTTGCCGGCGCAGCCCCGGAGTGGATGAGCGAGAAGGCGATTTCCATTGGAATGTACGTGGTCGCCAGTGGTATTTTCACGGTTCTCAATCCGCCACTTCCGATCCGGGGGAGCCAATATGTCGAGCGCCTTCTGACAGCGGCCTTCCAAGAGCATTTCGGCGCAACTTGGGCCTTTGAGGCTGACCCGATCAAGGCTGCACACTTGATGATCGACCGCATCGACGGAAAGCGCGCCGACCTCGGGTTGCCGCCGCCGATGTACGAAGTGCCTGATCCGCCCCAGAAGGCCCAAGTTCTCGTGGCAGCAAGTTGACAAAGATCAGCAGGGGTCGCCAATGTTGACATTCGGGACACAATACCTCCTTTGTCCCACTGCGTTGCGTGTAGCCGCACGTGCCTGACGGCTGATACCGCCCAGGTCATGGTTCATGGTAGTCGGATTCCGATAAGCGGGCAACCAGATCGACGTGTGTCGTTGTCCGCTGCGGACGGCGGGCTCCCCCGAAGACACGTCATGGCAGGATCGCGGATCCGACTCTCCCTTGGCATCCCTTGCGGTTTGCAGGCCCAGCCACTGCCGAACCAATGTCGCTCAGGGGACGAGCTCCGTCAGGTCGTGAACGAACCCGTAGGCTTTGGGACTGCCGAGCCCCGTCGTGAGATCCCACCCGGGCGTCGTGTCGAACCCGTCGATACCAGAGCCGAACAGCCCGTTGTTATCCAGCGTCACCGGGCCAAAGGTCTCGGGCACGATGTCGTTGAAGTCCCTGGCAGGAAGGGTGTAGAGGACCGGGTTCAGGTAGCCGATGGGCCCCTTGCCGTTCTGAGCCCTCAGTTGATTGGCCAAGGCTATCACGCCGGCTACTCTCCAGTCAGGAACCATTGCGCCGTAGAATGAAAGCATCATCCCCGGCGCGCAAAGCGAGCGCGAGGGAGATGCCGGGCCGGTGCGGCGGTGCTTGGCCGCAGAAGCCTCACCGGCCGCTTTGTTGATTCACCACAAGGAACACCAAGGACACAAGGAAATAGGGAACTATCCGCCGTTTCTTCATTAGTGGGAGGAGAGCACCTCGACACCGGTGTTTGCATCAGTCACGTAAAAGGCCGTAGGAAAGGTCTTTGTCACAAGCAACCCCCGTTCCCCGTCCCAGTTGAAGTCGCCATTCTGGTCGGTAGTAAACCAACATGGCCCCTCGAGGAAGCCGTAAAGGTAATAGGAAGTGCTTGCCGCCAACCCCCGGAACTGAAAGGTGGCCCATTCATCGTAGTACCTGGCATGGCCATCCCGGTGCGGCCCGGAAATGGTTATGGACACCCAACCGGACGCGTTCGGAAAATCGCTGCTGGTAGGCGTCAGCACGTACGTCTTGGTATGGTCGGACACCGCGGCGGATGCCGCCCCGGTTGCGCAAACGATCATTGCCGCAACCGCAATGGCTACCAATGCGAACCGTTTCATAAAACAACTCCTTCCTGAAAAAGGTAAAACGACACAAACCGTCCCCGCCGCGGCGTTACGGCGGCCCCAATGCCTCATTCTGCCGTGACCCATCGTCGGCCCCTCTTCTTCGCGCCGGCTCGGACGACTATGGGCGCGATCCGTTCGCGGTCATTCGGCTGGGAGGCTGTCAATCGCGTCCTGAATGAACTGGAGCGACTCCGCGGGTATCGATGCGGTAGTTGAAGTCCATCGCTACGCAGTTGGGATCACCCCACGAGGTGATGCTGACAAGGACGTCTTCGCCCCTCTCGGGATCGTTCCAGAACTGCGGGCCGCCGGAATCGCCGGCGGCAGTGCCTCCGTATC
>Ga0315280_10002541_pt1 | contig 29491 bp, 31 predicted proteins | sample YL17G06_40_MG_FD_203697 | JGI IMG/M metagenome (GOLD analysis project Ga0315280, IMG submission 203697) | Sediment microbial communities from Yellowstone Lake, YNP, Wyoming, USA - YL17G06_40 | ecosystem: Environmental > Aquatic > Freshwater > Lake > Sediment | place: USA: Wyoming | collected... | reverse complement strand
GAGTCAGGTTCAACTTCATCCTCCCCAAACACCACTAGGGCTAGCCGAGACGGTCTAGCCCTGCCAGAGAATTCTAGCACAGGAGGGGGTATGGGGCAATTAAGAGATTGTCTAGCAACCTATCCCCCTGACCCCCTCTCCTTCTTCAATGAGAGCTTACTTAATTAGGAGTGTCTAAGAGGGGCGTCAGCCCCTCTTTTAAAAAATCTTCCTCTTCCCCTTATTAAGGGGAAGGGGATAAAGGGGATAGGGTTAATAAGTAATCTCCAAATTAATCTCCTTGTCCAACCTGCCCGAGCTTGCTATAATGAAGCAAATTTATGTGGGTGGTAAATGGATAAATCTGTGGTGTCATATCACCGAATAGTGGCTAAGTTTGGCACCAGCCTGCTTACCGGCGGCAGCGACCACCTGGACCGGAATATAATGGCAAACTTGGTGAATCAGGTGGCGCAACTGCATAAGCAGAGGCTGGAGGTGATTATAGTTTCCTCTGGGGCTATAGCCTCGGGCAGGCATAAACTGGGGCTAACTAAAAAGATTAAGGGTATCCCCTTTAAGCAGGTGCTAGCTTCAGTGGGGCAGCATCGTTTGATGAGCCTCTATGAGCAACTGTTCAGTCAGTATGATATCACTGTGGCTCAGGCCTTACTTGCCAAGGCTGACCTTCTGGACAGGGCTGGTTATCTCAACGCCCGCAATACCCTTTTGGCTCTGCTGGAGTTGGGGGTGTTATGCATTGTCAATGAAAACGATGTGGTGGCAGTGGATGAGCTTCAGGAGGCTGTATTTGGCGATAATGATAATCTTTCAGCTATGGTGGCTAATCTGATTGATGCCGACCTGCTGCTAATTCTTACCGATACTGCCGGGCTATATACCGCCGACCCCCACTGCGACCCCCATGCCCGCCTTATTTCTGAGGTGCGGAGGATAGACTCAGAGATTGAGCAGCTGGCGGCTGATACTCCCAGCCGCCTGGGCACCGGGGGCATGATTACCAAGATAGAGGCAGCCAAGCTGGCTACCGCCTCCGGGGTGACGGTGGTTATCGCTGATGGCAGGGAGCCAGATATTATTTTACGGCTGGCAAGCGGTGAGGCTATAGGTACCTGTTTCTTGCCAATTACCAACAAGCTGGAGAGCCGTAAGCGCTGGATGCTCAGCGGTCTGTCCACTAAGGGGAAGCTGGTGGTAGATTCAGGAGCTGCCTTGGCGTTAAAAAAGCAGAAGCGGAGCCTGCTTGCAGCTGGCATAAAAAGCATTGACGGGCAGTTTCAGCGGGGTGATATAGTAAATATCTATGACCCCGAGGGGTCTCGCATTGGCTGCGGCATAACCAACTATAGCTCGGCTGATATTACGGTAATTAAAGGAGTTCACTCCAACAAGATTGCTAGTCTTCTTGGCTATGACTACGGCTCAGAGGTAGTGCACCGAAATAATTTGGTAATGCTCTAGAAAGAGAGGTCAAAGTGGGTCTAGGTAAACTCTATAATTTTTATGATGGAAAGTTTATTGTTAATGTTAGTTACCAGCTTCAAGATAAATCAGAAGCCAGCTGGTGGGGAGAGTTTGTACCTACAGAATATAATGGGCAGCTTGGGGACGGTGTTGGTTATCTAATTGAATTAGAGGATGGGCGCCGGGGCCGGTGCTCTCTTAAAAAGCAGGTTAACCGGGTAGTTAATAGTGTTCCTGCACTCTATCACTATCATTTTAAAGGGCTTGGACTGCTTAAATAAAGGTAACCAAATAAGGTGTGGTATTATAAGTTTAGCGGGGAGGTGGGTTATGGATGAATTAAAGACTAACGTTCTTTACTTCGGCGATAATCTGGAAATTCTGCGTAAATACATCCCCGACAACTCTATTGACCTCGTCTACCTAGACCCGCCATTTAATAGCAAAAAGGACTACAACATCCTGTTTAAGGAAAATGGGGGGGTTGAGTCCGAAGCCCAGATAAAAGCCTTCACCGATACCTGGCACTGGACACAGAGTGCCGAAAATACCTACCACGAGATTGTAACCAAAGGACCGTTAAAGGTAGGCAAGCTGATTGGCGCCCTGCATGATGCCATAGGTGGTAACGATGTTATGGCATATCTGGTGATGATGACTATCCGGTTAGTGGAACTCCACCGAGTGTTAAAGCCCACTGGCTCCCTCTATCTCCACTGCGACCCCACCGCCAGCCACTACCTGAAGCTGGTGCTAGACCAGATATTTGGAGCTAGTAAGTTCCAGAACGAGATTGTATGGTGGTATCACGACCCTTCAGGCAAAACTACGAACCGATTCATGAGAAAACACGATACTATTTTCTTCTACGCAAAAGGAAAGCATTACTTCAATATTGACGCAGTCAGGACTCCCTATAAGGAGGGGACTCTGGAACAGGGCAGAAGGGGCATCGTATCTTTCGGTCGCGTCACCAAAACGCACCCTTTAGGGAGGGCACCAGAGGATGTATGGGAAATACCAATTATAAACTCGATGGCAAAGGAGCGTCTCGGCTATCCGACCCAAAAGCCTTTGGCTTTACTGGAGCGGATTATAGCTGCAGGCTCCAATGAAGGCGATGTTGTCCTTGACCCCTTCTGTGGCTGTGGCACGGCGGTGGTGGCGGCACAGAAGCTAAATAGACGCTGGCTCGGCATTGACATTACCCATTTAGCCATTAACCTGATGCGTAACCGCCTCAAGGATAGCTTCCCCGGTATCCAGCTTGAGGTCGTTGGTGAGCCTAAAGACCTGTCTGGTGCTAAGGCTCTGGCTCATCAGGACAGGTATCAGTTCCAGTGGTGGGCGCTGGGCTTGATTGGCGCCAGACCCCTCGGCGAGAAAAAGAAGGGTGCTGATAAAGGGATTGACGGCGTCATTCACTTTATAGACGAGCCAAGTGGCAAGCCCAAGCGGGTGGTGGTTCAGGTAAAGAGCGGGCATGTTGGAGTAAACGCGGTTAGAGAGCTTGAAACAGTAGCTAAGAACGATGCTATCGGTGTTCTTATCACCCTTGAGCCACCCACCACCCCGATGAAGGTTGAGGCAGTGGCTGCTGGCTATTACCACTCCCCAATCTATGACAGGGACTATCCCAAGATACAGATATTGACCATAGAGGAACTATTGCACGGCAAGATGGTTGACATGCCACCGCAGACCCAGACCAGTGTAACCTTTACTAAAGCGCCGAAGGTCTCTCAAAAGGAAGGGGAGCAACTATCTATGGAGTAGGGGAGTCCAAGAGGGGCGAAGCCCCTCTTAAAAAATGTTTCCCCTCTCCATAATAGGTAGATGAAATCCTTGCATGAGGGGAATAAAGGGGGTGAGGTAATATGGATTTAACCCTTAAAGACAAATTCAGTGGACTCTGGAGAAAATACTTCGGTGAGGCGGAACTACCCATCACTTTCTACTATACCAATGAGGAAGAACACGCCGAGCTGGCTAAACCCGGTACTCTCAACCGGTGCCTCATCGGTGCCCTATCGGAAATCAGAAAAGGGTGCTCTTTCACCTTCAATGTTGACTCGGTCGGTTGCTTTGGTGGGAAGAGATACCTCGGTTTTATGCAAGAGATGACACCTGACTTTGAATATTTCCTTTCCTGCGGAATCCCCAGTAAAGTAAGAGGGGAACGCTACAAGAAGTCTCCTGAGCTTGTGCGGGAGATGATGAAATACGCTCCAAAATTTCAGGCGCCGGCACCTTTTGTCGTCTTCAAAAGGTGGGATAGACTTGAAGAAGTGGATACTCCGGACGTAGCTATTTTCTTCGCTCCGCCAGACGTTCTCTCTGGCCTCTTTACCCTCGCCAATTTTGATGAGGCTGAGCCTAATGGCATCTTTGCTCCCTTTGGCTCCGGCTGTTCTACCATTGTCCAGTACCCCTATCTTGAGAAGAATGCCAGACGCCCTCGGGCAGTCATTGGCCTGTTTGACGTTTCTGCCCGTCCCTTCGTCCCTGGCAATGTGCTCACCTTTTCGGTGCCAATAAGTAAACTCTACCGTATGATTAACAATATGGAAGAGAGCTTCCTTATCACCGATTCTTGGGTAGCCGTGCGGAAGAGAATACGGAGCATTTAAGAGGGGCTTCACCCATCTTATAAATACTTCCCCCTCTCTTAACCGAAGGGAGGAGGATCAATGGGGAGGATTACCATATAAAAATAAGGGAGAAAAAATATGAAATCAGCAATTGGAGAACTGGAAGCAAAGGGGAAGGTAGCTAAAGCAGCTTCTCGACGGATGGCTTACCTTTCTACTGAGGTCAAGAATAAAGCTTTACATAATATTTCTGATGACCTCTTAACTAAGACGGACGAGATATTGGCGGCTAATCAGCTCGACTACCATGAGGCTCATATCTCAGGCATGAGTGCTGTCTTACTTGACCGCTTAATGCTAGACTCCAGTCGCCTTGAGGCGATAGCCAAGGATGTGCTGGCAGTGGCGGCGTTGCCCGACCCGGTGGGTGAGGTATTTGATATGCGCACCCTGCCCAACGGCTTGCAGCTCGGCAGGAAACGGGTGCCACTGGGGGTAATTGGCACCATCTATGAGAGCCGACCTAATGTTACTATAGACATCTCTGTCCTTTGCTTGAAGTCGGGTAATGCCATTATCCTGAGGGGTGGCAGGGAAGCGATTAACTCCAACACCGCCTTAGCCAGGGTAGTTCAGGATGCTGCTACCAGAGCCGGCATTCCCGATGGGGCGGTGCAGTTTATTGAAAATACTGACCGGGCATTAGTCAACCAGATGCTCAAGATGCGCAACTTTATTGACCTGATTGTTCCCCGTGGTGGGGCTGGTCTGATAAAGCTAGTTACTGAAAATGCCACCATGCCGGTGGTTTCAGGCGGGGTTGGTGTTTGCCATACCTATGTGGACAAGAGCGCTGATGTGAACAAGGCGGTGGCTATTGCCTTTAATGCCAAGGTGCAGCGCCCCACCGTTTGTAACGCCTTGGATTGCCTTTTGGTTCATGCTGATATTGCCAAGCGTTGCCTCCCTGTGGTGGCAGCGGAGTGGGCGAAAGCCGGGGTGGAGATGCACTGCGATAAGCGGGCTTTGGCTATCCTTAAGTCAGACCCCTCTTTGAAGCTGACGCCAGCTACCGATGAGGATTGGGGTAAGGAGTTTCTCTCTCTGGTGGCAGCAGTTAAGGTGGTCGATTCTCTGGATGAAGCCCTGGAGCATATTGAACGCTATGGTTCGGGGCATTCTGAGGCTATTATCACCGAGGAATACGGGGCAGCCATGCGCTTTCTTAACGAGGTGGATGCTGCCTGCGTCTATGTCAATGCCAGCACCCGTTTTACCGACGGTGGTCAGTTTGGCTTGGGGGCTGAGGTCGGCATTAGTACCCAGAAATTTCATGCCCGCGGTCCGTTAGGGCTAAGGGAGCTGACCAGCTACAAGTGGATTATCTTCGGCAGCGGGCAGGTAAGACCTTAGATACCTTTCTCCGCTGTTTGTAAGGCAGCCTGTTGAACTTCAAACAGCTCTTTGATGCCCTTTTCCGCCAATGATAGCAGGGAATCAATGGTTTCCTTGGAGAAGGGCTTACCTTCAGCCGTGCCCTGAATCTCAACAAACTTACCCTGGCTGGTCATTACCACATTGAAGTCAACCTCAGCAGCACAGTCTTCATCGTAACACAGGTCTAATAGCTGGTAACTGTGCACAATGCCGACGCTGATGGCAGCTACGGCACTCTTTAGCGGTATCGATGATATTACCCCCATATTAGCCAGGGTTTGGAGTGCCTGATGCAAGGCTACATAGGAGCCGGTAATCGCCGCCGTCCTGGTGCCGCCATCTGCCTGCAATACATCGCAATCTACAATTAATGTTCTTTCCCCCAGGGCACCGAGGTCGGTTATGGCTCGCAGCGAGCGTCCGATGAGGCGTTGGATTTCCTGGCTTCTACCGGCAACCCTGCCCAGCGATGCTTCACGGGGGGTGCGACTGGCAGTGGACCGGGGTAGCATACCATATTCAGCCGTAATCCAGCCGCTACCCCCTCCTCTGAGGAAGCTTGGCACCTTCTCGTCAACGCTAACCGAGCACAGCACTACGGTCTTCCCCAGTTCTATCAGCGCTGAGCCTTCAGCAAAGCTCTGAAAACCGGGGCTTATTTTTACCGGTCTTAGCTTGTCATAGGCACGCCCGTCAGCCCGTTTCATCCAAAATCTCCCATATTAACGTATGTCAGAGTATAGCATTGCTCGGTGGTAATGACAATTCTATCTACCTTACCCCCTTGTTCCCCCTTATGCAAAGACTATATCTATCTATCTTGGAGAGGGGGAAGATTTTATAAAGAGGGGCTAACGCCCCTCTTAAACACCCCTTCTTTGTGGTTATTTAGTGAAGGGATTAAAAGGGACGCAAGTCCCTTTAAGAAATTCTCTTCCCTCTCCCCTTATGAAGGGGAGAGGGATAAAGGGTGAGGGGTTGGCAAAACTATCTCTTCCTTGGTAGATAACATCTAGGTTGTAAGCTTTGACCTGAATGTATGCTGCTGATAGAATAGCTCTGTGAACATAAACCCTGAAATTATCAGCCTGATTGATGAAATCAAAGGTGATAAGACTCATGGCGCCAGCCAGTTAGCCAGGCAGGCGGTGAAGGTATTGAAGGTTGCTGCCGAGCACAGCCGGGCAGATAGCGTTGAGCAATTCCTGCTGGAGTTGAACAGGGTGGGGGAGAGGTTAATGGCTGCCCGCCCGGCTATGGCGCCAATATTTAATATCGTCAGTCGTTTTCTGGAGGCTGTGTCCCAGGTTTCAGTGAACGTCGGTTTGGAGGCAATTGAGAGCTTAGCCATTTCTAAGGCTGGTGAATTAGCTAACGATTCGTTGCAGGCTATAGCTCAGATTGTGAACCATGGCGCTAAGCTGATTACTGATAGCGATAGGATAATGACTCATAGCTATAGCTCGACGGTGATGGCAGTGTTAAAGGAAGCGTTTGCCAAACATAAGCATATTGAAATAATCGCTACCCGCTCAGGTCCGGGTCGCACCGGCGAAAGGATTGCCCAAGAGCTTGGGCGCTCGGGATTACCAGTTACCTTTATTGATGACGCTGCCATGGGGCTTTATATAGCAGTGGCGAGTAAGGTGATGGTTGGTGCCGACAGAGTTTGTGCCGATGGCGACATTATCAATGGAATAGGAACCTACCAGCTAGCCTTGGCGGCTGAGAAAGCCAGCATCCCCTTCTATGTTTTGTGCGAGACGCTTAAGTTTGACCTCAGGCTAAAAAGTGGTGAGGTTGATTTGGAGGAAAAGGAGCCGTCTGAGATTGTTGAACCGGGGGCATTACCACCAGGGGTCAGGGTTAAGAACCCTTACTTCGACATTACCCCGCTGGAGCTGGTTACCGGGGTAGTTACTGAAAGTGGTTTACTTACACCGAGACAAGTTATTGATTATATGGAAAAGCAGTGAGCAAAAGGTGACTAGCTCTTATATACCCGGGCTAATGTTTCCTTGAGCTTGGGCACGGTGTCAAAGTTACCTATTTCTTCACGCTTTATCCACCTTGCCTCTTTGTGCTCCCAGTCAATCTTGACTTTGTCCCTGTCTTTTATGTGAAAAAGATAGGGGTGAACCACCCATCTAACCCCCAGCCGCTTATCTTCAATGGGTAGCGGTCTGCCCTTTTTTATCAATTCAACGTCTTCCCGGGATAGGCTGGTCTCCTCTTCTATCTCTATCAGGGCTTGCTCATCGGCGGAGGTCTCTATATAGCCACTAACCCCTGCCCACTTTCCCTGGTAGCTACCAACCTGCCCACTGCGGCGCAGGATGAGTATCTCATTTTCCGATTCCAGAAAGCAGGTAACAACCTGTTTTTCCTGTAGCATAAATCGTCCCTATTTTAGGCTCAAAAGGTACTCTTTTAGCCAGCGTAAGGCTGCCTCAGCAGCGCTTTGCTTATTCTGCTCTCGGTCTCCGTGGAAGTTGTGTTTGCGAGTAAAGGTTTTTGCCCCGTGTGATAGCCCGATAAAGAATAGCCCAACCGGTTTCTCTGGGGTAGCCCCCCCCGGTCCAGCAATGCCGGTATCAGCCAGGCATATATCGGCGGCTAACGTCTTTCTGCCACCCTGTGCCATCTCCTCAGCTACCTGGGGGCTCACGGCGCCATATCGGTTGATGGTGCCCTCTCTCACTCCCACCACTTTAATCTTGACCTCATTGCTGTAGGCGGTAATCGAGCCCTTATAGTAGTCTGAGCTACCAGGGACGTTGGTTATGCGGTGGGATATTAGCCCGCCACTGGCTGATTCAACTACCCCCAGGGTTAACCCCTTCTGCCGAAGCAGATTGCCAATCTCTTGCTCCAGGCTCATATGAACCTTTCCATCAAGCTGTAGATTGTCTCTTCATCTACCTGGTTACCATCGTTGCTTAGTTTTTTAATCGCATGCTCCACTGTGCTATGCTTGCGCGAGTTATACAGGTCGTCCAGTTGGTTGTATATACCCACCCTTCTGCCCACCCGGAAGTTGTGCTTCTCTTCAGGTGATAGGGACTGGAACCTGGCTATGGAAGCCAGCATTTTCTCCTTGTCTTCAGGCAGCTTCCCCTCAATCTCCTGAAGCAGGTTGGTAAGATGGTCACTGACAAAGTATGGGTGACAGTCAAGGTGTTCAATAAGTAATTTCTCCTCTTCTATAATCTCCTCGTCTGTAGCCCGAATAAAATTGCCCTTCTTAACCTCGTCATATAAAGGCATGCCTTGCTTAATGGTTAAGGTTCTAACCCTGATGAAGTCGGGGTCTATCTGGTTTAATACCTTTGCAGTTTGGGTGGCATGCTCCCGCCACATCCCCTTCCCGCCCAAGCCAAGGACGACATATTCACATAGTGAGATGCCTGACTCTACTATCTTTTTCCCTCCGGCAATGTGTTCAGCAGCAGTAACCCCCTTATCCATAAATTGAAGTAGCGGGTCATAGCCTGATTCCAGCCCGATATGCAGTCGGGAAAGCCCAGCCTGGCGCAGTTGTACCAGCTCCGCCAGTTTCTTTTTGGCTGCTGTCTTTGACCTGCCATAGGAGGTCACGCGGGTGATGCTGGGCAAGGTTTGCTTCAAGAATTTTATCACTTCAATAAGCTCACTGGTTCTTATAATCAGGCTGTTGGCGTCTTGAAGGAAAGCGCTGGTGCCGCCAGCGTAGAGCCACAGGGCGATATTGAAATAGGCTTCATTTGGTGGGTTATTAAGGATGGCACCCGCCACCTCTTTTACCCTGCCCCCGTCGCCGGATTTCAAGGAAATCTCCTTTAGCTTGTCCTGTATTGCCTTGGCAGTCAATATATCCTGCTTTACCTCTTCCACCGACCTCAGTTCAAATTTCTTCCCCTTGTAGATATGGCAGAACTTGCACCGGTTCCATGGGCAGTTCCTGGTTACCCTGATGAGCAGAGAATAAGCCTCACTCGGTGGTCTAATTGGTCCTAATTCAAAAGAGTCTGGTAGCATTTGTTTTTTTATATATAGCTGAGGACATGTTTCTTGATGAATTCAAAGTTGAGCTTTACCCTTTCCCTGCCGACTAAGATGTCCATATGACCGGGAAGCAGGTACTCTATTTCTAGTTGTGATAGCTTCTCTATAGACTGCCTAAGCTCGTCGGCACTGCCACCGGGCAAGTCAACCCGCCCGGTATTTTGATTGAAAATGACGTCTCCACAAATCAGGATTTTCTCACTCTGGCAGTAAAAGCAGATGCTATCAGGGGAGTGCCCCGGGGAGGGGATGAGCTCAAACTGCATTTTGCCAGCATTCAACTTGTCATAATCAAGTAATTCATCCTCGGTGAACTCCACGGCGGGAACGCCAAAAAATCTTGATGTCTGGATAACAGTTGCCTGCCAGAAATCTTTTTGTAACGGGTGGGGGAGGATTTTAGCCCCCGAGACTTTCCCGAAGGCTTCATTTGCCCAGCAGTGGTCACCGTGCAAGTGGGTATTAGTGATAATATCAATTTCTTTAGGGTCAATGCCATCCCGCTCCAAATCCCGGACTAGCTCTGGCAGGAACTGAGTAAGCCCGGGGTCGATGATAATGCTGAGGTCATCCTTAATCACATAGGTATTGCAGTCCATCATTCCCTTTTCTGGGTAGAAGTATAGATTTTTTGTTAGCCTCATGTTATTATTCCCGTTAATGAATTGACTTAAGCCAGCCAATGTTCCATTATATATGAACTGTAGGCTAAAATAAAATGCAATGACTATATAAAAGGAGGTTTTATTATGGCAGCCTTAGCTTGGATTGTTGGTACCATTGGTGGGCTGTGCATGGTGATGGGCATTGTTACTGCTACCAAGGTAATTCCAACGTTCGGTGCCGAACTTACCTGGATGTTCTGGTTTGTGCTGTCGGCAATTCTATTCTTAGCCAGTATCGCCTTTGCTTTGGGGGGTCGCGGTGAGGATTAATAGCCAATCTTATCGGCTCTAATGCTCAATATGTAATCCCTTAATCTTCCGTCTTCGGCGCCGCCATAAGATAACACCGAGTATGGTTCCCCAGATGGGGATGAAGATTAGCAGCCAGATAGCCAAAATGACAAGCCATTGCCCGAAGATAACAATCCCCCTGACCGCGGACTTGAGTGCTTCTAATGCGCTCCAGCCGGCGTGAACCAATGGTTTAGCTGTAGCCTGGGGCTCCAGTTGCACCGAAATCAGGCTCATTGATGAGGTTCGCTCCAGATATTGCATTCGGCCCTTGATTTGCTCTATCTCCTGGCGCACCCGGGACAGACTTTCATAAATTTTGAGGATGTCCTCCACATCCTCGGCTTTTTCCAGGAGGGCGAGGTATTGTTTTTCGGTTGCCTCGGCGTTGTTGAGCCTTGACTGGAGGTCAATGTACTCCTCGGTAACATCCTGGCTTGAGGTGCGCTCTGATTTTACCCTTACTGCTAGGTTTCTTAGCTCGGTAAGTGCCTGGTCAAACTTTTCATCAGCCACCCGGATAGAAATCCACCCCCTCATCTCCTCTTCCTCCCCCGAAATCTGTGATGATGCCACATAGCCATCAAACCTTACCGCAAGCTGGGCGATATCATCGCGGGCGTGAATTATATCTTCTACCACCAGTGCCATGTCCCCGGTGCGGACTATCATCCGCTCCTCGGTTGAGGGCAAATTTGTATCGTTATACGCTTTATCTCCTTCTTCAGGTGATATCACTCCTGGGAGTGGTGCTACTCCTTCATTTTCTTGTGCTTTGGCGCAGGAAACCGGCACCAGCAGTAACACAACCAGCGCCAGTCCAATTATCAGCCTTTTCATAAGATACTCTCCTACTTATTATCCATACTTTACTATACTATAACGCTGAGGGAATGAAAAGGTTAGGAGTGTTTGCTTTTTATCTTCACCCACAGCCTCTGCCCATCGGTGATGAATTCTATGGTGTGGTGTTCGTCAGTTTTGGCATCGTAAGTTAGGTATATATTTTCTGCGCCTAATTTTTCCTCCAGCCTCTGCACAACCTCGTCGCTGGGGTGACCAAAGGGGTTGTCTTTGCCTGCTGAGATGACCGCTACGCGGGGGTTAACCACCGCCAGAAATTCCGGGGTGGTGGATGTCTCTGAGCCGTGGTGGGCAACCTTGAGTACAGTGCTGGCTAGGTCGGCTCGCTGCTTGATGAGCTCAAATTCTGCCTCTTGCATTATATCGGCGGCGAGCAGGAAGCTCACCCTGTCCAGGCTCAAGCGTAATACTACCCCATTATTGTCTATATCGGACCCGGTGCCGGTTATCTGAGGCGTTTGGGGGTTGAGCACTCTTAGCACTACTCCCTCGCCTAAATCAATCTCTTGTCCGGCTTGAGCCAGGGTAAATTTAATACCCTTTTCCTTAAGCAACCTCAGCCATTCCTGATACAGAGGCGACTCATAATCTAAATCGGGATAGAGCACCTGCTCCACCCTGTACCGGTTTAGAACCTCCACTAGCCCGGTGATGTGGTCGGCGTGGGGGTGAGTCAATATCACCAGTTCTATGGTTCTGTCCCAGAAGGGCATCTTATCGCCCAGCTCCAGGCTTAGGGCTTGGGGGCTGGGTCCACCATCAACCAGAATCTGCTGATTTCCTTTTTGAATCAGTATGGCATCACCCTCGCCAACATTGAGAAAGCTTACGTGGAGATTATTATCGGGCATAGTGGCAGCGGCGACCGATGCCAGAATAGCTAGCACCAACAGGGGTGGGATAATCCATCTCTTGGGTAGTTGAGAAGCAAGGTTGAAGGATTTACTCGCCCTTGACTTTAGCCGGGTTGTAGCTTGGGATACCCAGTTGCCCAATCTGCTTCTGTTGCTGCCGAGCCAGATAGTTGCGGCAAGGACTAGATAGTAAACCACTATCAGGGCAGGGTCAACCGAGCCCACCTCAATGGATGATAGATGGAGAGAAGCAAAGCCATTTACTATAAGCAGCATATATGAAGTGAACAGCCAGGCAAGCCAGCCTATAACCTGGGCGATGGGCAGAGCAAAAAGCCCGATTAGTCCAGCCAGAGCCCCGGCGACAATGATACCGGGCAAAGCCAGCAGAGCAAGAAAGGTAGCCAGGGGGCCAACTAATGAAACAATGCCGAAATAGTGGGCAATGAGTGGCCACACAGCTATGGTTGCGGCTAAGGTTACACTGAAGCTGTCAGTAGTAATACTGGCTAAGGATACGCCGATTCCCTTTTCCCCCATGGCAGCGTTAACTGCTTTTCTCCCCACGGTCTGGAGGGGAGGGGCGATGAAGATTAAGCCAGCCATGGCCAGAAAGCTCAACTGGAAGGAGGCATCCCACAGGATTTGGGGGTTAATGCCTACCATTATGGCAGCAGCGAAGGCTAGGGAGGTGATGGCAGTGCGCTGCCTGCCCAGAAGCTCGGCGGTGAGGAACAGGCTAGCCATAATCGCCCCCCGGACTACCGGTGGATACATCCCAGTGATTAAGGCATAGAGCCAGATGGTGCTCAATGCTAGCCAGAGGTAAATATGGCGCCTCTTGCCAAAAAGCCATATCCCGATGCTGAGCAACATACCAGCCACGATACTGAGGTTGATACCTGATATAGCTAGTATGTGAGCAGTGCCAGTGCGAACAAAATCGTCTTTAATTGATGCCGGAATATTATACCTGATGCCCAAGATAATACCTTGGGCTAGAGATGCCTGTGGTTCGGGCAGAACCTTAGCCAGGGTCTGAAATAGACGGTTCCTTAGCCAGTAAACCCATTCCAGCGGCTTAAAACCTTTGCCTGTTTCTAAAATCTCTATCTTGGGGTAGAGCATGGTGGAATAGATTCCCTGGTGGGCAAGATAGCCTTTGTAATCAAAGTCATCAAGCTCAGGCGGTGTCTCTAGTTTTCCCTTTACCAAAAGCACATCGCCATAGCCATAGGTAGAGTATCGGGGCACAAATAGCAAAGCATCCCCTGATACCTCTTGCCAGCCTTTATCCTCTCTTATCTCTGTAGCTGATAGGCGGATATGAGTAGCCTTATCCCTAACCTCAGGGTCGGCTTTTACCATCCCTTTGATTTCAACTTCTTGGTTATTGTAAAACTGAAGGCAACTCTCGTCTTCAGGGGGCAGGCTGGCTAGAAAGCAGGAGGCGCCGCCAAAGAGGGCAATAAGGCAAGCGGCTATTAAAAGTATTGTTTTGCGATGCTGAGGAAGGAGGAAAAGCAGGGGGAGGGGGATAAGCCCAATAAGGACGAGGGCTAGGGGCAGGACGAGTTTTGACCCCAGGTAGATACCAGCCACCCAGGCACAACTTAGATAGATAAGTGGCACGAGCCTCCCTTGAAAATTACTCAGCTACCGTGATAAGGTTTTTAATCTGCTCGTAGGTAGCCGGTCCTATTCCTTCAACGTTGGTTATTTCAGTGATGCTGCGGAAGCCCCCATTTTTCTGGCGATAGTCTATGATAGCCTGAGCCCTGCTTTCGCCGATGCCGGGTAGAGCCTCCAGGAGCCAGGCTTCCGCCCGGTTAAGGTCGATTTTTTGTGGCTCCTCTTTTTCTCCTGACCTGGGAATATAGATTTTAAGCCCAGCAAGGTCGGCATTACTGGTGGTGCCCCCGGCAGCTTGAATAAGAGCTTCTATACTGTCTCCGGGTTTTAGCGGGTAGAAGCCAGGATTACTCACCGCACCACCGATGTAAACCTCACCCTGTAACTCCGGGCTCGGTGGCAGGGAAATCTCTATGGGCTGGGGCTGGCGATATCTTGACCAGGCTATTATGCCGCCGATAACAATAACAGCTATCAGCAGAATGGTAATTATGGTCCAGAGTTGGTTAAGCTTGCCTGTAGTCATAAGCCGCCTCCTGAAATTGCTGTGACCAATAGGATATTTGCCGCCTGGTGGTCAAAAACCTCTCAGCGTAGTCCTCAGTGCTGCCTCAGTCTCAGGGGTAGTAACCGCTATGATCTGGTCTTCAGCTCGAAGGATGGTGTTGCCGGTAGGGACAATAGGCTTCTGTTGACGGCGAATAATTAAGGACAGGACACTCCCTTTGGGTAGCGGAAGCTCTTTTATTCGTTTGCCTACCGTGGGCGACTGGGGCGGGATTTTTACCTCTACAATCTCCAAACCTTTATCTTTGATACTTAACAGGTGCGTCAGCGGGTGGGTTGGTACCTTTTCCTCTATATATTCAAGGATGATATTAGTGCTGCTTATAGTAACGTCGATACCCAGTTTCTTAAAGATAGTCTCGTTCTTTGGATTGCTGGTGCGGGCGATAGTCCGGGGCACATTAAATTTATGCTTGGCTACCTGGCAGGCAACTAGGTTATCCTCAGCATCACCGGTTACGGCAATGAACATATCAGCCCGCCCGGTGCCGACTTCAGCCAAGGTAGCCACCTCACAGCCATCGCCTCGGGTGCAAACACTGCCCAGCTCATTACAGATGAATTCGCTTCTATCGGCATCCTTTTCCACCACCAAAATCTCATGCCCTTCATTCAATAGAGCCTTCGCCAGGTAATAGCCCACCTTGCCACCACCGATAATAATGATATACATATTCCCCCCTACTCCTCTATTTTCTCCTTTAGCATTTGGGCAAATATGGTGGTTGGGCTGAAGGCTTCTATTCCCAGAGAGTTGTATAGCTCTCGACGCAGGGGGTCATAGATGCGACAGACCACCTTGGGCACGTTGAAGATATGCTTGGCAATCTGGGTGGCCATAATATTGCGATTGTCTCCCTGAGTTAAAGCTACAAAGACATCGGCTTTCTCTATGCCGGCCTTTTTAAGCGACTCCTCATCAATGCCATCGCCGACTAATGCTGTGCCACTGAAGTCAGAGGGTAGCCGGCGAAAGCTATAGGCATCGGTGTCCAGGATGGTAACATCATGCCTCTCAATGTCTAACAGCCCGGCTAGTCGAGCCCCTACCCGCCCACAGCCCATAATTACTACTTTCATAAGACAAACTCAGCTAGGGAGTATATTGATGATATAGAATAACCCGGCACGGGGCATTTTCCAGCACATAAGGCACCACACTACCCAGGCTAAACTGCCCGAAGCGTCTCTTGTAGGGAAGACCCATCAGGATTAGGTCAACCCCCCGCTCCACCGCCTCATCCACAACAGCCGTACCTGCCTCACGGGCTTGAAACAGGTCAGTTTCTACCTCGTAATCTTCTTCTTCAGCCACGCTCATTATATGGTCTAGTATGCCCTCAGCCTTTAAGATTTCAGGCTTAATCTCAGCCGTTAATGGTAAAGAGCGTTTTACGGCAATAACGTAAACCGCCCAGATTTTGGCCTTATCCTTCTTGGCTAGCCTACAGGCTAACCTCATTGCCTCATCGTCAACCTCGGTGCCAGTTACCGGCACTAGAATCTTGTGAAACTCCATTGCCTCTTGTTCCCGTTTACTGGCGGGCAATTGGTATTATAATCTTCTTGGGGGAAGTCTACAATATCTGTTATTCTGGCTTCTTAGGTATGTGGGTTAATGGCAAGTGTGCTTTCCACCGGTAGAGGGAGTAAATAATTAACCCCACCACCATCCAGCCGATTCCTACCTCACGGCTATAGGGCTGGGTAACGACCACGATGACCCATATTACCGAGGTGGCAATTAAGCCGAGGATGGTGGTAATTGGTAATTCACGCCCCTTAAGCCTGATATTCCAGCCAAGCTTGAATGGGCGTGGCAACTCGGGGTTTTTCACCCGCAGACCCAGAATTGCAGCATGAGCTAAGGCGAAACACAGTAGAGAGCCAAAAACATACAATGTTCCTAAATCGGCAAAAAAGGTAGTAGTGAAGAATCCCGGAATTAACACCAGCAGGGCTACCAGGCAAAACAAGATAATGGCGATATAGGGTGTTCGGAAACGGTGATGCACCCGACTTAAAGTTGCTGGTAGCTGGCGATGTGAAGATAGGTTGAAGGCGAGGCGGGAGATACCCATCAGCCCGGCATTGGTCGCCGTAAGCAGGATAGTAGCTGCCAGGATAGCAACCAGAGCCGGCAGTATATCACGAACCCAGCTAAGTACCCAGGTAAGGACAATAACAAGCTCCTCTTTAGAAGTGATTCCAATGGCTATCTTCTCTGGTGATATAGCTGAGGAGACACTGGCGGCAATGCCGGCAACTGGGTCTCTTGCCCAGCCATTCACCGGGTCGCCCAGAACTTGGGGGGTCATGGCTGACAGGGCTACTATTGAAATGCCGGCAAATAAAACCAGAACGGTTACAATCATCACGATATATGCTTGGGGCACTTTCTTTGCCGGCTGGCGTGTCTCCTCCGCCAGTTGAGATACAGTCTCCACCCCGGTAAAGCATAAGGCGGCAAGGGCAACACCAAAAATCAGGTTCTGTGTGCTCGGCCAGTTGCCATGACCAAACATATGTTGAAACAAGGCTCCCGGGTTTGGTAGCAGTATCAGTATAACGCCTAGGACTACCAATGTAAGCTGGGTAGCTATATCCACGACAATGAAGAATATATTCATCCTTGATGACTCTCTGATGCCAATAACATTTAAGAGCATTAAGAAGACGATGATTCCCATGGATACCGCGGTGCCAATGACTGGCTCTCTCAGCATTGGCCAGAAATGGCTGAGATAGGGGGGAATGGTGTAAGCCGAAATCGCCATGGTAACTACATAGCTCAGCATCAATGCCCAACCAGCAATAAAGCCAATAGCGTCATTGAACCCGTGCCGGGCGAAGCTGGCTGAGCCACCAGCCTCAGGTATCATGGCTGAGCCTTCAGCGTAGGTAAGGGCATTAAAAATATAGATAATCCCGGCTATGGCGAGCACAATAGGGGTAGCCCCCAGGGCTACCAGGGCGACAATACCTAGACCATAATAAATAGACGAGCCAACATCCCCATAGCCAGCACTGAACAGGGCGGGGACTCCCAGTACTCGTCTTAGGTGAGGGAGCTTAATTCGCCGGGGGCGAAAAATCTTATCCCCGGGTTTAGGTTGCCAACTATTGTGCATATTTCAACGGCTCACCCGTTCTTACCATTATATAACTCACGGTTGGAGAATTTTATGCCTCTGCGGGCTCGCTGTCAATAATTTTTATTGCTTGACAATTACATACTTGTCAACTAAACTCACAATGGGAATTAATGCATGTTACACTTCCCTTTTTCAACCCCTGATTTCTAATCCGCTATTGTGTTTAATCTGCCGTCTGTGGGCAAAGGAGGAGTAAATAGTGAGGTTTCCCTTTCTTCCTCGTGAGGAGGGATTTTTCGACCTTTTTGAAGAGAGCGCCCGCAACATGGTAAAAGTAGCTCAGAGTCTAAAGGAGCTAGTTGATACCTGGCAAGATGTTGAGCAGAAGGTAAACGAAATAACCGAACTGGAGCACCAAGGGGATACAATTACTCACAAGATTATGGCGCAGCTCCACCGCACCTTTGTCACCCCATTTGATAGGGAGGACATAGCCATGCTTGCTCATACCCTGGATGATGTGACCGATTTTATTCATGCTGCCAGCGATGCTATGCTTCTTTACAAGGTAGACCCCCCAGGTCAGAGGGCTAAGGAGCTTGCCGATATAATAGTGCAGGGGGCAACCGAGATAGAAAGGGCGATGCCCCAGTTACGACGTCGTGGTGAGTTAAAACAAATCTTCAAACGGTGTGTGGAGCTTAACCGGTTGGAGAATATGGCTGACAGGGTATACCGCTCAGCACTGGCTGAGCTTTTTAGTGATGCCAAGGATATAGCTCATGTCATTAAGTGGCGCGAGATTTACGAGCATATGGAGAGTGCCACCGACAGGTGTGAGGATGTGGCTAACGTCCTTGAAGGGGTAGCCATCAAGCATGCCTGAAGGTATCCTTCCTCTGATACCTGTTTTGTTATTAGTGCTAGCTGCAGAGTTTGTAAATGGCTGGACAGACAGCCCTAATGCTATTGCTACCGTAGTTTCCACTCGTGTCCTTTCCCCATCTCAAGCAGTGTTTATGGCGGCCGTACTCAATATTGTGGGAGCTCTGGTAACCGGCACGGCTGTGGCGACCACTATAGGGCAGGGTATCGTGAGACCGGAGGTTATCGGCCTCCCTGTGGTAGCGGCAGCCATGCTGGCAATTGTGGTCTGGAGTATAGTATGCTGGTTCTATGGAATACCCACCAGCGAAAGTCACGAGCTTATTGCTGGGCTTACTGGAGCCGGACTTGCTGCTGCCGGTCCCTCGGTTTTACTTTGGGAAGGGTGGCAGAAGGTGCTTATCGGTCTTGGTATCTCTAGTCTTCTTGGTTTTTCTCTGAGTATGACGATGATGGCTGGTCTCTACTGGCTGTTTCGGCGAACTAGACCGTCATCTATCCGTAAAGCCTTCAGCAGGCTTCAGATACTTTCGGCTGCTTTCATGGCGTTTAGCCACGGTAGCAACGACGGACAGAAGTTCATGGGGGTCTTTGCCCTAACGCTGATGCTGGGTGGGGTTATGACTCAGTTTACAGTTCCGGTCTGGGTAATGCTACTCTGTGGCACGGTAATGGGGCTGGGTACGGCTGTTGGTGGATGGCGCATAATCCGCACCATGGGCTTCAAACTTACCAAGCTGGAGCCAGTAAACGGCTTTGCCGCCGAGACTTCAAGCGGATTTGCTATTTTGCTAGCTTCCGCTTTTGGCATCCCGATAAGCACCACTCATTGCATAAATGCATCTATCATAGGTGTTGGTGCTACCAGACGATTTTCGGCGGTGCGCTGGGGGGTGGCAGGCAACATTATTGTTGCCTGGATAATAACCTTCCCCGTCTGTGGTTTGCTAGGTTATTTCTTTACTTGGCTGCTGGGAACAATATTCTAAGCGGCTTATAGCCTGATTTGCCTGGGAGCTAGCCGGTGCTTTTCGGCAGTAATGATAGCCTCAATGGCTGATACCGCTGCGTCAATTTCATCCTGTTTGTTCGCTACTACATAGTCAAACAGGGGCAATTGCTTCATTTCTTCCTCGGCAGTTTTTATGCGTAGGGCTAGGTCGAAGGGTGATTCAGTATGGCGCTGCTTGAGCCTGGTGGCAAGTTCTTCCATGGATGGCGGCACGAGGAAGATAAATACCGCCTGAGGCAGGATTTTTTTAATCGTCGCCGCTCCTTGAACGTCAACCTTCACTATTATATCTCGTCCTCTGTCCAGCGCTTGCTTAACTGGCTCCTTAGGCACGCCATACCAGTTGCCATAGACATTTGCCCACTCCAATAATTCATTGTGCTCAATCATCTTGTGGAAACTTTCCGGGGAGATAAAGTGGTAGTTTACTCTATTTTTTTCTTTAGCCCGCTGAGGGCGTGTGGTCACGGTGGTAATAAATTCAACCGGGTAGCCTGATTTTTTCATTCGGCTTAAAATGGCGTCCTTCCCCGCTCCTGAGGGACCGGAGACAACTATGAGTAATGGCTTTGATGGAAGGTTGAATGGAGACTCACTTTTATGGCTCGTCTTTTTCATCACCTGGCTCTGGTCTTAGCACTGAACTACCTCGACTTGCTTGTAATCTGCCAGCAATGGTCTCTGGGGCGAGGGCTGCCAGAATAATATGCCCGCTATCTGTGATGATGACTGCCTTGGTTCTTCTGCCACTGGTCATATCAATTAGTAACCCCTTATTTTTCCCTTCCTGGATGGTGCGTCTGGTGGGAGCTGAATTTGGTGAAGCTATGGCAATGACTCTATTCATGGCTAATATATTGCTAAATCCAATGTGAACCAATTCGGCGACCATTATTACCACCTCAAAAGATTACTTTTAATGATATAGATTATTCCGTGTCCCGGGAGGTAATCAAATTTAGCAAATTCTATCTCAATAATTAGCTCTGCCTCTCACCCCTTTCTCTTTTCAATTATAGCGCCTATTATCATATACCCTTAATGATAATTAAGCAATGGGGTTGAGGGTTGAAATGACTTGAATTATATGCCATTTGGTGATATTCTATTTTACCGAAAGTGCAAGAGGAAGTGGGCTATCTTCTGAAGAGGTAATCACGGAGGTGGCCTTTTTAGTGTATCTAATGGATGATATTGAAGTAAGGGGGTCAGCACCAATTGTATAAGATATTGTTACGACAAGACCTAGTGCCGAATATCCATCTTTTCAAGGTTGCAGCACCAGCAGTAGCTAAGAAGGCACAGACGGGGCAGTTTGTCGTGGTCAGGATTGACGAACGTGGTGAGCGTATTCCATTGACAATTGCTGATTGGGACAGAGACGAGGGTAGCGTGACTATCGTCTTTATGGAGGTGGGGACAACAACCTCAAGGCTAGCTCTGCTGGAAGCTGGTGACTTTATAGCTGACTTTGTTGGTCCGTTAGGTGTACCAACACACATTGAGAAATTCGGCACGGTGGTTTGTGTCGCTGGAGGGGTTGGTGTTGCTCCTATAGCACCCATTGCCCGGGCATTGAAGAGTGCAGGGAATAAGGTCATCTCCATTTTGGGGGCACGCAACAAAGACCTCATTTTTTGGGAAGACCGCTTACGCAGTTTCAGTGACTGGCTGGTAGTCACTACCGATGACGGCTCCTACGGACGCAAAGGGGTGGTGACTGGACCGCTGAAAGAGTTGCTGGCAGGTGATGAGAATATTGACCGGGTTATTGCCATTGGACCAAGCATTATGATGAAATTCTGCTCCAAAACCACTGAGCCCTTCGGGGTTAAAACCATTGTCAGCCTCAATCCAATAATGGTCGATGGCACTGGCATGTGTGGCTGCTGTCGGGTATCGGTTGGTGGCGTGACCAAGTTTGTCTGCGTGGATGGACCTGATTTTGACGGACATCAGGTAGACTGGGAGCTACTCTTTGCCCGGCAGCGTATCTACCTTGACGAAGAGCGGCGTTCTTTGGAGCTGTGGCAGTGCCAGTGTGACGCTCATTCTTGAGCCGCAGTTAGGAGGATTGGTATATGGCAAAGCTTAATTTGAACCGGGTGCCAATGCCAAGGCAAGACCCCAAAGTACGGGGCAGAAACTTCAATGAGGTTGCTCTAGGTTACAGTCTGGAGCAGGCTAAGGAAGAGGCCAACCGCTGTATCCAGTGCCCCAAGCGTAGTTGTGTTGACGGCTGTCCCGTGGAGGTAGATATTCCTGATTTTATCAAGGCTATCCGCGACGGTGACATGCCTGAGGCAGTAAGGATACTCAAAAGTAAGAATAGCCTGCCCGGCATCTGCGGGCGGGTTTGCCCCCAGGAGACGCAGTGCGAGTCTACTTGCTCACTGGCAAAAAAGGGGGCCCCTATCGCTATCGGTCGTTTGGAGCGGTTTGTTGCCGACTGGGAGCGGGCTAATATGCCGTCAGCAAACTCGCCTTCAATCCAGCCTTCGGCAAGTGGTAAGCGGGTAGCGGTGGTTGGCTCAGGACCAGCCGGGTTAACTGCGGCTGCCGATTTGGCTAAGCTGGGGCATAACGTCACCATCTTTGAGGCACTACATGTTGCCGGCGGGGTGCTAATGTATGGTATCCCCGAGTTCAGATTGCCCAAGGAAATTGTCCAGGCTGAGGTTGACTATGTCGCTTCTCTGGGGGTAAAGATTGAACTTGACTCTGTGGTAGGTAAGCTCGTTACTATAGACGAGTTACTGAATAATGGCTATCGTGCTGTTTTCCTGGGTACTGGGGCTGGATTACCCATGTTTTTGAACATCCCCGGTGAGAACCTTAATGGTATATATTCGGCAAATGAATTCCTGACCCGGGTCAATCTGATGAAGGCGTATCAATTTCCTAAGTACGATACGCCGGTAAAGATAGGTAAGAGGGTGGCAGTAATTGGTGGCGGGAATGTGGCTATGGATTCAGCCAGATGCGCCCTCAGGCTTGGTGCCGATGAGGTCTATATTGTCTACCGTCGTTCTGAGGCGGAGATGCCAGCCCGGCGTGAAGAAGTTGAGAACGCTCAGGAAGAGGGTATCCAGTTTAAGCTATTGACCAATCCCAAGAGATTTCTGGGCGATGAGAAGAACTGGGTAGTTGGCATGGAGTGCTATGAGATGGAGCTAGGCGAGCCTGATGAGGGGGGTCGGCGTCGCCCAGTGGTTAAGCCGGGAAGCGAATTCATCATTGATGTGGATGAGGTAATAGTTGCTTTAGGCACCACCCCCAACCCCCTCATTGCCTCAACCACTCCGGGTCTGGAGACAACTAAGCGGGGGACGGTGGTGGCTGACGAGGCGACGGGTAAGACGGTTAAAGACAGGGTGTGGTCTGGTGGTGATATAGTTACCGGGGCAGCTACAGTGATTAGCGCCATGGGTGCCGGCAAGCTCGCCGCCGCCGATATTGATAAGTTTTTGAGGGGATAGAGCGCTTAGCTTACCTTATTTCTCTCAGGAAATCGCCACATATCAAGGAACCCTGTTATGAGTGTAGCAAAGAAAAATATCCAGATGAGAACTGTCACCCCAGTGTTTCCGGGGAAGATTTGTATTATTCGCAGAGCATTGAATATTCCAAAGAGACATACACCAATCCATGCGATAAGTCTAACTGAGAATTCAAACCTTAGCCACTTTGTCATGCCTTAGTTTCCTCCCACATATTTGGTATTTACTGTTAGGCGGCATCTTACAGCTGAAGAACGTTGACCATTTCTTCTATAAGTGCACGTGTTTTCTGGCATGCCTCTTTACAAAATCCAAGTGCATTAACTCCATAGCCTTCAAAGATAAATGAAACCCATATCTCTACTTGCTCAGTAACCCCGTGAGTTGGAATAATCCGTTGTGTCCTTGGGTCGACGGGCGCATTTAGGATACTGACTCCGTTACTAAACTTTACCGCAGATGGATCCCAAGATACGCTGCCTCCGCGACCAGAAACCTTGATTCGACGAGTCTCCATGCGTTTCTGTGGTATCAATTGAACGTGTTTTCCTTTTCCTGCAATCTTCGTCAGGATATCTAGCCATCTGTTCTCCCCAGCCGAGAACGGTTGTTTACTCAGTAGGAAGTCATAGAGGTTCTTGTGAACCTTATCTAAGTCACCCATACGTCCTTCGCCAAGTCTTGAGCGAAAATATTCTAAATTACTGGTGATCGGAAAGTAAACATGTGCACGTTCTCTGTCCTTCTCCAGCAAATTGGGAGCGATGTATTTCCCCCAAGCTCTCCCCATCGCGTGGTCAAGTGCATGTCTTAATTTCTCCAGTACCTCATGTGTGAGGTTATGTGCTCGCATAGTTATGTTTTGAGAATTGAGGCATTGTTGGTATTCATCTTCTAAATCGCCAAGTAACTCATCGGCTCGGTCAAGCATGCTCTCTAATTCTGAGTCCATTTTTCCCCTCCTTTCTATTTAAATTATCTGTCTATAATAGAATTGTACAGCATCTTTAAGTAATTCGTAAGGGTGTCTAAGAGGGGCGAAGCCCCTCTTTTTAATTTCACCCCCTCTCCTTTGAAGGAGAGGGGGACTAAGGGGGTGAGGTAGAGAAATAATTCCTTTTAGGCCGAAATTCTAGTAGAATAGGCTTAAGATGAAAGAGGGTTCAACCCCTATCCGCCAGCAATACCTCAGAATTAAGCGAAGGTACCCCGAGGCGATTGTCTTCTTCCGCCTGGGCGATTTCTATGAGACCTTTGATGAGGATGCCAAGCTTGCCTCGCGGGAGCTAGAGATTGTCCTTACCTCCAGGGAGATGGGCAAGGGGCAGCGGGTGCCGATGGCTGGCATTCCCTATCATGCCCTGGATAACTATCTGGCAAGGCTAATCAATCGTGGCTATAAGGTGGCTATCTGTGAGCAGATGACCAAGCCCGGCGAGACTAAAGGTCTAGTCCAGCGGGAGGTCGTCCGTCTGGTAACCCCGGGCACGGTGGTTGAGCCCAGCCTCCTTGACAGCAAGAGCAATAATTATCTCGTCAGTCTGGTTCTGGCTGACGATGCTGCGGGCATAGCCTATGTTGACATAACCACCAGCGAATTTGCCACTACCCAGGTTCCATTTCATCGCGCAGTTCCGGAACTGGAGCGACTTAAGCCCTCGGAGATTATCATGGCAGAAGGCGCAGAGTTATCTGGTTTGGGGTTGGCTACTTCAGTGACTCGTCTTGACGATTATTGGTTTGAGCTTGAGGTCGCCCGCCAAACAATGCTCGACCACTTCGGCGTAGCTACCCTTGATGGCTATGGTTGTGGTCATCTGCCCCTGGCGGTTAGGGCTGCCGGCGCCATTATTCACTATCTTCAGGAAACACAAAAGGGGGTTCTGGGACAGTTAACCCGACTCACTACCTATTCCACCGACTCATTTATGGCGCTGGACGTGCAGACCCAGAGAAACCTTGAGCTTTTCCAGAGCAGTCGCTCGGGAAGTGTTGGTGGCTCGCTTCTTTCCATCATTGACCTGACCAGGACTGCCATGGGAGGCAGGTTGCTGAGGCGGTGGCTGGGTCAGCCGCTGCTTGATATAGTCGAGCTGAATAGGAGGCAGGATGCCATTGGCTGGTTTTGTGATAATACCCTGGCTCGTAGTCAGACCATCTCTCTGCTTGGCGAGGTGGCTGATATTGAGCGACTGATTAATCGGATAAAGGGCAATATTGCCGCCCCGCGTGAGCTTATTGCCCTGCGCCGAAGCCTGGAGTTGATACCAAAGCTTGGGCAGGTGCTTGAGTCCGGCGACTCAATAGATTGGCTGAAGGATGAGCTAAAGCCATGCCCTGAGGTGGTCGATTTGATTTCCCGGGCTATAGTTGAGCCGCCGGGCAGTCTGGATGAGGGTGGGGTGGTGAGACAGGGTTTTTCTGAGGAGCTGGATAGCCTTCGTCAGGCGTCTAAAAATGCCAAGCAGTACCTGGCTGACCAGGAACGCAAGGAGAGGGAGAAGACCGGGATTAAGTCGCTGAAGGTAGGCTTTAACAAGGTCTTTGGTTACTATATTGAGGTATCCAAGTCCAACCTTCCTCAGGTGCCCCAGGAGTATATCAGGAAGCAGACGCTGGTCGGTGGCGAGCGATTCTTCACTCCGGAGCTTAAAGAGTATGAGTCGCTGATTTTGAATGCCCAAGATAGGATAGCTGAGCTTGAGGCTCAAATCTTTCGTCAGGTATGTCAGCAGGTAGGGGCGTCAAGTGAGCGCATTTCGGCTTCAGCCAGCGCCCTGGCCGATATAGACGTTTTCTCCAGCCTGGCTGAGGTGGCAGTGCGCTATGGCTATGTCCGACCCAAGTTGACCACCGATAACGAGATAGTTATTTCCCAGGGACGCCACCCGGTGGTGGAGAGAAGTCTGGTTGAAGGCAGCTTTGTCCCCAATGATACCTACCTCTCCAACGACAATGCCCAGCTTATTGTTCTCACCGGTCCCAATATGTCGGGCAAATCGACCTACTTACGGCAGGTAGCCTTAATCGTGCTCCTGGCTCAGATTGGCAGCTTTGTCCCCGCTGCCTCAGCCACCATTGGACTGGTCGACCGTATCTTTACCCGGATTGGTGCTCGGGAAGACCTGCCGGCGGGTCAGTCCACCTTTATGGTGGAGATGGTGGAGACAGCCAATATCCTGAATAATGCCACCCCACGCTCGCTAATCATCCTTGACGAGATTGGGCGGGGCACCAGCACTTATGATGGACTTTCCATTGCCCGCGCCGTCGCCGAGTACATCCATTCTTATCCCGGGCTTGGCGCCAAGACCCTGTTTGCCACCCATTACCATGAACTGGTGGAGTTAGCCAGTTTCCTGCCCAGGGTGAAGAACTTTAACGTGGCGGTAAGCGAGCAGGGTGGGGAGGTTACCTTTCTCTACAAGATTGTCCCCGGCGGCGTTGACAAGAGCTATGGCATTCATGTCGCCAAGCTAGCCGGGCTGCCAAAGTCGGTGGTGCACCGTGCCCGGGAGGTTCTGGAGGAGCTAGAAGAGGACAGCCGCACCGCTCTAGCCAGACGCTCACTCAAAGGTCGGCGCCGGCGTAAGGAAGCTGTGCCCGAGCAGTTACCCCTCTTGGGGCAAAAGTCGCCGCTAATAGAGGAGCTTGAGAAGTTGGACATTGACTCCCTCACCCCCTTGGAAGCCATCACCAGGCTCTATGAACTGCAAAAGAAGGCGAGGGAGGGATAGTAAATTGAGGAATGAGAGTGAATAAGAAAATTACTATTACTTGTGAAAAAAGTGGATTGAAAGAAAAGATATTGCCTTTACTGAAGGAAAAGGTTTTTCACGTTACGTCTTCTGAGGCTTACCAAGCGATAGTAGGAGATGGAATGATAAAACCAAATAAAAATGCTTGTTTTGGATATACTTTTCCTCAATCGGCGATAAGTTATGGTGTAAAAAGGGAATATATTTGTTTATTTGACCTAAGGAATAAATCCGACGATGTTATTGAAGAATCTTTGATGAAATTCTACTTTTTGAAGCCTTTTCATGATCAGAGTATATCAGTTTTCTTAATTTTATCATCTCGATTATACGAGAACCTTATATATTACACACAAGCTAAAGAGGAAGTTGGCTATAAAGAAATGTATATCCCGTATGTTGAGTGTTGGTATCCAGATAATATATCACTGAAACGTATAGATGAAGTCATAGAAGTAACGATTACTTAAGTTTTGGTAGTTGTGGAACTAGCCCCTTTAAAAACCTCTCCTCTTAATCCTAGTGTGACCCCATCCCCTGTATCCCCTTCCCCTTAGCAAGGGGAAGGGGAAAATTATTAAAAGAGGGGGCTAGCGCCCCCTCAAACTCCCCCATATAAATAGTCTCGTTGCTATAGATAGCTGGGTGTGCTATATTTTGGGTAATGGAAGCCGGGATTGAAACTATTCCTGAGGGCACGGTTACCTCGCCTGAGGGGTTTTTTGCCGGTGCTACCAGCGCCGGGATAAGTAAAAAAGCCAGAGATAAGCGAGACCTCGGCATCCTGTTTTCTGAGGCGCCCTGCGTGGCAACAGCTTTATTTACCACCAATCGGCTCAAGGCAGCCCCGGTGGTTTTGTCTCAGCAAAGGCTAAAGCAGGGAAGAGCCCTGGCGGTGGTGGTTAATAGCGGCTGCGCCAATGCCTTTACCGGTGACAGGGGTATTAGGAATGCCGCCGAGATGGCAAAGCTAACCGCCGAGGGGATTGGCATATTGCCTGAGGATGTCCTTGTCGCCAGCACCGGGGTGATTGGCGCCCCGCTGCCGATGAAGCCCATCAGAAGTGGCATAGAACGGGTTATCCTTTCCCGTGACGGCGGTCATGAGCTGGCAAGGGCGATTATGACCACTGATACCTTTGCCAAGGAAACGGCGGTGGTGGTCGGGGCTGGGGATAGTAAGTTTACCATTGGTGGGGTAGCTAAGGGGGCGGGGATGATTCACCCCAACCTGGCAACCCTGCTCTGCTTCCTCACCACCGATGCCGCCGTAGAGCTGGATTTTGCCAAATCGGTTTTGAAAAAGGCGGTGGACATCTCGTTTAATATGGTTTCTATTGACGGCGACACCAGCCCTAATGATATGGTGCTGCTCATGGCTAACGGACTGGCATTAAGCAAGCCATTGTCTTCGGGTAGCGCCCAGGCTGATGCCTTTCGGCAAGGTCTGGAGCAGGTTTGTCTCTATCTGGCTAAATCTATTGCCCGAGACGGCGAGGGGGCAACCAAGCTTATTGAGGTAACTGTTAGCGGTGCCCCTAGTCTGGCTGAGGCCAGGTTGGCTGCCAGGACGGTGGTAAGTTCGTCCTTGGTGAAGGCGGCGGTTCACGGTGCCGACCCTAATTGGGGGCGGGTTATGGCAGCGGTGGGGCGGAGCGGGGTGGAGGTGGTGGAAGCAAAGGTTGACCTTTATATCGGTGATATTCCGGTGGTAAAGGGGGGTAAACCCTTGCCCTTTAGTAAGCGAAGTGTCATCCAGATACTGAAGGGAAGAGAGGTGTCTATAAGCTTGAACCTTAATCTAGGCTCGGCTAGTGCCACTGCCTGGGGTTGCGACCTGTCTGAGGAATATGTAACTATTAACAGTCGGTATATGACATGAGAGGCAAAGGCAATAAATTGGGCAAGGTTATTGTGATTAAGCTCGGTGGTGCCACCCTGGGTAGTCATGACACCACTATTGAGGACATAGTCGAGCTCCAGCAGCAGGGTAAGTCGCTGGTTGTAGTCCATGGCGGTGGTAAAGTGATAACCGATTGGCTGGAGAAGCGAGGCATTCCCACCCGTTTTGTCCACGGCGAGCGGGTAACCGATGAGGCAACGCTTGAGGTGGTGATTGCGGTGCTGGCTGGGCTGGTCAACAAGGAGATTGTTGCCGCTATCAATAGCCTGGGTGGAAAGGCAGTCGGTATTAGCGGCGTGGACGGGGCTTTAATTCAGGGCAGGATTAAGGACGAAGAGCTGGGCTATATTGGCACGGTGGTGAAGGTAAACCCTGCCCCCCTTGAAGTGCTATTACAGTCTGGCTATGTCCCGGTAGTGGCTCCGGTCAGTCTTCATGCTGGTAAGCCAGGTAAAGCGCCGAAGGTGCTTAATATTAATGCCGATGCTGTAGCTGGTGAAATTGCTGCCGCTATTGGTGCTGAGAGGCTTATCTTTTTGACCGATGTCGTTGGTATCTGCGACCAATCGGGCAATCTACTGCCCCGGCTATCGCCGGATGAAGCTGAGGCATTGATTGCTTCTGGCGTGGCTTCAGGAGGGATGATTCCCAAGATTAAAGCCTGCCTGGTGGCTTTATCTGGTACGTCAACTACTCGCATCATAGATGGTCGGCAGCGGCACGCCTTACTCAAAGAAATTGAGGAAGGCAGTGGTGGCACAACAATACAGAAGTAGGTAGACAAGGGGGAATTGAAGAGCCAATCTCGTTCTGATAGATTATTTTTGGTGACCTATCCCCCTGACCCCCTTCCCTTAGTATTTAGTTAGGGAAGGGGGAGTGTGATGAGAGGGGGCGAAGCCCCCTCTCTATAATCTCTTCCCCCTCTC
>Ga0315280_10002539_pt1 | contig 29503 bp, 22 predicted proteins | sample YL17G06_40_MG_FD_203697 | JGI IMG/M metagenome (GOLD analysis project Ga0315280, IMG submission 203697) | Sediment microbial communities from Yellowstone Lake, YNP, Wyoming, USA - YL17G06_40 | ecosystem: Environmental > Aquatic > Freshwater > Lake > Sediment | place: USA: Wyoming | collected... | reverse complement strand
TCGCCAAATCAACAACTTACGCAACCTCGACGCGCCAGAACCGGGTCCCTGTGCCTCGGAACTGTCAAAGTCAGGTCTGAGGCGGCGCTTCGATTGAAGCTTGAATGGGGGGACAGTCCATGACCACGCGCTGGAAAGTCGTGCGTACCGACCGCGAACTCGAGCTCACGCGGGTGGACGCGCGGCTGCGCGAGCTTGGCGCCGAAGTGACGTTGCTGCACGACGCCACGCCCGAGGACGAACTGCTGCGGCAGCTGGCCGATGCCGACCTGCTGCTGATGTGCTACGCACGCATCACGCGCCGCGCGATCGAGGCCGCGCCGCGCTTGAGGGGCATCGTCAAGTACGGCGTGGGCATCGATGCGATCGACATCGACGCCGCGCGCGAGCACGGCATTGCCGTCGTCAACGTGCCGCAGTACGCCGAGGAAACCGTCGCCGAAGGCGCCTTCGGCTTGCTGCTGGCGCTGTTCAAGCGCTTCAAGCCGATCCAGCGCGCGATGGAAGTGCAAGGCTGGGCCTGGCCCGAGCCGCGCTGGTTGGGCAATGACCTGGCGGGCAAGGTGCTCGGCATCGTCGGCCTGGGCCGTATCGGCCGCAACATGGCGCGCATGGCCGCGGCGTTTCGGATGCAGGTGCTGGCCTATGACCCTGGGCTGACACGGGCCGACATGCCGCCGGGGGTGACGCTGTGCGAAGGGCTCGACGCCATGCTCGCGGCCTGCGACGCGGTGTCGATCCACGCCGTGCTCAACCCGCAGACGCGGCACCTCATCGATGCCTCGCGCCTGGCATGCATGAAGCCTTCGGCGTTCCTCGTCAATGTCTCGCGCGGCGAAATCGTCGACGAAGCGGCGCTGCTGGCGGCGCTGCAACAAGGGCGAATCGCCGGCGCGGCGCTCGACGTCTACGCCCAGGAGCCGCTGGCGCGGGCGGGCCATGCGCTGGGCGCGCTGTACGCGATGGACAACGTGATGCTCTGGCCGCACCTGACCTTCTACACCGAAGAGGCGATGCAACGCCTGGAACAGGAAACCCTCGAGCGTTGTGTCGAAGCGCTCGAAGGGCGACCGCTGACGGTGAAGTCGCACGACCCGCGGCTCAGAGCGCAAACGCGCGGGGTGCGCTTCGAGCCGTGAACTGCACGGCGCATCGGTGCTTGCCTTCCGATGCGCATTTGGCGTTTCGTATTTAGTTGACAATCTGCAAACCGCAATCTACGATTCCGGCGCTCGGCGCCACGCGGTGCCCACGAGGAGCGCACTTGTTGTCCGACACCCAGAAGCGACCCGCAGCGACCGCCACGATCGAAATGCTGCGCGAGAACTCGCTCGCCACGCTGGCGCAGCGTGAGCTCGCGCGGCAGATCATCTCGGGTGAAATCGCCGCCGGTACCAAGCTCAACGAGGCCGACATCGCCGGCGGGCTCGGGGTCTCGCGCGGGCCGGTGCGCGAGGCGTTTCGCGCGCTCGACGAGGCCGGGCTGGTGCGGGTCGAGAAGAACCGCGGCGTCTTCGTGCGCCAGGTCTCGCTGGCCGAGGCGAACGAGATCTACGAAGTGCGCGCCGTGCTCGAAGGACTGATCGGGCGCCTGGCCGCGAAGCGCATCGACGCCGAACAGGTCGAACAGCTGCGTGCGGTGGTGAAAAAGATGGCCGCGCACGACAAGACGCGCAAGGCCGAGTCGTACTTTCAGTTGAACGTCGAGTTCCACGAGCTGCTCGCGCGCGCGGCGCGAAACCAGGCGCTGCAGAACAACTACCGGCGCGTCGTCAACGAACTCGACCTGTACCGCCGCGAGACGATCGCGCGCAGCACCGACAACATTCCGGTCTCGACGCGCGAGCACGAGGCGATCGTGAACGCGGTGTCACAGGGCGACGAGAAACTCGCCGAACGCCTGATGATTGAACATGTGCTGCACAGCCGCGAGCGCCTGCACCATGCGCTGGCCAAACCGCCGGCGCGCGCCTGAGCACACCCCCGACCGCTGCGCTCAGCGCGGCCAGGTTGCGGCGGCACTCGAACCTGGCACCACTGCTTCCTCCTCCTCAACCCGACACTTGCCAATGAATCAAGCCAAAGAAGCGGTGAACGTGAACGGCATCTCCTATCGCTGGCCGTTGCGGCCGGTGGTGGTGGTGTGCATCGACGGTGGCGACCCGGCCTACCTGCAGCGATTCCTGAACGACGGCTCCACGCCGAACATCGCGCGTTTCATCCGCGAAGGCTTCGGCACCGTGGTCGACGGCTCGATGCCGTCGTTCACCTGCCCGAACAACATGTCGATCATCACCGGCATGCCCAGCTCCAGGCACGGCATCTCGGGCAACTTCTACCTCGACACCGCGACCTGGAAACCGGTGGTGATGACGGGCCCGGAGCTGCTGCGCGGCGACACCATCATCGCCAAGTTCGCCGACGCAGGTGCCAAGGTCGTGACCATCACCGCCAAGGACAAATTGCGCAAGCAGCTCGGCAAGGGCCTGGACATCTCGCAAGGCCACGTCTCGTTCTCGTCCGAATTCGTCGAGAAGTGCACGCTGGCCGAGCACGGCATCGAGAACGTGCTGCAGTTCGTCGACATGGAAAAGCCCGACATGTACTCGATGCAGCTCTCGCTTCTCGTGCTCGAGGCCGGTGTCAAGCTGCTCGAGCAGCGCCGGCCCGAACTGATGTACCTGTCGCTGACGGACTGGGTGCAGCACAAGTGGTCGCCGCAAGAGCCCGACGCGCGCTATTTCTACCAGGAACTCGACGCCTGTTTCGGGCGCCTGGCCGGACTCGACGCGACGCTTGCGCTGATTGCGGACCATGGCATGAACGACAAGAGCAACGCCGCCGGCGAACCCAACGTGATCTGGCTGCAGGACATCCTCGACGCCGAGTTCGGCAAGGATCAGACGACCGTGATCTGCCCGATCACCGACGCCTTCGTCGCCCACCACGGCGCCCTGGGCGGCTTCGTGCGCGTCTGGTCGCGCGGCAAGGTCACCGATCGGCAGATCATCAACCACATCGGCGGCATCGGCGGCATCGAAATGGCGCTCGACAAGGCCACGGCATGTCGTCTGTTCGAGATGCCACCCGATCGCGAAGCCGACGTCGCGGTCGTGGCGCGCCAAGACACTTGCATCGGCTCGTCGGCTGCGAACCATGACCTGACGGGCCTGAAGGGCCACCGCCTGCGCACGCACGGCGGGGTGTCGGAAGCGAAGGTTCCCTTCATCGTGAACCAGCCTCTGAATCATGCCTACCAAATGAAGGCGGCGTGCAACGCCTTGAAGAGCTACCAGATCTTCGACTTCGCGATCAACGGCACGCTGTGAGCGGGCCGGGCCGCCGGAAGCGCTCTTGCTTGCGCTCGGCGGGCTGAGGCGGGGTACAAACAGACCCGTGCATCGCGCCGACCCCTTGCGCGAAGGCGCCTTGCTTCACTGGGAGACTGAGCGCGGGATGGCAGCACGCGGCCTGCCACTGCGTCGCTACCTGCCCGCACCAGGCGCTGCGGGCCCGCCCGCCCGCGGGCAGGCCGATGCCAGCATGGGCGGGAACTGGCGTGCTGCGGCCTGCGCATCGGTCAAGGTCTCGAGGAAGGCGACGAGGTCGGTGGTTTCCTGCGTAGACAAGGCCGCCGGCCGCGGGCCGCTGTGAGCTGCGTCGTCTTCGCCCAACAAACCGGTGCGAGCGTGATGCCCCACCGCCTCGAACAAGGTATCGACGCTGCCATCGTGCATGTAGGGCGCGGTGACCGCCACATTGCGCAACGGCGGCGTGCGGAACCGGTAGCGTGACGCAGTATCGCCCAGGGTGGACGATGGCGCGGCCAACGGCCTCGGCTTCAGATCGCTGAAGCGGCTGAACCGGTTGTAGGGGCTTTGACGCCATTCGGCCAGGCCCGCTTCACGGCCGGCGTCCGGTGCGCGGGCCGACACTTCGCTGCGCGGCGCCACGGGGTGAAACGCGCCGTCGCTGAAATTCGGCCCCGAATGACACGCAGCGCACCTTGCCTTGCCGACGAAGAGCTCGGCGCCGCGTTGCGCCGCTCTCGGGTAGCTCGTGATGGCATCGGTCTCACCACTGGCCAGGGCATCGCGGAATTGATCGAATCGGGTGCGTCCGGTGGTCAGGGTTTCGACAAACGCTGCGATCGCCTTGGCCACGTTGATCATCACCTGTTCATCGGCGTGTGCCGTGGGCCATGCACCAAAGCTGCTGCGGTAGCGGCACGCCAGGCCGTCGCCGACGCGCACCACATGCGCCACGCGCGCCGCGTCCGAGCCGAATTCGCGCGCATCGAGCATTGGCCTCAGGCTGGCCATCCAAAGGCTGTCGGCGGCGCCGCCCCAACCGTACCAGCGCATCAAACGCAAGTTGGCGAGCGCCGGGGTGTTGCGGCCGACAGGGGCCAGGCCCTGGGCGCGCGCAATCGCATCCGTGAACGCACGATCGGTCTGGTGGCACGAAATGCAGGCCACGTAGCCGTTGCTCGACATGCGCGGCTCACGGAACATCCGGTAGCCGAACTCCACCGCCGCCGGCTGCCCCGAGACCCGGTTGCCCGGATCGCGACCGACCGCGACCGGCCAGGGGCCATGGCGCAGGATCTGAGTCGGCGTGTCGGCGCGTGCCTCGTGTGCAGCAGGCGCGGCGATCACGCACATGGCAGCCGCGCCCAGGGCGGCGGCGACGAAGCAGGCGTGAAAACGACGGATCGAGTTCCTGACCACAGCGCATGGTCGTGCAAGCCGGCGCGGAAATCAAACGATTCGTCATGCGCCCTCGGCGCCAGCCGCAACGGCGCAGCTGCCGCGAGCGCGCCCCGACGCAAGGCGGCAGGTATTTCGCCGGGCGATGCGTGCCCTGCTTCGGGCGTGCAGCCCCGGATTCGATTTGGCAGGTTGTTGATAATCCGCCGACCGCGGCCTGCGGTTCGAAACCTGCCCCAGGAGATTTCATGAGTGCCCGAGTCCCCGTTGTCGATGTCCCTCTGCGTGAAGCGATGCGTATCGGCGGGGACAAGGTCTACTCCGAACGCGTGATCGAGATTCGCTACCCCTACACCGGTGAGATCGTCGCCACCGTGCCCAAAGCCAGCGTCGCCGACGTGCAGCGGGCGTTTCGCATCGCGCACCAATACAAGCCCAGGCTGACGCGCCATGAGCGCTACAAGATCCTGATGAAGGCGGCTGACATCATCGCCGCGCGCAAGGAGGCGATGGCGCGCCTGATCACGCTCGAATCGGGCCTGTGCATCAAGGACACGCTGTACGAGGTGGGCCGCGCCAGCGACGTATTGCTGTTCGCCGCGCAGCAGGCGCTGGTCGACGACGGGCAATCGTTTTCCTGCGACCTCACGCACCACGGCAAGCAGCGCCGCGTGCACACGATGCGCGAACCGCTGCTGGGTGTGATCTCGGCGATCACGCCGTTCAACCACCCGCTGAATCAGGTGATCCACAAGGTCGCGCCGTCGGTGGCCACCAACAACCGCATGGTGCTCAAGCCCACCGAGAAAACGCCGCTGGCGGCGATTGCGCTCGCCGACGTGCTGTATGAGGCCGGCCTGCCGCCCGAGATGCTGAGCGTCATCACCGGCGACCCGCGCGAGATCGCCGACGAGATGCTGACGAATCAGTTCGCCGACATGGTCACGTTCACCGGCGGCGTTGCGATCGGCAAGTACATCGCGGCGAAGGCGGTCTACAAGCGCCAGGTCCTGGAGTTGGGCGGCAACGATCCGATCGTCGTCATGGACGATGCCGACGTGATGAAGGCCGCCGAACTCGCGGCGAACGGTTCGTACAAGAATTCGGGCCAGCGCTGCACGGCGGTGAAGCGCATCTTCGTGCACGAGAAGATCGCTGCCGATTTCACCGACGCGCTGCTGGCGAAGACGCGCGCCTGGACCTACGGCGACCCGCTCGACGCATCGGTCGACATGGGCACCGTGATCGACGAGGCTGCGGCCAGGCTGTTCGAGCGCCGTGTCAACGACGCGGTGGCACAGGGGGCGCGGCTGCTGCACGGCAATGTGCGCGACGGTGCGTCGTATTCACCGACGCTGCTCGACCGCGTGCGCGGCGAGATGGAAGTCGTGAAAGAAGAGACCTTCGGTCCGGTCTCGCCCGTGATCACGTTCAAGAACATCGACGACGCGATTGCTCAGGTCAACTCCACCGCCTATGGTCTTTCGTCGGGGGTCTGCACGAACCGCCTGGATCACATCATGCGCTTCGTCAAAGAGCTCAACGTCGGCTCGGTCAACATCTGGGAGGTCCCGGGCTATCGCCTCGAGTTGACGCCATTCGGCGGCATCAAGGACTCCGGCATCGGAGTCAAGGAAGGCGTGCAGGAGTGCTGCAAGGCGTTTACGAACGTGAAGACGTATTCCTTGCCCTGGTGAACTATTGCGGCAACCAGCGCCGCAGCCTCGCCAGCGCAACAACATCCTGAAATCGCGGCTGCGGCGCTTCGCGGCGCAGCGCCGGCCACAGCTTGAGCATCAGTTCGGCGGTGGCGAGCGTGTCGGCCGCGGCCTGGTGGCGCTGGGCACATTCGATTCCGAAGTGCGCCAGCCACTCGTCGAGAGCGCGCGCGCGCACCTCGGGGAAGAGCACTGCGGCAAGCGGCTCCAGGTCGAGCCACGGGTTGGGCAGGCGCTTGCCGAGCGTGGTGCGGCAGGCGCGTTCAATCATGGTTCGGTCGAAAGCGGCATGAAACGCGAGCAGAGGCGAGTCGCCGACCCAGGCTCTGAACGCCTGCAGCGCGAGCGCCGGTTCGGCGCCGCCGTGCTGCGCGCCCACGCCGATGCCATGCAGCAGGATGTTGCCTTTGTCGGGGGCGAGCGCCGACAGTGGCTGGCGCAACACGACTTCGAAACTGTCGCCCAGGTGAATTCGCGGCACCCAGGAATCGAAGTGGACCGCGATCGCGGCGAGCGCGAGCAAACGGTCGTGGTGTGGGTCGAGCCCGCTCGACTCCACGTCGAGCACGACCCAGCGTTGTTGATCGATCGCCGGCCCGGTTCCGAGCCAGCGCTTGATGGTGTGCAGCATGCGCTTGGCTCAGCGCTGGTAATCCAGCTCCAGCCTCTGTTGCAAGCGGCGCGCCACCTTGCACGCCTCCTTCAGCATGCTTCGGTCGATGTCATTCAGGGTGCCCATGTCGATCAGGTTCGGATTGCCTTGCGCCTGCGGCGATGTCGAAGCAGCCGCAGCGTCGGCTGCCTGCACAGGCCCCAATTGCAGTTGCAGGCGCAGCATCTGCAGGAATTCGAAAGCGCTGACCCAGGACTGCCCTTCCTGCGGCGGCACGCCCAGCAGCGGCGCCACGGCTTCAAGGCGGGCGCGGGTTGCCAGCGCCGGCACGCCATGGGCCAGCGCATACAGGCGTGCGCTGTCGACAAAGATCGCAGTGCCCTGCAATTTCAAGTCGAACATGTCGCGGCCATCCAGCTCTTGGGTGTCGATCGCGCCGCGCCAGTTCAGCGCCGCGCGCCGCGTCAAACAGTTGTCGGCCATCTGCTTCAGGAAGCGCGGCACGCGCGCCGCCTCGCGCGTGATCATGTCGCGCAGCGGCTGCACCAGCGCCGGGTTGCCGCTCAGCGTGCGCAGGTCGAAGTAGATGCTGGCGTTGAGCAGATCCTGCGGCGAGCCGTTTGCGATCCAGTGGCCGAAGCTGTGCTGCCACTCGTCAGGTGTCAGGCAGCAGGCCGGGTTGCTGGCCATCACATTGCCTTTGCACAGGGGGTAACCGCAGGCGTCGAGCGCGTCGTTCACCTCACGCCCAAACGCGAGCCAGGCGGGCCGGTCGCGCCCGGCATCGTTGGCCAGGAAGAGCAGCCCGTTGTCCTGGTCGGTGGCGATCGTCTGCTCGCCGCGCCCTTCGGAGCCGAATGCGAGCCAGCAGGCTTGAGTCAGGTCCAGACCACGGCGCGATCCGACGAGTTGCACCAGGCGATGCGTCAGCACGTCGTTCAGGTGGCTGATGAGCTCGGTGAGCTGGCGCGCGTGAACGCCCTGGCCGAGCAGGCCGCGCGCGAAGCGGCGAATCTGCGCCGCGAGCAGCTTCAACGCGGCGATGTCGGGTGCGCTGCGCAGTTGCGTGCTGAGCTGCTTCAGCGACAGGCGTTGCAGGGCGAACAAATCGCGTTCCGAGACGATGTTGATGAGCCGGCCTTGCGCCGTGACCGGCACATGGCGCACGCCGTGGCGTGACATCAGCAACGCCGCGTCTTGCAGCGTGTGCTCGGTGCTCAGGGTGTGGATCGGCGCGCTCATCACCTCGCCGATGGCGGTGCTGAGCGGGAGCTGCGGCAGCGTGACCCGGCCGACGATGTCGTGGCGCGTCAGGATGCCGCAAGGCGCACCCGCCGCGTCGACCACGACCACCGAGCCGACATGGCGCTGTTGCATCTCGGTCAGCGCCGTCGCCAGGGGCGTGAGCGCGGTGCAGCTCAGAGGGGTCTTGCGCGCCAATGTGCCCAGGCCGGCTTCGAGCGACTGCTCGGCCAGCGTCTGCGACGTGTAGTTCGCCTGCAGCACGCGGCGCGAGGCGTCGAGAATCTGCTCGATCCTGTGGTTCAGGAATTCGGCGAACGGCGCACTCCGGGCCGCCAGCGCCTGCACCGCATCGGCCGCCAGCAGCAGACAGAAGGTGTCTTCATTCGCGACATAACGCGCGTTGGCGGCACGCTGCGCCAGCACCGCGCCAACCGGGAACAAGTCGCCGGGAACGTATTCAAGCGCCGCCTGCGCGTCGGCAATCGCGCGTTTGCCGGTGACGCTGCCGTGGCGAACCAGGTACAGGTGCGTCACCGGTCCCGTTCCCGGTTCGAGCAGCACTTCGCCGGGCGCGAAGTAGGCTTGGCGGGCGCCGGCGATGAATTCATCGACGTGCGCCAGGGCCATGCGCGAGAACGGCAGCGTGCGCATCAGATCGGCGCGCAGGTTCGCGAACAGACTGTTCGAGGGGGAGTGCGCGGCGGGGTGCTTTGGCGTGGTTTCGGGCATGGTGGGGGGGCGAGCGCGGTGCGCGCCCATGCTAGCGCCCAGCGATGGCGAGGTCGGGCCGCTGCGCCGCCTCGCCTGCGCTGCGTCAAGTGACGGGCTGGGGCTCGAAAGGTATTTGCGAGCGGTTGCGCCAAGGAGGTAACCTTGGGCCTGGAATCAACCCGCCTTGGACGCCATGACCGGAAAATTCAAACCCGTCGCCTTCCAGACCAGCGCAAGGCGCAGCTCTCCCGTTCCGCGCTGGCTGGTGCTGCTGCTGATCGGCGTCACGCTCGGCGCTGCCGGCCTCGCCGTGATTCAGGAGATCTACCTTCCGAAGCGTCTCACGCACGAGGCCTCGGCGCGGCTGCGAACGGCGCTCGAGCGCGCCGACGCCGAGCGCAAGGGGCTGGAGCTGGAGCTCGGCGAGACGAAAAGGCGTCTGGAGGCGGCACTCGCCGAAAGCAAGTCCAGCCCCGGCGAAATCGGCGCGGCGCGTGCCGCTGCGCAGCGCCTGCGCGACGACCTTGCGGCCGTGATCGCCGCCTTGCCGCCCGACCCGCGTGGCGGCAGTGTCGAGGTCCGCTCCGGGCGTTTTTCCGCCAAGGGAGGTGTGCTCAATTACGAAATGGTGTTGACGCGTGATTTGAAGCTCGCTCAGGCCGGCACGCAGACCCTTCCCGCCACCGTTCAGTTGCTGGCGACAGGGCAAGACGCAGGCGGCGCAGAGGCCACGCTGTCACTGGCGCCCCTGCAACTGGCGCTCGGCAGCCACGAGGTGCCGCGCGGCAGTCTGTCGCTGCCGGAGGGATTCAAGCCACGCCAGGTCTCGGTTCAGGTGCTCGACCGAGAGAACGGCAAACAGTTGGGGCTGCGCGTATTTCTGGTGAGATCATGAACATGAGCTGGCTGGGCTGGCCCACGTTGCCAAGGCTGATCGCGCTCATGGGGCCGGCCCGCGCCCGGGCCGAGCGGGGGTCCGAACGGCCTGCGCATTGCACCGGGCGTTAGGGGGCCCCACACGGCAAACCCACGCGCAACATGGCATTGCCCACACAGGCCCGTGTCGTCATCGTCGGCGGCGGCATCGCCGGCTGCTCGACGGCGTACCACCTCGCCAGACTCGGCATCACCGACGTCGTGTTGCTCGAGCAGGGCAAGCTCACCTGCGGCACGACCTGGCATGCCGCCGGCCTGGTGGGCCAGATGCGGCCGAACCGCAACATGACGCGCATGAGCAAGTACGGCATCGAACTCTATGCCACGCTCGAAGCCGAGACCGGCCTGGCGACGGGCTGGAAGCAGTGCGGCAGCGTCAACGTCGCGCGCACAGCGCAACGTTGGCAGGTGCTGAAACGGCAGGTGGCGCTGGCGCGCAGCTTCGGCGTCGAGGTCGAACTCATCTCTGCGCGCGAGGCCGGCGAGCGGGTTCCGGTGTTGCGCATCGACGATCTGCAGGGCGCGATCTGGATTCCCGGCGACGGCAAGGCCAACCCGGCCGATTTGTGCATGAGCCTGGCCAAGGGCGCGCGCAACCGCGGCGTGCGCATCGTCGAAGACACCGAGGTCTGCGGCGTGTTGATCGAGCGTGGCGCAAGCGGCGAGCGCGTCGCCGGCGTGCGCACCGCGCAGGGCGAAGTGCGCTGCGAGATCGTCGTCAACTGTGCCGGCCAGTGGGCCCGCCAGTTCGGTGCGTTGGCCGGGGTCAACGTGCCGCTGTACTCGGCCGAACACTTCTACATCGTCACCGATCGCATCGAAGGCGTGACGCCGATGATGCCGGTGGTGCGCGACCCCGATGGCTTCATCTACTACAAAGAGGAAGTCGGCGGCCTGGTGATGGGCGGCTTCGAGCCCAAGGCCAAAGCGTGGACGGTGGACCCGATTCCGGCGACGTTCCAGTTCGAGTTGCTGGGCGAAGACTGGGACCAGTTCGAAGTGCTGATGACGAATGCGATGCATCGCACGCCTTGCCTGGAAACCGCGAAGATCAAGATGCTGCTCAACGGCCCGGAGAGTTTTACGCCCGACGGCAACTTCATCGTCGGCGAGGCGCCGGGGTTGCGCAACTACTTCGTCTGTGCCGGCTTCAATTCGGCGGGCATCGCCAACTCGGGTGGCGCCGGGCAGTTGATCGCGCAGTGGATCGTCGGCGGCGAGGCGCCGAGCGACTTGTGGGATGTCGACCTGCGCCGCTTCGGCACGTTCACGGCGAATCGGCGTTCGCTCAGCGAGCGCACTGCCGAGACGCTCGGCCTGCACTACGCCATGCGCTGGCCGCGCCAGGAACTGGAAAGCGCGCGCGGCCTGCGCACTTCGCCGCTGTACGACCTGCTCGCCGCGAAGGGGGCTGAGTTCGGTGCGAAGAACGGCTGGGAGCGCGCCAACTACTTCAAGCGGAGCAGCAACCGGGAAATTCCGTCACGCCCCGAGTTCGGCCTGGGCACCCCGGGCTGGCTGCCCTGGGTCCAGGCCGAGCAGTCCGCGACGCGCGACGCGGTCGCGCTCTACGACCAGAGCTCGTTCGGCAAGCTGCTGCTGCAAGGGCGCGACGCGCTGGCCTTGTTGCAGCGCCTGTGCGCGAACCAGATCGATGTACCGGTCGGCCGCATGGTGTACACGGCGATGCTGAACCGGCGCGGGGGCTTCGAGAGCGACTTGACGGTGCTGCGCCTGGCCGTGGATCGTTTCCTGCTCATCACCGGCTCGGCACAGCCGCAGCGCGACCAGGACTGGATATTGCGCCACATCGAGCCGAATGAATACGCCATCGTCACCGACGTGAGTGCGATGACGTCGGTGCTGTCGGTGATGGGGCCGAAGGCCGCCGAACTGCTGCGCCGCGTCTGCCCGGATGACCTGTCGGCGCAGGCCTTGAAATTTTCCTGGTCGCGTGAAGTCGATCTGTGCCTGGCGCGGGTGCGCGCGGCACGCATGAGCTATGTCGGCGGACCGGGCTTCGAGCTGTACGTGCCGGTGGAGATGGCGCGCCATGTGTACCTCGCGCTGCACGAGGCGGGCGCCGATCTGGGCCTGGCCGACGCCGGTTACTACGCGCTCGACGCGTTGCGCATCGAAGCCGGGCGGCGCGCCTGGGGCGCGGAGCTCGGCCCCGACGAAACGCCCTGGGAGGCCGGTCTCGGATTCGCCGTGAAGCTGGACAAGGAAACTCCTTTCATCGGCCGCGAGGCGCTGCTTGAATCGCAGGCCAAGCCTGCGCGCAAGAAGTTGTTGACCTTCGTCCTGGCCGACCCGGCGGCTTGGGTCTGGGGCGGCGAGGCGATTCACATCGACCGCACCGCAGTGGGTGAACTCAGCTCCGCCGGCTGGAGCCACGCGGCCGGCGCCTGTGTCGGCCTGGGTTACGTGCGCGGCGCAGCGGCGCAGGTGCTGCATCGGGGCACGCCGGTGCGCATCGATCTTTGGGGCGAGGCGGTGGCGGCAACGGCCTGGGATGAATCCGTGTTGCAACGCAGGCGTGGGTGAAACCGGCATGCCGGTGGAAACCGGGAGCGAGACCGCCCATCCTCCCAGGCGGGAGCGAAGGCCAGGGTACGCCGCGTCGGCTTTCGGCGTGGGTCACCAATACCTCCAGAAGAACCAGACCACGAGTGCGATCAACACCGCGCGCAGCGGGTTCGTGCCGGAGCCGAACAGCGCGAACGGTTCAGCGGGAACAGCGCCGAAGCCGGCCGCTTCATCCTGCATCTTCGCCGCCCACTCGCGGCGGCGCGGCAGGTCGGCATTCAGTTCTGCAAGGCGGCGTTTCACGACCTCGGGCGCGGGCCTGGCGGCATGTGCCCGCAGCGCCAGGCCGAGTGCTGCAACCCTTTCATGCGCCTGCGCGAGCCGGCTGATGGCGAGGATCGCGCCACACTGGGTGCAGGCCATGGCTGAATCAGGCGGCAGCGCGGCGCCGCACGCCAGGCACAACATCGCGGCCTGGCTCGCCGGCGTGCGATGCACCGCCTGCGGCGCGAGCGCAGCTTCCGGGTCGAGGGCATGCGCCAGGCGTGCCCCATCGAGCAGGCTGGGCACACTCTGGCAGAACGCACATTGTTCGTCGCCGGTGCCGATTGCGGCGCCGCAATTCACGCAGTCGATATGGCCCTGGCGCGCGATCATCTGCGCCCGGTCCAGGCGCGACATCGGCCGCAACAGGCCTTTCTCCTGCAGGAACTGGGCGAACGACTGGTAAGCGCCGTGGCCGCGCCGGCATTCGAGCTGCAACGATCGGCCCCAGCGCGTGCTGTTGTGCACCGTCTTCATGCCGCCGCTGCAGCGTGGGCAGCAGACCTGGGCGTGCAGCGGTTGGTGCGGCAGCGTCTGCGAATGTGCCATCGTCGCAATCAGGTCGAGCAACGCTGCGCCGCCCAGACGCGCGCTTTCAACGGTGTCGAACCAGACCAGGTGGCACGGTGCGCAGACGTCGATCTCGACGCTGCGGCCATAGTGGCCCGCCAGAGCAAGCGGCTGCATCGGCTGACGGCAGTTGCCGCAGGCGAGGGCGGGTGTCAGGCGAAGAATTGTTCCGGGCGATCCAGGCAAACCAAGCTACCGATTCATGCGATCTGTCTGCCGCAGTATCGGCGATGGACGCATGCTGCAGGGTCACCCTTGTCGACGTGAATGCGGTTGAGAAGCCTTCGGGATCATGAGGAAACGCACGGCCGCCCGAAGTTTCCGCATCCCCCGCGGGGGGCGGCCCGCGCAAGGCGCGGGCCTGGGGGCGGTCATGAGGAAACGCACGGCCGCCCGAAGTTTCCGCATCCCCCGTGGGTGGCTGAGCCCGCACCGAGTGAGCGCCTGCGCGCTCACGAGTGGCTGGCGAAGGCCATCGGGCCTGCAAGCCCGGTGGCGGCCGGCGCAAGGCGCGCGCCCCGGGGTGCGCTCAGGCGCCGATTCCCCAACGCCGCCGCAGCGGCGCAATGCCCTTCGAGTGCAGATCCAGGCAGGTCAGGAAATCGATGGTGCGGAACTCGCGGTCGATCGCGGGCGGGCCGCAGATCTTCGCACCCAGCGCCAGGTAGGCCGAAAGCAGGCGTGGGATGTGCGCCGGCGGGCTCGCCACAGTGTCGAGCGCGCAGGCGAATTCGGCCACCGGGTAGGTGCGCTGCGTCGCTTGCGCGAGGTGCGGCTGCAGGTCGCGGTATGCGGCTGCGCCGACGGCAGGGTCGAGCGAAGTCAGCGAGCTGCAGCCGATCAAGTAGCGCGCGCCGTGGTGGTCTGCATATTGAGCGATGCCCTTCCACAGCAGACTCAGGACCGTGAAGCTGCGGTGCTGGCGCTGGATGCAGGCACGACCGAGTTCGACAATCTGCGGCCGCAGGGCCTCGAACGGCTCGAAGTGGAATTCGCGCTCGCAGTAGTAACCCAATCGCTGGTCGGCCGCGGCGCCGGTCTGCAAACGGTAGGTGCCGATCACGCCGCCACTTGCCGCATCTTCGACCAGCAGGTGCTCGCACACCGCGTCGAAAGGGTCCGCGTCCAGGCCTGTGTCGTAGGAGCGCACCAGGCCTTCGTCGAGTTCGAGGTTGAAGACTTCGAAGCGCAGCGCCTGCGCCGCGCGCACGTCGGCGTCGGTCTCTGCCAGCCGAATTCGATACGCCGCTGCTGCGGCCGCCGCGAGACCTTGTACGGCGCGAACGGCACTGGATGCAAGGTTCATGTGGCCTGGCCCAGTCGCGGAAGTGACAAGGGTATCGTCTGCATGCGGTTCGGTCGGCGCAGGCTCGGATTTCTTACGCCGGGCCCTGTAAGAATCGTGGTCGGGGGATCGACCATAACGCACCAGCCACACCAGCCAGGCCCACCGGCGCGCTGACCGGCACTCAACTCTTGCCGATGAAGAACCGCGATGCAACATAGAACGCCTGGCGCAGCCAGGCTCGACGCATTTGCCACGTCGCGCGGGCCGGCCTGGAGCGCCCTGTCCGTGGCTCTCGCCACCTTGGGCTGTACGCTGCCCGGCCCGCAGACACACGAGTCGGCCACCGATGCAATGCGCCACAGTGTGGTCGTCGGCGCGCCGCTGAATGGCAACGTCAGCGTGCTGAGCGCGGGCGACCCGCGCGGCACCGTCTTGATCCTGGTGCATGGCACGCCGGGGTCGGCCAGCGGTTGGTCCGACTATCTGCTCGACCCGCCGCCCGGCATGGAAGTGGTGGCGCTCGACCGACCCGGTTTCGGCCGCAGTTCGCCCGAAGCTGCCGTGCCTGCGCTGGACGCGCAAGCCGCGGCAGTGGCTGCGCTGCTTCCTGCCGATGGCCGGCGCGCCGTGCTGCTCGGCCATTCGCTGGGGGGCGCCATCGTGGCCCGGGTCGCCATCCAACATCCGCAGCGCGTGGCAGCGCTGGTATTGCTCGCGGCCTCGATCGACCCGGGCCTGGAGACGATCCACCCGATGCAACATGTCGGCGCCTGGGCGCCGCTGCGCTGGCTCTTGCCGCGCGCGATCCGCAACGCGAACGCGGAATTGATGGCGTTGCAGCCCGAACTCGTCGCGCTCGCCGCTTTGCTGTCGCAGGTCACGGCGCCGGTGATCGTGGTGCATGGCACGCGCGATGACCTGGTTCCGGTGGCGAACGTGGCTTTCATGCAGGCGCGGCTGAGTGGCGCGCGTTGCGTGAAGACGATGCTGCTCGAAGGGCGGAATCACTTCCTGCCTTGGAATTCGGCGGCCAAGGTGCGCGAAGCGATCAGCATGGCGCAGGAGGCCGCATGTTGACCGATTGGGCCGGCGCCATCGCCTGGTTCGAGCAGGCGCTGTCAGGTATGGCAGCGCCATGGTTGATCGCGGTCGCGCTCGCGCTCACGACGCTGCTGCTTGAAGACCTGGCAATTGCTGCCGGCGTCGCGCTTGCGGCTCAGGGAGCCATTGCCTGGGGCTTGTCGCTTGCCGCGGTCGGCGGCGGCATCGCTGCGGGTGACCTGGGTCTGTATGCCCTGGGCGTGGCAGCGACGCGTGTGCCATGGCTCGAGCGGCGCACCCTGCGCGGCCGAGGCGACTGGGCGCGCGACAAGCTGGTGCAAGAGCTTGCCGCTGCCGTGCTGCTGGCGCGAATCATTCCGGGGCTGCGCCTCGTGACCTACACCGCGGCTGGATTTCTGCGCGTTCCCCTGCTGCCGTTTTGCGCCTGGGTGCTGCTGGCCGTGAGCCTGTGGACCGCCGGCCTGTATGGCCTGAGCGCGGCCGTCGGCCAGGCGCTGGTGAGCCAGCTTGGCGTGGCGCCGACATTGGCGGTGGCGGCGCCGATCCTCGTCATCGCAGCGGCATTCCCGCTGCTGCGTTTTGCCCGCGAACGTCTGCGACGCTCGCAGACCCTGCAAGGCCAGACCCCATGAACGCATTGACCCTGCCCGAATCGCCGCTGCGTGCTTCGGATGCGGCTGGCATGCCGAGTCCAGCGCCGCGCCCGCACCAGGGCATGCCGGCGTTGGACCAGTCCGGCGCGCCGCTGAGCTTCTTCGAGTTCTGGCCGATGTGGGCGTTTTACCCGCCGGTGGCGCTCTACGCCGCCTGGTTGATGCTGCGCTATCGGGGTCTGCTGCTGCCCACCGTGGCGAACCCGTCGTTTCCCGGTGGCGGTTTCTTCGGCGAGTCGAAAGCGCAGATCCTGGCGCTGGCGATGCGCCATGTTGCCGAGTGGGTGGCGCCGTTCGTGAGTGTCGATCGTGCGCAGGCGGCGTCGAGCGATGCGTGGCAGGAGTGCGATGCTGCGCTGCAGCGGCTCGCCCTTGCCGGATTGCAGTTGCCCGTCGTCGCCAAGCCCGATCTGGGTTGCCGCGGAGCGGGCGTGAAGCTGGTGCGAAGCCGCGACGACCTGCACGCCTACATCGCGGGCTTTCCGCGCGGCGCGCGCTTCCTGTTGCAGACACTCATTCCGTTCGAAGGTGAAGCGGGAATCTTCTATTGCCGCCGGCCGGGTGAAGCGCAAGGCCGAATCATCTCGATCACGCTGAAGTACTTTCCGCACGTCATCGGCGATGGCCGGCGCACGCTGCGCGAGTTGATCCTGGCCGACCCACGTGCCGGGAGGCTTGCGCATCTGTACCTGCGCCGGCACCTGGCGCGGCTGGACACGGTTCCCGCCGCGGGCGCGCCGACCCGCCTCGCGTTTGCCGGCAGCCACAGCCGCGGTGCGATCTTTCGCAATGGCACGGGCTTCGTCACGCCGGCGATGGAAGCTGCGTTTGACAGCATTGCGCAGCGCCTGCCCGAGTTCCACTTCGGCCGCTTCGACGTGCGTTTCGAGAACTTCAGCGAGGTGCAGGCGGGCCGTGGTTTCGGCATCGTCGAAATCAACGGCGCAGGTGCCGAAAGCACGCACATCTGGGACCGTGGCACGGGCTTGATCGAAGCCTGGCGCACGCTGATGCGCCAGTACCGCTGGCTGTTCGAAATCGGGCATGCGAACCGGGCGCGTGGCTTCACGCCACTGAGCCTGAAGGACTTCGTGCGCGACTACCGGCGCGAAAAACGGCTCACGCCCTTGTACCCGGCGACCGACTGATGCGCCGTCATCGCTGCGTAAGGTCCGCCGCGGCACCGCGACGAAGCTGCATGAAGTGCGAAGCCGCGTCCCTGCTGCAATTCAACCTCCAGCTGCTCGACCAGGCGCTGGCGCTGGTCGATGCGCATGACGCGCCTGGGGCGCCGGCCTACGCGCGGTATGCGGGGCCGCACCTGCGGCATGTGATTGAACACTACGAGGCGCTGCTGTTCGCGCCGCGTTCTTCGGTCGTGGACTATGACACCCGAGCCCGTGACCGCGAACTCGAACAGAACCCCGGGCTCGCGCGCGAGCGCTTGCGACAACTCGCGCTGCACCTGAAACACTGGCCCGAAATTGCGCTGGCGGCGCCGATTGCGGTGCACACGCGCGGTGGGCCCGCGGGCGAGTTCGAGTTCGCCACGCGCTCCAGCGTCGGCCGGGAGCTCGTCTATGTGGCGAGCCACGCGGTGCACCACTTTGCGCTGCTGCAGATCTATTGCGTGCAGCACGGCATTTCGATGACGACGAATTTCGGCAAGGCGCCAGCAACCGTCGCCCACGAATTGCGTTCCTGACGCGCAAACTTGAACCCAGGTTGAATCGACCTGAAAGGACTTCGCATGACCGATAGCATGATTCAGACCTGTTCGCGGTTCGTCAAACTCGCCCTCGGCGCCGCCGCGGCGCTGATCGGCAGCGCGGCGCTCGCCGCAGCGCCGATCAACACCCTGGAAGGCGGCTTGTTTGGCGGGCGCGGCGACGTTGCGATTCTCGGCTACGACAGCGTCGCGTACTTCACCGATGGCAAGGCGGTGAAGGGCCAGGACACCTTCGTTCTGGAGTGGATGGGTGCGAAATGGAAATTCGCCTCGAAGGCCCATCTCGAGCAATTCAAGGCGAGTCCGCAACAATACGCGCCGCAATACGGCGGCTACTGCGCCTACGGCGTGTCGCAGGGCAATCTGGTGAAGGTCGAGCCCGAACAGTTCACGCTCATCGACGGCAAGCTCTACCTGAACTACGACGCCAGCGTGCAGGCGACCTGGCTGAAAGACAGCGCCGGCTACATCCGCAGCGCCGACGCCAAGTTTCTGCCGTTGTTGAAGAAGTGAAAGGACCTCGTCGCATGGCCTGGCTCAAACAAAACTTCCACTGGCTGCTGACGCTGTTCATTGCGTTCGTTTTCATCCAGTCGCTGTTCTTCAAGTTCACCGGTTCGCCGGAAACCGTCTACATCTTCGAGACCAAACTCGACCCCTGGGCCGCGTCACTGGGTTTCAAGGGTCTGTTCGCACCCGGCGGCATCTTCTCCGCGAAGGTCGTCGGCGCTGCGGAACTGGTGGCGTCGGTGCTGCTGTTGGCGGGCGCGGCCATCACCAGCAGCCGTGCCGTGCAAGTGCTGGGCGCCGGGTTGGGCCTGGGCGTGATCAGCGGCGCGATCGCCTTCCATCTGTTCACGCCCCTCGGCGTGGCGGTGGTCAACACCGACGGCAGCAGCGACGGCGGCGAACTCTTCCTGCTGGCTTGCGGCGTCTGGCTCAGCTGCGCCGCGCTGCTGTGGATGCGGCGCTCGACCTGGCTGGCGTGGCTCGGCCAACGCCGCGCCGGATGAAGATGATGGCGCTTTCTGCCATCGCAGCCGGCGCCGGGTTGCACGCGGCGCGTAGCGCTGGACAGACGCAACCTTTGCGCCCGCCAGACGCAGCCCGCAGTGGCCCGCAGCAGCCTCAGGCGAGTCGCACGCGATGCCGCGCCACCTGCGCCAGCACCTGCGCCGGCGCGGTGCCGCCGAGCACACTGCGCGAGTCGAGCGAACCGCGCAGCGTCAGCACCTGATAAACGTCGGCGTCGATCATGGCATTGAATGCACGCAAGTCCTCGAGCGGCAGTTCGCTCAAGTCGATGCCACGCTGCTGCGCCTGCTTCACGGCGGCGGCGACGACTTCATGTGCGTCGCGAAACGCCATGCCTTTGTTCACCAGGTAGTCGGCCAGATCGGTCGCGGTGGCGTAGCCCTTCGCCGCGGCGCGCTGCATCGCCTCGGGATTGACCTTCAGCCCGCCGAGCATCTCGGCAAAGATGCGCAGCGTGTCGCGCAGCGTGTCCGCGGTGTCGAACAGCGGCTCCTTGTCTTCCTGGTTGTCTTTGTTGTAGGCCAATGGCTGGCCTTTCATGAGCATCAGCAGTCCCATCAGATGGCCCACCACACGCCCGGTCTTGCCGCGCGCGAGTTCGGCAACGTCGGGATTCTTCTTCTGCGGCATGATCGAGCTGCCGGTGCAAAAACGGTCGGGCAGGGTGATGAAGCCGAAGTTCTGGCTCATCCACAGCACCAGTTCTTCGCTCAGGCGCGAGACATGCACCATGCACAGCGCGGCGGCGGCGCTGAACTCGATCGCGAAGTCGCGGTCGCTCACGGCGTCGAGGCTGTTCTGGCAGACGCAGGCGCTGCCTTGCGCATCCACCATCCCCAGGCTGCGCGCGACGCGCTCGCGCTGCAGCGGGTAGCTGGTTCCGGCCAGCGCCGCCGCACCCAGCGGCAGCTGGTTCGTGCGCACGCGCACTTCGGCAAAACGCTGCGCATCGCGCGCGAACATCTCGACATAGGCGAGCAGGTGGTGGCCAAAGCTCACCGGCTGCGCCACCTGCAAATGGGTGTAGCCGGGCATGATGGTTGCGGCGTGGCGCGACGCCACTTCGACCAGCGCGCGCTGCAAGGCGACGAGCAAGATGTTCAGAGCGTCGATCTCGTCGCGCAACCACAACCGCACGTCGGTCGCAACCTGGTCGTTGCGCGAGCGCGCGGTGTGCAGGCGTTTGCCGGCGTCGCCGACGAGCTGCGTCAGGCGTGCTTCGATGTTCAGGTGCACGTCTTCGAGTTCGAGTTTCCACTCGAACCGGCCGGCCTCGATGTCATCGCCGATCTGCGCCAGGCCGCGCTGAATCGCTTCATGGTCGGCGTGGCTGATGATGCCTTGATGCGCCAGCATGTCGGCATGCGCCAGGCTGCCGGCGATGTCGGCACGCCACAGGCGCCGGTCGAAGCCCACGCTCGCCGTGTAGCGCTGTACCAGTTCGCTCATCGGCTCGGAGAACAGCGCCGACCACGCCTGGGACTTGCGCTCGAGTGGGTTGCTGGTCATGATGTGTGAGGGATGACGCAGAGAAGGCGATCGCCGCTGCGTCGGAGTTGGAGACAATGCGCGACACGCCACACGCCGCGCAGCGTGCCGATTCTATCGAGCCGCCCAGGCTCCTGACGGTCGATGCGTGTTGCCTGCTCCTCGCCGAACGTTTGTTTGCACACCTTGGCCGACCCCGACACGCCCGCATCCGACAACTCGACCGCGCCGCCGTCCTCCAGCTTCGCGGCGTCCGCCTTCGGTACCGGGCAGCCGCAGGCCGCGCCGCGCGCCGACTCGTTGTTCGACGTGTGCCATGTCGGTGTCGTCTTGCGCGCCTTGTTGTTCGTGCACATGGTGGTGCTGATCGCCTCGAGTTTCCAGGCCACGGGCGTGCAATCCTGGCTGCTGCAGGTGGCCGCCGCTTCGGCCGGCGCATTGCCCGGCGTGTTGCTCTGGCTGCTGTTGACCTGCGCGCTGAAGCGCCCGATCACGGCCTTGCCCGAGCCCGGCCAGTGGTTCGCCCTGGTGGCGATGGGCGCGCTGTGCGCCGCGGCGGGGGCCTGGCTCGCGGGCTTGCCGGGGGCCGAGGTTCTTGCGGGCCCGGGTCTGATCCCTCCGGCGTTGTCGGGCGCGGCAATCGCGGCCGCGATGTTCCTCTGGCTGCGCATGCGCGCACAGGCGCTGCTGCCGGTGCAGACGGCGGCGCGCCTGGCCGAACTGCAATCGCGGATTCGTCCGCATTTCCTGTTCAACACGCTGAACACGGCGTTGACACTGGTGCGGCTCGATCCGGAACGCGCCGAAGGCGTGCTCGAAGATCTGGCCGAATTGTTTCGTGTCGCGCTCTCGGACAACGGTGAAGCGGTGACGCTGGCGCAGGAGATCGAACTCGCCAGGCGCTACCTGGCGATTGAGCAAATCCGCTTTGGCAGCCGCATGAAGGTCGAGTGGCAGCTTGACGCCGCCGCCTCGGCAGCGCGCCTGCCTCCCCTGCTGCTGCAGCCCCTGGTCGAAAACGCGGTGCGCCACGGCGTCGAGCCGGCTGCCCAGGGCGCCACGATCCTGGTTCGAACCCGGGTGCGCCTGGGGCGCGCCGAGGTTCTGATCTTGAACGACGTTCCGAATCCGTCTTCACAGCCGGGAACCGGCATGGCGCTGGCCAATGTGCGCGAGCGCCTGCGCCTGATGCACGACGTGGCGTCGCAGTTCGAAGTGCGGCGCGTCGACAACACGTTTCGGGTGCGGATCCTGCTGCCGCTGTGAGAGCGACCTCGTGAGCGCGAAGACGCCATTGCGGGTGCTGCTCGTCGACGACGAAGAACTGGCACGGCTGCGCCTGCGCAGCCTGCTCGGCGAGTGCCGCGAACCCACGGCGCTGGTCGCCGGTGAAGCGTCGAACGCGGCGCAGGCCCTGGCCTGGCTCAGCACCCAGGTCTGCGACGTGGTCTTGCTCGACATTCAGATGCCGGGGCGCGACGGCACGCAGCTCGCTGCGGAACTGCGCCAGTTGCCCAGGCCGCCGGCGGTCGTGTTCGTCACCGCGCACCCGGAGCATGCGTTGAAGGCGTTCGATCTTGCGGCGCTGGACTACCTCACCAAACCCGTCAAGCGCGAACGCCTCAACGCCGCATTGCAGCGTGTCGCGGCGCAGGTGGCTCAGGGCACGCCCGAGGCGACGCCGGCCGAAGATGAAAGTGCCGCGATCGTCGTCAGCGACCGCGGCCGCGTCGTGCGCGTGCCGTTTGCCGAGATCCTGTACTTCAAGGCTGAACTCAAGTACGTCACGCTGCGCACCAAGGCGCACAGCTATGTGCTCGACGACTCGCTGTCCGATCTGGAAAAGCGATTGGGCGATCGGTTCCTGCGCGTGCACCGCAACGCCCTCGTCGCCCGTAGCGCGCTGCGGACGCTGGAGCGGCGCATCTTGCCTGGCCCAGCGGACGACGAAGGCGGCGAGAGCTGGGCGGTGTGCCTGGCGCCGGTGGATGAGTGGCTGGCCGTGTCGCGCCGCCAGGTCGCCGCAGTGCGCGAGGCCCTCGTCGCCGCAGGTCGCTGAGCCCGGACACAAACAGTCCTGAGGACTGTTTGTGCCTGGCGAAGAGTCCGAGCTCTGCGAGGACGCGGCCTGCAAGGCGAGCCCGGACACAAACAGTCCTGAGGACTGTTTGTGGCAGGCGTTGGGTCCGAGCTCTGCGAGGACGCGGCCTGCAAGGCGAGCCCGGACACAAACAGTCCCGATATGAACTCGCATTCAATTGAATGAGATTTGGTGGATGCAGATGATCCACCGTCGTCTGTCCGCGCCCGGTCAGCATGCCGACGTCGTGGCGGCAGGGCGGCGGCGGCGCCCCCGTTCTCCGGCCCACGCTCGCGGGCGGCCGTGGATGCCTGTCACGCGCAGCCGCATCAACACCGCTGTGCCCTGCAATCTTGGGGGGCGACCGCGAATCGGGCCTGCGCCCGGGGGCACCACCACCGCCCTGATGCATCCGGGTTGGCATGCCAAGCCTTCGCATGCCACCCGGTGCTGGGGCAGGTGGCTTGGGGTACGGGCGCAGGCTCCATTCGCGGTGGCCGCGACCAGCGCACGAACAGACGGTGTTGATGGCGCGACGCCTGCGAACTGAATACGGTGCCCCGCGAGCGTGGGCCGGAGAACGTGCCCCGGGCCACCTGCCCCTGCTCCACGCTTGCACGCAGACCGCTGCGAACGTCAGCAACTGGCCGACTGCCAACCGGCTTTCCAATGAGTGAAAGCGAATCCTTATGAGGACTATCTGTGGCGGGCGTTGGGTCCGAGCTCTGCGAGGACGCGGCCTGCAAGGCGAGCCCGGACACAAACAGTCCGGCGCGCGGCCTCAGCCGGGAACGGCTGCGTTGAGTTCCAGCATGCGCGCCTGGAACGCCGCGGCGGCGAGCGGCTTGCTGCCCAGGTAGCCCTGGAAGCTGTCACACCCCAGGCTGCGCAGCAGATCGCGCTGCGCTGCGTTTTCCACGCCTTCGGCGACCACCCGCATGCCCATGCTGTGGGCGAGCACGATCATCGCTTTGACGATCGCACAATCGGTTCCGCCGTCCGGTGTGCCGTCGATGAACGACTTGTCGATCTTCAACTCGTCGAGCGGAAAACGCTTGAGGTAGTTCATCGACGAGTAGCCGGTACCGAAGTCGTCGATCGCCAGTTCGCAGCCCAGGCCGCGCAATTCCTCGAGCTGCTTGCGCGTGTGCTCGACGCGGTCCACCAGCATGCTCTCGGTGAGCTCGATCACGAGTTGTCCACGCCCGATCGCGTGGCGTGCCATCGCATTGCCCACCGCCCGCACCAGGCCGCCTGCGGCCAGGTCCTGGCGCGTCACATTCACCGCCAGCTTCACATCGCCCAGGCCGGCGTCGCGCCAGACCGCCATCTGGGCACAGGCCGTGGCGATCACCCACTCGTCGATTTCGACGATCATGCCGGTTTCCTCTGCGATCCCGATGAACTCTGCCGGCGGCACCAGCCCGACCCCGGGCCGCAGCCAACGCAACAGGGCTTCGGCGCCGACGACGCGGCCGCTGATGAGGTCGATCTTGGGCTGGTAGTGCAGAACCAGTTCGCCGCGTTCGATCGCACGCCGCAGTTCGGTCTCGAGCGTCAGTCGTTCGACCGACGCGCTGTTGAGTTCGGTCGAGTAGAACTCGAAGGTGTTGCGGCCATTGCTCTTGGCATGGCGCATGGCCGCCGCCGCGTTGCGCCGCAGGGTCTCGCTGTTTTCCCCGTCGCCGGGGTAGACCGAGATACCGATGCTGGAGGTGACGAACAACTCCTGACCTGCGTGCTGGATCGGTCGCGACATCGTCGCCAGGATGCGGCGTGCCAGGCGCTCGGCTACGTCGGGCGTCTTGATGTTGGGTATCAACAGCCCGAATTGGTCGCCTTCGAGTCGGCACAGCAGCGCGTCGGAGCGCCGCGCGCAGGCCTTCAGGTGCTTCGAGATCGCCTCGAGAACGCGGTCGCCCGCGCTGTGGCCAAGGCTGTCATTGATCTGGGTGAACCGGTCCAGCCCGAGCTGCAGTACGGCCAGCGCGCCGGACTCCTCCCTGGCTTTGCCCAGGGCTGAGAGCAGGTGCTCGGTGAACACGCGCTGGTTGGGCAGGCCGGTGAGCAGATCCTGGTTCGCGAGCCGATCCTGGTACACCTTGAAGACCAGGCTGTTGCGAACCCGCAGCACCAATTCGCTGGGATCGACCGGTTTCGAGAGGAATTCGGTTGCGCCCAGTTCGAGCGCCTCCAGTTTGTTCGCGGTCTGGTTCGACGCTGTCAAGATGATGACGGGCGTGTAGCGCAAGGCGTCGTCATTTCGAACCTGCGCCAGGACTTCGAAGCCCGACATGCCGGGCATCATCAGGTCGAGCAGCAGCAGCCCGGGGCGGTGCCGCCGCGCTGCCTCGAATGCGAGCAGCGGGTCGTTGAGCACGACGAAGCGCCGATACCCCGCCTCTTCCAGGTAGGCCTGGATGACGTCGGTCATCATCGGATCGTCGTCGACCATCATGATGGTGACGTCGAACATCCCCGAGGCCTGGGCCGCCGAAAGCTCGCCAGGGAGGGTCATGCCGCCCCCCAGCGTCAGGGGCGAGGAGATCTCCCAGCGTGCGTGGCGTGACGGAACCGAGTCTATGTCCAGTGACCCCGGTTGTGAGTCGAAGTCTGCGACGTTCGTGGGCATGATGGCGGGCTCAGAGGCTGAGAGTTTTTCGAGCGTGCCCGAGCAGCGCGCCAGAAGGCGCATGATCTAGGCGCAAAGCGCAGGCATAGCTCGGGCTATGGCGAGCATTTGCAACGACGAGCAGGCGTCTTCTGGCGTGATGAGCGGGCATGGTCGAAAGACTCTCAGCCTCTCAGACCAGGGCAGGGGTCTTCGGGAGTTGCTGTGGCGCTGCCGAAGCCTCATCCGGAATGACGATGCGCTGCACCAGCGCTTGCAGCTGCTGCAGCACATCGTCGGCGGCTCCAACGTCGCGGCGTTGTGCGTGCTGCTCGAGGTCGCGCGCCGGTTCGAACAGCGCGTCGTAGCCCACCGTGCCGCCGGACCCCTTGAGCCAATGCGCAAGCGCCGCCAATTCATCCAGATCGCCACGCGCCTTTGCATCGAGCATGGCCTGCAGCTTGGCCGGCAACTGCAATGCGAAGTTGCGCACCACGCTGCGCAAGCGGGGGTGCTGTGCCAGGCGCGAGACGATCGGATCACCGGCGGCCGAGGGCTGCGCCACGCCGTCGCGCAGCTCTGCCCCGGCGCTGTGCGCTGCTGCGGCAGCGGGTGCGGGCAGCGGCTCGGCGTCGGGCGCGACGCGCCGTCCGTCCAGGTGCAAGGCGAGTTCGGCCAGCATCGAATCGATGGCGACCGGCTTCGTCAGGTAGCCGCTGAACCCGGCCGCTGCGATCTCGCCCTCGAAGCCCTTCATCGCGTTCGCGGTGAATGCGAGCACGGGTACGGTGCAACCCCGCTCGCGCAGCAGGCGTGTCGCGGTGAAGCCGTCCATCACCGGCATCTGTGCGTCCATCAAGACCAGATCCGCGCCGACGCCGGCCATGTGCTCGAGCGCCGCGAGACCGTGCTGCGCTTCGCTGACCCGCAGACCCGCGCCTTCGAGCACGAGGCGTACCAGCTCGCGGTTGTCTGCGCTGTCGTCGACCACCAGCACATGTGCCGGCGCGAACCGCCAGGGCGCGGCATGCGCGATGCCGGGCTCGGCATCGGCGGCGGCCAGCGATTCCGGCGTCAGCCACTCAACCCCTTCGAGCGAACCGGTCTCGAGCGTCACGCGAAACGTACTGCCCTGGCCCGGCACACTGGTCGCCGTGACATCGCCGCCGAGCGCCCGCGCGAAGCGTCGGCTGATCGCCAGGCCGAGGCCGGTGCCGCCGAACTGGCGCGTGATCGACGCCTCGGCCTGCACAAAAGGCTCGAAGATTGCTTCGAGCTTGTCGGAGGCAATGCCGATGCCGGTGTCGTTGATCTCGATCACCAGTGGCCGGTTCGGTGCTTCGGGTGCCATGCGCATCACGACAGTAACGGCACCTTGCTGGGTGAACTTGAGCGCATTGCCGATCAGGTTCGTCACGATTTGACGCAACCGCATGGCGTCGGTCAGCACGCGGGCCGGCAGCGCTTCGGGGAATTCGACGCGCAACGCAACGCCGGCCTCGTCGGCCCGCACCTGCAGCACGCGCACCACCTCTTGCACCACGCCGTGCGCGGAGCAGGCAATGCGCTCGACGTCGAGCCGGCCGGCTTCAACCTTCGACAGATCGAGAATGTCGTTGATGATTTCGAGCAGATGCTTGCTGCTGCCTTGAATGATGTCGAGGTACTTGCGCGTCGGCGCAACGCCTTGCTGGCCGTCACGCCGCAGCAGTTCGGTGAAGCCCAGGATCGCGGTCATCGGCGTGCGCAGTTCGTGGCTGATGTTGGCCAGGAAGTCGCTCTTGGCGCGGTTCGCGGCCTGCGCATCGTCGCGCGCCAGGCGCAGCTCGATCTCCTTGTCTTCGACCGCGGTCACGTCGTCCAGGCTCACCAGCACGCCCGCCGGCACGCCCTCCGCGCCGAGCACCGGAGAGCAGTTGACCATGAAGGTGCGGCGCTTCTTTTGCGCGTCTTCCAGGTACATCATCACGTTGTGGCGCACCCGGGCGTCCTGCAGCGACGCGGCCCATGGCGTTTCGGCGCTGGGAATGCGGGCCTGCGCCTGATTCGTCCACTCCAATTCAGCAGCGAGTTTGCCGATCAGGTCGTCGCTGCGCCGGCCGACGACCTCGCCGAAAGCCTGGTTGGCGAGCACGATGTGGCCCTTCGGGTCGAGCACCAACAGGCCTTCGGCGAGGCTGTCGAATGCGGTGCGCACCCGGCCCGGGATCGAACTCGACGGGTCGAGATGGCGCAACATGCGGCGCAGGTAGAGGTAGAACAAGGTGAAACAACTTGCGACGACGGCGCCGATCAGCTTCATCGGCGCCGAACTCAGCACCCCCCACCATCCGGCTGCGCCGAGCGGTACGAAACGCAATTCAGCGTGGCCCCAATGGGCGGTGCCCTGCAGGATCGGCACGATCAGCTGGGCGTCGGTCGACACTGCCTTGGACTGCTTTTGCCATTGGCTCTCATGCTCGCCGAATTCAATCAGGAGCACGCCATCGACACGCCGCAGCCCGATCGACAGCAGATCGGGGTTGCGCCGCACGATGAAGCCAAGCAGGTTGCGCAACTGCGAGTCTTCCTGTTCGTCCATCAGCGCAGTGGTGCTCGCGGCCACCGCCTCGGCCAGCGCAACGCGGCCGGCGCGCACGGCACCGTCGCGGTCGGGAATCAGGCCGAAATGGAGCGCGACGAGCAGCATGCTCAGCACCATCGAGCTCAGGCCCAAGGCCAGATGGGTGCGCGTTGACAGGCCCTTCACGCCGGCTCCTCCAATGAACGCGGGTCGGCCGGCGCCTTGGCCTGCGCTTGCAGCGTGCCGGTGGCTTGCGCCGAGGTCGCCGCCTGCGCCGAGTTCGCGCCGTTCGACGCGCCGTTGGTTCGCGTCGTGCCCGGCTTGCTGAACATCCTTTCGAGTGCGCTTTCGGCATCGCGGTCGTCGCGCGCCGGGTCGTCCTTGGGGTCACGGCGCTTCGAGCGGGCCAGCACCGGCAACGGGTCGACCGAGGTCCAGGCGGGCAGCGCCGACATCAGGCTGGCCATGAGCACACCACCGCGCGCCAGCCACAACACATAGCCGATGGACAGGCCGCTGACCAGGATGGCACCCGCGAACTGCAAGTTCTGCACCGCGTGCCGGCGGGTCTGCTCGGCGTCGTGAAGCTGGTTCAGTTCCTTGCCCAGCAGGCGCTCGCGCAATGCGCTCACCAGATCGAGCTTGACCAGTCCCGGGGTGGCGGCGTCTACGCTGCCTTCGGACACCAACGCAAAATGGTCCAGGTTGGTGACGGGTGTCGTGTAGGTGTCGCGAGTGGTCAGGCCGTCCGGAGCGAGGGCCGAGCTTGTTGCCGCATTCAAGCGCGCCTGCATCGGTTCGTACACAGCATCGCTGCGCTCCGACAACAAGTCCTGTGACAGGCGGCCCGGCCCAGGGGCAAGCGCCTGCGGCTTGGCGACAACCGGCTTTGCGGCTTGCACCGGGGCGGGGCTTGGCGGCGCCTGGGTTGGCGGCGGGTTCGACGCGACCGGAAATGGGTTGACCGGCGGCGGCGGGGGCGCAGCTTCGATGAAGACGCCGGGGCTCGGCGCCGTGACCACCGAGACACCGTCGCTCAAAGTGAGCGAATAGGTCGGGCTCGCGCCGCTGGCGTCGACGACAAAGCGCACTGCGCCGGCGTTCACCTCGGCCTGGTTGAAGCCGGTGATCGCCACACCCGGCGCCGCGAGGTATTCGAACTGGCCACCGACGACGCCGCTCACCGCATAGTTGAGCGCGTCCGCGGCACTCTCCTGGTCGGTGCCGAGCAGGACCAGGGTCGTGCCGCCTTTGGACAACAACAACCAATTGACGACGATGGTGGGCGGCTCGTTGACGTTGATGACGTCGATCGAGAGCGACTGCTGCGCCTGCAAGCTGCCGTCGGACACGCTGACGATCACTTCGTAGCGGTTGTCGGCGTTGGCGTCGGCCGGCTGTTCCGAGTCGGGCGCAACGACGAACCTCAACGCTCCGCTCGCTGCATCGATGCTGAAGCGCGCCGCATCGGCGCCGCCGCTGATGGCAAAGCGCAGCACGTCGAGCGCGTCCGCGTCGGTGGCGGTGATGGTCGTGACCTGCAACGAGTTTTCGGCCAGCGCGATCGTCGCCGCCGGCGCGCCGCCATTGCTGGTGATGACGGGTGCGTCGTTGGTATTCGTGAAACTGACCGTCGCCG
>Ga0315280_10002537_pt1 | contig 29504 bp, 30 predicted proteins | sample YL17G06_40_MG_FD_203697 | JGI IMG/M metagenome (GOLD analysis project Ga0315280, IMG submission 203697) | Sediment microbial communities from Yellowstone Lake, YNP, Wyoming, USA - YL17G06_40 | ecosystem: Environmental > Aquatic > Freshwater > Lake > Sediment | place: USA: Wyoming | collected... | reverse complement strand
AGTCGCGAACCCCGGATTGAAGAAACCTGAAGCTGCTCCCACGGAAGAACTGATCGTCAAAGAACCCGAACCGACGAAGGCAGAAGAAGATTCCACATCAACTGGAGAGAAATCAGAATGAGCGCTAAATCACAAAGGCGCATTGCCGCCAACATCCTCAAAGTTGGCGAGAACAGAGTATGGCTAGACCCTGAAGACATGGATGCAATCAGCTCAGCCATCACGCGCACTGAGATCCGAAAACTCATACATGAAGGAGCTATCCGTACGCTCCCAGAGCAAGGCAGCAGCAGGGGAAGAGCACGTGCAGTCAAGTCCAAGAAGAGGGCCGGGAGACGAAGCGGCTCCGGTTCAAGGAAAGGAGCCACTCTTCCGCGAAAAACGGCATGGATCCTGCGCATCCGCGCAGTTCGCAACCGGTTGCGAGAACTGAGAGACAAACACACGATACAGACGCAGACCTACAGGAAGTTGTTCCTCATGTCGAAAGGGGGATCGTTCAGAAGCACTGCCCACCTCGACGAGTACATAGAAGCACACAAGCTAGCTAGGAAGCGATAGAAACATGACATACGCATCTACGCAACAAAGGGAAGCGGGCTGGGTTCCGAAAACCAAGCTCGGCAAGATGGTACAGTCCGGCCAAGCTCTCTCACTCGACGACGTCTTCACTCAAGGGCTCCGCGTCATGGAACCTGAGATTGTTGATGTGCTGCTTCCTGGCTTGAAGCAAGAAGTTCTCGGAATCGGCTTTGTCCAGAAGCAAACAGACGCCGGAGAGAAGTCACGATTCAGAGCGGTTGTGGCGGTTGGAGACAACAACGGCTACCTCGGAGTAGGCGACGGAAAGGCCAAACAAGTCAGAACAGCAATCGACAAAGCGACGCTTCAAGCCAAGCTCAAAGTAATCCCCGTCAGGCGAGGATGCGGTAGCTGGGAGTGCGGCTGCGGTCGATCGCACTCGCTTCCGTTTCGAGTTACAGGGAAGTGTGGCAGCGTGCGGGTCGACATAGTACCCGGCCCAAGAGGGCTGGGCTTGGTCGGAGGAGAGATTGTCAAGACAGTGCTGACGCTGGCAGGCGTGAGGGACTGTTGGACCCGGACCTACGGATCCACAAGCACGCTCGCTTCAACTGCGCTCGCAGTTTATGATGCTCTGCGGAACACATACAGCACCGTGACGCACGCTGACTGGGTTCGATGAGCGGACCCATCACAGGACATTCAACTTACGGCCAATCTTCTCGAACGCTGCGAGTGCCACGTCAAGATCTGCTCTCGTATGGCCTGCATTCATCATAGTGCGAATCCGAGCTTTGTCACGTGCAACCATCGGAAAGACGATCGGAAGCGCGAAGACGCCTTCATCGTACAGCATAGCACTCATGCTCTGTGCCACAGAGCTTTCCCCGACGATTACCGGCGTGATCGGTGTCTCACTGTTGCCTATGTCGAAGCCCATCCTTCTGAGCTCCTTCTTGAAGTAGCCAGTGTTCTTCCAGAGATTCTCAAGATGCTGAGGTTCTTTTTCCACGACTTCCAGAGCTGCAATGCATGCCGCTGTCACTGGCGGGGGGTGAGAGGCACTAAGGAGCCAAGTCCGTGACTTGTTGAATGCAAACCTCCTGAGATCCTCGCTCCCTAAGATGTATCCTCCAACTACGCCGAATGCTTTGGAGAAAGTGCCCATCTCGACGTCGATCTTTCCCTCGATCTTGAAATGGGACGCCATTCCTCTCCCTTTTTCTCCTAGAACCCCATCTCCATGCGCATCGTCGACGTATGTGATTGCTCCCGCATCCGACGCCAATTTAACGATCTTGTCAAAGGGTGCGATGTCGCCATCCATGCTGAAGACTCCATCCGAGACCACAAGCGTCCTTCTGTATTTGTCTCGCGTTTCTTTCAAGACTCTTTCCAGGTCGTCCATGTCACAATGCTTGTAGACGGTCTTCTCCGCTCTGCTGAGACGAACGCCATCGATAATGCTCCCGTGATTCAATTCATCGCTGATTATGATGTCACTTTCGCCTGTGAGCTGGGGGATCAGGCCTGCGTTTGCTGCAAACCCTGTCGAATATACAAGCGCGGCTTCCGCGTGCTTGAACGACGCAAGTCTCTTCTCAAGTTGAAGATGAAGATCCATGTTGCCTGCTATCGGCCTCACAGAGCCAGAACCTACCCCATGCGTATCGATCGCTTTCTTCGCGGCCTCCTTCAATCTGTGGTGATTGGTGAGGTTCAGATAGTTGTTGGAACAAAACATGAGCACGTTCTTGCCGTCGACCACACAGTGAGGTGCGCTGTTTCCCTGTAACGTACGAAGCTTCCAATCCAGGCCCGATTTCTCAAGAGCCAAGTACTCTTCACGGAGAAAAGCGAGTTTGCCATCAGACATCGTCAAGACAACCCACGCTGGATTCTATTGCAGAACAGCATGCAGCAAGACCAAGGGCGATAATAGGTTTTCGACCAAGTCGCTTCGAGGAAGGATGACGGCCGAGTGGGAAGGCATAAGAAGGCATTTGGGCCGTCGAAAGATAGAATGCCGGTGCGAAACAGGAGTCAAGTTGATTGAAGAAGATACTTGTGACTGGCGCGGTTGGCCAGATTGGCACCGAACTTGTCCAAGCGCTCCGAAAAAAGTACGGGAGAGACTGCGTGATAGCGGCGGGCCATAGAACCAAGCCCACAAGAGAGTTCATGGATTCTGGTCCGTTTGAATACCTCGATGTCGCAGATCGAGAACGATTGGAAAGATCGATCATGGACAATCGTATCGACACAATCTACCACATGGCTTCGATTCTGTCCGCTGTGGGTGAGATGAAACCCCAGCTGTGCTATGAGGTGAATATGGGCGGGTTGTATAATGTGCTAGAAGTGGCACGAATGCATAAGCTGGAACGTCTTATCACAGCGAGTTCGATCGCGGTCTTTGGGGCGGGAGTTCCGCGTGACAGTACACCTAACGACACGATATTGTTGCCGACAACCATGTACGGCGTCACAAAGGTATCTGGAGAACTCCTCGGTGCCTACTATTTTTGCAAATTCGGCGTTGACTTCCGCGCCGTGCGTCTTCCAGGAATAATCAGCAGTGAGACTCTACCTGGAGGCGGTACAACTGACTACTCTGTTGAGATGTACTACGCGGCTGTTCAAGGCAGACACTACACATGCTTCGTCCGAGAAGACACAGTTCTTCCAATGATGTACATGCCGGACGCGATCAAGTCACTGATGGACTTGGCTCAGGCAGATGGGTCGGGATTGAAGCACCGTGTCTTCAATGTCAATTCAATGAGCTTCTCTGCCGGTGAACTCGCGGACTCTATCAGAAGCGTCGTTCCGACGTTCACATGCGAATACAAACCCGATTATCGACAGGCGATCGCAGACTCTTGGCCTAGGTCTCTCGATGACTCCGCGGCAAGAGAAGAGTGGAGCTGGGAACCCACTTTCGACCTCCCTCGAATGACTAAGGACATGATTGAGAAACTGCGACCAAAACTCACCAAGTAGATCCCGCTCGGCCGCATCTTGACACTTCACAAAACCTTTATCTGAACAGTATCGGTGTGAGTGCGTCGAATTAGAAGACTAGACGTTCGCAAATAGTGCTGTCGGAGGATCAACAAATGGCAACTCGCAAGAGGAAAGTCAGGAAACTGAGAGGAAGTAGAACACATGGCTGGGGAACCTCTGGACAGCACAGAGAGAGCGGAATGCTCGGCGGACACGGTAACGCAGGGTTGCTCAGACACAAGAAGAGCGCCGTCATCCGGTACAACATCCAAATGAAGAAGAAACGTCTGCTACCCAGAACGGAAGACAAACGCAGATCGGTCACGAGCGTTGGTCAGCTCGAAGACTTGTTGGTACGTCAGGACTGTGCACATGCAGTTTCTGAGCATGATGGCAAGAAGCTCCTGGACTTGCAGGTCCTGGGATTCACGAAGCTCTTGGGATCTGGAAAGGTACACGTTCCGGTTCTTGTGAAGATTGGCAGCTTTTCAAAATCCGCAGCGGCCAAGCTCGAAGCAGCCGGGGGACGGATCGAGAAGACTTCGACATAGGAGCACGACCTCATGGTACGATTCATAGAACTATTCAAGCCGCTGGCGCGTTTCTTCCCGAACATTTCGGCGCCGGACCGTAAGGTCAACTTCAATGAGAAAGTATTCTGGACCGCGATGGCACTGATAATCTACTTTGTCATGTCGCATGTCCCATTGTATGGAACTCAGGGGATGTCGCAGCAGGACCCTCTTGGAGCGCTTAGAGTGATCTTTGCCTCAAACCGTGGCACGCTAATGGAGCTAGGCATTGGTCCAATCGTCACTGCAGGCCTCATACTACAAGTCTTGGCCGGCTCGCGAATGGTCAATATTGACATGACAAACCCGGAAGATCGATCCATGTTTACCAGCGCCAGCAAGATCTTAGCTGTCGTGATGACGATCTTCGAGGCATCAGCGTACCTTCTGGGGGGCACATATGGGAACATCACGCTCCAAACCCAGATTGTCATACTTGTTCAGTTGGTGATAGCCGGCATGATCGTGATGCTGCTTGATGAGCTGCTTCAGAAGGGCTGGGGGCTCGGAAGTGGCATCAGTCTCTTCATCGCCGCTGGGGTCGCTCAATCAATCTGGTGGGACTCGATTTCCCCGATGGGGCCGATGGGTGACGGAAAACTGTACGGAGCCATAATAGCCTTCGTGCAAGGAATAGCCAAAGGCGACGTGTTGCTAAACATCTTCTATCGATCGCAGGGTCTTCCCGACATGGTCGCATTCTTCACAACCCTGGTAGTTTTTGCGGTCATGATCTACTTCAATGGCATGAGAGTGGAAGTGCCTGTATCGTACGCGAAGTATCGGGGATTCAAGGGGCAGTTCCCACTCAAGCTGCTCTATGTGTCGAACATCCCGGTGATATTTGCAGCAGCGCTCTTTGGAAACATCTACTTCATCTCACAAATAATTTGGTCGCGATACAATCAAGGGAACGCGAACTTCTGGCTTAACCTTATTGGACAGTTCACGACTTCAGGCCAACAGTATCAACCAACCGGGGGGCTAGTCTATTATGTGGTGCCTCCTCACAACCTACCCGGAGTTTTGGCCGATCCGGTCAGGGCGGTCGTCTACGCTGTTCTTCTTGTGGTCTTTTGCATCTTCTTCGCCGTGACATGGGTCGAAGTCGGGGGAATGGACGCAAACACTGTGGCGAAGCAGCTTTTGGACTCTGGCATGCAGATTGAGGGGTTCAGGCGATCACAGATGCCCATTCGTCAGCTTCTCCAAAGATACATCCCGGTGGTCACTATACTTGGGGCTATAATCATCGGCGTGATTGCCGCATCAGCAGATTTCCTCGGAGCCTTCGGTTCAGGCACCGGAATACTCCTGACCGTCGGTATCATCGAGCAGTACTACCAGATCCTTGTCAAGGAGAGAATTACGGAGCTCTATCCTGGGGCAAGAGCCTTTCTAGGTGAATAGATATTGGAACCCATTGACACTATCTGGAACCTATTGATGGCCGCGCTCCTGCCCTATCATTCGATCCCCGAGTCCACTTTGCTCACACTCACAATCGCGGGAGTTCTCGCCCTGATAACCACTGCGTCGAACAGGTTTCTCGTTGATGTGAAACGTGCTGCAGCGGTCACGAAGCAGGTCAATGCGTGGCGGAAGGAATTCGACAAAGCCCGCAAGAGCAACGACAAGAAACTCCTAGCGCAGCTCACAAAGAAGCAGCAGGCAATGATGAAGCTCCAGAGTGAAGTAGCATTCGATCGAATGAAGGTGAGTTTCATCTTCCTGGCGCCTTTCTGGGCGGTGTGGCTCGTATTAAGCGGCTCTTTTGGACAGACAGTGGTTGCGCATTCACCGATCCAGATTCCATTTGCCGGCGCCAACCTATCCTTCTTCTACTGGTACTTGATATGCTCATTCACCATCAGCCTTCCACTGTCGAGAGCATTCGGGATCAATCCGGAGGATGTTTGAGTTGCCAGTTCGATCGAAGAGGTCAAGATCCGCTAAACGAACCTCTTTCCGACTTCCTGGCGGAAGAAAGTCTGTCGCCTACCGCAGACGACGTAAAGGGATGGCGCGCTGCAGAGTCTGCGGCGAGATCCTTCATGGAACCGCTTTCACGAGAATTCATCGTGTTCCGGGAAGCGGCAGGGCCCCCTCACGCCCCTTCGGTGGAAACATGTGTGCCTCATGCTTGAAGAGCCTGCTCAGGCAAAGAGCTCGGGGCTCCGCATAGATGGGCCTAGTCGTCACGATTGGAGGCCCCCACGGAACAGGAAAATCCACTTACGCCAAGATGGTTGCGAGACAATTCAAGCTCAGATACGTTTCAGCCGGTCAACTATTCAGGGATCTAGCGAAAGAGAAGAGCGTCAGCTTAGAAGAACTAAGCAAGCAGGCGGCGAGCTCTCCTGATATTGACCGTATGATTGACGAGCGAAGTGCGGCAGAAGCCGAGAAGGGTGACGCCGTTATCGAGGGCCAACTCGCCGCTTGGATGGCCAAAGACCTCGCGCAGGTTCGCATTTACCTGAAAGCATCAGACGAAGAGAGAATAGCAAGAATTGCGAGCAGGGATCACCTAGACTACAAGGTGGCCCACCGACAGACCCTAGAGCGTGAACGGATACAACGCGAAAGGTACAAGCGATACTACGGGATCAACATAGACGATCTTTCCCCGTACAATATCGTGATCGACACCGGAAGCCGCTCCGTAGAGAGCACCAGTGCAGAGCTCATGTCCAAAATCCATGAGATACTCCGCCAACACAACCCCGCATAAACGGAAGATCATCGTATGGTCGCCGCCCGTTGTGGTAAGCTTATTAGTACATCGAGCGATCTAAGCAGACCCGCCAATCAGGAGACGCTGACATGACAGGATTCGACGTTGGCAGAATATGCGTGAAGCTCTCAGGCAGAGAGGCCGGCAAGAAGTGCGTAATACTCGACGTTATAGACAAGAACTTCGCCTTGATTACCGGCCCGCCCAAGTTGACCGAAGTCAAGCGACGACGGGTAAACGCTCAGCATATCGAGGCAACTCAAGAACATGTCGAGATAAAGAAAGGCGCCACCGATGAGGAAGTCATGAAGGCGCTTGAGAAAGGGAAAAAAACTGACTTTATGAAATCCGAAGTCAAGCCGTAACGGTCGAAACAATTCTCCTCAGCTCTAGGCCGACTATGTCCTTTTCGCTTGCGTTGGCAGATCGAGGCTGTCGCACGGGCTTCTCTTAATATGGCGAAACGCATTGTCTAGTCGGTGCTAGACGTGAGAATTTCGCCTCCATGGAATCTCAAGCGAACCATCGTGAAGAAGTGTGAGGAGTCAACGGATCCAAAGTACGGCCACAAACCCACCGACCGACCGATCAAAGACCACCTCAGATTTGGCATAATTAATCTTGACAAACCGGCCGGGCCCTCAAGTCACGAGGTTACGGCGTGGACGAAGAAGATACTCGGAGTGGAGCATGCCGGTCACGGCGGGACCCTAGAAGCAGTCTCTGCTGGGAAGATCCCATAGTAACCGGCGTACTACCAGTCGCTCTCGAAGATGCCACGAAGATAGTCCAAGCTTTCCTCCATTCAGGAAAAGAGTATGTTTGCCTCATGGTCGTCCATGGTGACGTGTCCGATGAAGACCTAAGACGAGTACTAGAAGAATTCACAGGCGAGATACACCAGAAACCCCCCCTGAGATCCTCCGTGAAGCGCGAATCGCGAAAGCGAACCATCTACTATGTTGATCTGCTTGAGAGAGACGCAAACAGAGTGCTTTTCAGAGTGGGCTGTCAGGCCGGAACCTACATTCGCAAGCTATGCTCCGACATTGGGGAAGTGCTAGGGACTGGCGCCCACATGCAGGAGCTAAGAAGAACCCGGTCCGGCCCGTTCACAGACATGATCGGCCTACACACACTCCATGAACTTGTAGATGCGCAGGCTAGGTTCCTCGAAGGAGATGAGACCATGATTAGGAGACTCGTGAGACCTGTCGAGGAGGCCCTGGAGTACATCCCAAAGATATACATTCGAGACTCCGCAGTCGACGCGGTCTGCCATGGCGCCGCCCTTGCCATCCCGGGTATTGTTAGTGTTGAAGATCCATTCTCAAAGGACTCGACTGTCGCCATAATGACGCTGAAGGAGGAGGCGGTTGCACTGGCAAAGAGCCTCGTGTCAAGCGAATCCGTGATCCAGCAAGAGAAGGGAATCGCCGCCAAGGTCATGAGGGTTCTAATGCCTCGAGGAACATACCCCAAGATGTGGCGCGATTAGACATCAGCAATATTCAATCATGACTTCATGAGAATCTTTATGACGGTTCAAAGGCAACTGATCAGCAGTCGACAAGCATGGTTGACTGACGCCGGGATTCCCGAGCCTGGTACGGGGCAGATCCCAACTCAGGGAGCCCAAGCCTGGAATCGGGGACACAAAGCCTGTGGTCCTTTGGGGCCGCGAGGGTTCAAATCCCTCTCCCGGCGCCAAACCTCTGGTTCAACCTCTGATGGTTCCCTATTGCCCCGCCTTTCAAGCTGACTACACTTCCAGTCGACTGATCCGGGCCTTTCTGACCTCTGTTAATGCTTAAGGCTACTATTGCCCGTGCGTGTTTCGGATGAAGGAGTACGTGTCATTGCCATCAGCTTGGGTTCTGCGATGAACATCCTAAGCGCCATGATACAGTGACCCCGCCATCAGGGTGGCCGTGATCGACATGGATGGACCCTAGTGCGGACAGGACTACCCCACAAGCGAAGGAAAGTTCTGCTCATGTTCCGAGATGCATCGGAATTTTGCAAGAATATTCGGCAGGAAGCCGCCTGGGGTCATCATTCCAAAGCAGCTCGCAAAGGCGTTGGTGCATCCAGTTCATCTGGCGGAGACTGTGCGGGGAGGCTAGGATTCTATGTGGGACCTGAAGACCGTGGATGCTGTCACATCTGATAGAGCGTACAGCATAAGAAAGGCAAGAAACGAGCTAAAATACTTCCCCGCTCGTGCACCAGAAGATGGTCTAAGGGAAACCGTTGAATGATACAGCCAGAGTAGGATCATTCTGTAGGTCGGTCACAGAAGAGTGCTTGTAGTGACGGCGCATTCTCAGGGCCAGTTCGCTGAGAACAGCTATGAGTCGGATGTGGTTCGAGTCTGAACCTAGATGCTATCGATCCGGTCGTGCCCGGTCTTGTTAATTACCAGAAGTCGTTATGTAGCAAAGGAATCGGAAAGGAGTGCGACAGGGAATGAAATCGGGAGTGGCGGCAATGGTTGTGATGCTGCTTGCCCTCGCGCTTATCGTTTATTCTCCAGCTCCTGTCATTGCACAGACTCGTCCCTCTCTTGCGACGGACCAGGCTTTGTACACGTTACGCGATAAGCAGGTCCTGGTTCAGGGTGACGGATACGTCCCGAGGAGACAATATATGATATGGCTTCAGACACCTCTCGATAATACAACTCGTGATAGCGGGTTCACATTTACAACGACGGACAACGGACAGGTTCCGCCCGCCACTTCGCTAGCTATCGAATCATCCCTTCCCTTCGGAACGTACTTGATCAGCGTTTCGAACTCGACCAAGTTGGATGCCGCCGTTGCTCGAGCACATTATGGGATCTGGGGGACGGACAAGTATGTCTATCAACGTACGGAGGTCGTTCAAGCGAGAGGCGGTGGGGTTCTGCCCAAGGCTAGTCTGAAGGTGACGATCCGGGATCCTACAGCTGCCTTTGTCTATGATTCCACGATAGCTGCAAATGAGACTGGGTCATTCCTTGCGACTTGGAAGATACCGCCAGACTCCATAACGGAGTCATATACGGTCTTCATAGATGGCGTGGGCACATATGATTCTCCAGATGCAGAGTTCGTTTCAATCTCGAAGTTCTCTGTGACTCCAGCACTCCTGAATGTCACAGTCCATGCACCTCCTGACTTGTCGTATGAGAGGATGCAGACCGCTTCGGCAGAATTCGTGGTACGGTATCCCGATTCGAGCGCGGTGGTAACCATGAAAGATGGTCTCAAACCTGCTGCGCTCTACGCGGGGCAGTTCAAGATAGCGGATCTTAGCCTTACGGTCTCAGGTACGACCAGCGGAATCTGGATTGCCCAGTCAAAGATTCCGATGAACGCGTCACTCGATGTGAAATACAAGTTCATATTGCCGGCGAACGCCTTTGATGATGGGAAAGGGAATACTGGTCCCGGAAAGGATATCGAGACAAGTGGTTTTAGCGTGCTTCCGGCCACGCTTGTTGTGAACGCAGCCCTTAACTCAACTCACTACCAGGTTCCCTTTGACACGGTCATTGCGTACACCCAGGTGAGCTATCCTGATGGTACCTCGGTCTCCAACGCCACCGTTCGAGCGTGGTTGGTCGTCGCAAACTCGAAGGTTAACGCGACAGTCACTCGCGACAGAGTGAACCCAGTGTGGATAGTCAAGTATGCTTCCTCGTGGGGGGACCTGCTCAGACTTGGGAATTGGGGACTATTTGTGCAGGCTACAGACATCTATGGAAACGCAGGATCAGGATCCCTTGAGGTGAGCGCAGAACCCTACACGTTGCTCGAGATCCTCATCGCAGCTGCGATCGTTGTTCTCGTAGTCAGATGGTTGCTTCTGAGATTCTGGCGACATCTGTACCTTGGGACGAGACGAGTAATGTCGGTACTTAGAGGTCGCCTGAGGCCGCCATCCGTCGGTCGCTACTTGAATGGTTCACCCGTTACTCCGTGAATTCTGAGTTCTTTCTCTCTGCCAAGATATCTGTATCTGAACACGTAAACTGGCAATTGGAGTAGGCTGAGTTCGGTGACTTCGAACCTGTTGGTCAGTATCTTGTTGAAGACGGGGGGTGGCTTGACAACTCTGCTGTGAAGAAGGCGCACTGCGTCCTCCGCTTTCAATGTCAGGGGGACAAATCTAGGCGTAGCTCCTTTGTGAGGAGGTTGATCTGTTCTCTCTATCCGGTGCATTTGCGGCTTCTTTTCAAGAAGATACTCCATCGAAACGTCCCCGTTACCTTCTCCGTCGACCAGTACCGATGCTTCCCCGAACTGGTAAGCAAGTTCGGTGGCACCGTCCAGTGTGAAGTACCTACGCTCCGGCCGCGCCAGCACTGTTCGCCTTATCCGATTCATGATTCTGCTCATGCTGGAGCGCTTTGCCTTTGCCTGAGAGGTCAAGGGTCGAATCTGCTGCCCTACTTGAACAGCAATGACATCGTCTGGAACGGTTGCCGCGTAGGTCTTCCCTCTAAAATAGAAGCATTCGTGATAGCCTCGCACGCGCCAGAACGGAAAGTATGCTAGCGCGGGTTCATTTACGACTTGAATCCGTCTGGAACGTAGTCGGAGCCAGCTCATAGGTCCGAAGGTTCTAGCCTTTCGTGACTCCGCAATCTTCGTGGCCTGATCCACTGACATTGCCTCGATCGCATATGTCTGGACAGGAATGCTGGAGGGCGTCCAGCCGTTTCCCACTCTTGACTGATCAAAAGTCCCTGCTGACTCGAACACGGACTCGAATTCTGCGAGTGTCGAATCGAGCAGGTCCTTGATCTTGGCCAGTCTCTCGTCTTCGCTCATGTCGGATATGGCTCCTATTTGGTGCTCCGCGATCAGCGGAGGGAGATGTAGAGGATGCGAAAGGCCGTTTTTGTTATTGTTGCTTCGGAATGAGGCGTCCGTACCTTCCCACGTTCAGTTGCGCCTCGCCTCTGAAGCTCGTAACGTAGCCGTTCTCAACGCGCACTTCGTCGTTCACCTTGAAGCTATCTATCTGTTCGTTCCATAGAGACATCTTGATAGAGCCGGAATCATCCGTCAAGACTGCGTCTGCGACCGTGCTAGTTTCCCCGAAGCGGGTTTGGACCTGTCGAGGTTCTCCCTTCTCGACAATTCTGCCTTCCACATCGACTTTTCTCATCCCCGGCTTCAGTTCGATTACCTTCATGGCAAATCGCTGTCCTAACAAAACGATGTTACATATTAAAGACTTCGCGCCTAGAATTCTGCTGACAGCTGGAAGTCGGTGTCTGCTTGCGGGAGCTCTTCGCCAATTCTGCGTCTGATGGGCACGATCTCGATTTGCTCCACAACGGCGATCTGTCGAATAGCGTCTGTCTGACTGTGGAGCATGGCTGCCGTCTCTTCGTCTAGTTCGATTCTCAGCTTCTTGACGGGGGCCTTCATTGACAGTCGTTTCTCGGATTTGATGCGACGGATCTCCGAGAGTACTCGGACAATAATCGATCCGTTCTTCTCTGATTCCTCATCGATGAGTTTGTCGTTTGGCTGTGGCCAGGCGCCGAGGTGTATGCTTTCGTTCTCCTGATGACCGGACCAAAGTTCTCGATAGAGCGCGTCTGTAATGTGTGGACAGATGGGGGCAAGTAGCTTGAGAACGACGTCTAGAGTGCAAAAGAGTGTGTACTGAGACGCTCTTCGGCTCATGTCATCTGGAGTGCGGTCCGCATAAAGTCTGTACTTTACTGCCTCAAGGTACTGATCGCAAAGGTCATGCCAAGTGAAGTTCCTTACGGATTCTGTGGCAAGGCTGAACTGGAAGCTCTCAAAGGCATCCGTGGAAGTTCTGACAAGGTTGTTGAGCTTGCTCAGCAGCCATCTGTCCAGCAAGTCGAGCTTTGGAGTCGGCAGAGCCGGATCGTAGTCTCGAAGCGATGAGAGTATTAGCCGGGCTGCATTCCAGAGCTTCGTGAGGAACTTGCGACCATACTCAACGTCGGCCCACCTGTACGGAATATCGTAGCCGGTGGACCCGCCAGCAGCCGCCCATTGTCTCACGGAGTCTGCCCCATACTTGGCGATTGCCTCTGTCACTTCCACGTAGTTTCCGTATGACTTGTGCATCATTCTGCCGTCAGCGCCTCGGACCATGCCGTTGACAAGAACGGTCTTGTACGGCGCCTTTCCAAACAGGGCCAGATGCCGAGCCATCAAATAGTAATCCCACGTCCGTATGATGTCCAGACCGTTAGGCTGCAAGTCTGCGGGAAATAGCCTCTGAAACTCATCTGGCCTGTCAGGCCAGCCAGCATGCACGGCGCACGTGATTGATGAATCCATCCAAGTGTCCATGACGTCCTGGTCTCCAACAAACTCCGTGGATCCACAGCTCGGACAGGATCCTGTTCTCGGGTGCTGTGAGCGCGGGTCCACTGGTAGCCACTCATCGCTTGCAGGTAGCGTCTGACCACATTTGCGACAGTACCAGACCGGAATGGGGGTTCCAAACAGCCTTTGTCTAGAGATCACCCAGTCCCAGTCAAGCGATCTTGCCCATTCTATCATCCTATTCTTGGAGAAATCCGGAACCCATGCAACCCGGTTAGTCCAGTCGACTATCTGATCCGTCATGTCCTTGGTCTTCATGAACCACTGCGGAGCTGAGAGGATCTCGACTGGAGTGTGGCATCTCCAGCATGTGCCGATCTCGCGACTGATGGCTTTCGATCCGCCAATCTTTGAGGCATTTCTGAGATCTTCAACAATTGCTTTCCGGGCTTCCTGGATCTTCAGTCCGGCGTACTTTCCGGCCTCTTGCGTCAAACGTCCTTGGGCGTCCAGTAGTTTCACTACCGGAAGGCCATACTTGTGTTGCCATCGGACATCAGTCTTGTCGCCGAAAGTGCATATCATCACGACGCCACTACCAAAACTGGCATCAACGAGCTCATCCTTCAGGATGGGGATTCTACGGTCCACAAGAGGAACCGTTGCTTCTTTCCCGACGTATTCAGAGTAGCGGCTATCGGTCGGGTTTACTGCTAGCGCTACGCAGGCTGGCACGAACTCGGGGCGCGAGGTCGCAACAATCAGGTCGCCCTTTTCGGTGGAGAAGTGAATGTCTATGAGTGTGCCTTCACTGTCCACGTACTCTACTTCCGCCTCTGCAATGGCTGTTTCGCATCTAGGGCACCAGTTGACTGGATGTTCCCCTCTGTAGAGGAGCCCGCGCCTCAGCAGCTGTAGGAACGAAAGTTGGGTCAACTTGAAGTATTCGGGATCCATGGTTCGGTATTCCAGGCTCCAGTCGATGGAGTATCCCATCGACTGCATCGCGGCTTTCATCTTCTCGATATATTCGGTTGTAAGCTTCACACAGATCTCGCGGAACTTCTCAATCGATACGTCTCGCTTCTTGATATTGAAGCTGCGTTCTGCTCTGACCTCTGTTGGAAGGCCATGGCAGTCCCATCCTTGTGGGAAGTGGACGTTGTACCCACGCATTCGCTTGTAGCGGGCGACGAAATCAAAATAGCACCAATTGAGAGCATTTCCCATGTGGAACTCCCCGCTCGGGTAAGGCGGAGGAGTGTCTATCGAGTAGGTCGGCCTTGAGCGGTCGTTTCGATCATAACAGTAGATACGCCCCTGTTCCCAATTCTTCTGCAGGGAGGCCTCAAGGACAGACTGTTCATACCTGGGAGGAAGCCGCATGTCTTCTTGTCCGGACTTTCTCTCAGCACCGAGTGTTGACACTCCTACATCGCTCTCCATTACCAGAACTCTCCCCACAGGTGCGCTCTCGATGATTTTGCTCTGCCTAATGCGAGTTCTACAAACGCATATGGACTTGGCGGTGAGACACACTCCGACACCTGCAATAGTATACTGTCAGGACTCGATTCCTTATGAAACATTCGGAGAATCGACGAGATATGTTCGCTTAACAAGAGGCCTCTGGCTCCTGACGGAGCCTAGTCTAGCGAGATAAGTCACAACTGGGCCAGCAGCAAAGATGGTTCCAGCACCGAAACTAAGGAGATCTATTCCGGTCGCCAGCAATCCAGCACCGGGCATCTTCAGTTGTGAAGCCAGATCAAATGCTCCGAAGTAGTAGTTGAAGAACCAGTGAAGCAGGACGGGAGCGTATGCACCATAGCGTAGGTATACATAGCCGAGCGCGAGTCCCGATACCATCGCGGTTGAGATCTTGCCGATCTCCCACCCCCCTCCGTACAGATAGTGAGCCGCCCCAAACGCTCCTGATGTAAGAACCAAGGCGACCCACTCCAACCGTGAGATCCCTCTCACACCATGGTCGCGGATTGTAGGGAATCCCAATAGTTCCTTCGCTCTCTCTGGTTTCCACATCGCCATCGTCAAGAGACGAAGTGCACCTTTCGTGCTCTCGTATTGCGAATGTCGCCGAGTCCTCCACACGAAATAGAATCCATCGAGAAGTCCTATGGTCGTTATCCTGAAGCTGAGCTCTTCAACAAATGGTGCGTAGGAAATGGAAAGGAAACCTAGCACGGGGTTCTCAAACGAAAGACCGCCGGTTTGAACTCCAGCAGATTCCTGCAGACTCTGCAGGAGCACAATCACGACGAGAACAATCGTGGCAAGTTGTGGGAGAACAAAGAGGTAGTTCGAACGAGTCAAGCTCGTTTCGCCGACAGCTTTCCTGATGGAGGCAGGGAAAGCTGGAGGATCAGACCAGGCCAAGAAAAATGCTGCGACATAGAGAAGCCAAATCGCAAGAAAGAAGACTCCCACGTGAGCCCCCATTGGGATCGAGAAATTGGCGATCATGAATAGGCTCAGTGGGAACTCAGCGACAAGTCTAGATGCGGCGTCAAGTCCTTGCGGGGACCCGTACAAGAGGAATAACCCAAGCGCCATCGAGACAAGGTAGGAAAGCAAAACAACCACGACAATAGCCACTACAACCTTTCTGAACGTGGCTCCCATCTGCTCTCTTAGAGTCGATAGCAATTCTGGCTCGCACCCCCATGACTCCATCTCAGTTCGATAGTCGTCTCAGGACGACCGGCTAGTCCCCCCTCAGGCAAGCATGTCGTTTCTTCAGCAGACCGGCATGCGACCGTGGGCAAGATCGTCGCTGAATCTGTCGATATTTGATAGTTCCGCGGCCACCAAGTCCTGAACCTTGCTTGAGACTTCTTTCAGAGTAGTTCCACGGTCGAGTATCAGTTGAACTGAAGCGATCTTAGGCTCGTTGATGGGCCGGCCGATCTCGCTCAGGAGCCACACGTAGACTTCGCGTACTCCGTTTGTCTCATTCTGAATGCGCTTGGCTATTTGATAGGTGAGAAGGTTGTAGATCTTTCCAACATGGCTTGTTGGATTCTTGCCGGCTGCGGCCTCTGAACAGGTTGGTCGATTGAGCGGGATTATTCCATTCACGCGATTGCCTCTTCCGACCTGTCCGCAATCTGCCCCGTCAGCTGAAGTTCCGAGCACCGTTAGATACATGCCAGGAAGTCCCCTTCCCGGAACGTCGGCTGTGTTAATGTTGGCATCGATTGAATCGATCTGCGCATTCGCATGAACAAAATCGATTACTTCTTGCTTGATCTCTTCCTTTCGCTTGAAGTAGCTCTGCTCGCTGTTCACATAGCGATCTACGAATGCGATTGCTATGGTTAGATCGATGTGGCTGTTCTTTCTCATACCCATGATCTTGATATCTTCGCCGGTGTCTGGATGGTGCTTCTTGAAATCCGTCGAGTTCAGGAATCTTTCTGTCTCAAGGACAATGCGCTCAGTGGTCGTCATTGGTGCGAACCCAACTGCGGCAGATGTATCATTCGCACCGAGGTACTTGCTTTGTCGGTTGAAGATGTCAGTTAAAGCGTCGGATCCACGCTTCAGCTCGATTTGATACTTGACATGTTTGTCCGGGTCAACCATGTGCAAGTTCTGCTTGAGCCATTCCGTCGCGGTTCTCTTCACGATGTCCTCAACCGGTACCTTCTCTCGACCTACGACAAATGTGGCTCGATCTCCGAAAACCATCAGCATTGGCTTGACGACTTTTCCTCCGCCTAGCTTAGTCTCGACCTCCCCTGCGACCAGAAGCCCCTTGTCGATGTTATGATGCATGATTCTACCGAAACGTTTCAGGTATTCTTCGCTGAGAGCAACCGAGATCCTGTCCATCATGGAATCGCAGATCGAGTCAGGGTGACCTAGACCTTTTCTCTCGCAGATCTCAATGGGCTGGTCTTGCACGGGTGTCTGATTGAACAGATTGACGGATATGTTCGCCATCGCGAAACCACGCGGGCACAACAGTTACATCGTCTATTAATACAGTTCTGATCAACATATTCCTAAAGGAATAGCGATACCGGGGACCATCTGATGCTCCCAAGGCTCGAGGAGATATCGAAACGAAGACGCGTTCTCGGATTGAGCCAGAAACACCTTGCACGTCTCGCGGGCGTCAGCCAGTCGATGGTCGCGAAAATTGAGGCCGGAAAGACTGAGCCGTCTTACCTGAAGACGAAAGCCATCTTTGACACGCTCGACAGAATGCAGAGGGAGAAGGAACCACGTGCAAGGGATCTTCTTCAATCGAAAGTCGTCGGAATAGGCGAGGATGACCCAGTCTCAAAGGCTGCGACTATCATGAAAGACACCGGATTCTCTCAGCTGCCGGTTTTTAGTGGACGAAATATAGTTGGGAGTATTGCCGAGAAAGCGATCATGGATCGAATAGTCTCAGGCATTAACCCGCGGGAGCTTTCGAGCATGCCCGTGTCTAAGGTGATGACTGAAGCTTTTCCTCAAATTGACGACAAAGTGCCGTTATCCCTGATCTCAACTCTTCTTCAATATCATCCTGCGATTCTAGTGATGAGGAGAGGGCAAGTGGCGGGAATAATCACGAAAGCGGATCTGTTAAGAGTCTTCTCCGTCTAGTCGCTCCGCCGTGATCGAGGCTCACTCGCCGCAACTACTTTGAACACATCTCTATCCCTGACAATGCAATCTGCAAGCAAACGGGCACCTGTCCTTGCATCAATTCCATGAATCATGGTCTGAGCAAGTTCTGAGTCGACATGGCCAGCCACGTCTAACAGACTTGCGTTGAATGGTACGAGGATGACATCGGGCAGAACGTTCCCTTCGCTGAGTTTCGCATGATCCTCGACTGGACAGACACAGTTCATGTTCAGGAGTTTGAACCTGAACACCGAGCTCTCTGCAAACGCGAATCGTCTGAAAATAGGCAGTTCCTCTGTTAGGCCGTTTTGTGGTGAACGGATAAGTAGAAGCCTCTGTTCGCAATAGGGTGGATGAATTGAAGAACGTCATCTTGCCCGTGTTAGTCTTGCCGATAATGCCTATGTGAATCAATTCGGCTCGATGATCTGTGTTGCCTGCTGTTCATCATGCTTCGGTTGTCGCAAACGCGGAAGCGTCGTGTGAAACATTAAATACAGTGGCTGCGTGCGAGTCTAGCGCGGTGGGGCCAGAGCGTCGTCGTCCAGTGGGGCCGTAGTCGACTAGTAAGTGTCGACGGTGTCTAGCCAGGGATGACGACAGGACAACCCCGTTAAGGGCTCCAGAAGCCTTTGGCATGCAACGGGTTTGCTGACCATGTGGGATGACGATCTTCCGGAGCGCGGGAGAAACCCGTAGACGAATAGAAACGGCGGAAGTCGAGGGTTCAAAATGGCAGGAACGCCATGATAGTCCCTTCGGCCCCACCAATTTCGCTCAACGTCAGTTTGTCGGAAGACCGAGAGTAGTTCGCGGTGGGGGCTCTTGCGTCCATCCTCTGCAGAATAGTGATCTGCATCTTGACTCAGTCAAGGATCAGCATCTGACAACGTTTAATTATTCCCTGACGAAGGATTGCGTGGAGTTGGCGGCCATAGCTGAGGGCTAGGACCCGTTCCCATTCCGAAAGTACGAGGAGAGCACAATGAACACAGGTCACAGGGAAATGCTCGGATGGACGTTACCTGAGCAGGAGCGCTACATCAGAGGATTTGCCGACGGTGAAGGCTGGCCTGCGTTCTACAGAGACAGGAGCAGACAAGGCCATCACAGACCCGGATACGTCAACAGCCGGGCAATATTCATCTCCAACACGAACAAGCCCCTTCTGCAGGCCGTACGAAGAATGCTCATGGGGCTAGGAATAGAATCTAGGCTCTACCTTGACGCAGAGCCAGGGACTCGTAAAAGCACGATCACAAGCTGGAAATTAGCAATCCTAGGCCGGGAGAATCTGCTCCGATTTCAAGAGAAAGTAGGGTTTAGCGACACCAAGAAGGTGAAGACCCTGAAAGCTATGCTCCACTCGTACCGGAAACACGGAAGTGAATCTCTCAGGCGATTCAGGCGGTAGTGTGTTCCGCAAGGCCACGCGAAACTTGGACAGCTGCCAACTCCATCATCATTTTTCCTGCCGGAATCGTCGATGAATGTTTATAACGGCCCCTACTCGTAGTGCCCGATCAACCGAGGATGCCGATTTGTTATTTGACGTGGCGCTCCAGCTGGCCCCAACCGGAGGAAACAGTGCCCTTTCGACCCTCATGAATCTCGTCATATTTGGAATGATCTTTGCCTCATTCTTCTTTGGTCAGCAGATACAAAGCCGGATCGCGATCCTCCAACTGGACGGCGCCGTGAGGAAACTCGAGTTCATCAAGAGTGATGCGAAGGCCCTAGCGTTACGCACAATAAAAGAGATCGGGAAGCCGAAAGATGACCCATCCACCGCTCTCTCTGGACTTCTTGAGCAGTTCTTCATCAGTCCCGTGGATATGGATCCAGCAGGGATAATCGGAAAACTCGATCACCTATTGGATGTACGTGATCTAAAGTTCAAGGCAGATGTGAAGAAGCTTGCTCCAGAGGCGACGGATTCACAGGTCAACAATCTTGAGAACTTGGTCGAAGCGTCTTGGGCGCTCAACCTTCTCTACAAGGTGGTTAGACACTTTTATCTTCTCGGCAAGAAGACTTCCAGTTTCTACGTCATACTGCAGCTTCAGATGCTTCTGCCCATGATCATGCAAGAAGCGGAGGCATACGCCGGTGCTGCGAAGGCCTTTGCTCTGGGCCAACCAGTTGGTGACGGAGCGGGAGCGCTGGTGGCGTCGAGACTCATGAGAGATCACGAGAAGCGTGAAGTCGACAAGGATGTCATGGTTGCAGAGACGACAATCGAAGGGCGCCGTATCATAGCCCTGAAGGCCAAAGGTCCCGGAGGCAACGTAGGGAAACCTGGAGATGCTATTCGAACTCTGATCGAGGAAAACACCGGTAAAGTTGCGATGGTTGTAATGGTTGATGCTGCATTGAAGTTCGAAGGCGAGAAGACAGGAGAGATAACGGAAGGCATCGGAGCCGCTATCGGAGGGGTCGGAACGGAACGGTACAAGATAGAAGCAGAGGCTACGAAATACAAGATTCCTGTCTACGCGGTCATAGTAAAGGAGAGTATCCTAGAAGCGATTACACCGATGAAGAAGGAGATTGCTGAGGCCGCCAATGGTGTTATTGAGAGAATCAAGACCCTCATTCAGGAGAATACGAAGGAAGGCGACTTAGTCATCGTTGCCGGCATTGGCAACACGGTGGGAATCGCACAGTAGGTGGAGGAAATGGAAGCGAAACGTAGTGGCATGTACAGCTACCTGATGGTCATATTCAGCATCATTATCCTCGCGTGGGCAGTCTGGGCAATGTACAACGCTATCAACTTCCAGCAGCAGGGCAATACGGAGAACTTCTACTTCTACGCGGCCGCGAGCTCAATAGCAATTGTGCTAGCTGTATCTTCTATCATGCAGATGCGGAGAAGAATCCTGCTGTTACAGAGCCTTGCGGTCAAAGTACTTTCCATAATCCTCTGCGCGAACTGCGGCTTCAAGGTAGTGCGTGCTTTCACACAAGGTGACTTCGTATACAAAGAGGTCGGCAATTGTCAACAGTGCAGTGGAACGATGCGCATCGACTCGATATACGCTGAGGAACCACCCAAGAAGAGCCGTCCCTAGATCGTCAGAACCTCGCAGCTGTTCTCCTTGACAATCACTGTGTGCTCCGCCTGAGTCACAATTCTCCCGCTTGCCTCAACCAGTACGGGATACCCGGAGATGCACCTGGCCCTGACAGCCTCCGAGAATCCGTCATCGACGACAGCCTTCCCTAGCGAGGAGTAGAGCCATCTAGAAGCAAAAGGCAGTGTTCTGTACGTTCTTCGAACGTACTCAACTATCTTCTTAGCTGATTCAGACCGGACTCCTCTTTCTCGAACTGCTCTGAAGATGAACATCTGGTCCGAGTCTTCGACTCTCCCAGCTGCCTCTTTCAATGTGACGAATGGTTCGATCGCGTAGATGTCGCCTGTCTGGAAACGTCCCGGCGTTGGTCCGGAGACATTCGGTACAGATAGTCCGGCGTGTATGGTGTAGCGCTCCACTTTGTGGCCTGTGAGGTTCCGTATTGGTCTGCAGCCATACTGTGCAATGGTCTTTTCGATCTGTTCCCCGACGTCAGAGAATCGGACACCGTGTGCTATCCTGGCAACTCCCACCCGAAGGGCTTCCTCAGCAACTCCAATCATGGAGAGGTACATTGGGTTGAGCGAGACTGTGACCGCTGAGTCGTTGATGTAGCCGTCAATGTGTACACCGAAATCAACTTTCACAACCGAGCCCTTCGGCAACACGCTCGCGTCGTCCCAAGGCGATGTGTAGTGAGCGGCCACTTCGTTGATGCTAACATTGCATGGAAAGGCAGGTCGCCCACCTAGGGCGATGATCTCTGCCTCAACCCTCTCGCACAACTCACGGACGAGTCCGCCCTCACGCACCAGCGGGGGTATGGTCTTTCGAAGCTGCGAGATGATGTGTCCACCTTTCCTGTATGCCTCGAGCTCGTCCTTCGCGATCAACTGCAAGTCTCCTCGAAATCGAAGGAGTGTCATCGCTTGCGTTATATTTAGGGTTGAGAGATCTAGCAAGATCGATGAGATGACTCGCCAGCTAGAGGGATTTCGGAGAGGCTGCAACTGCCAGACAACAACGAGGAAATGATAGTAACCCCATGGGAAGTCTCGGGTAAGATCGACTACGAGAAACTAGCCCGAGAGTTCGGTACCGAGCCACTGACTCCTGAACTTCTCGATCGCCTTAAGAAGCACACTGGGACTCTGCACACGCAACTTCGTAGAAGGATCTTCTTTTCTCACAGGGATCTGAACTGGATACTTGACGAATACGAGAAGGGGTGCAAGTTTGCGCTATATACTGGCAGAGGCCCATCAGGGCCTGTCCACATAGGACATGTTGTTCCTTGGATATTCACCAAACATCTCCAAGATGTCTTCAAGGCAAACCTCTTCTTTCAAATGACCGATGATGAAAAGTTCCTATTCCGTCAGGAGACTGACTTTGAGGATTCACATCGCTGGACCTACGAGAATATTCTGGACATCATAGCGGTAGGTTTCGACCCGAAGAGGACAGTCATAATATCAGATACGAAGAATATACAGCACCTGTACGAGATCGCTATCAAAGCCGCAAAGCACATGACCTTCTCGACAGTCAAGGCAGTTTTCGGATTCCAGGATAGCTCCAATATCGGCATCATATTCTTTCCCGCGATCCAGTCCGTGCCTGCCTTTCTTCCGTCTGCTGTGAGCGGGAAGAGCGTGCCGTGCCTGATACCCGCCGCTATCGATCAGGACCCTTACTGGAGGATCACGAGGGACGTTGCGCCCAAGCTCGGGTTTCCGAAGCCGGCGCAGATTCATTGCCAATTTCTGCCGGGTCTTGGAAAGGGAGGCAAGATGTCTGCCTCGATGCCTGAAACAGCAATCTTCACAACGGACACGGCGGAAATCGCGGAGCGCAAGATCATGAACGCGTTCACGGGAGGACGAGCCACTGTAGAAGAGCAGAGGAGGCTAGGCGCGAATCCGGACATATGCCCGGTCTACTACTATGAATACTTCCTCTTCATGGACGACGACAAGGAAATCGAACAGTTGCGTAGGGATTGCATGTCAGGTCGCTTGTTATGTGGAGAATGCAAGCAGATTCTTGTGCGTCGCGTGATACCCTTTCTCCATGAGTATCAAGCGAAACGGGAGAAAGCGAAGGACCATGTCGATGAGTTCCTCGCAGAGAAGAAGGGCTTGAATCTCCCCGAGTGAATCTGCGCAGAGCTAATATATCGTGCCACAAGTACGTACGAGAGGAACGTGTCTGGAGATTCATAATGAGATGCGAGAATAGCGATGACGGTGACTACGTTTTCAGGCCTCCACTTGGCCATTGAACCGGCGCTTCGTCGTATGTCATATCGATCTGAGTCTTCATCCGGACACGCATCGGCACCCGAGATCACATCTGGCAAGATTGGAGCGGAGAACTGGCGCCTGTGATTGAACTCAGAGAACATGAAGCCAGAGCTCTTCAGGCAATAGCAGAGCTCGGAAGCCCGTCAAAGTCGGCACAGGTTGCAGCAAAGACAGGACTCGATGAGGCCGCCGTTATGCGCGCGGCCCTCTCGCTTGTTGAGGAAGGCTACGTGTCGGTCAAAGACGAGACCGCTTTGTTCACTTCTCTGACCCCGGAGGGGCGCGACTATGCAGAAAAAGGGTTGCCCGAGCGGAGGATCCTCAGAGTCGTACTTGATCACGGAGGAAGAATGGAGTCATCCGAAGCCGCTAGCGCGGCCGGTGTCCCAATGGAGATGCTTCCAATCGTCTACGGGTGGCTCAAGAGGAAAAGCTGGTCCACGCTCGAGAAATCCGATGGCCGAACGATAATAGTGGCACAGAAAGACGCTGAACGATCGCGCGATGAGGAGCTACTTGGTGTACTCGCGAAGTCCGCGGAGACTGACGCGTCCAGACTCAGCTCTGTGGAATTGGCCGAACTACAGGTGTTGAAACAGAGAAGGCTTGCGACACTGCACGAACGAGTGGACAAAGCTATTTCGATCACTAATGAAGGGCTGAAACTCGTCGAACAGGGAATCACGGTCCAACGAGAGGTCAGCAGTCTAACACCTGAGATGCTGGCGACAGGAAGTTGGCGTCAGACCAAGCTCAGAAAGTACGATGTGCAAGCCGAAGTCGCACCAACCTGGCCCGGAAAGAAACAGCCATACAAACGGTTCTTGGACGAACTCAAGTGGAAGCTGATCGCGCTCGGCTTCAGGGAAATGACCGGACCGATCGTTGAGACTATGTTCTTCAACTGTGACGCGCTCTACATGCCCCAAGACCATCCGGCTCGCGAAGTCCACGACATTTACCTCGTGAAGTCACCTGAATACGGCGAGTCTGCCCCCTTTGCCAACTATCTTGACAACGTCAAGAAGACGCATGAAAACGGATGGAAAACAGGATCAACTGGCTGGAGATCCCCCTATTCTAAATCCGAAGCTTCTCGACTGATCCTGAGAAGCCATGGAACCGCTGAGAGCGCAAGAACTCTTGTCAGCAAAGAACTGCAGATCCCGGGCAAGTACTTCTCGATCGCAAGGTGCTTCCGACCCGACAAAGTGGACCGAACACATCTGACTGAGTTTAATCAAGTCGAAGGAATAGTCGTCGGTGAAGATCTCTCCCTCAGAGATCTACTGGGCGTGTTGGAGAGATTTGCGATGGACATCGCCGGCGCAGACAAAGTCAAGTTCAACCCAGATTACTTCCCATTCACAGAGCCGAGCGTCGAGCTCCAAGCATACAAGAAAGGAGTTGGCTGGTTCGAATTCGGAGGATCAGGCATCTTCCGCCCAGAACTGACAATCCCACTTGGTATTCAAGTGCCCGTGATAGCGTGGGGGCTAGGAATCGAGCGTCTCTTCATGATGAAAGCAGGAATCGACGACATGCGTACGCTCTTCTCTCAAGACCTCGATTGGCTGAGGAAACAGGAGCTAGTGTAGAATGGTCACGATCGCAGTGGAGCAACAAGACCTTGAAGGACTCCTCAAGATCAAGCTACCAACAGATGTCGGTGCCCTCAATGAAATCCTTAGTCTGATCAAATGCGAAGCGACCCACGGGCTCTCCGAAGAGACCGGCGTCGAGGAACTCAGTCTTGAGAACAAGGACACCAACCGGCCCGACCTATGGTCCCCGGAAGGCATAGCGAGGGCTTTGCATGGTTTTCTCGGACTCAAGTCTGGCACCAAGGTCTACGCAGTGGCAGGTTCATCCGGTGTAGCGATCAAGGTCGATCCCCGCCTGAAGAAGATTAGACCATTCATCGCTTGTTCAGTTGTTAAGGACGCGGAGTTGTCAGATGCCGCGATTCGCGGCCTCATGCACCTCCAAGACAAGCTCGACGAGAGCTATGGTCGAGGAAGGAGGCGATCATCGATAGGTCTCTACGAGTTCGATCTGATATCTCCCCCCCTTAGATATGCTGCCGCGAGACCAGAAGAGGTCAGCTTCGTTCCTCTTGGAACAAGCGAACGGATGAATCTGAACGAAATTCTAATCAAACTTCCGAAGGGAATCGAGTATGGTCACATCGTCAAAGAGAACCCTCTCTGGCCCATCCTACTCGACTCAAAGAACAATGTACTTTCTTTTCCCCCAATCATAAACTCAAACGACCTAGGCCGAATAACCCCTCAGACTCACAATGTACTCGTCGAAGTCACCGGCACGTCCCTTGATGTCGTGTTGAACGCGTTAACGTTGATAGCGATCAGTCTGGCGGATCGGGGCGGCAGGATCTATTCGAGCACTGTTCACTATCCATACGGCAAGACAAGGAGGTCTGTCACTCCCATACTGAAGGCACGTCACGTGAGAATCAAGCTGGATTACGTGAAGGCCGTGCTAGGAATCCCTCTGACCGTCGGGCAGGCCGTGAAGTTGCTACGCAAAGCAGGATTCGTTGCATCGAAAGTGTCGCAGACCATTCTGGATGTGACTGTGCCATGTTTTCGCCTGGACATCATGCATCCCGTTGACGTCATAGAAGACATAGGCATCGCCTACGGACTTAACCAGATCAAACCAAGATGGCCGCCACATCCGACAGTTGGTGGCATAACATCGCAGCACGAGTTCAACGATCTGCTGAGAGAGATAATGCTCGGGCTGGGCTTTCAGGAAGTACTCACATTCACTCTGTCGAATCCAGAAAAACTCTTCACGCGAATGAGCTTGTCAGCCGAGACGATCGTTGATCTTCAGAATCCGCGGGTGCAGACGCTCACGTGTCTCAGGAACTGGCTCATTCCAAGTCTGATGGAGATTCTCTCAGCCAATATTCATGTCACATATCCTCAGAGAGTCTTCGAAACTGGGGAGTGCGTTACACGGAATGATTCTAGGGTCCAGGAAGTCACAAGACTGGCCGGTGTCACTTGCCACGCAGGGTCTTCGTTTACTGAAGCAAGGGCGTCCGTTGACGCTCTACTCTCAAATCTCGGGCTGAGTGCAAGAGTCAGCGAACTAGAACACGGGAGCTTCGTTGAAGGGCGGGCCGCTGCAGTATGGGTCGGAGAGAGACAAATTGGAATCATGGGTGAGATTCATCCGCAGGTTCTTGAAAGGTGGGGAATCCAGAATCCCGCTGCTGCTTTCGAACTAGACGCGCAAATGCTCAATGCAGCTGCAACGAATCATTAATCTAATCGGCTGGGCAAGACAGGTACAGCAGGCACCAGAAACAGCCCACCTCCGAGAGAGCCGACCAAGTGGGGCGACGCCCCTCGATGAAGTTCGCGTGTTAGTGTCGTGGGCAAAAGGGCGGAAGCTCAAGCAGGCCTTGAACTCTCGCCCGCGGTGAAACCTGAGCTATGATTAAAGAGGTCTACATGTCCACTCTTCCCACGAGGACTAAATCTTGGACGCGGAACAGCGCCTCAACCTGATACTGCGAGGCACCGAGGAAGTCATCACACAAGACGAACTGAAGCAGCTACTTGAGACGACGAATTCGCCGAAAGCCTACTGGGGCTTTGAACCGAGCGGTAGCATGCACATAGGAACTGGACTAGTCTGCGGAGGAAAGATCAAAGACATGGCGGACGCCGGCTGCAAGTTCACGATCTTCCTAGCGGACTGGCACGCATGGATCAACAACAAACTGGGAGGTGACTTGGAGAACATTCGCCTATGCGGCGAGTACTTTACGCGATGCTTTATGGGATTGGGAATCGTTTCGGAGAACGTCACATACCGTTTGGGCTCCGAAGTCGAACGAGGTCTCGACTATTGGGAGAAAGTGATTCGAATAGCGAAATCGAATTCGGCAAAGAGAATTCGCAGAGCGCTCCCAATAATGGGCAGAGAAGACGCAGAGGACATTGAAACAGCAGCGTTGATCTACCCCTGCATGCAAGCCGCGGACATATTCCAACTTGACCTCGACATCGCATGTGCAGGGATTGACCAAAGAAAAGCTCACATAATCGCGCGAGAATCGGCCTCAAAGCTTCAGAAAAAGAAGCCTGTCTCGGTTCACACCCCTCTCCTGCTCAGCCTCTTGGGCGGAGGAGAGGACTCTCCCGGGACGGCAGCCCCAGGCAGCTTTGATGAGAATCCGGAATATGATTCTGAGATCGGAAGCAAAATGGCAAAGAGTATTCCTGGGAGTTCGATTCTGGTTCACGATGAGCCCGAAGAGATCCATGACAAGATTAGATCCGCCTACTGTCCGCCGCGAGAGATCAGGGACAATCCTGTCTTGGATATCGTTCGATTGGTTCTGATGCCACAGATGGGTGCCCTTGAGATTGAGCGACCAGCGAAGTACGGGGGGAACACAAGATTCGAGAAGTACGAGGATGTCCAGAAGGCATATTCGAGGGGCGAGCTTCATCCGGAGGATCTCAAGGGCAGCGTTGCGAAATTGCTTTCAGACAGACTCGAAGGTGTTCGGCTAGAACTCAAGAAGGATCCCGAGTTGTTGCGACGTATCAAGAGTATGGAAATCACACGGTAGGGCACTAACGTGAGTTGAACGCCGAAGAACGACGGTTTGAGGCAGTCATAGAGCTCATCGGTGATGTTGCGGCCCATTCGAGACGAGGGGTACCTGTGATCGTCGAGGGCCCAAACGACGTGAAAGCGCTCCGCAAGCTGGGGATCACAGGACCGATCTTTTGCGCGAAGTCTCGTCGGCTTGGGCTCGTTGATTTTCTCGACTCGATCGCAACCCACTCCGAAGTGATAGTCCTTACGGATTTCGACAAGGAGGGTAGGGCTCTCGCCTGGCGCCTGCGCAGGGATTTGTCACAAATGCGGGTCAAGGTGAACGTCGAGATCTGGAAACAGTTGAAGGCTCTCGCTCGGTCCGAGATGGTGGGAATCGAGAATCTCGGAAAGTACCTAGATAGGCTCGCAGCGTCCTTACTGACGGACAGGAAGGCGTCTTAGCGGCAAGCTAGAGTGCTTTCGACATTATTCCGATCATGTCGACGAGACGGTTCGTGTAACCCCACTCGTTGTCATACCAGGCCAGGACTTTGGCCATCCTCCCGTCGAGGACCATCGTGGAAAGGCCGTCAATTATGCAAGAATGGGGGTTTCCGATTATGTCCACCGACACTAGTGGTTCCTCCGAGTACTCCAAGACGCGTCCGAGCGAACCTTTCGCTGCGGCCTTGAACGCGTTGTTGATTGTTTCGGATGTGGCGTCTTTCTTAAGTTCAGCTACGAAATCGACCAATGAACCGTCAGGGACTGGTACACGATACGCCAGACCGTTGATCTTCCCTTTCAGTTCTGGAAAGATCTCGGTCGTCGCCTTTGTCGCTCCGGTCGTTGTCGGGATTATTGAGAGGGCAGCCGCACGTGCGCGCCTAAGATCTTTGTGAGGAAGATCTAGGATTCTCTGGTCGTTCGTGTATGCGTGCGCGGTACTCATCATTCCGCGTAGAATTCCAAAGTTTTCGTGGAGCACTTTCACCACAGGCGTGACGCAGTTGGTTGTGCACGAGGCCAGTGAAATGATGTTGTGTGTTTTTGGATCGTACTTCGAATCGTTGACTGCAGGCACAATTGTCACGTCAGGATTCGACGCAGGTGCTGAGATCAGGACTTTCTTGGCTCCGGCCTTGAGATGCTTAGACGCGCTGTCTCGGTCTGTGAAGAGGCCGGTGGACTCGAGAGCAATACCCACTCCCAGCTTGGACCAAGGCAACTCAGCGGGATCTCTGACGGCCAGAACTTGTATTTTCTTTCCGTCAACGGAGAAGCCGTCCGGAACGAGCTTGATCTCAGCATTGAGCTTTCCGAAGACTGAATCATACTTGAGAAGATGAGCGAGCGTCTTTGCGTCAGCTACATCATTGACGGCGACGATCTCGGCGTTGATTTCCGCGTTCCTGAAGGCGCGAACAAAACATCTCCCTATTCTCCCAAAACCGTTTATCCCGATCTTCACGGTCAATTCGTTGCACCTTCTGTGCGTAAGGGGAAGCTGCCTTTCTTAAAATCGTTTCACAATGCGCCGAAAGGTCGGAAAACGGGTCCTCTTGCCTTAGATGACGAGAAAATGTTTATCAACGCTTGCGTATGTAGGGAACTTCAAGCTGACGCGCGAAAGCGCTTACAAACTTCGCTTTCCTACGGACGGCACAACGAGTGTTTCATGCTAGAAAGGACGCTATGGAGAAGGGACAGTAGGTTGGGTAGTAGTGCGCGTATCCGCG
>Ga0315280_10002536_pt1 | contig 29509 bp, 21 predicted proteins | sample YL17G06_40_MG_FD_203697 | JGI IMG/M metagenome (GOLD analysis project Ga0315280, IMG submission 203697) | Sediment microbial communities from Yellowstone Lake, YNP, Wyoming, USA - YL17G06_40 | ecosystem: Environmental > Aquatic > Freshwater > Lake > Sediment | place: USA: Wyoming | collected... | reverse complement strand
CACTAACCAAGTATTTAGCACCTATGACCTTAAACCGAGGAGAGGATTGTCACCTATCTCTTCGGTCTAAAGTGTTACCTATGTCCCAGTTCGTTCAAGTCCGCTACTCCCACTCTAAACCATAGTAAATACTCAAAAAAGTATTAGATGTTATAATCCTGTCAGGAGGTGATAACAGATGAGTTTACTCACGGTTCTGATCCTCGGTCTGCTGCAAGCCGGCAGCGGAACTCCCAGCGCGGTTTTCCTGCAATACAACAATGCCATCTGCAACGAAGAATGGCAAACTTCTTGGGATCTTCTGAGCCAATACACCCGTGATTGGCTATATGACGCCTACATGGTAGAGAAACACAACGCCCAGCAGAGCGATGAGGCGCTGCGGGAATGGAATGCGCGGGGGATAACTGATATGCTGAGCTATTGGACCGAGGTGATCACCAAAGATCTTAAGAACTGGAAAAAAAGCCATGAGACCCGCGAGATCATCAGCGAGGAAGTCAACGGCAACGAAGCGAAGATCAAGTATAAGAACTACAAACACACGGCGACCATCTACATGGTCAAAGAGAAAGGAGCGTGGAAGCTGGATCTGGTCAGATAAATTGGGCTTGCTCCCTGCAGGGTGTCATCCAGCCCCTACTCTAGTGCGACACAGGCATCGCACCGGAAGGGTTTAAAACCCTTCCCTACAATAGATGCGCGTAGCGCACACAAACGCCCAATCGTGTCATGGTGAGCCTTCGCAGAAGGCGTGACGATCTAGTATCAAGGCTGACATGATTGTCAGCCAAGGCAAAAGCAAAGTCCGGATCGTCACGTCGCTTCGCTCCTCACGATGACACACGACCCTTGGTCTCTCCCACCCCTCCCAGGGGAGGGAAAACCAACAGGGGGAAAAGCGCACTATTACACATTTTCAACCAACCACTAAATTACCAGACAACGATCTACCTGCACCGTCCCCCCGTTGACGGGGGGACTACAGGGGGGCGCTACCCCTTCCCACCACCACTAGCGCATTTGCTCATCGGCGTGAATATAGCCACCACCAGCAGAAATATCAGGCAGATGACGACGATCGTATATAGCGTCAGGAAGAAGCGCATCCGCCGGTATGCTCCTTCATCAAAATAGTCCAGCCGCCGCAATAAATCCAACCCAATCCGCCGCGCCCTCACCTCCACCGGCACGCTCAGGCTCACATAGAGCATCACTATCGCCAGCAGGCTCACGCCCACTGCCACCAGGATCTGCGCCGTTGTGGGGGTGTCCGTCCAGAGCACCGTCCCCAGCACCAGCGGATAGGCGAATAAAAACCCGGCAAAATCAGCCCAGCCCCCCAGCTTCCACTGACATTTGAGGAGCGCCCCCGGATGCTCCAGTTGCAGCGCATGTCCAATCTGCCGGGCGATCAGGCTGTATTGCACTAGCGGGTAGTTCCTCTCCTGGGGAGGGATGGTCGTAATATCCACCTCATCGCCAAAGCTCTGCTCCTCGCCATGGAAATCCTCGCTGTAGGCGATAACCTTCTTTTCTCTGTCATACGCACAATAGTCCAGTTCAAAATAGCTGTCCCAGGAAAAGACCAGCTTGGATTGACCCGGCACGACGGTTTGCATCATCTTGCCGAACACGAAAAGTGGCGAGGGGGCTTTGATGGTTCTTTTGTTGGAGAGCCGGTAGATGCCCCGGGTCACGCCTTCGTAAGCCTCGGAATAGAGGGCGATGAAATAAGTCATGCTGAGGAGGAGGGCGAAGGCGTAGTCCACTTCAACGCCATTAAGCTGCAGGAAGACGAAGATGACCCAGGGACCGATCATAAAGCAAAGAACCATCCACAACATTTGCCCAACCCCCCCTGAAGCAGGAGAGAGTGTTTTTATCCTTGTAATTTTATTATAATTTCCCAAATCTTTGGCAGGTCTTTATACCTAAAGAGCGTTTATAAGGTGGGCAGAGCCTCTCCGGTCAGCCCCAACGAAGAAACCGTTTTCGTAGGGCATTACCTTCAGGTGATGCCCGGGCTGGCGTATCAAGCTTTGAATTGTCAGAAACCTGCGAGCTGGAGTTATCACTTGCTGCATCGGGTCTTCCACCAGTTCCTCTTCGACAGCCCAAGCACGACTACGGGAGCACCTGAAGGAACTCCCCTACGAGGTCGCGCTCTACAATACTCGCACAATTGGGAATCGTGCCGGAAGGGTTTAAAAACCCTTCCCTACATTAATTTGCCACAATTGGGCATCGTGCCGAAAGGGTCTGAAGACCATTCCCTACGAGTTGATATCCCATCCCGCTTGACACCCGGCGTTTCCTCCCCTAAAATAGCGGGAATAATCCATCCCAACTCTAAAGGGGTTATCCCATGCTAGGCAAAGACCAGGCGTTAGATATCGTCCACCAGGCGTTGGATGCCGCCAAAGGCTCCGAGCAAGCCGAGGCGCTGCTATTCTATTCCGAGTCCGCCCTCACCCGCTTCGCCGAGAACCACATCCACCAGAATGTCGCCGAGACCAGTGTGAACCTGCAAATACGTGTGATAGAGGGCAAAAAGATCGGCGTAGCCAGCGGCAACCGCACCGACCCCGAGGGCATCCAAAAGATCGTGGAGAGCGCGCAAACCGTCGCCCGCAATGTGGACCCCACTCCCGATTTCATCAGCCTGCCCAAGCCCGAACCTTGGAAGCCCGTCAATGCCTGGCATGACGCCACTGCACACCAATCGCCGGAAGACAGGGCTCATGCCATAGGACAGCTACTGGACATCGTGAAAGCCAAGAGCTTCCGCGCCGCCGGCTCCTATTCCGCCGATGCCACCGAGATGGCTATTGCCAACTCGCTGGGTATTGCCGGCTATCACCCCTATACCACAGCAGAGCTGACCACCGTGGTCATGGGCGATGGCTGCAGCGGCTATGCCCACTATGGCGCCGGCGATGTGCGCAAGATTGACGCCAAGGCAGCCGGGCAGGAAGCCACCGACAAGTGCTTCCGCGGTCTAAACCCCCGCGAAGTTGACGCCGGTAAATACGATGTCATCCTGGAAGAGGACGCCGTGGTGGAGCTGATGAACTGGATGGACTTCCAATACTTCAGCGCCCGTGCGGTGGAGGAGGGTCGCACCTTCATGTCCCCGTTCAATTTCAAGGCGATGGGCGACAATGTAACCATCTACGATGATGCCTCCGACCCCTCCGGCATCCCCGCCCCCTTTGACTACGAGGGTTATCCCGCTAAAAAGGTCATGTTGATAGAGAAAGGCGTTACCAAAGCGGTCGTATATGATAGCTTTTATGCCAATAAAGAGGGCAAGCCCAACACCGGGCACGCGCTGCCGGGTGGCTCCGGCGAAAGCCCCATCCCCATGCACCTTTTCCTGGCGGCGGGCGATGTGCCCAAGGAGAAGATGCTGGAGCGCATTGAGCGGGGCATTTGGGTGAGCAGGTTCCACTATGTGAATGGGTTTGTGGACCCCATCAACACGATATTCACCGGCATGACCCGCGACGGCACCTTCCTGATAGAGAACGGGAAGATTGTGGGACCGATCAAGAACCTAAGGTTCACGCAATCCATGCTGGAGGCATTCAGCAGTGTGGACTGCCTGACCCCGACGCGCAAGGTGTTTTCCAGCTTTGGCATGGGCGGCATGGTGCTGCCGGCGGTGCTGATCCGTGGGTTCAGCTTTAGCAGCAAGACCGGGCACTAAAGTTAGGTCAGATGAAGATAGTGCTGGTGAGCTATTCGCCGGAGCGGGCGATAACCCTACAGAAGGTGTTGGAAGCGCAGGGCTATCGGGTGCTGGCGATGGGCGGCAGCGGCGATAAGATTTACAAGGAGATGAAAACGCTGGTACCGGAGTTGGGCGCGGTGGTGCTGGATCTTTCAAGCCGTCCCTCCCACACCCGCGAGGTGGGCGATGCGCTGGCAAAGACTAAGTATCTGACGGGAATTCCCCGGCTCTGGCTGGACGGCAAGGATGAGGACAAGCAAAAGGTGGGGGAGAAGATATCACCGCAGGAGAAGTTCGTGAGCCTGGATGACCTTGAAGGTGAGCTGAGGAGGATAAAAGAGAGTAGTTAGAATTAGACCAGATAATGACAATTGTAGGGGTAAGGCATGCCTTACCCCTACATTTAATTTAATCGCACTGATTACACCATCTTCTTGGGGAAGGAATCGACCGGCAGGGGACGGTGCGGGAAGCAATAGACCGGATCCACCGCCGCTCCCCCCTGAAAGTGGGCGATTACCACACCGGCATAGGAATTACCCTCCGCTTCGGGCACCACCGGCGCAGGTGGATCGCCTGCCAGCCCCAGGGCAAACGATATCAGGTGGAGTTGCTCCTCGCGGGGCAGACCCCAGCTATAGAGGTCGCCTGCAAACTCAAGCGTTTTGCCGGGTTCCAATATAGCGGGTAGGTTTATCATAAGAGGATGCACATTGTGACTATCCTCCCGGATTACCCACATGTTCAAACCATCGGGCTGCAGTTCCACTGCTGTATCGCCAGCATTGCTTACAGTCAGCTTAATCGGATAGCTCCGATCAAACGGCAGCGCAAACTCCGGTTCGCTCGCAGTAATCGTTACACCGCGTACCGCCCCAGTAGTAAAGGGGAATCGGCACTCCGGCTCAATGCTGGGCTTTTTATCGGTGACCAGGCGTTGTTTATCCTCCGGGCTTAACAGCGCATCGCAGTAGAACCCAAAGCGCATACGACGGTATTCGACGGTATATCTGTCGTGATCGCTCTTGGAAGCTCCGCCCTTGGCGGTTATCAGCCAGCGCAGGTAGGGATTATTGTAGCTTTGGTCATAGTCCAGACCCGTGAAATGCTGCATCAGCTCGTATGCTGCCACAACCTTTTGGCGCTGTTCCTCGCTGTGCACCAATCCCAGATAAGCGCCGAGTTCCCCCATGAACAGCAGGAAGAACTCCGAGAAGCTCTGGCGCACGGTCATGCGCTCCTCATTCTTATAGACTAGCAGGTTGAGCCTGGCTGCAATTGGCTCCGGCGCATAAACCTCGTTTGTGGCATTCAGGGCGTCAATGCTATAGCTGATCATATCCGGGTTCACGGCTGCTACTTCAACATTGAATGTGTCCAGGGCGCTATCCCAGGCGGCAGCGATGCCCAGGTTGGGCAGTAGTCCTAACTCCATGCCGCGCCGATTGAACTCGGGAATGGTTTGGCACTCTGCTGCCAGGGCGAAGAATTGCTGATAGGCGAGCTTTCGCTGCACGGCTTTGGGATCGGATTCGGCGGAATGCAAGCCCGGGCGGTGGGGTGCGAGTATCAGTTCCAGGTCGCCAGGGTCAATCTTGCTGATGGGACTTGACTTATCAGTAGCAGGTGGCGCCTGTTGTGCCGACTGCAACCTGGCGGAGCATTCCGCCATGGCAGTGGAATAACGGGTATAAAGGTCCTCCTCCATGGCTTTGGCGGAAAAGGTGGCAGAATCCTCACCCACCTCTTCAGCGAGCTGCTCCATGCGGGAGATAACTGAACGGAGCGGATCCAAGATGGAGGGATCGGTGCAACCAGCCTCCAGGCTGGTAAGCCCGGCGCGAAATCCATCAATTACGCTTTGTATCTGGGGGTTCACTGTAATCCCTCCTTACTGAGCAATGTGTTTGCCATGGATGGCAACAAGCTCCCGGCGTTGCTCCGGTGAGTAGAAAAGTCGGGCTTTAATGCGAGGCGATTCCAGGAGTTCCGCCAGGCTCAGGTTATAGTCGCGGCGGAGTTCCTCAGTAAGCGCCTTGATGGTCGCCAGCGGACCTTGTGCCATGGATGGATTGGGGCTGGCTTCGGCTGACAGCAGGGCGGGAAGCAGTTGGTTGACAATGGAGTCCAAGCGACCGGAGCGAACCCTCTCGGCGCCTGCCCGGGTGTCCCACTCCCCGGCTACCTTCATCAGCTCTTCATAGCTGGTCACCTTCAGCAGTGCCGCTGCCTTATCCCGGTGGATTTGTGCCAACTCCGGGTTGGCGATGGCTTCCTGATTGGCGACTTCCCGCAGGGCTTCGTCGGCAGCCATGGCACGGTTGACCAGCAGCGCCAGACCGCCCTCCATGAACTTGCGGTAGAGTTCATCAGCATCATTTGCTTCTTGCACCACACGCAGCTGTTCCTCCTCGGCTAGGACGGTGTTGGCGGCGGTGGGATCCTTACGATGCAGCTCCAGTGTCAGGCGATAATAGGCAACGGTATCGGTATGAAGTTGTGATGTATCATATTCGGGCATGGTTTCTCCTTCCTTTTTACCCCAGAAGGCAGTATAACACCTGGGTTTATGCTAACTGATATTAAAGACATGTTTAACCCGTTTAACCATAATATAGGGATTGGTTTTCAAATCCTACAAATTCAAAAAATCAGTTAGGAAGAGAGTTAAGGAGCATACGAAGGTCATTTTCATTAAGAAAAATACTTTTGAATCATGATATACTAATGAAGTTGTCACCTGTATATTAGCAGTTTTTTGTTAGATGGAATTAGTTATAATAATAAGAGGTGAAAAAAAATGCTCAAAAGAATCAAGATAACAGGTTTTAAGTCGTTTAAAAATGTTGAGGTAAAATTAGGAAAGCTAGCAGTAATCATCGGACCAAATGCAACAGGGAAAAGTAATTTCCTAGATGCTCTCCAACTTCTTTCAAGAATTGCAACCTGTGAGAAACTAACCGACGCTTTTGATTCGCCATTTAGAGGTAAACCTTTAGAATCATTTAGTTATGGAAAAGAGGGTTTAGAGGGGCTTAGTAAGAAGAATTCAGTTTCACTTCGACTTGAAGTTGATGTTGAAATTTCCAAATCTATTGTTGAATCGGTGAACAACGAGATTTTTGATTTAAAACGTGCAAAGCCTTCGGATGAAGCACTTGATTCTAACAGAAGCCAAATAGCTTTGGTTAGAGAGAAATTTCTCAGATATATGATAGAAATTGAGATGGATCCACAAAAAGGTATGCTCTGGGTAAAAGATGAAAATCTCTTAGCTTTAAAGTTGAATGGTGAACCAAGATCTCCTCATAGCAGAGCTCCGTTTCTTGAACGTTTGGGTAAGAAATTGCACCTTAGAATGGAAAAGGAATCCCATCCTTTATATTTTGAAAGATATTTAAGCTACAGCATTCTTTCAAGGTCATTACATATCCCTCACTATCCACACTTGACTGCAATGAAAAGAGAATTAACGAATTGGTTATTCTATTATTTTGAGCCCAGAGAAAGAATGCGAACCCCCAATCCCGTGAAGGAATCTCGACATATTGGTTTGATGGGTGAAGAATTAGCAGCATTTCTGCATACATTAAAAGTAACTGATGAAAAAAGATTCTTTGGTTTAAAGAAAGCTTTAAATGCATTGATTCCATCAATTACGGATATCGACACTCAAGTCAATAAATTCGGTGAGGTTGAGTTACAGATAACTGAAAGAGATGTTCAATACTCCTCGCGATTGATTTCTGAGGGGACCTTGAGAATTATCGGTTTGTTAGCTTTGGGTAGCGCAAAAGAATCACCATCTTTGGTTGGTTTAGAAGAACCTGAAAATGGTATTCATCCAAGGCGTATAAGATTAATTGCCAAGTATTTATGTGAAAAAGCAGCAGAAGATACTCAATTCATAGTAACTACCCACTCACCAACTTTACCTAATTATATCCCTGACAAAGATTTATATATATGTCATTTTATAGATGACCAATCGGAAATTATTCCATTTATTACCCTTGGTCCACTTTATAAATCTTCTGAAGTAAATAAAGGGTTAGATGATGAACCGATGCTTACAAAAGAGGAAAGAATTCTGCGAGGTGATTTTGACTTATAAAATAACTGTTTTTTGCGAGGATGATGGTCATGATCTTTTCCTCCGCCCTCTTGTTGAAAGGGTTGCTAAGGAGTTTGATGCTGCCATTGATATTCACATCTTTAGCAATACCAAAGGTCACGGACAAGTAATCCGCGAATTGAAACAATTTATAATTGATCTTAAGAGAAGTGCAGAATTCATACCGGACATTCTTTTGGTGGCTGTTGATACAAATTGCTCTAGTCCTACGAAAAAGAAATCCGAAGTTCTGGCAATAGTTAAGGAATTTCAAAATCAACTAGTTCTTGCCTTACCAAATCCCCATATAGAACGATGGTTATTAATTGATTCATTAGCCTTCAAAACCGTTTTAAGTAAAGGTTGTCGGGCACCTGATGAGAAATGCGATAAGGATAGATATAAACAATTATTAAGAAATGCTGTGAAACAAACTGGTTATCCTGTAAGCATAGGTGGGTGGGAATATGCAATAGATATAGTAAAAGCTATGCGAATAAATCCTTTCCAAAGGAGAAAAGACTCTTCATTATATCATCTTATTAATGATTTAAGGTCAAGGTTTAAAGAATTGCTTAGATAGTTTTTTTGAAATAAGTCATAGTTTTTTTACCTTAAACAATAACATTCATCTTACCTTATTAGAATTGTTATATCTGCCGTTGTAGCCCTCTATGATGAGATCATCGCCGAGCCTGCGCCAATGCACATCCGCCAGAGCACGCACCTCCGCCATCTTCCCTATCCCCTTGCCGCCGAATGGACCGGGTGCTTCTTTTCCACCTGCCAGTTTGGGCGCTATGACTACACTTGCCTGATTCCACAGCCCGGCGTCAAAGAACGACCCCAGCGTTTTGCTTCCGCCCTCCACCAGCAGCGACATTACTTCGCGGCTGCCCAATTCACAGAGCAGCGCCATGATGTCAATGTGACCATGCGTGTCTGCAGCTATTTCCAGCACCTTCACCCCTTTGTCTACCAGCGCCCAGCGCCAATCCTCAGGCGCTAGCTGCGTGATTGCCACCCATAGTGGCACATCCATCGCCGATTGCACCAGCCGGCTCTCCAGCAGCAGTTCCCCCCGCCCGTCCAGCACGATGCGGGTGGGCTGACGACCCCGCACATGGCGCACCGTGAGCAGCGGATCATCTGCTAGCGCGGTGCCCAAGCCCACCAGCACCGAGGCGTGCTTTGCGCGCAAACGATGTGCATAGCGTTGCGCCGCTTCCCCCGATACCCAGCGGCTGTCCCCGGTGCGGGTGGCGATCTTCCCGTCCAGCGTCATCGCCCACTTTAATGTGACCCAGGGCAGTCCGGTGCTGATGTAGTGGTTATAGTCACGGTTCAGATCCCGGCATTCCTGCTCCAGAATCCCGGTGACCACTTCCACTCCTGCTTGGCGAAGGCGCGCCAGACCTTTTCCCTGAACCTTCGGATTGGGATCGCCAGCGCCCGTCACCACCCGCTTGATTCCAGCGGTAAGAATCGCCTCGGTGCAGCTCGGTGTGCGACCCACATGGTCGCAAGGTTCCAGCGTGATGTAGATGGTGGCGCCCCTGGCTTTGCTTCCCGCCCTCACCAGTGCCTCGGCTTCGGCGTGGGGTTGCCCACAGGCACGATGGTAGCCTTCCCCCACTTTGGTTCCGTTGCGGACGACGATCGCTCCCACCATGGGATTGGGACAGGTATAACCCCGGGCACGCCGGGCAAGCGCAAGCGCCCGTTTCATTATGAACTGGTCAAAATCAGACGGCAGCGTCATCAGGCACCTGCGGTTTCTCCAGTTCCAGCTTGAACACTCGCTCGGATATACGGCTGATAGTCATGGCAGCCAGCAGCACGATAAACTGGTCTATGGGCAGCCGGTATTGAATCCCGCCATGAAGTAGGCTATGCGAAATGATGTAGTAAAGTATCAAGGCATAGAATATCCAGATATCTCGGAAGCGGCAACGCATAAACCACAGGCTCAAGATGGCGAACGGGAGCGCGATGCCATAGGAGAGCCATCCTGCTGTGGCTGCCCCCAACCCGCGGATGTTTGGTCCCACCACCGCCATAAAGTCGCTCAGACGCAGCCAGCTCATGTAGGCAAAGTATTCGGGATTAACCGAGATGAACCGCAGCATGCGCTCTTGCAAGATTTGGTCGCGCTCTATCTCGTCTTTTCCGGCAAATATTGGAAACTCAAGCAGTTCCTTCTCTTTAAGATTATCAAGGAGATAATGTGGGATTGTTTGCCCGGCAGCAGCTAGCTCCGGTGCCATGGCGTCGGGACTGTTGCGCATCCAAAGATTAATACCGCTGCGGTTGGGAATGAGAATCAGTTTGCCATGGACATTATAGTTGCGTATTATCCACGGTGACATGATTGCTAGAAAGGCAGCCAGGATAATGAGTATGGCAAGCAGCTTTTTTGCGATCAAACCTTTGTGGATTCCTTGAAGAAAGATATAAAGCAGCAGAAATGGGATGAAGAGGACTATATTGGAACGGGTGAGCGCCAGCAGCCCGATAAGGACTCCCAGCACAATGCTCCATTTGATGCTGAATTTCCTTGCCGCCACAATAAGCCCACACATCACCGCAGCCAGCAGCAGGATGTTAAGCGTTTCCGGCATCGCCAAGCCCGCGTAATAGATATAGTATGGATAGCAGGCGAGCGCCAGTCCCGCTATCCAGGCAGTCCGCTTCCCCCCGAGCATCAGCCCGGTTTTATAGCCAATAATTGCAGCCACTGCGCCGAATAGCACATTCAGGAGCCGCATGCCCACCAGACTTTTGATGCCCATCCCCAACATGCCGGCATATATAACGATATAGAGCGGATCCCACATGGAGGTGGGGGTATCCACCGGCACCGTGCCCATCGCCATATCCGATTCCGCGGTCCAGGGGTGCTCACCGATGATGTCACCCAGGAATAACTTTATCTCCTGGGTATATCCCGGAACCATAATCTCGCCCCTGGTCACCAGCGCGGTCGCCAGATAGCGATAGAGGTTCTGGTCGCGGGCGGGATTGACCGGACCCTCGCCCAGCGAAAGCACAAAGCCCAAGCGCAGAACAAGGGACATGATGAAGATTGTCAGATAGGGGTTTTTCTTTAACAGCTTTAGCATATAACTGATTGTAACAGGAAATTTACCGTGTAATTGATGAATCATCTATTTAGCCGGCTTCCATGCCACCTTTCGCTCCCGAAGTTTTTCTGGTGTCTTTGCCCGTGCGACTGTCACATCCTGCGCCAGGCGGTAGCTCAGCCCCCGGGCTTTCAATCTGCCCGGCAGGGTTAAATTGCTCCATAGCGACACGGTCATGCGCTCACCGCGCACCTTCACATCAATTACCTCCGCCACGCTATGGAGCCAGGCGAGGTTTCTGCCATCCGCGGTGTCCAGATAGACCTTGAGCGTCGTCCGTCGCCCCTTGATCAGGGATTCCAGCCACCCCAGCATTTCATCCAACCCCTGCTTTTTAAGCGCACTTATCAATGCTGAATCAGGCGATTCACGGCTTAGCATGGGTTGTGACGATGCAGGCACTAGATCAACCTTAGTCAGCACAACCAATGTTTGATGCTCTCCCTTGCCCAACTCCTCCAGGACTTTGCGCACTATCTGCTCTTTTTCAGTATAATTGAGATCAGAAGCATCCAGCACTAAAAGCCATATATCGGCGTTGGCAGCCTCGGCAAGGGTGGTGGCGAATGCCTTGACCAGTTGGTGCGGCAGCCGGCTGATGAATCCCACTGTATCGGTGAGCAGCACCTCGGTGCCGCCAGGTAGGTGCAGACGACGCACGGTCGGTTCCAGCGTGGCGAAAGGGGCATCGTCCACTAGCACACCAGCTGCGGTCAGCGCGTTCAACAGCGTGCTCTTGCCGGCATTGGTGTAGCCTACTATTGCCACCACCGGCAGCCCACTTTTCACTCTGCCGCCCTTTTCCACCTGCCGGCGTTTGGCAAGTTCCGCTATCTTTTTATCAACGAATTGGATTCGTTTATGGATCAGGCGTTTATCCATCTCCAACTGGGTTTCACCGGGACCGCGGGTGCCAATGCCGCCGCCCAATCGGGACATCTCGCGCCCATGCCCTGCCAGACGCGGGAGCAGAAACTCCAGCTGCGCACGTTCCACCTGAAACTGCCCCGCCGGTGTAGTTGCCCGCCGCGCAAATATCTCCAGAATAACCGCGACTCTGTCCACAACGGTCGTGCCCAACTCCCGTGCCAGGTTGCGTTCCTGGGTGGGGGAAAGCTCGGTATCCCAAACCGCAACTTCGGCGCCCAGGGAATGAATAGCGGTTTTGAGTTCGGCAAGCCTGCCCCTGCCCACCAAATAGCCGGGGGTGGGTCGCACAATGTTGATAAGCTCAGTTCCCACCACTTCAAGCCCAGAGGCTTCGGAGAGGACGACCAGCTCCTCCAACGATTCGTGGGGGGAAAGGACATCCGGTTCGCTGCCGCGATGACGGGTGGAGGCAAACTCAATGCCAATAACGAATGCCCGTTGTTTGCGGGGGACTGTAAGGTGGGATTGAGGCTCAGTTTGTTCTGCTCTTAAAAACACCCTATGATTTTAGCATGTGCGCATGAATTGACAGAAACTAGTGAAAAAGCAATTTGAGTAATTAAATTATTCTTCTTGTATCGTAAAATATATAAGAGCTCCCGGAAAGGAGAAGTGTAGAAATATGGATGAGGAAATCTTCCAAAGGCTCTCCTGCGAACAACAAGATGCAGTCTGTGCAGATTCAACCAGAATAAGGATTGTTGCATCTCCCGGCTCGGGCAAGACAGAAACCCTCACCTGCCGCATAGTCAGGTTGCTTCTACAGGATATCCAGCCAGCATCAATTGTTGCATTTACCTTTACCGAAAAAGCTGCCCAGAACATGAAGGAAAGGGTATATGACCGGGTTTCCCAAACCAGTAATAAATCACTAGTCAAAAAGCTGGGGAAGATGTTCGTGGGAACTATGCACGCTTATGCCATGCAAATCCTGCGTGATTATTGCGATTACGGACATTACGATATGATGGATGAGCACCAGGAGGTGTCTTTTTTAATCAAGCATGGTTGGGAGATTGGGATTGGCGCACCCGATAGGTATGAAGGCAGGTCTTTTGCCGATAAATGCATAAGCTTTCTGGATAATTTGGAGGTGATCCATAATGAGCTTCTTGATTTAGCCCAACTAGAATCTTATTCAACAGAATGTGCCAAGTTCGTAGAGGATGTGCAGCAGTATTATCAAAAATTGGATGAGGAACAACTGATGACCCTGGGCAGGATAATCCCTTTAACCATAAAAGGTTTAAGGGAAAAGGAAATCCTGGAAAGACTCGGCGTCAAGCATCTATTGGTGGATGAATTCCAGGATATCAACAATGCACAGTATGAATTCATCAAAGAGTTGGGCATAAGTGCCGATCTATTCATAGTAGGCGATCCGCGTCAAACCATATATCAGTGGCGAGGTTCCGATTGCTCTTGCTTTATCAAATTTCATGAGCAGGTCAGCACTCATGATGTCTCACTCTGCAAAAACCGCAGGAGCACGACCTGCATAATCAATCTGGCGAATCAATTTTCCGGGACGCTGCTTGGCGACTACGACTTGATGGAAGGGACAAGAGAGGATGCAGGCTTGACGCAGTATTCAACCTATGAAGATCCAGAGGCGGAAGCTGAGAAGATAGCTGAACGAATAATCCAATACCATGAACAAGGATTTGCCTACTCGGACATGGCTATTCTCCTGCGGTCGGTCAAAACATCGGCAAAACCGTTCATCAATATTTTTCGCGAGAAGAACATCCCGTTTTGCATTAGCGGGCGAACCGGATTATTCTCACGGGGAGAGATTCAGGCACTGGGAGCAGTTTTTGCCTGGCTTTCCGCAAAGGGGTTTTGGACTGATCCCAACCTGCCTTTCGGTGAAAACAGATTAAAAGATGAGAATATACTTGAGTTTGCCCTTGGGCAATGGCAGGAATGTGCAGCACATTTAGGGATAGCATTTAATCAGGAGAGAACAAGATACAAACTGGAAGAGATAAAAAAGAAACTTATGGATGTCAAGGTTCGTGCCAGCGAGTTTGAGAACATAATTATCCTTTATTACGAGATTCTGGATGCATTCGATATCAGGTTGCTTGATTATCAGGATAAAAACCATGCAGTGGTTATGGCTAATTTGGGCTGTTTCTCAGTGGTTCTCACCGATTTTGAGACCCCCCACCGCAGACGCGGCGCTAATCCCGAGTGGCAAAAGCTACTGAACAACCTGAACTGGTACTTGGTTACTTATGCCAGCAGTACTTATGCGGAATGGATGGCGGAAGATAAAACGGCTTTGGATGCAGTGCTCATTACAACCGTGCACCAAGCCAAAGGTTTGGAATGGTCCATCGTGTTCATTCCCTCACTTACCGGTCAGCGCTTCCCATCCTCACGCACACATGCGCATCGTGAATGGAAAATCCCCGACTCGTTTTTTGATAAGGCACGCTATGAAGGTTCCCTGGATGATGAACGCCGCCTATTCTATGTAGCAATCACCCGTGCCAAAGATTATTTATTTCTAAGCTGTTTTGAGAGGATAAACCGACCAGCCAAGCCATCGCAATTCCTTGACGAGATTATGTCGCAAATGGAGATGGATATGGGTTCGGAATTCCCAAAACCTTTATCCCGGAGCTATCTGGATAAAAAACTAATCACATTTGCCGTCGGCGATATTGTCCGTTTCCAACAATGCCCTTATCGCTATTTGCTCAATAATCTTTGGGAATTTCAGCCGCATCTTAGCATGTTGCTGGGCTATGGCAAGGACATACATTACATACTGCGAAGGCTGGGTGAAGAAATTCGCAAAGGCGCCGCACCAGATGACATCATAGATGCCTTTACCGAAAGGTATTTTATGCTTCCATTTGTAAGCAAAGAGTTTTCAGACAATCTGGCGAAGAATGTAGCTCAAAAATTGAAGGTGTTTTATAGCACATACAGTGAAGAATTGGATTATGTAGAGGAAGTGGAATCGCGGATAGAGTATCTGCTGGAAGGCGATAATCCAACAAAGGTAACTCTCAAGGGAATTATTGACCTGCTGACCACAAAAGATGGGCTTGCCATACGGGATTACAAAACAGAATATGAGCCATCTGCTTCAGATGATTCAATCATGCAGCTTCAACTCTATGCTCTGGGCATGAAGTGTATTGATCGTCCGGTCAATGCTGCAGCAATTGCCTATGTGGATAGTTGTTCCCTGCAGGCAATAAGCATAAAGGATGCTGATTTAAACTCCGCTTCAGTCAAAGCCAAATCCATTATTGAGGATGTAATTAACAAAAGATACTATCCATCTAAAGTCAAAGAAAAATGTGCTGGATGTGATTATGCAAGGATTTGCCGCCATGTCTGAATGATTTTTTCAGACAATCCATTTGAATTCGGCTATAATTCACTTACAAAAAGTAAATACCAAGGAAAGGCGGAAATATGCGAATTCTCTTCATACTACTGTCAATTGCTCTCTTCGTTCTTTGTTCCTGCATAGATATCACACAGATACGGCAGCCCAGCGAGGTTGGGGCAGGGCAACTCTTTGATGTGAACCTGGGTTGCTCCTATACCATGGATGAAAGCGATGAGGGCGATATAAGCGGCGTTGATTATTGGGGAGTTCTGGCAATCCAGATCCCCGATGACTGGAAAGTCATCAACACCGGATTTAGTGGAAGCAACAGCGGCAGCTTCACCGAAAGCGACAAGGTTATGGCGGTGGTGCAGCTGGATTATCCGGCAAAGGAAGGTTATCACTGGGTGGCATACCGCACCTTTGACGCGGTTAAAATAGACCCGAAGGTTGAGCAGTTGAAATACGATGTGAAGATAAAGCTGCAGGCTGGCAAAATCACCGGCGAATTTCAACCGGACTACAAGGTCGGGGTCAGCCAGGAGCCGGAGATCAAATCCACATCCATCACCTGGGGTGAAACCACAGTAGAGGTGCCAAAAATCACGGTTAAATAAACGACGAGCATGTTGTTTGATATGTAGCCCCGCCGCTTATGGTGGAGCTCGTTCGTAAGCCTGATGACTCTGTCCCTTCTCCTCCAAGTCGGAAGGACGGGGGAAAAATCCTTCCTGGCAATCTCCCATAGCCACACTCCCTCTGTTATAATCTATTGTTATGGGTGAAGTTCCCCCCTTCGTTCATCTTCATGTCCATACCGATTATTCCATACTGGACGGGATGTGCCGGCTGGATCGTCTGGTGGCGGCGACCAAGGCGATGGGTTCCCCCGCGGTCGCCATCACCGACCACGGCAATATGTGTGGTGCCATCACCTTCTACAAGCTCTGCCACGCTGCCGGCATCAAACCCATCATCGGCTGCGAATTCTATATCGCGCCCGGATCCATGACCAGCCGTGGCGCCAAGGACGCACAGGAGAACAACCGCCACCTTGTCCTCATAGCTCGCAATAATCAGGGCTATAAAAACCTGATGCAGCTTGTGAGTGCCGCCCATGTAGAGGGGTTCTACTACAAGCCCCGTGTAGATCACGATATTCTTGCCCGCTACACCGAGGGCTTGATCTGCCTCACCTCCTGTATCAAGGGTGAAATACCCCAATATCTGCTCAAAGTCCAGGAGGACGATGCGCAGTCCACGCTGGACTTTTACCGGCAGCTATATGGGAAGGAAAATGTCTATCTGGAGCTGCAGGATCACGGCATGCGCCAGGAGCGGGAGGTGCTGCCCAGGTTGATAGACCTGGCGCAGCGCACCGGCACGCCCATGGTGGTCACCAACGATGCGCACTACATCAATGCCGCCGATGCCTACCCCCACGATCTGCTGCTGTGCATCCAGACCGTCAGCGACTACGCCGATCCCGGTCGCCTGCGCTTTGATTCCGTTCAATACTGGCTCAAGACCCCGCAGGAGATCTTCGCTAATTTCCACCACTTCCCCGAGGCGTTACAGAACACACTCGCCATCGCCGAGCAGTGCGAACTGGAACTGGAGCTTGGCACCAGCAAGCTGCCCCAGTTCCCCGTCCCCGAAGGGCAGACCGAGGACGGTTATCTGGCGGAGCTGGTGCGGCAGGGCGCCGTCAAGCGCTATGGGGAGATAACGGAGAAGATAGAGCAGCGCATCGCCTACGAACTTGGTGTGATAGCGCAGACGGGATTCGCCGGCTACTTCCTGATCGTATGGGATATCGTCAATTTTGCCCGGGAAAAGGAGATCGCGGTGGGACCGGGGCGTGGCTCGGCTGCCGGCAGCATCGTCAGCTATTGCCTGGGCATCACCGACATAGACCCCCTCCGCTTCGGGCTTCTGTTCGAGCGCTTCCTCACCGCCGACCGCATCTCGCCCCCCGACATAGACACCGACTTCCACGATGGGCGCCGCGACGAGGTCATCTCTTACATCAAGCAGCGGTGGGGGATGGATGCCGTGAGCCAGATTATCACCTTTGGCAGCATGGCGGCAAAGGGCGCCATCCGCGATGTGGGCAGGGTGCTCAAAGTCCCCCTGTGGAAGGTGGACAAGCTCTCCAAAGCCATCGGCTGGGCGCTTGATGCGACCATAGACAAGGCACTGGAGCGCTCGGCGGAGTTTAAGGCGCTCTACGATGAGGAGGAGGAGAACCGCAAGGTAGTGGATAGCGCCCGCCATCTGGAGGGCATCATCCGCCAGGCGAGCACCCATGCCGCGGGAGTGGTCATCACGCCGGGGGGGATACGCTCGTTTGTGCCGCTGCATCACGGCAGCAATAACGACATCGTGACGGGCTACGACATGGATTCCATTGCCGAGGTGGGCTTGCTCAAGATGGATGTGCTCGGCTTACGCACCCTCACGGTGATAGAGGATACCCTCAGCATGATCAAAAAGAACCATGGGCACGATGTGCGCTCCGAGTCGCTCTCGCTGGATGATCCGCAGACATACTCCCTCATCGCTTCGGGGCAAACTGCCGGCATCTTCCAACTGGAGTCCAGTGGCATGCGCGATCTGTGCCGACGCAGCACGCCAACCTGCATAGAGGACCTTAGCGCCATCCTGGCTCTCTTCCGCCCGGGACCGCTGGGCAGCGGCATGGTGGAGGACTATGTCGCGCGCAAGAAGGGCGAGAAGAAGATTGAATATCTGCACCCGGCGCTCAAGCCAATTTTGGAGGAGACATACGGGGTATTCGTGTATCAGGAGCAGATCATGCAGATGGCGCAGGTGCTGGCGGGCTTCACGCTTAGCGAGGGCGACATCCTGCGCAAAGCCATGGCAAAGAAGGACAACAAAACGCTGGAGAAGGTAAAGCCCCGCTTTTTGGAGGGTGCCAAGGCACACGGCGTTGACCCCAAGATCGCCAATCAAATCATAGAGATTCTGGGTCCCTTCGCCGACTACTGCTTCAATAAGCCGCACACGGCATCCTACGCCATTCTAGCCTACCAGACGGCGTTTTTGAAGGCGCACTATCCGCAGGAATTCATGGCGGCGTGCCTTAGTTCCGAGATCAACGATACCGACAAGCTGGCGGAATACATCGCGGAATGCCGCAACCTGGGGATTGAAGTCCACCCGCCCGACATCAACGAAAGCGAGGCGCTGTTCTCGGTGGTGGAGGGCAAAATCCGCTTCGGGATGGCAGCGATAAAGAATGTGGGCTTGCCGGCGATAGGTAATGTGGTCGCCACGCGGCGAGCGGGGGGTAAGTTCAAGAGCCTGACCGACTTCTGCTGCCGCATAGACATGGGCATCGCCAACCGCAAGGTGCTGGAATCGCTGATACGCGCCGGCGCCTTTGATGCGCTGGGCTACACCCGACCCCAGTATCTGCACATCCTGCCCGGCTGCATGGAGATAGGCGCCCGCATGGCTAACGAGCGCGCTACCGGCAAGGTATTCATGTTCGGCGTCGAAGATACCACCGGCACCGATATCGCCGATGCCAAGCCCATCGGCGCTTCCGAATGGTCGCGGGCGCAAATACTGGATGAGGAGAAGCAGATCTTCGGGTTCTACCTATCGGGTCATCCCCATGAGGAGCAGTATCGCCTGGTGGAGCAGGTCGCGCCTGACCGTGCTGCCGACCTGGAGGGTGGAAAGAGGCGCAAGGTAAAGGTGGGCGGCTTGATAACCACCATGCGCCAGATTACCGATAAGAACGGCAAGGAGATGGCTTTCATCGGGATGCAGGACACAACGGGCAGCTTTGAAGTCACCGTGTTCGCCAGCCTGTTTGCCAGGGTGGAATTCAAGCTGATGCCGGAGAGCTTCGTGGTGGTGACGGGCAAGCTGGAAGCCAATGGCGACCGCGGTGCCAAAATCATCGCCGACGATGTGCTGGGGCTGGACGAAGCCACGCCGCAGCGCCTGAGCAGGGTGCATGTGCGGGTCTATTTGGATAATCATAGCGAGCAACTGATGGAAAGCCTGCGCGCGCTCGCCCAGCCCGAGTCTGATTCGCCGGATCTCTTCTTGCACATGGTGGGGGAAGACAAGGCGGAGAGGGTGCTGAAGGCGGGACCGAACTTCCGCATACCTAGCAGCGAGAAGATACTGGAGAGGGTGCGCGGGTTATTTGGCGCTGCCAATGTGTGGGTGGAGTAGTATTTCCGATCACTATCACTGCGAGTAACAGTTCAAGGCGAAGGATGACGGGTCAAATAAACGAGGATAACAAGGCTGGATTCTTCAAATCGGATCAATTCGCATTCCTCAGTCTGATAGTCCTCGCTGCATTCTGGGCTGTTGTGCTGTATTTATACTGCAGCGCCAAGCTGGCTTCTCTCCGCTATACCATCATTGATACGGGTGTGGTGGAATCGGTGCTGTGGAACACCTTGCAGGGCAACATCCTGCAAAGCTCCATCTCCCGAGGTTCATTCTTCAACTTCCATTTTTCGCCATCGCTTATCCTGCTCGTTCCCCTCTATGCCATTGGGCAGAGCACCGAGTGGCTGTTCCTGCTGCAATCGCTGGCAATTGCGGTTGGGGCACCTTTAATCTATCTGCTGGCAAAGTCCTGCGGGCTTTCCCGGTTGCAAGGCTTCTTGTTGGGTGCTGTGTGGCTCTTTTCCGCCCCCACCATCGGGCTTGCCACCTTTGACTTTCATGAAGTGTCTATCACCGGCTGGCTTTTCATACTTACGGCTCTTTTCGCCATAAAGGACAAACTTCTGCCGGTGCTTATTTTGACTGCGATATTGCTGGGGATAAAGGAAGACATGGCGATCTATGTTGCCAGCCTTGGATTGGTTCTGATTCTCGGTTACCGGAGATCCCGCATCGGCTGGCTGCTGATAGGCATTTCACTCATATATTTCATCATTGTCTATTTCTACCTGTGGAGTGCTCTGTATCCCAATCGGGTGCGACTAGAAGCTGACCGCTTTGCCCAATTTGGTGCGCGGGGTGACATTCTGGAGGCTTTGTTTGCCAATCCACTTCTGTTGTTGGAGCCGTTGCTCAGGTGGAACCGGCTGTGGGCAGTGGTCATGCTCCTGCTTCCACTCTCATTGCTACCGCTGTGGCATCGGGCTTTCCTCGGTGTCCTTCCAGGCTTGTGGGTATTCCTTAGCCTCAGCGTGTTTGGCTGGGGGATATTTAATATGCACTATCATGCTCCCATCGTGGCTCTCCTGTTCATCGCGGCAATCCCGGCAATGATTTGGCTTCGCGGAAAACTTCCGGTGTTATTCAAAATATCCATCGCTGCATTAATCCCACTAACCCTGGGCATGCACTTTGCCATTCCGCCGGAATTCGCCTGGGGAATATACAATCCTGCCAGCCTCAAACCACATCCTTCCCTCAATACAGTCAGGGAGGTCTTTGCAGCTCCCGCTACCCAGTCCATTGCTGCTGATGTTTTTAACGGTTCGGCGGAGGTCAGACGCAAGCAACTCTTTATTTATCCCTGTGCCTATCTTCCCGATATAATATGCAGCTCATCCGCATTTTCCATGCCATTAACGCTTGTGTTGATAAAGAGCCTGGGTTATGGATTGGAGCGACCCGATCCTGTATTTCTGATACTCTCCCGCGCTTCAGGATGCGATGCCGGCGAATACTACATGGAGCGGTTGCGCTGGATTGAAGCGGAGGAAAGCGATGCCATTAGCTGGGATATGCGACCTTTGTCCGGTGCCACGGGTGGCAGAGCTCTCTATTTGGCGGATAATTATGGCTGGGGCGATCGTTATCTGGCGTTAAGAGAGGAAATATTACCGGCAGGCAGCTACCGTATGGGAGTCAGACTCGCGCGTGGCGGGAAAGAAGCAGCAGATGGCAGCATTACACTGAGCGTGGTAGCACATGGCGATCGTGGAGGATCAAGGAATGTGGCGACAAGAGATATTTTAAGCGGGGAGATGGAAAGAGATGCGCTAAAGACATACTGGGTTGAGTTCACCCTTCAGAGCGGGGCTTTTGTGCATCCTCTCCTCCACTTTCATGATGCGGGTGAATATTGGATAGATGGGGCTGAGTTAAAAGGGCTTGATCAGAATTTTGATGTCTATTTCAACACATTCTGCAAAGCTATTCTTAGAGCTGATGAGGCTGATTGGGGAATTGAGGCAGGAACAAATGCTGGAATTGCGCTTTCAGAAGGAGAGTTGCAAATGGATAGAAGGAGCGCCGGGGAGTTGGCACTCACCTGGCAAACGCCTGCCTCGTTGCAACCCGGGATGTATCTGCTTTGCACGCATATCTGCATAGAGTCCGGGGAGTGTGCCCAAATCCCTTGGGCTGATTTGTATACGGTGCAAGGTGGTGATAGAACCAAGCTCATGACTCTATACTATGACAATTTACAGGTTGGTCGCCCGGGAGATCAGCTTCAGATGAACCATGTCAGGATTCCTAAGTGCGATTCAATAGAGATGCACATCACCAAACCGCAAGATTCCAAACTATCATTTGATCAATTGTTGTTTTTAAACCTGCGCTAAACAAATTTAAACAAAGCCAGGAATCAACCCATCTGCTATAATTGAAGATTCAACCTAATTTTCCAACTCTATGGCATCAGTAGCAACCTTCATCCGTTATTGGCGCGGGCGCTGGGGTGATTTTTCATCCAACGCCCGACAACTATTGGCTTTGCAGGCAATATCCGCCTTCTTCGGTTCCGCCTATGGGGTCATATTCAACCTTTTTCTTATGCAGAGCGGCTATGGCGAGGCATCCATCGGCAAGTTCCTTTCGGCGGCGGGGCTGGCATTGGCGATCACAGTAGTGCCATGTGGGATACTCACCGATAAGTGGGGGCACCGTCGGTCGTTTCTTATTGCGGCTATCATAGGATCAACTTGCGCCCTGTTTCGTATTTTTGCACCCAATGCCGAGATGATCTTCGTTTTCTTCCTCATTGGCGGGGCTGCGGGCGGGCTTGCTGCAGTAGCCGGCGCCCCCTTCCTGATGGAGAACAGCCGCGCCAAGGAACGCACCGACCTTTTTTCCGCCAACTTCGCCATCATGCTGGGGAGCGGCGTTTTGGGCAACTTCGCCGGCGGCGGCTTCCCCGATTTGTTGCAGTCGTTATTTAGCTATGACCTGCGGACATCCTACACCATCACCCTTACCGTCGCTTCGCTGGGCATGTTCCTCGGTCTTATCCCCATCCTTAGGATGAGGAGACAGAACGACCATGTCATTCCGGAACAGGAAGTGGAAGAGCCGGCACCAGACGGGGAAAATGCTGAAGTTCACGCCATCAAGCCGGTGGAGGGTAAGGGCTGGAACATCATCATCAAGTTCGTCATCACCTCGGCGCTTATTGGTGCAGGCGCCGGGCTGGTCATCCCGTTCTTCAACCTCTACTTTAGCAAGCGCTTCCTGCTCCCCTCCAGCGAGATTGGAGTCCTCTTTGCCGTGGCACAAATCTGCACCGCCCTGGCGTCGCTTTTAGGTCCGGCGCTGGCACGCAAACTGGGCAAGGTCAACACTGTAGTGATAATGCAGCTTGCCAGCCTGCCCTTCCTGGTTACGCTGGGGTTTGAAACGCAGGCGTTGTGGCTGGCATCGGTTGCCTTCTTCGCCCGCGCCACCTTCATGCAGGCAAGCACACCCCTGACCGGTTCGCTGCAGATGGAGCTGATCCCCGCAGGCAGGCGTGCCTTCGCCAACAGCCTGAATTCGCTTAGCTGGAACCTTGCCTGGGCGGGCACCACTGCGCTCTCAGGCGAGTTAATGGAGCGTATAAACTACGCAATTCCCTATTATATTACCGCCGGCTTCTACCTGGTTAGCACCGTGCTCTTCTACATCTTCTTCTGGCGGGTGGAAGGGATAACGCTCTCCCATTCCATGGGCGAAGGATTGGGCAAGGGCATCAAAGTAATGATAGCGGTGCCGCGCCGTCTATTCACCCTGTTCACCAATCAGGAGAAGTGAAGCGACAGATTTCGTGCTATCATAGTAGTCTTGTAACAGGAACCTTCGGCTAATCCTGCATGTTCCATGAGGGAATTTAAAGAGCGATAAATGCGTATTCTACTTGCCATGCCCCCCTGGTCGGTCTCGGATTTTTTCACCGGCGACCTGGGCGATGATGTGGGCGGCGCCTGGCACCCCTTCTCCATCCTGCAGCTGGCGGCGTGTCTAGAGCGAGCCGGCTATGAGGTACATATACTGGATGGCGGATTTCTCAACCGCCAGCAGTTCCTGACCGCGCTGGACCGCATCAAGCCAGATTTCATCGGATTCTACACCACAGTGTTTCTATGGTATTCCGCCCGCGATACCTCCACCATCATTAAGGAACGCTACCCCAATACGAAGATCATTATAGGCGGTCCCATCGCTACTGCCATGAAGGACAAGCTCCTCACCGAGTGCCCGGCAGTGGATTTCCTCTGCGTGGGCGAAGGCGAGGAACTCATCGTTGAAGTCGCCAAGAAGGTGGAAAAGGGAGATAGCGACTATTCCGAGGTCAATGGGCTTTTGTGGCGCCGCAATGGGGAGATAGTCACCAACCCACCAAGCTGCGTGATAGAGGATCTGGACAACCTGCCCTTTGCCGCCCGCCACCTGATAAATGTCCGCGCTTATCGCCCGCCGCTGGGGACTTATAAACGCCTGCCCGCCATCTACCTGTTCACCAGCCGCGGCTGTAACGGCAGTTGTATCTTCTGCTGGCAGAATAAGCGCGATCAGATTATACGCTATCGCAGCGCCGAATCCGTGCTGGAGGAGATTGACCAGTGCTACCGGGATTTTCACATCAAAGAGATCCGCTTCTTTGACGATAATTTTACCTACAACTACGACCGCGCCATAGCGATCTTTGAGGGGCTTATCAAGCGGAAATACGATTTGACCTTCTATTGTTCCGTGCGTGTAGACAACATAGACAAACGCCTGCTCTATCTGATGAAGCGCGCCGGGTTCTGGGGCGTGATGTTCGGGGTGGAATCGGGCAACCAGCAGGATTTGGACATGCTGGGCAAGGGCGTGACGGTGGAGCAGAACCGGCAGGCGGTGCGTTGGGCACATGAGGTGGGCTTGATGACGGTTACGCCGATCATATTCGGCATACCGGGGCAAACCTTTGAGATGGGGCTGAACTCCATCAAGTTTGTGCTGGATATCGGCTCGGATATCGTTAATTTTCACGCCCTCACACCGATTCCGGGCGCTGAGCTTTACGAAAATGTTGATAGATACGGCTATCTTGCCACGCACGACCTAAGCGAATACACTTTTGAAGGTATCGCGTTCGTGCCCTTCACCATGACGCGGGAGCAGATAGAGAAGCTCCGCCGCACCGCCTTCCGTCGGTTTTATTCACATCCCAAGACGATAATCAAGTATCTGAGCCGACTGCGCGCCCGCACCGATTTTGAAGTGATGTATAAGGGGGTAAGCGCCATGGTTAAATCGGTGCTTAATCCGCGGGCTTATCGTCCTAAATCCATGGGCGACGAAGCCAGTGCACCGCACGGCGGTATGTAGCCGAAATTGATACCCTGCCTTGCGTTTTGGGCGGGGTGATGATATAATAGTTTAACCGGTCAACCTGACCGGATTCGCATATTTAGGGTAGGATATCCCAAAGCATAAACGAAGGATAAGTATGAAGATACTGTATGCCGTCTCGGAAGCAGTTCCCTATGCCAAAACCGGCGGGCTGGCTGATGTTGCCGGTGTTCTGCCCAAGGCGCTGGCGAAGCTAGGGCATGAAGTCAACCTGATTCTGCCACTTTACCGCAAGATCAAACTTGAGCAGTATGAACTCCAGAATATCCTCAGCTACGATATCAAGCTGGGGAACAACAGCCACAAGGTCACCATCTGGCGGGGCGCCACGCCGGGCTCAACGCTGGGCACACTCTTTGTGGATATTCCCGAATTCTACGATCGGGACGGGCTTTATCAAATTAAATGCGTTGACTATTCGGATAACTTTGAGCGCTATGCCGCTTTCTCCATCGCCATCTGCGAGCTTATGCCCCGCATGAAATTCATCCCCGATATAGTGCATCTACAGGATTGGCACACTTCGCTCATCGCTCCGCTGCTCAGAACTAAATATCGTGGCAAGGGCATGGATGTCGCCAAAATCATACTTACTATACATAATCTTTCCTTCCAGGGCATATTCCCCAAAGCCAAGTTTGACCTTTTAGGGTTTCCCGAACAGGATTTCTTTGGCAGGGGTTTTGAGTTCTGGGGTGATGTGAACCTCCTCAAATCCGGCATTATGAACTCGGACTTTATCACCACCGTTTCGCCGCGCTATGCCGAGGAAATTCAAAGCATGGAGTTCGGCTTTGGGCTGGAGGGGGTGCTTCATTCCCGCGCCAACCGGCTGGTGGGTATCCTCAACGGCATAGACACCGAGGAGTGGAATCCAGCGCTGGACCGGGACATCATCCGCAATTACAAAGCTGACGACCTTAGACCGAAGATACTGTGTAAGAGCTTTCTGCAGGATGAGGTGAACCTGGGCGTTGACCTGCACGCTCCCATCCTCGGGTTTGTGGGCAGGCTTACCGACCAAAAGGGATTTGACCTGATCGCCGAGATTATGACCAACCTCGCCAAGGATGGTTTCCAAATCGTGGTATTGGGCACCGGTGATCCGAAATACCACAAGATGTTGGAGGATCTAAAGGAACGCTATCCCAAGAATCTTTCGTATTCATTTACCTTTGACAACCATCTGGCGCATGTGATTTATGCCGGCGCCGATATGTTCCTCATGCCCAGCAAGTTTGAGCCGTGTGGTCTGGGGCAGATGATCAGCCTGGCATACGGCACCATACCCATCGTGCGGGAGACGGGCGGACTCGCTGACACGGTTATTGACGCTGATGCCGACAAAACCAATGGGAATGGCTTCGTGTTCAGCGAATACACTGATTCGGCACTTTATGCCAACCTTACGCGGGCGAAAAAAGCCTATGCCGATAGTGAGCGCTGGAAGGAACTGATGCGGCGCGCGGTGAGCCTGGACTTTAGCTGGGATAAATCAGCGCAGAAGTATCTTGATCTATTCAGTCGGGCTTTAACGCTTTAAATCATAATAAAATGCACAGGGGCAGGCTCCCATGCCTGCATTTATTAGCCACATCCCTTGCCCTTCTACATGTGGAGAAGAAGGTTTCTTAATTAATATTGCATTAATGTAACCCAGACGCCCTTGTCGGGGCAAGCATCAGTTGAGCAATTACTGCAAGTAATGGATTCCAAATATCCAGGATTAATCCAGCAGCTCCTCCTTGCTCACGTGTTGGAGGTTAGGTGGTGGGATCAGCCATGCCGGGGGCGGCACGGCTACATGTAGTGTATTTATTTTGTAGCAGCGTTATCTTTGTTGTGGCGATCAATGCGCAAGAGTTTTTGAAAATAACATTGGAATGTTACCAATAGCGAAATGTTGTTATGATGCTCTTGTGTGAAATATAGGTTTTACAGAGGAGTGAAACGAAATGGAAAAGAATGAATTCGACTTTGAAACCAAGATATTAGGACCAGGCATAAAGTTAGTGCGCATCCCCGGAGGCACCTTCAAGATGGGCAGCGAACAATTTAAGGACTGGGCTATTGGCGGGTTTAAAATAGAAAAAGTAGGTACAAGAATACAACTGGTACCCACATCAATAGGTGCTTTACAAGAAAATCCAGTGCATAAAGTGAAATTGAAAAGCTTCTGGATGGGGAAGACAGAAGTAACCATAAGGCAATATGTTGCATTTTTAAATGCGGTGCAACCAACTACCAGCCAGTTGGAGCACTGGATATTGTTAGATCAAAATGCACATATTAACAAGAGCGGGAATAGTTACTATGCTGATAGTGGCTTGGAGGATCATCCGGTGGTGAATGTGAGATGGTATGGCGCCATTGCTTTTTGCTCTCATTACAAATTGCGATTGCCGACTGAAGCGGAATGGGAGTATGCGGCAGGGGGACCGCAGCATTATGTATATCCTTGGGGAAACGAATGGGATAAAAATGAGTGCTGTAATAACGAAAACCAAGGCAGTGGGACACCGCCGACCAAGCAGGTAGGCAGCTTTAGACCAAATAGATATGGGCTTTACGACATGGCGGGTAATGTTCGGGAGTGGTGTAATGACTGGTTTGGAGAATATCAAAGTAAGGCACAAAAAAATCCACAAGGTCCAACAAGTGGCGTGGATAAAGTGTTGCGTGGCGGTTCCTGGGGCAGCGATGCTCCCTTCGTGCGCTGCGCCTCCCGCGGGGGACGCAAACCTTATGACCTGTTCAGCGACTTCGGTTTCCGCGTTGCGGGGGACTAAGGGGGAGGAATGTTAGATTAATTCTAATCTTTTTATGCTTTTATTCCTGTTGTTTAGCATAGCCTAAGCCACCAAGGTCTGCCCCAACTGCGGGCAGGAATTCCCCGACGGCTATAACTACTGAACACAGTGTATGGTAAACGGCAAGGTGTTTTAGTGCCTAAAGGGGGGAAATAAAATGGAAAAGAACGAATTAGGCTTTGAAACCAAAATAGTAGGTCCCGGCATAAAACTGGTGCGCATCCCCGGCGGAACATTCAAGATGGGAAACGATGAAGTATTCGGATATAAGATGGTCGAGATCTCTAGCGGCTTATTCCAAATGAGTAATGAAGGAGAGGATGATGAGAAACCAGTCCATAATGTGAAAGTGAAAAGCTTCTGGTTGGGGGAAACGCAGGTTACTGTTGAGCAATACGTTGCATTTTTAAATGAGAATCAACCGAAAAAGGAAGAGAGGGAGAAATGGATCGTATTTGATGAATATACTCACATAACCTGTATCAATGGCAAATATTATGCCGAAAGTGGTTGGGAGAAACATCCGGTAATAAATGTAAGCTGGTATGGCGCAAATGCTTTTTGTAAACACTATGGCTTGAGACTACCCACAGAAGGTGAATGGGAATATGCAGCGGGGGGACCAAAGCATTATAAATTCCCATGGGGAAATAAATGGGATAAAAACGAGTGCTGTTATAGTAAAAATCACGGTAGTGGAGACCCGCCGACCATGCGTGTAGGAAGCTTTAAACCGAACGGATACGGACTTTACGACATGGCAGGGAATGTATGTGAATGGTGCAACGATTGGTATGGTAAATATAGCAGTTATGCACAGACAAATCCAATAGGCTCTACAAGTGGCGAGTATAAAATTACACGCGGCGGTAACTGGGGCAGTGGCGTCTTCTATGACGACTTGCCCTGCGCCTGTCGCCATTTTTTCAATCCAGCTGACCGGTACAACTCCCAAGGCTTCCGTGTTGTGGGGGACTAAGGATACAGAATCTCTGAACCTCTGAGGGGGGTGCAGGAGGGCGTAGCCCCCCCGGTTTTGTCTAAACCTCTCTGCTTGCGGGGATGGAGGCTGGGTTGTGGGGTCAGCCATGCCGGGGGCGGCATGGCTACATATTGTTAGGTATAGGTAAGGTTTTTTTATTCCTCCTCGCCCATACCTGAGATCAGGTTGCGCAACTCCTCCTGCAGGCGACCTATCTCGGTGGTCTTGTCCTTAATTTTGTCAAAGAGCACACTCTGTGCCTTGATGCCGCTCGCCAGCAGGAATGCCGCCGCTTCACTGCGGGATTTGAACAGCCCCGCCTGCATCAGATGATCAAGGTTGTCCCGTGTATCCTTGTTGACCCGCACCATCACCACAAATTCGCGGTCCGAAAGCACGGTTTTCATAGCTACACCCAGGGCTTCACCCAAACCGCTGATGGTATCGCGGAATCCCTTCACGCCCTCCCGAATCTGATCCGAAATATCCGGACCTTTGGGGGTGGTCTCTCCCTCAACAGGTTCCTGCTGATCCTCGGGTTTTTGCTCTTTCTCGTCCATTTTTCTCTCCTCCGTAATTGAATTACGAAGTATATATTATCAGAGATACGCGAGCGTGTCAATATATTTTTTACCGCTCGGGATGATATTCACGCAAATCCTCCACTGTCAGGGTGCGGTTCATCTTCACGATGGTTATTTTGCCCGCCTCAAACCTTAGCTCCACCGTTCCATAGTAGCCCCGGTTGGCTAGCCGCTTCAAAAAGTCCATCAGATCCTTTAGCATAAAATTTCCCCTTTCATTTGCATTGCCCGAAAAAGCCCGCCCATCATCTGATTCACATCGTCCAT
>Ga0315280_10002535_pt1 | contig 29509 bp, 25 predicted proteins | sample YL17G06_40_MG_FD_203697 | JGI IMG/M metagenome (GOLD analysis project Ga0315280, IMG submission 203697) | Sediment microbial communities from Yellowstone Lake, YNP, Wyoming, USA - YL17G06_40 | ecosystem: Environmental > Aquatic > Freshwater > Lake > Sediment | place: USA: Wyoming | collected... | reverse complement strand
CAGGCAGTTTCACCGGCAGCTTTAGTACGGGTGAAGCCCCCCACAGCAGGATGGCAATCATAGTGGCGAAGAAGACCCAGAGCCATCCAGACATCTTCACGTTGCCAATAGTGGCAAAGGCTTCTGCGGAAGCCCCGTCTGAGGTAGTTTCTGATGCCTTATCCGGGAACAGAGCGGACATGGTAATACCGATAACGATAGCAAAGGTTATGGACAAGATGATTCGAGCGAGAGCCACATCCACGCCAATCAAGCTTGAGGTATAGATAATTGCCAGGATATTGGTGGCCGGAGCAGTGTAGAGAAAGGCGATGGCTGGGCCTAGACCAGCCCCGCTTTTCCGTATGCCAGCAAACAGTGGCAAAATAGTACAGGAACAGACAGCCAGGCAAAGCCCAGCCAAAACCGACATAGGATAGGAAATATACTTCGGTGAGTTTGGTCCGAGGTAGCGGAGGATTTTCTCCTTAGGGAAAAGCGCATATAGTGCGCCGGCGAGAAAGAAGGCAGGTATGATAAAGGGCAGATGAGCCAATAAATAGTCCTGAATAGTAGCCCATCCACCCTGTAGTAAGTTCAGGAAAATGGTCATGATAATTCTCTCCTATAATGCGCATTAAAGCATATATCCAAGTTAGAAAAATTATGTCTGAGACTTATCAGCTCGTATCCTAGCAGCATAACCCGGGCCTACTCGCTCAGCCCTACGCAAGCGCTCTCGGTCCTCCTCAGCGATCTTGTTGTTCTTCAGTGCCTCTTTCACCACCTCAATCAGTTGTGGCTGGTAACCTGAGATGCCCTCTTTGTCTATTGAGTAGAACGACCACACCCCATCTCTCCTCAGCTTGAGGAAGCCAGCATCGTGCAGTGCGCCAAGACCGCGCGAAGCTGTGGACTGGGAGATTCCCAGCGCCTGCATCACCTCACAGACGCAGCATTCCCTTTCCAAGAGCAGGTTCAATATCCTCAGCCTTGTCTCATCGGATAGAGCCTTCATTGCCTTTACCACATCACGCACTGCCAGGCTCCTATGTTTTTATGCACATAAATGATTATATGCTATACCAATTGAGCAAAATTGTCAAGAGCGTCAGACCGACTATGAGCTATGTGGAGCGCAACAGAGGGAACGAAAGAGATTTTTAGCGAATTTTCTCTCTTACCTGCTGCACAAGTACTTGCTGCAGTCTTTCCCTATCCTGGGATACCACAATGTTATCCACGAACGACTCAGACAGCGCATCAAGCATCGCCTGACAAAACTTGTTATTGCTGTCCTTTTCAACGGCGTATACAACGCGCTTGCCTTCGCGCCATCGCTTGAGAAAACCAGCATCCGTGAGAATCTTCAGATTCCTTGAAACCTGGGACTGAGACATGTGAAAGATCTCCTGCATCTCACAAACGCAAATATCTTTCTCCAGCAGGAGCTTGAGCATCCTAATTCTCGTCTCATCAGAAAGAGCTTTGGATACTTTTACCAGTTCACGCATGTCTAATGTTCCTTGCTTCTATATTAGCACATTCGTGGATACCCGGCACGTGACGAGAGTAGGTTCAGGAAAACTATCCAAAACTAGTGTGGCTCCTGAATACCTAGAATAGTCATTCGCTCAAGACATTTGATGCCTCTTACGCCGACCGGCGCAAAGACCATTGTGCCTGGCTCAGCGTCCCAACGCTTTGTACCTGCGGTGAAAATACCTTTTCCTGACACTACATAGAACAAAACATCGTAAGGCTCTCCGTGGGGTGGTATTTCGTACCCGCTCTCCAGGCATACGACCACTATATTGAAGTGTTCACCCTTGAATACATCCTTCTTTGTTCTGTCTCCCGGTACAAATTCAATAAAATCTTTGATATCGTATTTTTGCTCTTCTGACATGCTGCTCTCCTAAATGGGGTGAGCTTACCTTATATTCTCCTGGGCATCGTCCTCTGGTGCATCTTCATGGCTACAGCGAGGAAAAGAGCAGTGAACCCAAGCAGGGCGAGAAGGTCAACAACCACAGGAAGATGGCTTTGTCCCTGGATAGAGTTCCGGGCGATATCAGTGAAGTAAGTCAGAGGTGAAATATAAGCAATCGCCTGTCCCCAACCAGGCAACTGGTCCAGCGGGATAAAGACGCCGCTGATGAATATCACGGGGAACTTTACCACTGAGGCAATCATGTTGACCGTAGACGGCAGGTTAGTGGGAGGAATGGAGAAGAGGTTGCCCAGAGAAGCAAAACAGAAGGCGGCCAGAATAACTGCCACGGCGAAAACAACAGGGCTTGATACTGTTACTCCGAGGAAAAGGCCAAGTATGATGGTTACCAGAGAGATGCCGATCCCAAAAACGAAGGAAGCCAGAATGTCTCCCAGGATAATGGTCTCTATCCTTACCGGACAGGACATCAACCGCTCCAGCGTTCTTGCCTGAGCTTCCCACGGCACCACTATCGGAGATATTGAGGTGGCGGTAAAGAAGAGAATCATCCCCAGGAGTCCCGGTATCATGAAGTCAAGAGTCATGTGCCGGCCGATGGTGAAAGAAAGGAAGAGAAATACGGGAAAGAAAACACCAAAGATTATTACCGGTCCCTTAGAATAGTAGATGCGGATATCCTTGCGGGCAATCGCCAGGGACCGGCGAGCCTGTTGCCAGAGCAGTGCTGTATCAGGCATGCCCAGCCTCCTTCTCGGTTAGCGCCACAAAGGCATCTTCTAGGGAAGGGGCCAGTATGTTGAGCGACACTATCTTGAGTCTGGCAGTGCGCGAGTGGTCGACCAGCGTTACCGCCAGGCCGCCCGGGTTATCAGTATAGAGACGGTACTTGTCGCCGACTTTTTGTACTTCGTTCACACCGGGAAGCTGAGCCAAGCTCTCCAGACTCACGCTGTCGCTGAAGCTAACTTCAACTGAGTGCCGGCCGCTGGTAGCCATCCTGAGCCTCTCCGGAGCGTCTATGGCGACCATTTTCCCTTTGTTAATGATAGCCACCCGGTCGCAGAGCTGGTTGGCTTCATCCATATCATGAGTGGTGAGAAATATAGTTTTTCCTCCGGCATTCAGGCTGCGCAGCAGTTCCTTAATAAGACGAGCGCTCTGCACATCCAGGCCGGTCGTGGGCTCATCAAGAAATAGTATCTGAGGGTCGCTGATAAGCGCCATTCCCAGAATCAGGCGCTGCTTCATCCCCTTGGAATACGTCTTGACCAGGCTGTCCTTTCGCTCCAGAAGACCAAGAGCCCTCAACAGGCTTTCACTCCTCTCCTTCGCCTCACCGGAAGCGACACCATAAAGCTCAGCCATAAGCATCAGGTTGTCCCAGCCCGAAAGGTCATTGTAGGCGTTGGCCATCTCCGGCACGACGCCGGCTATCTGTCTGGCCTTCAGGCTACCGGCTCTCGATCCCATTACCAAGGCATTGCCGCTATCAGCTTTGATGACTCCAGTGAGCATCCGCACCGTGGTCGTCTTACCGGCGCCATTGGGGCCGAGAAAACCAAAGAACTCACCTTTTCTCACTTCAAAGCTGATGCTGTCAACGGCAAGAAGCCCGTCATAGCGCTTGGTGAGATTTCGTACCTCGATTGCCGTGTTATCAACCGGCATGCCTAACTCTCTTTCCTTAGCTCAGCAAGTCTTTCTTCAACACCCTTGGCTTCCGCCTTCAGTTGTTTCAGGTACTCCTCTAGCTCTTCAATGATTGCCTCCCTTGTAGGAAAGCGCCGCTGCGCATACCCGGCACCACAGCAGCAACCCCAATGGTGATGCCAGCCACGATGAGGTGAATGATGGAAATGCTGTTCACAACCATAATCAGGGTGATGATACATCTTCTTCCCTCCTCTCCGGACAGTATTCTTGACACGATTGCTCCTCGCCCGGCTCCTCTATGCTCAGAGCCGCCGAGGTGAGACTGCGACATTTCTCCAGCACATCCCGGTTAACGAAGTAGTGGATATGGTAGCCCCGCCTCTCGCCCTTCACCAGACCAATAGCCTTCAGTACACGGAGGTGTTGTGAAACGGCGGACTGGGTCACTCCCAGAAGACCTGCCAGGGCGTTGACACAGAGGGCGTCCGGGTCGTGCTGGCGGCAGAGCAGCTTCACCAGCTTGAGACGGGTGGGGTCAGCTAGCGCACTGAAGACTGCTGCCTGCTGTTCGGCGTGTCGTTGAATTAGGTTCATTGGTTTGTATTAGTTTAGGCTAATATACTTAATAATATCATGCGCTTATCAGCATGTCAACACATTCACTGACTGCGTTGTGCTCCGCTATGATGGTTGCCTAGAACAGATGAAAATGGTGCCGATGTCACATTCCGTCAGAATGTGTAATGCTTACACGCTTAACATGGGCTAAACACACACCAAGAACTCCTCGGAAGCGTCGACTAGAGTTGAGTTGGCCGGGGTGAGCATTATTTCAGTCACTTTTCCCTGGTCGACAAATCTCCCAACCCACCAGTACTCATGGCCTTTCCCTGTACGGGATCGTATACCTTGCTGACAAGATAGTATGAGGTATTATGTAAGGCAAAGGGGAATCGTCATGTCATAATGGTTAGCCCAAAAGGAGCCGGAGCAAGTTCCCATGATTTCTCCTGATGAGTTCTTGGAAGCATTAAAAGTACCATTGCGTGGCCGCCACCTGGATTCGGAGCAGAGTGAAGTTGTAGCATATCCTCCAGACAGACCGCTAATTGTTGTTGCCGGGCCAGGTACTGGGAAGACCACTGCTATTACAGCCCGTGCTCTAAAAATGGTATTCGTGGATAAGTATGACCCAGCTTCTATCATGTTGACCACATTCACTAAAAGGGCAGCTGCAGAACTTCGGTCTAGAGTATTGGGATGGGGCTACATTATTAGAAATGAACTTACTGGGCTCACTAATGATAATCAAGATCTAGAGTATCTTAAGAGCCTGGATATCAATAGGTTTATTACTGGTACGCTGGATAGCTTAGCTGAAGAGATACTTGGAAAATATCGAAGACCAGATATACCACCGCCAGTCGTACTTGACCAATTTGTCGCTGATGGTATCCTATTGACCAGCGGATTATTTGACAATGGACTATTCCGAAACGAAGACTTGACGGCATTCGCTGAGGACCACGGGTACACCAGGTCAAGACCAACCAACTCGGTAAATGTACGGGACTTGATAAGACTCTCTCGTATCTATTGCGATAGGTTCAGGCACGATGCTATCGACATTCCAGCCTTTGCTGCATGTGGGCCAGGGCAGGCCGTAGTGGCGCGAGTCGCCAATCAATACCTTGGTGGGTTGCAGATACGTGGACCCAATGTGATGGATTTTGCTGAACTCGAACACTATTTTCTTGAAAGACTGCAGCAAGGCGAACTATCTCAATTCACTTCTCAACTTCAAGCCATTTTTGTAGACGAGTTCCAGGATACAAATGTACTTCAAGAAGCTATTTACTATAATATTGCAAGGTGCATCAATGGATGTATAACCGTAGTAGGTGATGACGACCAGTCTTTATACAGGTTTAGAGGTGGAACAGTAGAACTATTTCGAAATGCTCTTCCTAGGATGAAATCAGCACTTGGTATGACTGATGAGCCTGATATCAGATACTTAACAACTAATTATAGAGCACCTCTCCTCCCGGTTGTCTTTACACAGGACTTTGTTGAATGCGACGCTGATTACCAACCCTCGAGGGTTACTGATAAGCCCCGGGTCCAGTCTGATGAGGCTGCTGGTAATGGCCTACCTGTACTTGGAATTTTCAGAGATACTATTGAAGATTTAGCCAAGAGTGTAGCTAGATTAATTGGAGACCTGTTCAATGGTTCAGGTATTGACCTATCTTGGAATAGTCAGACTGTTCATATAGATACTGGGCCGAATGCCCAGCCTGGGGACTGTGCTTTCCTTGCTCATTCCGTTAAGGAATACAAAAGGGAATTCATGGGACAACTGCGGGAACCGAGGTTTCCATGGATACTTCGTCAAGAGTTGCTCGCGCTTGAGACTCCTATAAGGAGCTTCAATCCTAGGGGCCAACTGCTATCTATGGTGCCTGAGATAGCACAGTTGTGTGGGTTGATGCTAGAGTGTATCGACCTTAACAGTACAATTACTGATTCCGTAACAAATTTACCACCAGAAGCTAAGTGAATCTTCCGTGAGTGGCGGAGCGCAGCAGTAGATCTTATTAACCGGAATCCTGAACCCAATCATCCTACTAATTTAGCAGATTTTGTTCGAAGCTGGCAGCAGCAACAGTCACAAGTACAGGGCATTCAGTGGCCTCCTGAGTTGCCACTGATAGATTTGTGTTATCATTTACTGACGTGGATTCCATCGCTCCAAGACGATCCCGAGCGCCAAATCAATCTTGAGGTTGTTGCTCGAGCAATTACTGAAACGAGTATGTTGAACAGCTACCGTTCGAGAATAGTTTTTAGTGATATGGAGCATAAGCGTAGAAGCATAATACAAGCCATAAGGAATATTTTCACTGCGATAGCGCTTGGTGATATAGAAATTAATGAGGATATACTAGAAACATTTCCACGGACAGCGGTCAATTTTCTAACGATACATCAAGCCAAAGGACTGGAGTTTCCCATAGTAATTGTAGATGTGGGAGCACACTTCAAAACTAATCATAGACTCCAACGCGTCTTCCGTTTCCCCGATACTATTAGCGAGACGTATATGGTCGAGGACAATACGATTCCTTTCGGTGGGCTAAGTACTGCATCGTTCGCTGGATGGAAGGATCGCGCTTTCGATGACCTTACTAGGTTGTACTATGTGGCTTATAGCCGAGCACAAAGCCTCTTAGTCCTCGTTGGACTAACATCCGTACTTCCCGAAGGGCACATACCTCACGTAGCGATGGCGTGGACTAGGACCGGAACATCGTCTTGGCGAAGTAACTGTCCCTTTTTAAAGATATGACCTGGAGGTGATACTATGGTGCAATTACCAGTACGTGGCTCTGGCTATATTGTACCTCCATACAGTCTTACGGGTGACATCTTATCCTTCAGAAGGTGTGGCCTACAATATAGATATCTGAATGGCAGCGCTATTCATAGAGGGAGGGCAAAGCCTCTCTTGCACTCCTAAACTAGTAGCCGTGACACCACCAGTGTCAACCGAGTTAGTCCATGTGTTAGTCGAGATGGTAGAGGAAACAGGAGATGATGAATCTAGAAGAGATTATCCGCAGCATCCGGCAAGCGACATCTGTGCCCGGTGAGGATGACCTGAGAAGCCTACCTTTCAAGAAGGCTTTTGTCTATGGCCGGGTATCATCTCAGGGGCAGGTGAAAGAAAGCCAGGAGTCGATAAGGGAGATAGCCAAACTGGTGGCGATAGCCAAGAAGGACGGCTACCATAGTGACCTTGAGCCTGATGATGTCGAGAAGTGGCTTCAGTCCATCCAGAATGGAGAGGATGTCTCACGAGTTATTGAGGATGGCGACATCACGGTTAACTGTCGTGACCTGGGGCTCTCTGGTTCACTGGGTGAAGATAAGCGTCCCGGACTGGGCAACCTATGGGAGAGAGTTGAGAGTGGTGAAATTGGCGCTATCTACCTTACTGAAGGGATGAGCCGCCTGTCGCGGGATCGTGACCGGGTGCTAGGCTACAAGGTGCTGAAACTGCTCAAGGAGCACAAATGCCGGATAAGGACGCCTGAGGGTGTATATAATCCGGCTGTCCCTCGTGACTGGGAAAACCTGGCTGATGACATTGAGGACTCCGCTGATGAGATGAAGAAGCTCGGCATAAGGCTGGGCCGGCGCCGGGCATCAAAGGCAGCCGAGGGAAGGCACGTGGGTAATCCGGTCTGCCCCGGCTACATTGTTACCATTGAAGGTCAAAGACGTGACGGCTCCTACATCATGGGTAAGTGGCAACCGTATCCTCCTCACCAGGAGATAGTTATCACCGCTCTTGGGGAGCTAGTGAGGCAACGCTCCATATATAGGACGACCCAGGCTCTTCACGCCAGGGGCGTGGTCTTTCCCCTCTTCCCGGAAGAGCTGAAGTACATGGAGACGAGGTCGGTGCTGAGGCAGTACCTTAAGAATGAGAAGGGCTATGTCATCACTGCTCGTGCCCTGAAGGGTTTGGCGACTAACTTAAAGCTGCTCGGCATATGGCAGTGGATGGATATCCTGATTGAGAATAACCATCCGGCCATCGTTCCCGTTGACCTGTTTCTTCAGGGCTATGAGATAGCGGTTTCCAGCAAGCCTAAAGGCAGGGCAGCCTATATTGAGCCGCTGGAGTGGCTTGGTCTTCTCTATTGCTGCAACCATGAACAGCCAGTAAGGGTTGCAGGTCACAGCACCAGGAGACGCTGGGCATGTGCTCACTATTACCAGAGGGGGCTGGGACCCAGGTGCCTTTATATTGAAGACCATCTACTGACGCCGCCGCTGACAAAGGAGTTTTTGCGCTGTCTTGACCTCACGCCACATGCCGAGGCAGTGCTGAAGAAGCTCAAGGCTGAGGTAAACGAACAGAGCTTCGAAGAGAGCAAACGCTGCCGGCGGGAGGCAGAGCTTAAGGCTCGCATTGCCAATCTGGAGAGGCACCTTGGCTCAGGCGACCCGGAACGAGAGGAGACTTACTGGCGGCTGATCAAAGAAGCTAAGGCTGAACTCCAGTTTATCAGGCAAAGGCCATCGGAACCCAGTTCAACGGTAATGGACTTAGAAAAGGTGACCGAGTTCCTGGAGAACCTGGAGGGTAACTGGGAAAAGTATCCCGGCAGCCTGCGCAACCGCCTAATTACCTTGTTGGTGGACAGGGTGGAGCTGCGCCATGACCTTTCCCATATTGAGGCAACAATAGTGTGGAAGGTAGGCTTCCGACAAGTGGTCAGCATAAAGCGCTCGTCGGCACACTTTACCAAGGAAAAATGCTGGCAGCCACAGGGAGACGCTAGCTGCTGCCCTGCCGGAAAGGACTCCGGCAGCGATAAACAAGAAAGCATGCAAACTGAAGCTAAAGAGGCAGTGGGGGAGGAAACCTTTAGACAAGGCGCAACGATGGACTGAAGAGGATAAGAAACAACTCAGCGAGCTTTATACCAAAGGGGTAAGTGCCAGGGAAATCGCCATAAAGCTAGGGCGGACCGAACGAGCAATAAAGGCCAGGTCTTTTATGATTGGCGTTCATCGGCCAAAAGGCTTCTACCCGAGGAAGGTTAGGCCTGTCTGGGAAGCTGAGAATATCAAGGTCATGCAAGACTCCACGTCCCCTAGAGGGGAAGGGGGAAGTTGTTTTAAGAGGGGGGCTTCGCCCCCCCTTTTTCTTTTCCTCCCCCTCTCCTACCCGAATTTGACCAGTTAGTGTATAATTGAACCTAGGAGCAAGCCTATGAACACTTTTTATCATGGTGATTGCCTCTTTGTGCTAAAACGCGATGTTGACCCGGAATCGGTTGACCTGATTTATCTTGACCCGCCCTTTTTCACGGGCAAAGTTCAGAAAGGAAAATGGAAGGGCGAATGGCATCCAGAGGCTATGGAAATATCATTTGAGGACAGCAAATCTTATTGGGCCAAACATCTTGAGGTCATGCGGCAAAAAGCACCAATCTGGTTAAGTGATATAGGCAGTAAATATCCTGAGTTTGGAGCATATCTTTACTATATGATGATTAGGCTTCAAGCCTGTTATAGAGTCCTGAAGCAAACAGGTAGTATTTACCTGCATTGCGATTGGCGGGCTTCCCATTATCTGAAGGTGGTCATGGATGATATTTTGAGGGATCAAAATTTCCAAAATGAAATTATCTGGAACTATGGTGCTCGTGGCACTGTTAGACGGATAGGTTTCCCTAGAAGGCACCATGTGCTTCTTTACTATACCAAATCAGACAAGTTTGTTTGTAACCCTATATATCGCCCTTACAAAGACCCTGGGTTAGGGCGTTATAACAAAATTGATGAGCAGGGACGCCGATATGCTCTAATAAAAAGAATAAGGTCGGCTACTGGAGAGGTTTATTATGGTCGCACCTATCCCAAAAAGGAAGGCGCTCCGATGACAGATGTCTGGGATATTCCACTTCCCGCTGCAACATCAAAGGAATGGCTCGGCTATCCTACCCAAAAACCAGAAGCTCTACTTGAGAGGGTAATTATAGCCTCCTCAAATGAAGGTGATCTGGTATTAGACCCATTTTGTGGTTGTGGAACTACAGCAATCGTAGCTAGTAAACTGAACAGACAATTTATCGGTATTGACATTCACCCTACTGCTTTCAGTGCTGTTAAAAATCGTAGCCACGAATTATTTTCCCAAGCACAGTATATCTCAAGAGATCTTAAAGAAGTGCAGGAAATGAGCCACAAGGAATTTGAGACATGGGTCAATGAATTTTACAAAGCTAGTAAACCCTCACCAGATAGAGGAGTTGATGGTATTACTACTGCAGATGGAGTTCCTATCCAGACTAAAACCTTTGAGGTTGGATATGAGGTTATAGATAAACTCCTTACCAGTAGTAGATACCACCCACTCGTTCCCAAACCCATAAAGAAAATCATAGTAGTTTCACAAATAGGATTTGATGATTCGGCAACAAAACGGAAATTCCAAATTGAACATACCGAGGGCATAGAGGTATGTCTAACAACACCAGAGGAAATGTTAAGACTAGAGGATTGATGCAGTCTCAACCACGACTTAATAGAACCCTCAGCTATAAAACCTTGCAATCTCCAGAGAAACATGGTATAATAATAAGTTAATAGAATATAAAACCTTTAAGCCGGTCCGGAGAGGCTGGCAAGGGAATAACAAGAGTCAGGGTGCAAGACCTCTTGCCAGCGAAGGCAGGAGGTTATTTTTATGTCAAAAAAAGTCATCATGATCGAAGAGGACATCAAGCGAACCCTGGCTAGAATCGCCCACGAGATTATTGAGCACAATGAGCTGCTCAAAGAGCTGATACTGGTTGGGGTGCACACCCGCGGCGTGCCCCTGGCAAAGCGCCTTGCCGCCGACATAGAGGGCTTTGCCGGGGTCAAGATAGCGGTTGACACCCTGGACATCAGCCTTTACCGCGACGACCTCTCCTCGCTGGAGCTAAAGCCCGTAGTCAAGCTCACCGATATTACTGCCACCATTGACGGCAAGTCCATAGTCCTGGTTGACGATGTGCTATACACCGGGCGCAGTATCCGCGCCGCCATGGACGCCCTTATTGACCTCGGACGGCCAAGGTCAATTCAATTAGCTGTGCTTGTTGACCGCGGGCACCGCGAGCTGCCAATCCGGGCGGACTATGTCGGCAAGAATATCCCCAGCTCCAGGCACGAGGAGATAAAGGTCAACCTGAAAGAAACCGACGGCGTAGACGAGGTAGCCATTATCCCCACGCCAAGTAAGGAGGGGCGATGAGGACAACGCAAGTTAAGCCCAGGGTAACTGAAACAACGACAGCTTGGCGGCACCACCACATCCTTGACATTGACGACTTCACTCGTGAGGAGATAGAGCTTGTCTTCCAGACCACCAGGGCGATGAAGGAGGTTTTGTCTCGACCGATTAAACGGGTGCCGACACTAAGGGGCAAGACCATCGTCAACCTGTTTTATGAGCCGAGCACCCGCACCCGCCTCTCCTTTGAGCTTGCCGCCAAGTACCTGAGCGCCGATGTGGTCAACCTCAACGCCCAAGTCAGCAGTGTCGCCAAGGGGGAATCACTGGTTGATACCCTGGGCACGCTGCAGGCGCTGGGGGCTGATATCGTCGTCATGCGCCACTCCCACTCCGGCGCCCCCTATATCGCCGCCAGATATATCGAGGCAAGCATCGTCAATGCCGGCGATGGCTGGCATGCCCACCCCACCCAGGCACTCCTTGACCTCTACACCCTCTACGAGCACAAGCAAAACCTGAAGGGACTCAAGGCAGTCATTATCGGCGATATTATGCACAGCCGGGTGGCTCGCTCCAACATCTGGGGGCTAACCACCATGGGAATAGAGGTTACCCTCTGCTGCCCCCCCACCCTTCTACCCCTCGGACTGGGCGGGGAGCAACTACCTCCGGTCAAGATTGAGCCCAACATTGAGCTTGCCCTAGATAAAGCCGATATGGTGATGACCCTGCGCCTGCAGCGAGAAAGGCAAAAGAGCGGCCTGTTGCCCAGCATCAGGGAGTATATCCAGCTCTACCAGCTCACCGAGGCAAGACTGGCAAGGGCTAAGCCAGACGCCCTTGTTCTCCACCCCGGCCCGGTAAACGAAGGGGTTGAGATTTCGCCGGCGGTGGCTCACGGGACGCAGTCAGTCATCAACGAGCAGGTAGCCAATGGGGTCGCGGTGCGCATGGCCTTGCTCTACCTGCTCAGCGGGAGCCAGAAACAATGAAATCATTGCTAATTCAAGGTGGAAGGATAATCGACCCCAGCCAGGGGATAGAGGCCATCGGCAATTTGCTTATCAGCGAAGGCAAAATCTCATGGCGGGGCAAGGGGGAGGAAGCCCCACCCCAGCCCGACTACGACACCCTCAATGCTAAAGGATTAGTCGTCTGCCCCGGATTTATTGACCTCCACTGCCACCTGAGGCAGCCCGGCGACGAGGAGAAAGAGACCATCGCCAGCGGGACCAGAGCCGCCGCCAGGGGCGGCTTTACCACCATCTGTTGTATGCCCAACACCAACCCGCCGCTGGACAACCAGACGGCTATTGAGTTCATAAAGTCAAGGTCAGCCTCAGAGGGGGTAGTCCGCGTCCTGCCCATCGGCTGTATCTCTAGGGGGAGAAAGGGGGAGGAGCTGGCGGAGATGGGCGAATTAACCTTATCTGGCGTCATTGCCTTCAGTGATGACGGCGAGCCAGTGCCAAGCTCATACCTTATGCGCCAGGCGCTGGACTACAGCCGTGCCTTTGAGCTGCCCGTCATTGACCACTGCGAGGAAAAAGCCCTCACCGAGGGCGGGCAGATGAACGAGGGCGTAATATCAACCAGGCTCGGGCTGCGCGGGATACCAAGTGCCGCCGAAGAGATTATGGTGGCTCGCGACCTGGCGCTGGCAGAGCTGACCGGGGGCCGGCTGCACATCGCCCACGTTAGCACCGAGGGCTCGGTTGAGCTCATCCGCCGCGCCAAGGAGAAGGGCATCAAGGTCACCGCCGAGGTTACCCCCCACCACCTGACCCTGACCGAGGAAAGGGTCATCGGCTATGATACCAACGCCAAGGTAAACCCACCGCTGAGAACCAGACAGGACATAAAAGCTCTAATCCAGGGGCTTAATGATAACACCATCGATATTATTGCCACCGACCATGCCCCTCACACCGAAGCCGATAAGCTCTGCGAGTTTGACCTTGCCCCCTTTGGCATCAGTGGCTTTGAGACCGCCCTGGGCAGCCTGATGAGCCTGGTGCACAACGGGGAGATAAGCCTGTCTACCCTCGTCGCCAAGCTTACCCATGAGCCAGCTAGGATTATTGGCAATAAGTACGCTAAGCTGGGGACGCTGGCAGCTGGCGCCCCCGCCGATGTCACCATCCTTGACCCCAATCTGGAGTGGGTGGTAGAGCCTAAAGCCTTTGCCTCAAAGGGCAGGAATACCCCCCTTGCCGGCGAGAGGCTCAAGGGCAGGGTAATGGCAACTATATTTCAGGGAAGGCTGGTCTATAAAGACGGCTCTATTACCGTAAAGGAGGGTTAGATAACCAATAAAAGGGCAATCCTGGTCTTGGAAGACGGCTCGGTCTATGAAGGCTTCTCCTTTGGCGCCGAGGCTGACGCCTATGGCGAGGTAGTCTTCAACACCAGCATGGTGGGCTATCAGGAGATGCTCACCGACCCCTCCTACGCCGGGCAGATTGTCGTCCCCACCTACCCCCTCATCGGCAACTACGGCATTAACAAGCAGGACTTTGAATCAAATAAAATTCAGGTAAGCGGCTTTGTCGTCAGGGAGGAGTGCCTTGAGCCCAGCCACTACCTGAGCAAAAAGACCCTTCACCAATACCTCGCCGAATCTGCCGTCCCCGGGATAAGCGGCGTTGATACCCGCGCCATCACCCGCCGCCTCCGCTCCGCCGGGGTGATGATGGGCATGCTCACCAGCACCAAGACTCCACAGCAGGCTCTGGAAAAGATAATCAGCCTGCCCGACTACGGTTCAATAGATTATGTCAAGCAGGTAACCACGCACGCCCTATACGAGTGGGAGCCAGAGCCAGGCCGAGCCGATTCATTATGTAAAATAGTCGTCCTTGACTGCGGCTTGAAATATAGCATCCTGCGCACACTGAGGGGTCTGGGCTGCGCGGTGACGGTAGTCCCCTGCATTATGTCAGCCAGGGAAATCCTGAAATTAAAACCAGACGGCATCCTCCTCTCCCCCGGCCCCGGCAACCCCGAGCTGCTTGATTATATCGTGGGCACGGTCAGGAAGCTCGTTGATAATAAGCCGATTATGGGCATCTGTCTTGGCAACCAGCTTATCGCCCGGGCATTTGGCGCCAGGACCTTCAAGATGAAGTTCGGGCACCGCGGGGCTAACCACCCCGTCCGCGACCTCGCCAGCGGCAAGGTCTATATCACCGCCCAGAATCACGGCTACGCCGTTGACCCCGATAGTCTAAAAGACGGGCTTGAGGTTACCCATATAAACCTGAACGACGGCACGGTGGAGGGCTTGCGCCACAAGGAGCTGCCCGTCTTCTGCATCCAGTACCACTCCGAAGCCTCCCCCGGCCCCTGGGACAGCACCTATCTGTTCAAGGAGTTTGTGGAGATGGTGAAAAGTAAATACTAATATCTAAATACTAAATCCTAAATACTAAATACTAAATACTAAACGGGGTTGGAGGGGAGGGAGGATTAAAATGCGCCAGGCAATTTATGACAAACTTAAAGAGGCGGCACGGCAGAAACAGCTAATTACCTATAAAGAATTAGCCGCCGTGGTTGGTTTAGACTGGAATAAGGATTACGGGAGGTGCCGGCAAATTTTCTCAATCCTAAGAGCTATCTGTACCGCCGAGGTTGAGCAGGGGCAGCCAATGCTCTCGGCAATTGTCGTCCGCCAGGATACAGGAATGCCCGGCTCGGGTTTCTTCGCCCTGGCGCGCGAGCTGGGGCGCTACCAGGGCGGGGCAGACTATTCTTTTTGGATTGCTGAGCGAGAGGCGGTAATTGAGGGGGTGAGGTAAATGGAAAAGGGGGGAGGGGAGAGGTGAACGATTTAGTTATAGGACTCTTATCTGGAGCTATCATAGCCATAGTTTCTTTCGCTTTAGGTCTCTTAGGTCAATTATGGTATGGCCACTATCAAGAGAAGCAAAAAGCGCGCAATGAAAGCCTCAAAAATCACTTCAAACAATTGGAAGCGAGTGCAATCAAGCCTATGGGTGACACCGTGCGGGGAATCGCAAATGACGAGAGGGGGAGTTTATCAATAAAGGGTGCAAGCTATGGTAGTCGTAGTTATGCTTATTCACTGAGTAACTTCGAACAAGGGGAGTTCTATATTTTTAAATTACACTTCCCAGAGCAGGCGGAGAAAACAACAAAGCTACTGAATCAAGTTAACGAGCACAATAAACTTTCGGAGTCATTTACCAATAAATTAAAGGGACTTATAGAAGAAAAAACCGGATTGCTTGTTAGGGAAGGTAAGGGACGCCCATTTATATACACTAACGTGCCATTCTATCTTAGACAAATATTATGTGACCTAGCGGAGGCTAAATCACTAGGACACGACTTCAGAAATGCCGAAATCGAGAAGCCAAATAACTTCTATATTATTCGTACCACATCTACTATTTACGCTGAAGTAACAACTCAAGAGGAAGCAAATTCGTGCAAACGTGGTCTGATTAAACTTATGGAATCTATCCCTCTACAAAAGGAAACGTCTCGCATATTAGAGAGGGCAAAAGAAGTAGAAAACGAGGCAGGGTCAATTGCAAACCTTTTGGACTTTACCTGTTGGCAATATGGAAAATCAGTGCAATTACTGAATGAAGAAAAGGATTGCCCCTACTGTCAAGTCATATTTCACCCGAAAAAGAAGGAGTAAACTTGAAACCATCTAAAGTCCTAATCATCGGCTCGGGACCAATAATAATCGGGCAGGCGGCGGAGTTTGACTACGCCGGCACCCAGGCGTGCAAGGCGATGCGGGAGGAGGGGGTAACCTCGGTGCTGGTCAACTCCAACCCGGCAACTATTATGACCGACGAGGGCATCGCCGACATTGTCTATATTGAGCCGCTGACGGTGGAGATGGTAGAGCGCATTATTGAGCGGGAGCGCCCCGATGGACTGCTGCCTACACTCGGCGGTCAGACCGGGCTTAATCTAGCAGTTGACCTGGCTGACGCCGGCGTCTTGGATAAATACAATGTAAGAAGCCTCGGCACTCCGATACAAACGATAAGAAACGCCGAAGACCGCGAGCTATTCAAGCAGCTGATAATCGGCATCGGCGAGCCGGTGCCAGCCAGCGCCACCGTAACCAGCCTCAAGGAAGCGAGAAAGGCGACCAAAAAAATAGGCCTGCCGGTGATAATCCGCCCCGCCTACACCCTGGGCGGGAGCGGGGGCGGGATGGCAAATACCTGGAAGGAGCTGGACACGGTGGCAACGGGGGGACTGGCGACCAGCCCCATCCACCAGGTGCTTATCGAAAAATCGGTGGCGGGGTGGAAGGAGATAGAGTACGAGGTAATGAGAGACGCCGCCGATAACTGCATCACCGTGTGCAACATGGAAAATGTTGACCCCATGGGGATACACACCGGCGATAGCATTGTCGTCGCTCCCAGCCAGACGCTGACCAACAAGGAATACCAGATGCTGAGGACGGCCAGCCTCAAGATTATAAGAGCCCTGGGTATTGAAGGCGGCTGCAATATCCAGTTTGCCCTTGACCCCGAAAGCGATGACTACTACGTAATTGAGGTCAACCCACGGGTCAGCCGCAGCTCCGCCCTGGCGAGCAAGGCTACCGGCTATCCCATTGCCCGGGTGGCAGCCAAGATAGCCGTCGGCAAGAGGCTGGATGAAATCCCCAACCAGATAACGGGCAGGACGATGGCTTCCTTTGAGCCGGCGCTTGACTACCTGGTGGTCAAGATTCCCCGCTGGCCGTTTGATAAGTTCGCCTCCGGCGACCGGGTCATCGGCACCCAGATGAAAGCCACCGGCGAGGTAATGGCAATTGACCGGTGCTTTGAAGCCGCCCTGCAGAAGGCGGTACGCTCCCTTGAGTTCGGGCGAAGGTCGCTGCTCTGGGAGGACCCGAGCTGGAAGCTGGGGGAAAGCATCGATTCTTATCCTCTCCACCCCAGCGACCTGAGGTTGTGGGCATTGATGGCGGCGCTGAGGCGGGGGATAACCCCAGAGGCTTTATCCGAGCGCACCAGGATTGACCTGTGGTTCACCGCCAAGCTCAAGAACATTGTCGATATGGAAAAAAAGCTACTCTCGCAGACGCTAACCCCGGAGCTTATGTGGCAGGCAAAGCGGCTGGGCTTTTCCGACGAGCAGATTGGGACTCTGGCTGACCGCCTCCCCGAGCAGGTAAGGCAACTGCGGCATGACTGGAATATCCGCCCTGTCTATAAGATGGTGGATACCTGCGCCGCTGAGTTTGACGCCGCCACCCCCTATTTCTACAGCACCTACGAGCAGGAGAACGAGGCTGAGCCCCTTGCGGAAAACAAAGCGGTGGTTATCGGCAGCGGCCCTATACGCATCGGGCAGGGGATTGAATTTGACTACTGCAGCGTTCACTCCGCCTGGGCACTGCAGGAATCCGGCTATAAAGCCATTATGGCAAACTCAAACCCGGAAACAGTCTCCACCGATTTTGACACCAGCGACCGCCTCTACTTTGAAGCCCTGGATGAGGAGAGCCTGCGCGATATTCTGGAAAACGAGTACGGAAACGGCGCCGCCCCACCCTCGATAGTCCAGTTCGGCGGTCAGACGGCGATAAACCTGGCGGAACCCCTGTTCCGCAGCGGGATGCCCCTCCTCGGCTCCAGCGCCGAAGCCATTGACCTGGCTGAGGACAGGCGCCGATTTGAGCAATTCCTCAGCGAACTAGGCGTCCCCCAGCCGCCGGGAGCCGGCGTAACCTCCCCAGATGAAGCCATCAAGGTGGCTGAGCTTATCGGCTATCCAGTCCTGGTCCGCCCCAGCTATGTCCTCGGCGGCAGAGCCATGGAAATAGTCCACAACCGAAGCGAGCTGAAGCGCCTGGTAAAACAGGCTATGGAGCTGGATACCAAGCACCCCATCCTCATTGATAAGTACCTGGAGGGTAAAGAGGTGGAGGTTGACGCCATCGCCGATGGAACAGACGTCCTCATCCCGGGAATAATGGAGCACATCGAGCGGGCGGGAGTCCATAGCGGGGACTCAATGGCGGTCTACCCCCCGATAAACCTGAGTGAAGCCGAGATAAAAACCATCGTCGAGTATACCGTCAGGATAGGGCTGGAACTCAAGATTAAGGGCTTAATGAACATCCAGTTCGTCATCATGCCCGGCAGCGATAAAGGTCCGGCAGTCTATGTATTGGAGTTGAACCCCCGCGCCAGCCGCACCATCCCCTTCATCTCCAAGGTCACCGGCGTGCCCATGGTTAAGGTAGCCACCAAGGTCATGCTGGGCAAGACCCTCAAGGAACAGGGCTATAGCACCGGGCTGCGGGAAAACAAAAAGCTGGTCGGGATTAAAGCCCCCGTCTTCTCCATGTCAAAGCTGGCTGGCGTCGACACCTACCTCGGACCGGAGATGAAGTCCACCGGGGAGGTAATGGGGATTGACCATAGCTATGATGCCGCCCTGGCCAAGGCACTCCAGGCAGCGGGGCTGATGCTCCTGCCCCGGGGGGCAATACTCTTCAGCATCGCCGACAGGGATAAGTCTGAGGTACTGCCCATAATCAAGAAGTTTTCCGAGATAGGCTATAAGCTCTATGCCACCGAGGGCACGGCAAAGGCGATTGAGTCCGCCGGGCTCCCAGTAACAATGATACCCAAGAAGTTGAGCGAGGGACACCCCAACGTCATTGACATTATCATTGATAATACCGTGAGCGGTATCGTCAACACCATCACCGGCGGTCGCATTCCGCTAAAAGACGGCTTCCGCATCCGGCGTGCCGCCGCCGAGAGGCGCATCCCCTGCTTTACCTCCCTTGACACCATCCAGGCGGTTCTGAAGGTACTCCTCAGCGGGAGCCATATTTATAGCGTCAAGCCACTGCCAGAGTATCGGGGGAAGGGAACAGATTGAGGCAGGAGATTGCTTCCATTACGGCAAATACTGAGCTTATGCCACCAGTTCACCTTATGTGGCTGGAATCTCCCCGCCTAGCCTCCCAAGCCCAGCCGGGACAATTCGTCATGGCTCACTGTGGGGAAGATACCCTGCTGCGCCGCCCGTTCAGCATCCACCAGCTGGAGGGGAAGAGGCTCGCCCTGCTGTTCAACGTGGTGGGGAGGGGTACTCACTGGCTCTCCCAACGCCAGGCCGGCGACAACCTCGACCTGCTCGGGCCACTGGGCAACGGCTACACGATTTATCCCGATTCCAAAAACCGGCTGCTGGTGGCGGGGGGCATTGGCATCGCCCCCTTAGTCTTCCTGGCACAAAAAGCTCTAAAACCGGGGTGCTCGGTAACGCTGCTCCTGGGAGCGCAAACCAAGAGCCAGCTTTACCCCAAAAACCTTCTGCCTCCTGAAGTCAAGCTTATCACCGCCACCGAGGACGGAAGTGCCGGCAAAAGGGGCTTGGTAACCGACCTCCTCCCCGATTTTAGCGGCTGGGCAGACCAGGTCTTTGCCTGCGGGCCACTCCCGATGTACCAAGCTATGGCGCGGATGCCGCAATTAAGACACAAGCCAGTCCAGATTTCACTGGAGGTGAGGATGGGGTGCGGCCTTGGCGTCTGCTACGGCTGCACCGTAAAGACAAGGAGCGGGCTAAAACAGGTCTGTAAGGACGGGCCAGTATTTAATCTAAACGATATTTTATGGGAAGAATTAAGGGGAGTTTAAGAGGGGCTTCGCCCCTCTTTTTAAAAATCTCTTCCCCCTCTCCTTCAAAGGAGAGGGGGATTAAGGGGGTGAGGTAGGCTATGATAACCACTAAAAAAATCGGTCTCCAGACCAAGGGCAATTGCGACATCGTTGACATTACCCCGGAGGTACAAGAGCAGCTGGCTAGGACTGATATAAAGAACGGCATAGTTACCCTTTTTATCTCCGGCTCCACCGCCGGCGTAGCTACTATTGAATACGAATCGGGCTTGCTCTCCGATTTCAAGGCTATGTGGGAGCGAAATATCCCCAGAGACATCCCCTATAAGCACGACCGCGCCTGGGGCGATGGCAATGGACACTCCCATGTCCGCGCCTCGCTGCTGGGGGCATCGCTGGTAGTCCCCTTCAGTGATAAGAAGCTGGCTCTGGGCACCTGGCAGCAAATAGTGCTGGTGGACTTTGACAACAGACCAAGGTCAAGGCAGATCGTCGTCCAGATTATGGGTGAGTAGAGGGCTTTGACAGCCGCCCTCAATGGCAGTAAACTAAACCATAGAAGGGTAGCATGAGATGGCAAACCAGATAGGCAAGAGATACTACTGCGCCAAGTGTGGCGCCGAGTTTATCGTTACCCGGGGAGGCGAAGGCACAATACACTGCTGCGGTCAACCCATGGAGATGAAGAAATAATGCCAAGTCAACTGGGTAAAAGGTATCGCTGTGCTAAGTGTGGCACTGAAATACTATGCACTAAAGCCGGGGAGGGCACACCAACCTGCTGCGGCGAGGAGATGCAACTCCAGGAACCAAGGCCAATCCCGTCCTCGGATTAACCGCTATTTACCCTGAAGCAGAGAGAAGAATTCAGCCCTGGTTGCCATTTCGTGCCGGAAGGTACCCCTGAGGGCTGAGGTAACGATAGCGCTTCCCGGCTTCTTGATGCCCCGCATAATCATACACATGTGCTCCGCCTGGACAATTACCCCCACCCCATCGGGCTTGAGCCCATCAACGATAGCATCGGCAATCTGGGTGGTCATCCTCTCCTGAATCTGAGGGCGCTTGGCAAAGATTTCCACCACCCGAGCCAGCTTGCTCCCTCCGACAACACGCCCGCTGGCGTTGGGAATATAACCAACATGAACCATGCCGTAGAAGGGCAAGAGGTGATGCTCACACATGGAATAAAAGGGGATATCCCTAAGGATTACCATCTCCCGGTGCCCCTCCTCAAAGCCTACCACCAGCTCTTGCTTGGGGTCCATGCTAAGTCCGGCAAAGAGCTCAGCATACATCTCAGCCACGCGGCTGGGGGTGTCCTTCAAGCCCTCCCTCGCCGGGTTTTCCCCGATAGCCTTAATAATGGAAGTTACCGCTGTCTTAATCCCGCTTTCGTCAATCACCTGAACCTCCTTTAGTCCAGCCCCAGAGCCTTCTCCACCCTGGTTAAATCAGCCGGCAGCTCAAGAAAGGGCTCGGCATCCCTTACTGCGGTCTCGGTATCCTTAAGCCCGGTGCCGGTTACCACGCAGACTACCCGGCTTCGGGAGAAGTCCGTCTTCCGAGAAAGCTTGATAAGCCCGGCGAGAGAAGCGGCTGAGGCTGGTTCGCCGAAGACGCCCCCCCTGGTTGCCATCAGCCTCTGGGCGGCTAGAATCTCCTCATCACTGACCATATCAATAACGCCGCCGGACTCATCCCTGGCTTTGACCGCCGGCTGCCAGCTTGCCGGGTTGCCTATCCTTATTGCCGAGGCGATGGTCTCCGGCTTGTCAATAGCATGCCCCCGGACGATAGGAGCCGCCCCCTCCGCCTGAAAGCCCATCATCTTGGGCTTCTTTTTTGTCCTGCCCGCCTGATGGTATTCCGCAAAACCCTTCCAGTAGGCGGTAATATTGCCGGCATTGCCCACCGGGATAAAGAGATAGTCCGGGGCATCACCGAGATTGTCAATAATCTCAAAGGCGGCCGTCTTCTGCCCCTCTATGCGGTGGGGGTTAAGCGAGTTCACCAGGGTAATCGGATGCTTTTGGGTCAGACCCCGCACTATTTCCAGTGCCTGGTCAAAATTGCCATCAATAGCCACGATTTTAGCCCGATAGACAATCGCCTGAGCCATCTTGCCCAGGGCAATCTTACCCTTGGGGACAACGATAATGGCGCTAAGCCCCCAGTAGGCGGCATAGGCGGCGGCTGAGGCGCTGGTATTGCCGGTGGAGGCGCACATTACCGCCTTGCTGCCTGCTTCTATTGCCTTAGCCACCGCCACCACCATCCCCCTATCCTTAAACGAACCGGTAGGATTACACCCCTCAAGCTTTAAGTATAGCTCCTTACAACCAACCTCACCTGCCAATCGGTCACACTTTACCAGCGGGGTATCCCCCTCACCTAAAGAAAATAGGGGCGTTTTGGGCGTGAGGGGAAGAAAGTCTTTATATCTAAGCAGAACGCCGGTTTTCATCGCTGTCACCTACGCCTCAACCCGAATAAAATTACTTATCGCCTTGACCACCGCCAGGCGCTCAAGCTCGCCAAGAGCCGGCTGCATTGCCGCCTCCTTAGCCGGGTGGGTCATAATAACAATCTCCGCCGTCTGCGCCACGCTATCCGCCGCCTTCTGAATAACCGAGGAAATACTAATCTTTTGCTCACCAAGAACCTTGGCTACCTGGGCCAGGACCCCCGGCCGGTCAGCAACATTCAGCCTCAGGTAATACCTGGTCTCAAGCTCAGCCATGGGTTTGATCTTTTTGCCCGGCTCCAGCCACCACCTTGCCCGGCTACCAGCGCCAGTAACAATATCCCGGGCGGCTGATACCACGTCAGCGATAACGGCGCTGCTCGTGGGCAGGGCGCCTGCCCCCTCGCCGTAGAAAAGTACCCTCCCCACCAGGTCACCCTCAACCAGAATCCCGTTATAGACACCGTCAACCTTAGCCAGCAGGGACTCCTCGGGGATAAAAACAGGGTGAACCCGCACCTCAATCAGGTTATCAGCCTGCTTGCCAATAGCCAGCAGCTTTATGGCATAACCCAGCTCACGGGCATATTTGAAGTCAAGACTATCCAGCCGGGAAATGCCTTCGCAATGGATGTCCCGGGGCTGAACCTGATAATGAAAGGCCAAAGAGGCAAGGATAGCCAGTTTATAGGTAGCATCTATCCCCTCGATATCATTTCTGGGGTCAGCCTCAGCATAGCCCAACTCCTGGGCCCTCTTAAGCGCTGAGGGGAAATCAGTACCCTCTCTCGCCATCCGGGTAAGAATATAATTGGTTGTTCCGTTTATTATAGCGTAAATCCCGCTTATCCTATTGGCCACCAGGTCATGCTGAAAGGGGGAGATTAAAGGAATGCCGCCGCCAACACTAGCCTCATAGTGCACTCCAACCCCTTGCTGCTGGGCGAGGGCAAATAGCTGAGCCCCATGCTTGGCGATAACCTCCTTATTTGAGGTAACCACATGCTTACCGCCAGTTATCGCCCGCTTCAGGTAGTCCAGGGCTGGCATCTCGCCCCCGATGGCTTCAACGACAATATCTATATCAGGCTCAGCAAAGAACTCATCGGCATCGGTGGTAAAAAACTTGAGCCCCATCTCCTTTGCCAGCGGCTTGGCTAGGTCCGCCTCCAGGACCTTCGCCCTTTTCAGGACAAGGGGGCAACCTGCCTGCTCGGCTAAGACCTCTGCCTTACTGGCCAGAACCCTGGCTACTCCACTACCAACAACCCCCAGCCCTATTAACCCCACCCCGATGCTCTTTTTCTTCACTGCCTTAACCTCCCGCTTTGATTCTAACCCCCGGCAGCATGCAAGGCTGCCCACTGCTTCCCCTGGTCATCCAGGTAACTCTTGACGTTGTTTCCAGGGTCATTAAATAATGATTCAACCCACTTGTTAAAAGCGTCCGCCTTCAGCAAATTCCGGTCATCATCCGTAATCTGCCGAGTACTATCTATCTCAGCAACCTTAATCAGCCAGCAGCCCCCCTTAGTGCTCACCGTATCATCAGGTATTGGCTGGCTCAGCACGTCAAGCTCAGCGCTAAAGACAAAATCCTTAAACACTGAAGTCTCCGTATCTTTAGACGATACCGACCAATCCCCCCCATTTTGCTTAGACGAATCGTGCTGGGAGAGTTCCTTAGCCAGGGTGGCAAAGTCCTCACCAGCCTCAAGCCTGGCTCTAACCTCATTCGCCTCCTGCTCACTACCCAGCAGCATTACCTTAATATAGGCTTCTCCGGCCACTTCGTCCCGCTCTATCACCTTAACCAACCAGTAGCCCCCTGTCTTGGTTGTAGTCTCATCGTGTACTGGCTGGCTTAATGCCCCCGCCTCAGCGCTAAAGGCGTACTCATCAACTACAGAAAGCCCCGACCTTAAGGTCAACATACCCGCCGGTTGCCAGCCGAGGTCGCCCTCCTTCTCCTTGCTGGTAGCATCCAGGGAAAGCTCGCCAGCCAGGGTGGCAAAGTCCTCGCCAGCCTCAAGCCTAGCTCTAAGCTCATTCGCCTGACTCTCACTCTCAAGGAACATTGCCAGGATGTGCCTCTGCTCGGCAAAGATTGGCACCTGCTTATCAAAATACTCGTCATTCAACATGCTCACCAGCATTCGTGTCCTAACCGCATCACGATAGTCCTTACTCAGTGGCGGGTTATAACTCTTAAGCGCCTTATCAACCTCGTCATCGCTGACACTGATACCAAGCTTCATCGCCTCCTGCCTCACCAGTTCACCCTGTTCAATAGCCTTGGTCACCTCATCAGCCACGCTATACATCTGCTGCGCAGACGCGCTCCCGGTATAGACCCTGAGCATCTTTAGGTAATATTCCATATCAAACTTGGTATCATTCACCTCAATCACTATTTCACCCAGTGGTTTATACTCAGGAACATACCACTGGTAATAAACACCAGCGCCAATAACACCCAAGACAACAATGACAATCGAAATCCCTATGGTAAAGATAAAGCGCCGCCTCCTCTCCTGCTGCTGCCACCGGGAGAGCTGGCGCTTGGTCAGCTCACGCCTGGGTTTCTCCGCCTTCTCTTTCGCCAAATCTAGACCTCCGATTGATTAATACCCTATATTTATACCCTAAAAGCGCAATGTTTTCAAATATGCCTTATTGCCCCTCAAGGCAAATTATGCTAATATGATTCACAAATCGGGGTGTAGCGCAGTCTGGTAGCGCACCTGAATGGGGTTCAGGTGGTCGTCGGTTCAAATCCGACCACCCCGACCATAGGAAAAAGCCAAAATAAGGAACTGAAATCCTATGGCGCAGGCGGCAGTAGAATCACGCAGATAAAGCGAAGAGGGGCGCTGCCGGTGTTGATGAAACAATGCTCCTCGTTGGGGGCAACGAACACCGCAGTCCCCTCTCCTAATAACCTTTCTTCTTCTCTGCCCTTGACTATCCCCTTACCTGACAGAACGAAAGCCTCATGTTCCCATGAATGGGAGTGGAAGGGGGTAGAACTCCCCGCCTTGACCTCAAAGACGCGCATAATGAAGGTGGGGGCACCGTCCTCAGCACCGATGACCACACGGCGCCAGACGCCCGGCACATCTTCTATTGCTTCCGCTTCCAGGTAATTACGGACTTTCATCTTGAAACTCCTTGGTAGGTGTCCTGTCACCGAGTTTAGCAGATACGAAAAGGAATTAACATACCTAGAATAGCGAGGTATTATAAAGCGGTAAGGTAAAGCTAAGAATAGCGTACTTGACAAATAGGAGTAAAGTACTATAATATTATGTGCTTTTCAGGATAAAACTATGGGTAACCTTCGGAGGTGGGTGCTGAGGCACAAAGAGGTTCAGAGAAAAGGCAGGGGCTAGCGGGGTTGCAGGAGTGCCCTTGTTAGCCCTTTTTTGTTTTTTGACCGCTATCTGGCGGATTAACCAGGAGGGGGAATTGGAAGATGAAAAGGAAGATTTTTAGTATCGTATTTGCCCTGGCGCTGGTGCTGGGCTTTGTTCTGGCAACGGCAGCGCCAGCGGGGGCGACTGGTACCATCTATTACGTAGCGACAACTGGTAATGACACCTTTGGTAATGGTACCGAAACCTGGGTGGATAACGACTCAAGCGGCAACTGGACGACAGGAGACACCGGGCCGTGGCTGACCATCCAGTACGCCATTGGCCGATGCGCTGGTGGTGAGACCATCTACGTGGCGGCGGGGGCATACACTGAACCGCAACTCAGCATCAACAAGAGTCTGACCATCCAGGGTGCTGGCCAAAATGATGTTACCATCAAGCGCTCCAGTGGAAGCTCCTACTTCCTGAACGTTTCTGGTGCTATCGACCTCACTATGAAGGACCTCACCATAGACGCTTCTGGCAGTGGAACCACTGACTTCGTGGCGCACATCTCCGGCCTTAACAGCGCCACCTTTGAGAACGTCACCGTGATTGGCCAGGGCAAGGACTACACCACTGATGAGGGAGAGTACTATTACAATTTCCCGAATGATACCAATGTTGTTGGCGGGCTTGACCTGATCAACGTGGTCAGCGCTTCGCTCAAAAACGTCACTGTTGATGATGTGAGCCGCAATGGCTTCTCGTTCACCAATGTGAACAGCATCAGCCTAGACGGCTTCACTGCGTCGGACTGCGGTCATAGTGATAGCACAGGCTGGGCGGGTCTGGCGGTTTATAAGACTACAACCACACTGACGCTGTCAGGGACTAACTCCATCAGTAACACCCCCATAGGGGTCAATGTCGAGCTAAATGTAGTGCTTCCCGGTACTGGTAGCATCGGCATTTCGGGTGCTGGTATCCCTGTAGCCGCACCCAACACAGCTCTCAGCGACACTTTTGCTCAGAACGTTACCGGCACACCCTACAAGGTGTATGCGACCAGTGGCCCAACTGCGGGGTCTGCAGGCTACTTTTTCACCACTGGTGACGCCATAGCAGCAGCTCTGGCCGCTAAAGCCCAATTTGGTGTTGAGCATGTGGTCTATGACCTCGCTCACCCGAAATTTATTGTCGGCGCAGGCATGAGCATTCAGTCTGCCATTGATGCCGCCTCCCCTAGCGATAACATCACTGTGGCGGCGGGGACGTACGATGTCGCAACCCTAATAACAGTAAATAAGGCGGTTGCCATTACGGGTCCAGAGCCTGGAAGCGCAATAGTCCGAGGCACAACGGCGGATGATATCAGGATATTTAAGATTGTAACGTCTGGCGTAACAATAAAAAACCTTGAGATTACCGTTGCTTCGCTAGGTGCTTATAATGCCAGTGAATTGGACAATTCGCTTGTTGGAATTTCAGGCTCCGCTCTTTCCAATGTTAGCGTCGAAAATAATATATTGTATGTGCCTTTACAGTCCGGCCCGATGAGCGGTTGGAATGCGAGAGCCATAACCGTCGGTGATAGCAGCAGTGATAACGTTATCATCACCAATAACACAATTTATAACGTCAGAAACGGAATTGTGGTAAGAACCGGGAATACCGCGACGGTAACGAATAACACAATCTTCAACACTAAGGGTGGAATTATGAATTACACCTCAAACCAAGGTGATGCCAATAACCGTATGGTAACCGGCAATTTATGGGCATCAACGGTTTCCGGTGTAATAAGTCATAACGAATGGGATATTGTTTGGAATACTGCGTATTACGTTCCTGACTATCAGCAAAGCGTTGTAGGAATGTCTTCGTCTAATAATGACGCCTATGTTTTGGATAGGCGGGCGGCGGATGTAACGGCTTGTACTAATCTAACTGGCAATAGAAGCCATATCTTTGTTGATGCTGCCAGTAGCTTTAGCGCAGCCAATCCGGCGAGGGGGAACTTTAACGAACCTTTTTCATCGATAAGCCTTGGTGTCGATGCCGTAGTTCCAGGCGGCACCATCAACGTGGCGGCGGGGACATATGATGAGTCAGTTACCATTAACAAGAACAACCTCACCATTTCTGGGGATCTTAGTCAGCCAGCAATCACCGGCGGCTTGAAATTGGATACTAACTTGGCGGGCTTGACGTTTAGGAACTTTTACGTGACTGGCAACGCTGTCGCCGGACAAAACTCTATTGTCCGCATGTACGGTGCGATAACAGACCTTACCATCGATAAATGCGTATTTGACGGTGGAGATACTCCTGACCGGATGGGCTTCTCCGGAGGCCAAATCGAAGGCGACCTCACCGTTACCAATTCAGAGTTCAAGGACATTTTGGGCTGGGCAGTGTTTGATAGTTACAGTGGCGGTGATGGCGATGGTTCTGCCATGGGCACGGTAACATTTGCCTACAACTATATCCATGACTGCAATGGCTCCGTAGTATTCCGGGGTTTATCCACAGAGCGGACAGACCTGGTCAACGCCCACGACAACAACTGGGACAATATCGGCGGTAATGGGGGTGACCAGGGTGAACAATGGGCAGGGCTTGAAGTCAACCACGCCATTACAGTCAATGTTTATAACAACACAGTCAACGATGTTGCCCAGGGAGAATGGGCTGAGGGTCAAGCCTTCCAGTTCTGGGATGTGGATACCCTGAACGTTTATGGCAATGACATCACCAACAATTATCAAGGGATTTGGATTTTTGATGCAGGCGCCCCTTTCGGTGGCCCCTATGCCATACCGGGCGGCTCAATCTCCTTTAACAACTTTATCAGCAATGACCAGTACGGCATTGCCGTAGGCCCCAACGCTACTGGCGGTCCTCTTGACGCCAAGAACAACTGGTGGGGAAAGAAAGATGGACCTAGTGATGGTGAGGGAGTAAAAGACCCCGTTACTGATAAGTCAGCAGCTGGAAGCGGTGATAAAGTCTCGGCCAATGTCCGTTTTGACCCATGGACAGGTGCCGAGGTTAAAGATTCCAAGACAGGAACAGTAACCGATAATGGTACTGTTGATGCCAAAATTGAGGCTGGCACCGAGGTAATAGTAACCGGTAGCGCTAACGTCACCGTGGCAAACTACGGGAATAACAACCCAGGCACCACCAGTTTTAGCGGAGATATGGGTAAATATGTTGATGTCCACATTAGTGACAACACCAATGTCACCCAGATTGAAATCAGGCTCTACTACACCGACCCCGACGACATTGTGGGGAAGGATGAATCAACATTAATCCTGTACTGGTGGGATGGCGCCAATTGGGTACCGTGCTCAGATACGGGAGTAAATGCGGCAGCCAACTACATCTGGGCCATTATAAAAGCGGCTGGTACTAAACCAACCCTAGGGCAACTAACTGGGACTGCGTTCGGTGGAAGTGGAGCAGCGGCAGGGGTCGGTGTAGTAGGTGGGGGAGGTGGGGGAGGTGGAGGAGGCCTCACCCTGCCTACCGTTAGAGGTCTGGTGGCTACACCGGCGGTAAAGCTGGACGCCGAGGGCAAAATCACGGCAGGATGTGTGGTGCAGACCACCGACGGCAAGTTGACCATTGATATTG
>Ga0315280_10002534_pt1 | contig 29516 bp, 21 predicted proteins | sample YL17G06_40_MG_FD_203697 | JGI IMG/M metagenome (GOLD analysis project Ga0315280, IMG submission 203697) | Sediment microbial communities from Yellowstone Lake, YNP, Wyoming, USA - YL17G06_40 | ecosystem: Environmental > Aquatic > Freshwater > Lake > Sediment | place: USA: Wyoming | collected... | reverse complement strand
CCAGAAGCTCAGTCTGGCTATCGCGGAACGACAACTGCGCCGAAGGTGCAGCATGGTGACGTTTTTCTAACCAAAGGGTCAGGTCTTGGTGGCATCAGAATGCTGGTTCTGTTGCATTTCGACCCGCCCGGCCGCACAACTTTCAATGACTTAGCCGAATGGGATGGGAGGGCCCGCCGATGCGTAATGTTGCATTTCGCCGATTTGGCCAGCATGAACGGAGGGTATACCTCCACGGCGAAAGGCAGGCTAGTGTTCGGCATCTTCGCCTCAATTGCCGAGATCGGGCGATCACTGATCGTGGAGCGCGTGAAAGCGGGCATGCGGAACGCACGTGCCAAGGGCAAGCGTATAGGGCGTCCCCCGCGCACATATTTAACCCAGCAAGAGCGAAGAGCTATCGCTGAGGCCTATCGGCAGGGTCTGGGCAGCCTGCGGCAACTGGCCGCCCGATTCGGTACGTCGGTGGGCACGATTCAACGCTCCATTACCGCTCGCTAACCGAGAACTTGCGGAACCCTGCGCTAAGATGGAGGGCCAAGTCTACGGCCTCCTTCGGCACCCTACTTTCGCTGACCTCCACCGTAACGTCCAGGCGAGACCCATCTGATTTGCGGAAAGCCTCCAGGACGGATTTTGGCACATCCGTAATTGCCTGAATCCGCGCCTCTTTTTGTTGGCAACGTCGAGCTGTGCCGAAAGAAAACGGTTCCGACACGATGATTCTGGGCAGCATCTCAGTTTCCGAGAAGCCTGTTTCCCAGGCACAATCTGGGCCAGGCGCCAAATCCAACTCGGGGTGAACTGAGGACTGAACTGTAGCTTGGAAAAAACCTAGATCAGTCTCAGAGGTGCTGAAGACGCACAGAAGTCCCGGCGGAGGTGCGCGAGGCATGAAAGACAGTGAAGGGACTTTTGTGACGTAAATCGCGAGAATTTTCCCCGCATGTCACACTGCAGCGATGCTTTCGACCTCCGGTGTAAAACAAACCCGCAGGAATCGCGAATGGTCAATGGCGATCGGTGGGGGAGCGGCTCATCAGGCCCGGCCGACGATCTGGTGAAGAGCAAATCGTCGGCCTCCTCAAGCAACTCAAAGCAAGACGCCACCTATGTTAACTGCTTGCCTGACGCAGGACATAGCCAGGATATGACTGGCGGGGTGAAGCCCTTAGAAGGGAGCGTCGGACCGGAAAGGCCCGATTATCCATGGGGGGCAAGCCAAGCTATAAATAGACTCGCCGCAGCGCGTCATCGTCCAAGGTGCCGGCAGGGCCCGAAAAAGTGATCGATCCGGTCCGAAGAACGTACACGCGGCCTGATATTTTCAGCACCTCGCGCACTTTTTGCTCGACGATCAGCACGGTCACGCCCGAGTCGCGGTTAATCTCCTGGACATGCCGGAGCGCTTCCGTCACCAGCTGCGGAGCGAGCCCCAGTGAAGGCTCATCCATCAGCAGCAATCGCGGCGCGACCACCAACGCGTTGGCCAGCGCGAGCAACTGTTTCTCTCCCCCTGACAGCGTCCCGGCTCGTTGCCGCAGCCGCGGCCTGAGCGCGGGGAACAAGCCGAGCCCCCGCTCGATCCCCTCATTCCGGCTTGCCTTATTGGGCAGAGCGGTGCCCGCGACTTCCAGATTCTCGCGCACCGTCAAGTCCGTAAACACCCGGTTCCCCTGCGGAACATACGCGACGCCCGCGCGCAGCATCTCGCGGGGATTCGGCGCGTTCAGCGCCTTGCCGTCGAGGCTCACTTGTCCCTGCCAGATGGGCAGCAGGCCGAAAGCCGCCTTAAGCAGTGTTGACTTACCCGCCCCGTTATGACCGACCAGCGCCACAATCTCCCCGGCCGAGACCTCCAGGCTCACGCCATTCAAGACCTGTTTCTTGCCGTAGCCGGTGACCAGGCCGCGCACCCCCAACAGGAGACGGCTTTCACTTTGCTCCTCTCTTGGCGTACCAAGCTCAGCCAAAATCACGCCTCCGTCATCTCTCGTCTCTTGTCTGTTGACTGTCAACTGTCAACTGTGAACTGTCCCCGTCAGGCAAGGTAAGCCTCCATGATCTCGGGCCGCTCTAGCACATCTCGCGGCAGGCCCTGCGCGATGACTTTCCCCTCATCCATCACGATAACGAGGTCTGCGATCTGGCGGACGGCGGAGATATCGTGCTCGATAAAGATGATGGCTTTGCCTTCGTCCCGCAGCCGCCGTAGGAAGCCCAGGATGCGCGACGCCATCTGCGGGTGAACGCCCGATACCGGCTCATCGAGCAGCAGGATCGAAGCCTCCGTCGCCAGGCAGCACGCCAGGGTCAGGAGTTTCTGTTCGCCGTAAGAGAGCTCACCCGCCAGTTCCAGGGCTTTTTCTTCCAAACCGACGAAGCGCAGGAGGTCCGTCGCGGCCTGCAGGTTCCGAGCCTCTTCCGCCGCCACACCCAGCCGAAACAGAGCCCCGAGCAGGCGCTCGCCCCGCTGATTCGGGCGCGCGACCAGCACATTGTCGAGCGCTGTGACTAACTGAATCAGACGCAGGTCCTGAAAGGTTCGGGCCACACCGAGTTGCGCGATGCGGTGTGGCGCCAGGCGCGTTATCTCGCGCTGGCCAAGGAAGCAACGTCCCGCGTCGGGCCGGAGGAATCCCATGAGGACGTTGATGAGCGTGGTTTTTCCTGCCCCATTGGGGCCGATGATGGCGGTTATACCTGAGGTGGGGAATTCCAAGCGAATGTTGGCGAGAGCTTGCGTCGCGTCAAACGATTTCGAAAGCCCTTCACACCGGAGTGCCTCCATCGCGCCTCACCGCCCAAAGCCATAGCGTCCTACCAGGCCGCGCGGGCGAAACATCATCATAATCACCAGCAGCGCGCCGTAAACGATCTGGCGCAGATTCGCGGCCACCGAGCTGGGGAATCCGACAAACCGCAACGCTTCGGGAAGCGTCACCAGCACCACGGCGCCGACCAGCGGCCCCCAGGGGCTCCCCGCGCCGCCGATGATCACCATCGAGATCACCAGGATGGATTCCATGACGGTAAAGCTGGTCGGATCGATGTAGGTAATGTAGTGCGCGTACAGACTTCCTGCCGACGCCGCCAGCGCTGCACTCACCGCGAAGGCTGTCACTTTGAATCGCAGCGTGTTCTTTCCCAGCGCCTGCGCAAAAACCTCGTCCTCGCGAATGGCATGGAGCACCCGCCCAAAGGGGCTCGTGGTGATTCGCCAGACCACGAGATACGCAAACGCGGCCAACACAGCCGCGAGCACCAGGAACTCGAGGTGCGACTCAACCCTCCATCCGAAAATCACTGGCTGCGGTATTCCCGGAATCCCCAGCGGCCCGTTTGTCAACCCCATCCAGTTGTTGAACACGCTGAACAGAATCATCTGGAAACCAAACGTGGCGATCACAAAGTAATCCCCATGCAACCGTAGCGACGGCAGCGAAACCACAAACGACACAAGCACCGCCACCACCATCCCCGCCAGCAACTCTACCGCAAACGGCGCCCCCAACCTCACCGCCATTAGCGCCGACGTGTACGCACCAAGACAGTAGAAGGCTGCATGTGCGATGGAAAGAAGTCCTGTGTGGCCTCCAAGAACATCCAAGGAAGCGGCCAGCACCGTATAGATGCCTGCAATCACGAGAATATGAAGCAAGTACTCCAATTTACGCTACCGTTTTTCTTAAGAGCGTTCCGAGAAAACCCTGGGGTCTCAAAAATAGGAATGTAATGAGAATTAGAAAAGCGATGGGGTCCTCCCACCTCGAAGAGATCCACCAAGCGCCCAGATTCTGGGCCAGTGCAATAAGGACAGCTCCGAGCGCAATGCCAGGAATGGACCCGATGCCCCCCACTATTACAGCAACTGCAGCCAACATAAGTGGACGAAAGCCCATCATCGGATTGAGATCTGAATCGTAGGCCAATAGGACACCAGCAAGCCCAGCGAGAATTGAACTCCACCAGAAAACGACAAGCGCGATGTGGCCCGAATCGATGCCGCAGGCATATGCCAGATCGGGGTTGCTGGCTACTGCGCGGATCATTTTACCTAAATCCGTGCACCTCAAAGCCAGCCATGCAGCAACGGAACAAGCAGCACTTATGCTTACGAGTGCAATCTGCGGACCTGTTACGCTGGTTCCGAGAACAGCGAGCGCTTCCGGCACTTCGCCCGCCCTGAATGTTTGAGTCCCCGCACCGAAGACAAGTGTAATAGCAGCCTGAATGCTCGCGTATAGTCCCAATGAAACTAGCAGAAGCACTGCAGACGCCCCGCCTCGTTTTCTCAGCGGTCTGTAGACGACTAATTCCATTCCCACACCCGCGAGCCCGCTGGCGATAACTCCCCCCAACAGTGATGCCCACAGCGGCAGACCGGTCCACACCCTTAAGGCAAATGCCCCGTATGCCCCGAGTGTTACGACGATTCCATGTGCAAGGTGGAAAAAGCGTGTGGTGGTGTAAACAAGTGAAAATCCTAAGCCAACAAGCAGGTAGGCTGCTGCAGCAACGATGACATTTGCGATGACTTGGTCCATTAACCGCACCTAAACAGCGGTGGCCAGCGCGGCATCGAACATTGTGGTACGGCGCTCAACCGGTGTGACGGGATAAACCGTGATGTAATCGTTGCGGTGCAGGAATGAAACAAGACGAGAAAATCCACCTCGATCCCAAAGGGACTGGAGTTGAAATGCAGCTTCAAGATTCTCTCCGGATCCAAATGCTCGGAAAACCTGCTGCAGACTCCGGCTGACCTCAAGTTCTCCGCCATTGGCATGGTTCGTAACTCGCAAGCCACCCTCCGCGCGCCCCAGCCTGACGCCGGACGCGAGCATTGCACGTAGGAAGCCCAGAGAACCTGCATCTACACTCGTCACGGGTAAATGCAACATTCCTTGATCGTACAGATCTTTAAGCACAAGCTGGTGGGTCTTGTTTTGGGGGCAAATCAGTTCGATGCCCATTTCCATTTTCGACAGCCTGATTAGACGCTCGCGCCACTCCGCCCGCCTTTTTGGGGTGAGGCCCGATGCGCTCTCAAACTCATATTGGTCATCGAGGTCGCCTCTCAAGGGATCACGCGGCAAAACGGAATAGAGCCCCGGTTGTTGGTGAACAGGGATTCCGCTGCGCAGCTCGAAGACGGCCACGGAATAGCTTGAGAACGGCGTGTCAATAACATCGCGATTCTGATGAATGAATAGGTACGTTTTCTCAACGTCTTCCTCGGTTTCTCCGGGGAAACCTACCATGATGTCCAATCGAACCGCCATCCGCGCCCATTTGCAGGTCTCCAGGATGGATCGGAAATTCTCTACCCGTGTCCCCTTCTTCATTGCTTGGATAACGCGCTGCGACCCCGACTCCAACCCGAACATGAGCATGCGGCAGCCCGCAGCATATAGTTTCGCCGCGAAGTCGCGATTACGGAATTGGGGCTCGGGCCGGGCAAATGTTGACCAGCGAACGTCTACACCACGATCTAACAGCCCTGTTGCGAGTTCGTCGAGCTGGTCAGGTGTCAGATACTCGTCGCAAAAGCTGATGTAGTGCGCATTGTGCCTTGCCGAGAGGTGCTCCAGGTCATCAAGGACGTCAGGGATACCCGATCCACGGTAGCCATCGTAAGTCAGATGGTGAGAGCAGAACGTACATCTCCCCCACTTGCAACCATGCGCCACTAGATAAGGAAGCACCTTCCGGCAGGACCAGTATCGGTCCAAATCGAGGTCGGAGAAGTCGGGCGTGACGTGGCCGTCGAAAGCGTAAGAGAGCCCCAGCACCTCCGGGAGAACACGGTATGCCTCACCGGGACAAATCGCATCGAATGTCTGCGCAATCCAGGGAACTGCGGTGACCTGGCGGTGGAGTCGGGATACGATGGGACCACCGATAATGATTCGGGCGCTGGGCCGCCTGCGCTTGATTTCCCTCGCAAATGCTATCGCTGCCGGGATCTGATCGATCACAACGAGCGAAAACAAATAGGTCGAGACATGGGGCGGACCAAGAAGTTCCTGTTGAGCGTCTTGAAAATAGAGTCGAAAGATATTGTCGGATCGTTCCAAATAGGATCGCAAGTCGAAGGAGGAGTACCGGTTTCCGACTTTCAAAAAGGTCAGCCCGATCCTCACGCCCACCGGGGAAGCTGCGCACAGATATTCCTCCACCACGTTGGTAGCCCATCGGTATTCAGTCAAAGATTTGGGCACCCGCTTGAGCACCCCCACAGCCTCCCCAACGTGCTCACGCAGGTAAGAAAAATCGTCGCTCGGCATTATCGACCATGGCAATTCTTCGTCCGCCTTTGCTACCAACCATCCGTAAAAGTCTGTATTGGCATCGAAAACAGAGCTACAGATGTTGAATTTTGCGAGTAGTGCCTTGAGGTACGGGCCAGAAAGATAAGCTTGAAAGGGCTCAAACTGTGGTGGAAAAAGAATCTGAATGTTGACAGTATTCATTAGCGTGTTTCAACGCTTGCGGCGGCTTGGCTACTTGTTGCCTATAGGAGCTCAACGCAGACTTTGAAGGACACAGCATCGAACCCCGACGTCTTCATTGATTCAAAGAGCTTGTTCAAGATGTTTTTTAAGATGTATGTTGCAACTGTGGAGCCCTGTTTAATGTCCATGATTGCGTATACATCCCATAGCTCGCCCACAATTAGTCCGCTACGAACGAGTACAAGAGGTTCCAGGATCGATTCCATGAGAATTATCCTCGCTTGGTCGGCGCCGCGCGTTCGGGAATTGTTCGTCCACCTTGCGAAAAGCAGGATATAGCGAGTAAATTTGCGTCCGGGAGTCCAGAATGCAGTGACAGGCTCCGCAGCACTTTCAGGCTCCCCTTCGTTCTTACCGCCAGGAACATAAACTACGGTCGTCACAGGATAGGCGAACCCGGTAGACGGTTGTTGATTTTTGATTTTAGTGATGCTAGCTCTTATAGCTGTATATGACTCCTGACTCGGGTAGGCACCGATGACGACGATTCCGTACGAATAAGCTGGCGATGGTGAGCCTCCGACTGGAAAGAAAAATGATTCATCTATGCGTGCAACTGACCTGATGTATCCCGCGTTCTTCTCTTCTTTAAGTAGCTCCTCGCACCACTTCTTGGCTTCTGGTTCTTCTACTTTCTTCTCCCACGCAAGCTGCGTGAAAATCCGGATCTTCTGTTGTTCACGAATCAAACAATTGTTTGGTTTTGGCTCCACATTCTCTCTGCAGAGGTCAGCCATTCGCAGGTAAAGGTGTCCGGGCCACCAAGAGTCCTTTCGGAGCCCTTCGCCCGCGAACTGGTAGATATCATTGAGCCCCTTAAACGGTGAGAAAGCAAGAGGGGGGCCGAAGTATAGGTGAGTCCCATCAACCGTTATCTCAAACGGCCCGCTTGTGTCGGCACCGTCAGCAACCATATTTGCGATCTCATCTTGCACAACCACGATCGCATCCGATGCAATCCCGGAAGCACGGAAGGCGAGTGCGACATTGGGACCAAACACATCTCCCTTTAGCCATTTGGCTCCAAGTTTCTTGGGAGGACCACAATCCTGTTTTGCGTTGCGCAGATTGATCCCCAGATCTTTTCCGTCGACAAACTCGCCCTCAAATAGCCTCATGACAAGGACGCGGATGGGTGTTCTGACGCCACTCACCGGTGCGTCAGCCAAGTCATGATATACCCCAAGGATGGTCTTAAGTAGGGATGCGATTTCTCTTGGCTTTAACGCACTTCGAATCATCAGCGAGTCGCCGATGTTCTTAAGTACTTTAGCTCCGACGGGCAGTTTGGCGATGAACCCCTCGAAGTGCTGCTTGGTGCGTGGTATGAGCTCAGTAGTTAGATGTTTTGACGAGTCCTTCTGGTCCGTAATAATAAGCAATTCGATCCTTCCGCCATTGTTGATAGCGGAAGCCTGAGAAGCAGTTCCAACCTTATCGTCGATCATACGGTAGCTCCTCATTCAACCCGTTCGTATGTGCGCGAGGGGCGGCCCGGCCTTATCACTCTGACATGCGGGGACAACTCCGCTGGTGTCAATGGAACTGCGGTCTCATTCCAGGATTCAGATTGAGATCGTCGCGGGGTCAGAGGGCTAATTCTCGTCGACTCGCAAGCTCGTCGAATGCGACGGCGAGTATTATCATGAGCGTCTTTAGATTTTATTCTCATTCCTCCTCCATGGCTTTCCCTTTACCTGACAAGGACGGGCTCATTCTTATCGTTGAGCTGGTACAGATCGTACGTGGCACCGACGTTGTCTCCGGTGCGGTCGTATTTAACTCTCCCAAAAGCGGTAATTAACTCGCTATGGTGGAGAGCGTCTTTGATCTTGGCGCCGTCGTAGCCACCAACCTCGATAGCATGCTTGACCACATAGACCGCCGCATAGCCGGCTGCCGCGTAGGAATTGGCATTCCTGTGGAAGCGCCTCTCAAACGCGGCGATAAAATCCTGCATGCCCTTGTTGTCCTTGTACTCCGTCCCGAACGCAACGTTGGCAAAGTACAGGCTCTTAAGCGCGTCACCAGCAATCGCTGCAATTGGCCCAAACCATCCGTCCTCTCCGAGGATCGGAACCTTGAGACCTAGCTGCTTGGCCTGTACGAGAATTTGCGCCCCTTCTTCGTAGTACGCACCGCAGAGGATGATGTCGGGCTTAGCCCTTCGGATTTTCGTAAGCTGCGTTCGGAAATCCCGGTCGCCGTCGTTAAAGGTTTCGACGGCGACGACTTCCACTCCAGATTGCTGAAGCACCTCGGTTACGAACTTCTTGGAAGCGACGCCGTAAGAGTTGTTGGGGTAAAAAATTGCAACCCGCTTTGCCTTAAAGCGCTCCACCGCCACTTTGGCAATGTACCGAGATCCAACCTCGCTTGAAGGGTATATCCGGAAGACATATTCGCCCGCGCTGCTAAGGTCAATTGTTCCCGCAAGGGTGGAAATCTGAACTACGTGGTAGCGATTGGCCAGAGGTGCTGTAGCCAGGCTGGTCGCTGAAGAAAGGGGACCGATTATGACCGGAACCTTGGACACTGTTGCCAGCTTGGTAAAGGCATTCACTGATGTTTTTGGATCGCCACCATCGTCTTCAAGCAATAACTCGACCTTGCGCCCGTTTATGCCTCCCTTCGCATTGATCTCCTCGATGGCAAGGACCATCCCATCGCGAACCGGTTCACCGTAGGCTGCGAAGGGACCCGTCAGTGGATCAATAGCGCCGATTGGGAGGTCTTGGCCTGTTTGGACACCGCTTGGGGAACAGCACACAAGACTCAGAGAGACGAAGAGAACGCTAATCGCAGACCTAATCGCTCTTCGGGTTTGCTCCTTCATATATTCCCCCGCGGCACGGATACAACTCCCGCATCGCGCTTTGCTCAGCGGCTACTTACCCAATACTACCACCGTGTCAACACGAATTCACTACTCCTGTCGTTAGCACGTGAGATTTCCGCCTCAATTACCGCGTGATCTGTCCGCTGCAGGCGGGCTTCGGCGAACGGGCTAGGGCGCGGGTGTGCGGCGTCTAGAGCCATTGCCAGTGCGCCGCGGCAGGGGCTTTGTGGGGCACGGCTTTCTTCATGAGGAACATCAGGGGGATCAGCGCCAGAACCGCGACCCCCATCAGCCAGAAGTTATCGACGAAGGCCTGGCGGCCTGCCGCTGTACCAGTCGACGAGCAAGCCGTGGGCCTGGGTGCCGGCCTGCGCGGGGCCAGAACGTCGGCGAACTGGCCCGGACCCACAGAGTTGAGATGGGGATCGTTTGCAAGTTCCCCAAACGAGCCGGGCGGTCACAAACCCCTCGCGCTGCCCTCTCTGCGAGGCCTGGATCCCACACTGCCGGAAGTAGCCATCCAGGCCCTGCAGAAAGCGGTAACATGCTGAAAAGTCGAGGGTTATACAGGCTTCAGCTGGTTCGCCGATCTGTTTTCCAGCTCGTACGCCGGCAAACTTGCCGGCGAAGTCTAGATATAGCTTGACAATACAAGTTGAGTTGGTAAGATCAGCCGCACATGATCTTCCATGAGCAAGGGACGGCGTGGGCAACGGATCTCAAGCAACCCGTCTTTTGGCCTGTGTTCGCATCCGCCCCCAGCGCAGCCGAGGTGGGGTTTCGACTCGGCGATAAGGGGACTCATACCAGCCGGACACTCATGCTAGCTGAACTAGCCGGGACCCTAGATGCCGTGTCTCCGCACATGAGTCGGGCAGACTACGCAGCGGCTATTGTTGAGGCAAACTGCCTGAGCAAGCCCACGAGTTCTACGCGTCGACTTACGAACCAGCGCCTGGGCGAACTCTACGCGCTCGACGCGTCTGTTCCCATCTTTCGTGTCCTTCGGAGGCTTTGGTCCATTGATGAGCAAGGTCGCCCTCTTCTCGCCCTCCTCTGTGCGCTGGCCCGCGATCCCCTCCTGACCGCAACTGCACCCGCTGTAATTCCTCTCCCCCAGGGTGCCGAATTCCTACGCGGTCCGATGAAGTCAGCCTTGCGCGCAGCCGTGGGCACCCGTCTTAACGAGTCGATTCTTGACAAGGTTGTCCGGAACGCGGCGAGCTCGTGGACTCAGTCGGGACACCTCCAGGGCCGGACGTTCAAAACACGCCGCCTAGTTCGAGCCACACCCGCATCTGTTGCCTTCGCCCTATGGCTAGCGCATGCGGCAGGGTTCCGAGGCGAGGAACTGCTGGCATGCGGATGGATTGGTGCCCTGGACTGTTCGCTCCCCTCCGCCCGCGAACTTGCTCTCGGCGCCAAGCGGCTAGGACTGATTGATCTTCGCATGGCAGTCGAGGTCTTCGAGGTGGGACTCGAACGTCTGGATCCTTGGAGAACCAGGAGTTGACCGATGGGTCGAATTGAGGAGCTTGCAGAGCGATATGCCCAGCATCTCGCAACCCCTTGGCAACGGACCGTTGCCGGCGCACAGCGAGTGGTGATGGTGGTCTACGACAAAGAACTTGAGCGCGCTCTCCGGGCCCGCAAGCTGGCGTTTGAAAACGCGACCCGACAGGCAGGTCACGACTGGTTCGAGGTCGACGTCACGGACGCGTTCGCAGTATGGATGGCTGCCGACGAGTATCGTGAGCCCTACTTTGAATCGCCAGAGGATCTCCAACTCAAGCTGGATGCTGAATTCGCCGAATTCGTGGCGGGTCGTATTCGGGCCGTGCTAACACGCCCGGAAGCCACTGAAAGTTCCGTTGTCGCCGTCTTTGGGGCTGGAGCGCTATTTGGCTTCACACGGCTATCGAAGGCGTTGAGACTCGTGGAAGGCGACATCCGCGGCAGACTCGTCATTTTCTTTCCGGGGGAATACGACAGCAACAACTACCGTCTACTCGACGCCCGTGATGGTTGGAATTACCTGGCCGTGCCGATCACGTTGCACGGTTCTGGAGGCTCGTAATGAAGATCAAGGAAATCCTGCAGCGCGATCCAGGCCAGCCGCTGGTGAATAAGGGCCAAGCTCGGATTGCCGACAAGACGGATGCAAAGGTTTTGGAGGAACTCAAGGGCGAGCTCGAAACCTTCGTATGCGAGGGTCAGTTTGCCGACGGCATCCAGCGAATCGTCTCTTCGTACCTGAGTGACGTCGGGAAAACGAGTCAGAAGGCAGCTTGGGTCAGCGGCTTCTTCGGCAGTGGCAAATCGCATTTCCTCAAGATGCTCGCCCATCTTTGGCAAGACACTCAATTCCCGGACGGTTCGACCGCGCGGAGCCTCGTCCCTTACATGCCCGATGAACTCCGGGCTCTGCTCCGGGAGCTAGATACCGCGGGTAGGCGTGAGGGTGGGCTGCTTGCGGCAGCCGGCTCCCTTCCGAGCGGTACAACAGAAAATGTCCGGCTCACAGTCCTCGGCGTGGGTCTCCGGGCCGTAGGCCTACCCGAGCATTATCCGCAAGCACAATTCTGCCTGTGGCTGCACAAGGAAGGTTATCTCGACCGCGTTAAGGCAACTGTAAAAGCCGCCGGCAAATCCTGGGAGTCGGAGCTCAACAATCTGTACGTCAGTGCCCCGATTGCCCGTGCTGTGCTTGAGTGCGACCCGAACTTCGCGCCAAAGGAGGCTGATGCCCGGAAAACCATCCGAGACCAATTCCCGCCGCAGCAGAACGACATTACAACCGCAGACTTCCTTTTCACGCTAAAGCGTGCTCTCACGCTTGTTGGGCGTGATGGGAAGCTGCCCTGCACCGTACTTGTGCTCGACGAAGTACAGCAGTACATCGGCGACTCGACAGAACGCTCGACTCTTATCACCGAAGTAGCTGAAGCCGTGTCCAAGCAGCTTGATAGCCGCGTCATCGTCGTTGCTGCGGGACAAAGCGCTCTGACGGAAGTGCGCCTCCTTCAGAAGCTCATGGACCGCTTTACCATTCGAGTGCCCCTATCCGATGCCGACGTTGAGACGGTCACGAGGAAGGTACTCCTCCAGAAGAAGCCGACGGCCGTTGCTGAGATCCAAAAGCTGCTTGACTCAAATGCAGGTGAGGTCTCGCGTCAGCTCCAGGGAACTCGGATTGGTGAGCGTTCAGAAGACCGCGGAATCATTGTCGATGACTTTCCCCTGCTGCCGGTGCGCAGGCGCTTCTGGGAGAACTGCTTCCGGCAGATCGACGCCGCTGGCACCAAGAGTCAGCTCCGTTCGCAGCTTCAGATCATCCGCGACGCCGTGGCCAAGATCGCGGACCGACCGCTCAGCGCTGTTGTTGCGGCGGACGAACTCTACGAATCGCTCGCGCCGGAAATGGTGAACACAGGCGTTCTTCTGCGCGAGCTCAATGAGCGCATCATCAATCTTGGCAAGGACCGCAGTGCGGAGGGGAAACTGGCCAGCCGCATGTGTGGGTTGGTGTTTCTGATCGGCAAGCTGCCCCGCGAGGGCGGCGCTGATATTGGTGTCCGGGCGACCAAGGAGCACATCAGCGACCTGCTGATTGACGACCTCCGCGGCGACAACGCCAGGCTGCGGGGCGACGTGGAGAGAACCCTCGCGAAGCTCGTGTCGGAGGGAGTTCTCATGCGGGTCGGCGACGAATATCGCCTCCAGACCAAAGAGGGGAGTGAGTGGGACCGCGAGTTTCGCAATTCGCAGACGAAACTGTCGAATGATGACACCTCCATCCAGCTGCGCCGCGATGCCCTGCTCTATGCCGAGGCTGACCGGATTGTGCGCGGGCTGAAGGTCATGCAGGGCGCCGCGAAGGAGCCCCGCGCTCTGTTGATCTTCCGTGACCAGAATCCACCGGTGGTCAGTGGCGACGGCATCCCTATCTGGATACGCGATGCCTGGTCATGCGCTGAAAAGGAGGTCGTCGAGCCAGCGCGAAGTGTCGGCACCGGCGGCCCTATCATCTACGTCTTCATCCCCCGTCAGTCTGCGGACGACCTGCGCAAACTCGCCGTCGATTCGAACGCTGCGCAAAACACTCTCGATGCGAAGGGCGCGCCATCAAGCGCTGAGGGTCAGGAGGCGCGGCAGAGCATGCTGAGCCGGCGGGACCTTGCTGTAAGGCAACGGGATGACCTGGTGAAACAGATCGTCGCCAACGCCAAGGTATTTCAAGGCGGCGGAAACGAACTGCTCCAGGCCACCCTCGAAGAGAAACTCCGCGAGGCGGCGGAGGCATCGCTCATTCGACTGTTTCCAAGGTTTAAGGAAGCGGACGCATCCGGGCCAGCCTGGGAGGCGGCGATCAAGCGTGCTCGCGAGGGCGCAGATCAGCCGTTCCAGGCGGTCGGCCATGCTGGCCCCACGGAGCAGCACGCAGTGTGCCAGCAGGTTCTCACCACCATCGGGGCCGGCAAGACAGGTGGCGAGATCCGCAAGTCGCTGCGGGCGAGCCCTTACGGTTGGCCCCAGGATGCCATCGATGCCTCGCTCATCGCCCTACACCGGTCCCAGCACATCACTGCCACGCTCAACGGTACGCCCGTCCCGCTCGGGCAACTCGACCAGAACAAGATTTCGAAGGCAGAGTTCCGAATCGAGCAAACAACCCTCTCCGTTCAAGACCGGCTGATAATTCGGAAGCTCATCGGTTCGCTAAGAATCCCGTGCAAAGGAGGCGAGGAGCAGATCAAGGCGACGGAGTTCCTCAGCGCGCTCTCCACGCTTGCCGGCCGGGCCGGTGGCGCACCGCCGCTTCCTGCGCCCCCTTCGACGGTTGTTATCGACGACCTCAAGCAACTGGTGGGCAACGAGCAGCTTGCCGGCATACGCGAGAAGGCAACTGAGCTTCAGAAGCTGGTGGAGGAATGGAAGAAGGCCACGGAACTGGCCGAGCAACGCAAACCCCTCTGGGACATCGTCGAGCGCATGGCCAAGCACGCGGCGACTGTTCCCGCGGCGGCGGAACCGGCGAAGCAGGTTGAAACCATCCGCACCGAACGGATGCTGCTGGCTCCCACCGATCCGGTATCGCCGATCCGCAGCGCGCTCGCCGGGCAGTTGCGTCAGGCAGCGAACGACGCGCAGGCGGCGCACGAGAAGGCGTACAACTCCGGCATGCAGACCCTCACGACCAACGAAACCTGGAACCAGGTCCCTCAGGCGGAGCGGACCAAGATCCTGGCTGAGGTCGGCTTGGTTGCCCCGAGCAAGCCGGACGTCTCGACCGATGAGGCGCTGGTTTCGAGTCTCGACAGCCGTCCGCTTGGAGCACGGCGGGCAGAAGCCGATGCGGTGGCTGGCCGTATCCAGCGCGCGCTCGAGTTGGCGGCGAAGTACCTGGAACCCAAAGTTCGGAGAGTCAGCGTCGAGCGCGCAACCCTCCGCAACGAGGCGGAAGTGCGTGGATGGATCAAGCGTCAGGAGAAGACCCTCAGCGATGCCGTGAAGCAAGGGCCCATTTTCGTGGACTGACCGGGAGTCACCGATGGCTACGCTCTCACGCGATCTTCGGCGGGAACTCGAACGCGCTGTAATCCAGGCGCGGCGTGTGGCGGAAGAGGGCGCCCGGAAAGCGCTCGCACAGCTTGCGGTGGACCATCACGAGCCGTGGGGGAGTCTGAAGCCCGACCAGCGCGCGCTGCGCAACCGGCTGCGCGCTCATGGCCGGCAGCTCGGCGACCGGCTTGATGAGAGGCGAGGCACTCAAGAGATCGGGCGGCTCGCGCAGGAATGCGCGTACGAGCACTGGCACCGCATGCTCTTTGCGCGTTTCTTGGCTGAGTGCGACCTACTGATGGAGCCCGAAACAGGCGTGGCCATCTCCCTCGATGAATGCCGGGAGTTGGCGCGGGAACGCAGCGCCGACTGGTTGGCGCTCGCGAGCGATTTTGCCGTCGGAATGCTGCCCCAGATCTTCCGCCAGGGCGACCCAGTTCTGGAGGTTGCGGTGCCGCCCGAGACTCGCCACGACCTCGAAGAGCTGCTCAAGTCCATCCAACGCGAAGTGTTCACGGCCGATGACAGCCTCGGCTGGGTTTACCAGTTCTGGCAGGCAGATCGGAAAGATGAGGTGAACGCCTCGGGCGAAAAGATTGGCGCGGACGAACTGCCGGCGGTGACGCAACTGTTCACCGAGGATTACATGGTGGACTTCCTGCTCGACAACACGCTCGGGGCTTGGTGGGCGGGCAAGGTCTTTACAGCGAACCCGAAGCTGGCGGAGACGGCCAAGAGCGAGGAGGAACTGCGCAAGGCTGTGGCGCTGGCCGGCGTGCCGTGGACCTACTTGCGCTTCATCAAGGGCCAGGACGGCAAGTGGCGGCCGGCGGCGGGGACGTTCGAGGGCTGGCCGAAGACGGCGAAAGAATTGAAGTGCCTGGACCCGTGCATGGGGTCGGGGCATTTCGTCGTGGCGATGTTCGAGCGGTTGGTGGCGTCGCGGATGGCGGAGGAAAAGCTCAGTGAGAAAACCGCCGTCGAGGCAGTGATTCGCGACAACCTGTTCGGGCTGGAGATTGACCCGCGCTGCACGCAGATCGGCGCGTTCAACCTGGCGCTGGCCGCGTGGCGGCGCGTGGGGTACTGCGCACTGCCGACGATGCACTTGGCGTGCTCTGGCCTGGGCGTGGTCGCGAAGAGGGACGAGTGGCTGGCGCTGGCGCAGAAGTCAGACAAGCTGCGCGGCGGCATGGAGCAACTTTACCAACTCTTCCAGAAAGCGCCCGTGCTGGGCAGCCTGATCAATCCGCGCGCGGTTGGAGAAGATTTATTTGTAGCCGCGTTCCACGAACTTCAACCCCTCCTGGGAGAGGCGCTGGCGCAGGAGACCAAGGACGACACCGCACATGAAATGGCCGTGACCGCGCGCGGCCTAGCCAAGGCGGCGGAAATTCTCGCCGGCCAGTTCACGCTCGTCGTGACCAACGTGCCTTACTTGGGTTACAAGAAGCAGGACGACGTGCTCAAGTCTTTCTGCGAAACACATCATCCCGAAGCCAAACCTGACCTTGCCACTTGCTTCGTCGAACGCGGTCTTAACATGTGCTTCGACGGATGCACTGCGGCTTTAGTGACTCCGCAAAACTGGCTGTTTCTAGGTGCGTATGAGGAGCTGCGGCAAAAGCTCCTCAGTCTCCGCGCATGGCACATGGTTGCTCGACTTGGCTCTGGAGCTTTTGAAACGATAACCGGTGAGGTTGTTAATGTTGCACTGATAGTGATGTCGAAATACCACCCGGCAGGAGACAATTCCTTCGCAGGCCTAGACGCTACGGAAGATAGAGACACGAGGTCTAAGGCAATAACCCTTTACAGCGGCTCGATGACCCTACCATTACAAGCTTCGCAGCTAAAAAATGTTGATACGAGAATCATTATAGAAAAAGAGGGCGAAGGTGCACCTCCCCTTTCGCAATTTTGCACTGCCCTTGCAGGTGCGACCGCTGGAGATTCAACGCGGTTTGGTAAAGTATTCTGGGAAGTGAATTCCAAGACTATCGGAACTGACTGGGAGTTTTATCTCGGTGCCCCACAAGCCAATTGCTTTTACGAGTCACGAGAGATGGTAATTCTCTGGGAGAAAGAACGCGGCCAAATGCGTGATTTAGCGGACAGCGTTAAGCACCTCAACCATGTAGCGCAAAATTGGCGACGAGGTAAGCCTAATTGGGGCAAACAAGGTATTGCTGTCAGCGTTGTCTGCGACATTCCAGCTACGATTTATACAGGAGAAATTTACGACTGCTCGTGTTGCGCTTTAGTTCCCAATCGTCCGGAGCATCTTTCTGCTCTGTGGGCATTTGTTGAATCGGGCAAATACGCGCGGGAAGTTCGAAAATTGGATCAGAAGATAATCGTTACGACGGCGACGCTGCTCAAAGTTCCCTTCGACCTTGCGCACTGGCAGAAGGTGGCGGCGGAGAAATATCCGCCCGGATTGCCGAAGCCGTTTTCGAGCGACCCGACGCAGTGGTTGTTCAACGGCCATCCAAAAGGTTCAGACAATCCGTTGCAGGTGGCCGTGGCGCGGTTGCTGGATTACCGATGGCCGCGACAGACTGGCTCCAGCTTCCCCGATTGTCCCGCTCTCGGCCCCGACGGACTCGAGCGCCACACCGATGCCGACGGCATCGTTTGCCTGAGCTCGATCAAGGGCGAGTCTGCGGCAGCCGATAGACTTCGTGCCTTGCTAGCCGATGCATTCGGAAACGAGTGGTCCGCGACAAAGCAGGCAGAGCTCCTTTCCCAGGTCGGTTACGCTGGCAATTCGCTGGAAGAGTGGTTACGGGACGCCTTCTTCGAGCAGCACTGCGAGTTGTTCCACCAGCGGCCTTTCATCTGGCACATCTGGGACGGCCTCAAGAATGGCTTCCATGCTCTGGTCAACTACCACAAGCTCGCCGGCCCCAAAGGCGAAGCCCGGCGTACGCTCGAGAAGTTGATCTACACCTACTTGGGAGACTGGACCGACCGCCAGCGCGCCGATCAGAAGGCGGGTGTCGAGGGCGCTGACCTGCGGGTTGCCGCCGCCCAGCACCTGAAAGCCGAGCTCGAGAAGATCCTTGAAGGCGAGCAGCCCTACGACATCTTCGTGCGCTGGAAGCCGCTCGACAAGCAGCCCATCGGCTGGGAACCGGACATCAACGACGGCGTGCGCATGAACATCCGGCCTTTCATGACGGCTCGGCCACTTTCCGCCAAGGGCAAGAACGCCTGCATTCTGCGCGTGACCCCAAAAATCAAGTGGGAGAAGGACCGCGGCAAAGAACCGCATCGGCCCAAGGAAGACTTCCCTTGGTTCTGGAGCTGGGACGAATCAACGCAGGATTTCGCCGGCGGCAAGGAATTCGACGGCAACCGCTGGAACGATCTGCACTACACCCGTAAGTCCAAGCAGTCAGCGGGCGAGTGCCACGCTGCTCGGCAGAAGGAGCAAGGGAAATGAAGGCGAAGGGCGCGGCTAGATCGCTCGGCCTGATTGATGCCCTGGTCGCGTCCTTCCAGGATGCGCTGCGAACCCCCGAGGGTGTCGCCGAGCCTGTCGCTCTTCTGTGGACGGATGCCGAGGGGGATTGGCGCGGACTTATCCGGCCACTGCGGGCGGTGTTACCTCAGCTCTACACGCTTGGCCCCTACGACCCTTCGGCGCGGACGGGCCCGGCAATCTGGCTCAAGTGCATCGTCGATCGCTCGATCCCTGAAGTGGCCCCGCCAGCGGGCACAGTACCGATTCTCTACCTGCCGGGCGTCAGCCGGCAGGAGCTGCGCGCGGGAGGCGACTGTCGGCCTGCGTACCAGCCATTGATCGAGCTGCAGTACCGTGGTGAGGTATGGCACCAGAAGAATGGGCGCGACTGGACGGTCGAGGCGTTCCTCGTTTCGGGGGAGGACCTTGGCCTGGACGTTGCACAGGATGCGAGGACGCACGAGGCGATACTCCGTGCTCTGCCGCTACTTGCAGAGACCGCGATGGAGGGTCTGCACGGACGCCGCCTGGATGCCGACGACTTCGATAAGCTCGCCGTCCCCGACCCTGTGCGGGATCTGTTGCGATGGATGAGCGGTCCAGAGCCATTCCGCAAGGGGCTCGATGACGCACGATGGCAAGCGTTCTGCAACGTGTGCCGGTCGGAGTTCAGCTTGGATCCAGAAGAAGACGGAGCCTCGGCGGCTGCGGCCTCCCTGGCGACGGGTGGCGGGCGGTGGGACGACATCTGGCAGCGCTTCTGCGAGGCTCCTCGGCTGTATCCGGGTATTTCGAGTCTTCTCCGAGAACCTGGGGCTGGCCAGGGGAAGCTGGCTTTTGACGCGTCGCGGAGCCCTGTGGCCAACGAGGAGGCTGAATCACGACTGCGCCACGAATTGGAAAGGGCTGCAATACTGCCCCATCATGAGGCTTGCGAACGGACTCTCGCACTGGAGACGGAGCACGGTCGGCGTCGAGAATGGGTCTGGACGCAGTTGGGTGAGAGCCCTCTGGCGGTGGCTCTGGAGCCGCTGGCCCGGCTCGCTGCTCGCGCAAGGTCGCCGCTGGGAGGGGCTTCCGTCGAGTCGGTGGCTAGGGCCTATGCCTCTGAGGGCTGGCTGTGCGACCAGGCTGCCCTTCAAGCGCTGGCATGTACCAAGGGAGCATCGGAGGCTGCGATTGTCCCGAAGCTCGTCCGCGCTCTTTACAGCCCTTGGCTCGACCTCTCCGCGCGACATTTCCAGGAGCTTGTCGCCCGAGAGGGCGGCGATCTGCGGAAGTTCGTGCGCGGCGTGGTTGGCGAGAAGGAAACATGCATCCTGTTCGTCGATGGCCTCAGGTTCGACGTTGGGGGCCTGCTTCAGGAGAAGCTTGAAACTCGTGACCTAAAGGTTCGCCTTTCACATCGCATCGCGCCGTTGCCAACGGTGACAGCCACAGCAAAGCCCGTGGCGACGCCGGCACATGACGCCGTGGAGGGAACGGAGACGCTGGAAGACTTCATGCCAGTTCTCTCAGTGAACAAGCAGCCAGCGGTGGCGTCGCGGCTCCTGGACGCAATTGGCGGACGCAGCGTCGAGACCCTGGAACCCGACGAGCTGCGAATACCGGCTGGCTCCGACGGCGGCGGATGGACCGAGACCGGGCGCCTTGACGAACTGGGGCACAAGCTGGGCACTGGTCTGGCCACACAGATCGAAAACGAGATGGAACGAGTTGCAGACCGGGTGGTTGCGCTGCTGGAATCCGGGTGGAGCCGCGTGCGTGTTGTAACGGATCACGGCTGGCTCCTGCTTCCGGGCGGCCTCCCCAAGTTTGAACTGCCGGCCTACCTCGTTGAAACAAAGTGGGCGCGCTGTGCGCTTGTTCGTGGGGAGTCTGTGCCGGCAGTGCCCACGTACTCATGGCACTGGAACGCGCAAGCTCGAATCGCATCGCCACCTGGGACCGCCTGCTTCAGCAAAGGTTACGAGTACGCGCACGGAGGCGTTAGTCTTCAAGAATGCGTCGTGCCTGAGATTATCGTCGAGCGCGCGGAAGGGGCCACGAAGGCGACAATCACGGGGTTCCAATGGCGCGGCATGCGGTGCCGCGTCAGCGTGAGCACGAATGATCCAAGCGTACGAGTGGACTTGCGCCTTAACTGGAAGCAGGCAGACAAGAGCATTGTGGCCGCAGTAAAGGAAGTTGGCCAAGCAGGAGAAGCGAGCCTCGTGGTCGAGAAAGACATTTACGAGGGCGCTTCTGCCATGGTGGTGGCTCTGGACCGGGCCGGCAACGTGCTGGACCGGAAGGCAACAACTGTTGGAGAGGCGTAGATGACAATCACAATGGATGCCCTTGATAAGCTCGCGGCGTCGGTTTACGACGGCTACCTGGTTCGCAAAGACCTCGTGAGAAAATATGCGAGGCAGTACCCGGTGCCCACATACGTGGTCGAGTTTCTGCTCGGTCGGTACTGCGCCACGACGGACGAGAACGAGATTGCCGAAGGCCTGCAGATCGTTGAGAAGCAGCTCAAAGACCGTACGGTTCGGACCGGCGAGGAAGAGCTGTTTAAGTCCCGCGCCAAGGAAACCGGCGCAGTCAAGATCATCGATATCATCCACGGGCGCCTTGACGCAAGGAACGATTGCTATGTCGCCGAACTGCCTAGCCTTGTGCTTCGCGATATCCGCATCGAGGACCAGCTTGTCAGGGACAACGAACGGATGCTCACCGACGGCTTCTATGCTGAGGTAACGCTTTCCTACGATGGCATCATCGCCCAGCAGCAAGGGGGACGCCCCTTCAAGATAGACGGCTTGCGGCCCATCCAGATGTCGAAGTCGGACGTCCTGGACGTTCTCGCCAAGGGGCGCCAGGCTTTCAACACTCAAGAGTGGATAGACCTGCTTATCCGCTCAATCGGCCTCGAGCCGACGGCACTTACGGAGAGGGCAAGACGAGTTGCGCTTCTCCGTATGGTGCCGTTTGTGGAGCGCAATTACAACATGGTCGAACTGGGGCCCCGGGGGACAGGCAAAAGCCACCTGTTCCAGCAGATCTCACCTTGCGCTCACCTCATCTCGGGTGGCAAAGCGACTGTTGCGAAGATGTTCGTGAATAACGCCACCGGCCAGCGGGGCCTCGTCTGCCAATACGACGTGGTCTGCTTCGATGAAATCTCGGGCATCTCCTTCGACCAGAAGGACGGCGTCAACATTATGAAAGGCTACATGGCATCCGGCCAGTTCAGCCGAGCCAAAGAGAACATCCGAGCGGATGGCAGCATTGTCATGCTCGGGAACTTCGCCGTTGACGTCGCGCAACAGCAACGGATCGGTCACTTGTTGACTCCGCTGCCGCCAGAGATGCGGAATGACACGGCATTCATGGATCGCCTTCACGGGTACGTGCCAGGCTGGGAGTTCCCTAAGCTCATGCCGAGTGAGCATCTGACGGATCACTTTGGCTTGGTGAGCGACTTTCTAAGTGAGTGCTGGAGCAAGCTGCGATCGAGCAATCGCATCCCAGCCCTGCAGAGCCGAATCTATTTAGGTGGGGCGCTCAGCGGCCGTGACATCGAGGCTGTGCATAAGACTGTGAGTGGACTCATCAAATTGGCTTTCCCGGACCCGGGAATGCCCGTTGCGGACGAAGACCTTGAGTGGATTGTTCGACTTTCCCTTGAGGCTCGCCGGCGCGTGAAGGAGCAGCAGAAACGTTGCTTCAAGAGCGAGTTCCGAAACACACACTTCAGCTACACACTCGGCGCAGATGGGATAGAGCAGTTTGTCTCGACCCCTGAACTCCATAGCGACGAGGCGATTGAGGGTGACCCTCTTCCGCCGGGACAGGTCTGGGCAGTGAGTCCAGGCAGCCCCGAAGCGGGCGCCGGGCTTTACAGAATCGAAGTCACGTGTGGTCCGGGAAATGGCGTCAGAATCCTCAATCAGCCTACCCCGCCGTCTTTCCGTGAGAGTGTCCGAGTCGGGGAGCAGAACCTCTATACAAGGTCAAAGGATCTTGTCGGCGACCGAGATCCGCGCGAGCACGAGTTTTCGATTCAGATGCGCGCGATGGATGCAGACAAGACCGGTGCTGGCCTTGGGGTTCCAGTTCTCGTGGCCTTGTGTGGCTGCCTGCTCGGCCGAAACACACGTGGCGGGACTGTCGTCGTCGGCGCCCTGAACCTTGGTGGCTCAATAGACATGATTCCCAATGCCGTTGCGATTGCGGAGCTTGCAATCGACAAGCAAGCTCAGACGCTCCTGATGCCTGTGGCCGCCCGCCGGCAGCTTAATGACCTTCCCGATGAGCTCTGGACTAAGGTCAACATTGAGTTCTACAAGGATTCTGCGGACGCCGTGTTCAAGGCGTTGGTGGAGTAAACAAACACATCCTGGGGAAAGAGGGATGCCCATCGAACAAGCAGCAGAAAGTCACTCGGGCCGTCGTCGAGCGAGCCGACCTACCATGCTGGGATTAGCCAGTGTAGCGATGCCACATCCACGACGCCCATGCCCTGCACCAAACCACATCCTTAGATACGGCTGAAACCTGCCAACGCGGAGATTGGTGTCTCAATAGCTTAGCGCCCCTGTTTTCCCGACCTTTTGATACAGACTTATAATCGAAGAACCGGGCTCGCTACCCGTCGAGAAGGCGCGCAGCAGGTCGTAAACGTGAAGACTAGCGCGTCCCCTCGACGCCGAGATGACGCTCATACGGAGGGTACAGTAAAAAGGCCCTTCAGCAGTTTCTACGACCTGGAAGATGCGTCGATCCTCGCCATGGACCGGATGCCGTGATTCGCTACTGGAAGATTCTGCTTCCGGCCGCTTCCGAGGTCGCAGATATTAGGAAGGCGGTATCTGCGCTACCCGTCGTCCACTATTGGAGGATGCCCAGGGCCTTGAACGCGGTCGACAAGATCAAAGGCACGCGTGCCCAGTTGAGTTTTCGGACGGCGAGGGAGCTATACTTATCGGGATGGCTGATTGTGTGACAGGAGAGGACCAAGACAGGCAGGCAAAGCAGAACGCGGAATGGTCTTTGACAGCAACTCGGGACTCTCTGAAGAAGGAACCTGCTCTTGCCACACTGATGTTGCGCCTCGGCGCTGCCGTGAACGCAATTCGCGCCACTCAAAGGTGGTCTCTAGCCTGCAAAGAGGCTTCCGGAGTTGCCGGCCAACAGGATCTAATTTGGAGCTTCTTGGCTGCAGCCGCCTACCTGAAGGAGTCGATAGATAGCCTCCTGAGGCCGCATTACCAAGAAATAGTGCGACTCGCCCGTGAGGACGGCACGCCTGAAGATGCCATCAAGTCTCTCGGCGACCTGATGTCCAAGAAGCGTCAGGACCTGTATACACGCGTTCTGGTGAACGCGAGAAACAGGCTCGTGTTTCATTGGGAAGACAAAACCTTCCGACATTGGGCGGAGCATCATAACAATCCGATTGTCGTCTGGGCCCAGGGCGCTGGCGAAAAGGACGGTGAAATCGTTTTTGTAGCTGCCGGCCGCGCTCTGCTGGATTCCTTAACCCGACTTTGACAACCGGGACTTGTTTTTGGTGATTTTTGGCATTTGCGAACCCGCAAGTTGTTTGCGGCCAGCGGCGGCTGCTGGCCAGGGCGTTGTAGTGAAGACCTACCCTCTTGACTGGCTGGGAGAGGGATGCACAATGGCGGCATGTTTCTGCGCTCCACGCAGCGCCTGAAGGACGGCAAGGAGCATCGCTACTGGAGCATCGTCGAGAACCGGCGCAGCACCTCGGGCCGGGTGATCCAGAGGCAGGTGCTCTACCTGGGTGAGGTCAACGACAGCCAGAAAGCGGCCTGGTGCCGATGCATTGAGGTTTTTGAATCCGCCAGCGGTCAGTGGCGCCAGGTGGTGCTTTTCCCGGAGGACCGGTCGGCGCCCGAGTTGGGGCACGAAGCGGTGCACGTTCGTTTGGACCAAGTGCAAGTTCGGCGGCCGCGGCAGTGGGGAGCGTGTTGGTTATGCGGGGAGCTCTGGCAAGAACTGAAGCTGGACGAGTTCTGGCGAGAGCGGCTGGGGGCGAGCCGCGAGGGGACGGACTGGCTGGAGGTTCTGAAGACGCTGGTGAGTTATCGACTGATCGATCCCGGCAGCGAATGGCGCTTGCACCGCGAGTGGTACCAGCGCAGCGCGATGGGGGATCTGCTGGGCCGATCGGGCGAGGCCATCGAGTTGCAGTCCTTGTACCGTTGCCAGGACAAGCTTTTGGCGCATAAGCCGGCGCTGTTCACATTTCTGACCGACCGCTGGCGTGACCTGTTCGGAGCGGGATTCGAAGTGCTGCTTTACGACTTGACCAGCACCTACTTCGAGTGCGACGCGCCGGAGAACGGCCTGCGGCGCTATGGCTACAGTCGGGACCAGCGGCCGGATTGCGTGCAGGTGGTGATCGCTCTGGTGGTGACGCCGGACGGTCTTCCTCTGGCTTACGAAGTGATGGCGGGCAACACCAGCGACAAGACCACACTGAAAGGGTTTTTGGAAAAGATCGAACAGCCGTATGGGAAGGCGAACCGGACTTGGGTGATGGATCGTGGGATCCCGACCGAAGAAGTCCTGAAGGAGATGCGGGAGGCGTCGACGCCGGTTTCGTATCTGGTGGGGACGCCGCGGGGGCGGCTCAACAAGCTGGAAAAAGAATTTCTGCAACTGCCCTGGGCGAAGGTGAAGGATTCGGTGGAAGTGAAGCTGCTGGCTCGGGAAGGAGAACTCTACATTCTGGCCCGCAGTCAGGGTCGGCGACAGAAGGAACGTGGTATCCGCCGCCGTCGGCTCAAGCGCCTCTGGCAGCGGCTGCGCGAGGTGCAAGGGCAGAAACTCAGCCGGGATGAGTTACTGCTGAAAGTAGGAGCCGCCAAGGCCGAGGCGGGGAATGTGTATCGCCTGGTGGAAGTGCGAGTGCCGACGCCGGAGCAGCCGGTGCACGCCGAGACTTTCACCTTCTCCTTGCGAAAAGACAAGCTCCGACAGGCCCTCCGCAGCGAGGGTCATTATCTGCTCCGCTCCAACCTTTCGGGGGAAGATCCCGCCGTGCTGTGGCAACACTACATTCAACTCACCGAGATCGAAGCGGTCTTTCGCGAATTGAAAAATGATCTGACGATCCGGCCCATTTATCACCAGAAGGACTCGCGCATCGAGGCGCACATCCTGGTATCGTTCCTGGCCTACTGTCTTTACGCCACGCTCCGCCAGCGCTTGCGCGCCCTGGCTCCCGGACTGACCAGCCGCGCCGTCATGGAGAAGATGTCATCTATTCAGAGGGTGGATGTTTTGCTGCCCACCACCGATGGTCGGTTGTTGATCCTCCCCCGCTACACTCAACCCGAGAAGGAACACTTGATGCTCTTGCACCAACTGCACCTGCATCTGCCTGCTCAACCAGCGCCGAGGATTGTCCAACAGGACACAGAATATGTTGTCAAGATGAAAAGTTTGTAGAAGCCGTTTCAAAACCCTCTGTAGCCCATTGAAACAAGAGCCGTTGACATGACAATTCACACTTCGGGACAGGCGGCCAGCAGGTCCTTATTGAAAACAAAGGACTTAACTCCTACCCCGGCTCGTCAACTCGGGTCACTGCGGTTTGCTCAACCAGTTCAATAAGTTCCATGGGGTTTTGAAATGGCTTGTAGTGAAGACCTTTTGGAACCTGGAACGCAGAATCAGTAGCTTACGCAAATTTTAAGCCCCAGTTGTCAAAGACGGGTTAATTCCAGGCGCCAGCGAGGCCGAGATTCGCAGTCGCGTTGGCGAAGTTGCGGAGGCCAGCGGCTTGTTGGTCGGAGTATTTCAACGGGCTATCCACGCCTATCTTTCGGCTTATGTTAAGTGAATCTTCGGCGGGTGACACAGACATCGCTTCTTGATGTCTGCGAATGTTCGTGTGTCCAAGAGTGGCGCTGCGTCGCCGGCGGGTCTACGCGCGGAATTCGCTTGGCTAATCGCAGACATTCCAGATCCCGGCATGTGCGCACGCCCCGCCTCTGCAGCTTTTTTGTTTTTCCAGGTTAATGAGCCGCCAGCTCGCTGCGGCGACTCTGCGTCACCCGCTACAATACGCCTTCAACGACCAAGGATTTCCTGAGAAGTGATCCTTGGGGCAGTGGTGCTCCGGTCTACGTATGGTATAAACTCCTCGTCAAAACCGAACCACACGTAGAGCTGGGCTAGTAATCTGAACGACGCGTCACCTGCGTCCGGATTTGCAGGCCGAACTTGGACATGAACCGTTTTCTCAGACGCTGGCGCTGGGTGCCAATCGTCGTAAATGCCGAGTTGGTTTAGCCTGTCGGGCTGCAATTTGCAGGGCACTCCTTCAACCGACATATCCACTAACCCCAATTGAAGAGTCACCGTTTCCGGTGGCGGGGTGGAAAGGGGATAGAGCTTGAAGACCAAGTCCGAGAACAGATACGTGGTTTCTACTAGGGCAAGGTTGTTTATCTGCTGTCCCGTTGCCTGCGTTGACCGCATTCCCCAGCACAGGTGCCGTCCGTCTCCCTGTGTTATGAAGACGAGCACCCCATCTCTCCATAGTTCAAGAAGTTTCTGACCAGGAATCATACATCGCCGTAGTTCCCCTCTGACATTGGTAGAGGCTCGACGGGTTGACAAATCAAATCCTCCATTGCGAAGCTTCGGGGGAAATTCCAGAAGATGAACTACGTCCGCTGTGCGGGATTGAAACAGCGACGTAAACTCGCCAGCCTCATGAGGCCAACTTGTAAGGAAAAAGGTGGGTTGGCCATTGAAACCCAGGACCCCCCGCGTGTCAGAAACACGCTTTGCAACAATTTGTTCGGTAAGGGCCGTTCTGCCCTGCGCTACCCCCGCCTCAATCCGACCAATGAATTCCTCTATATTCTCGAGGCGACCATCCAGTTCTGAAAAGCGCAAACCGTCTTTGAGCAGGTTTCTTAGTTCCGCGGCGGACTTCGGAGGAACACTGGCGGATGTTCGCTCGAAATAGCCCAGGTGGGAACCGACTAATCTACCAGTCTCTGCGAGCACTTTTGTGGTGACATAAGGGCGATCCGTGGCCGCCTCTTCGGGTACGATGATGGCGACAACCCCTCTGCCAGGATCCGTTGCGCTGCGATACCACCCGAGCATCAGCCCTCTTATTTGCGGGAAGACCCAATCGTCAAGCACATTGCGATATTGGTCCAGGTTCACAAGGTTCTGCGGAAAAGGTCGGATTTCCCGTGCTTCGTCGCCCTGATATGTTGGATTGCGTTCAGTTCGGACGCCAATCACGATAATCCCGCCGCGAGTGTTTGCTAGCGCCGAAACATCCTTGGCAAGCTCCATCTTCTCCTGCTCTTGCTCCAACCGATACGGTTCTCCCTTGAACTCAAGCTGCTCGTGCTCGACTGCCCCCACTAACTGGTCTAGATTGCCGGAAGTAAGCACTCCTTGCACCGTCGGGATAGAGAGAGTTCCAGGCATGCTACCTTCTCACCCGGGACTTCCATCTTGAAATCCCGGGTAGCTGTGAGTGTATACCCCGCAGCCTCGTGTTGGAACGTTCCCAGCTCAGCTTTCGGTCCCGGTGGCCGACAGCGGCACATTCTCCTCGGTCTGGTGCAGGCCCGAGTCATTGACTCACTTCTTGGCGGCAGCTAACTTCTGCGCCATAGCCAGGAAGACTGCACGATCACGCTTTTTAGTCTTCCTCAGCAGCTTCTTGAATTTCAGGAGGAGCCTAGCTTCTGCCCCCTGCTTGCCTGGCTCCTTCGCCAGCTCCTCAAGAGTCTTGCGCGGCGCCGGTTTGGGCAGCGGCGGAGGTTCATCACCCTCGTAAAAGAGCTGGTACAGGGGGACGCTATAGGCAGCAGCGTACTTCTCCAAGGTATCCAACTGCGGCACGATGTAGCCGTTTTCCACGCGGGAGGTGTAGCACTTGAATAGTCCGGTTACTTTTTCCACGTCGCCTTGTGACATTCCCCTCAGCTCGCGCAGTTGGCGCAGTCGCGCTCCAATCGCTATCACCTGCACTCCTTTGCGTTGCGCTGGGGTTTCCATTTTGGTTTCTCGGGCAGCCACGAGTATACACCGGAGCGTCTCCCCTTTAACCTTTCCTGCGCGGTCTTCATCCACGTTACCCACAGCAGCCTGCGAAGGGGCCCGTTCTCCGGTTCCCGAGAGCCCTGAGCAACAGAACTGCCATTCTGGAAAGCGATTTCTCGCACACCTCTGGGATGACCGCCTAGCGTGCCTTGCAGTCTGGGTCGGGCATCGTTCCTTGATCTGCGCGGCATTTGAACGTAAGCGGGGACTTACAGCGCATGTCTCGCGCGTTCGCCAGCGCTATTTGCCCGAGGTCCACGTCCGGTATATCGGACGCGAGTTCCCTCATCGCCCGCATCGCCCGGTACGCCATCGACCGCGATCTCAGAATGCGCGACGAAGCCAGCGCCCGAAGCGTCCTCGCGTCCTGGCGTGGAAGGCCTCGCGATCGCGCCAGAAGGCACCAGGACGCGACGGGCAAAGGCAGGCAGGGAGAAAGGAAAGGGCCGTTCGAGGCGCGGGCTCAAAGGAACAATATCGGCCTTCGCGGCGAGGTTTTCGAGGCCGCCGTGGCGGGACGCGCAGGCGCTTTGGAAGGAGCTGCGAACGCAGGATAGGCGGCGCGCTCGTAGCTCGTAAACCGCTTTTCACAGGTGAGGCACAACCGGTGCCGGCGAATCGCGTTGGGAACCGCGCGTGAGTCCAAGACTGCCGACCGTGTGCCGCCACAGTTCGGGCAGATCATGGGGCGGTCGCTTCGCGCATCGCGCATCGTACGCGCATCGTACCACTTGCAAAGCGGAGGAAAAAAGTCTAGACTGCTGCTTGATGGCAGTTCGACCCTGGGAGCAAGCGGGATCACTAAGGCAGGGTTGTCAAGAAATGCCGAAATTGTCGTACATATGTTGCACGGGCATGGGCGCCATAAGCCTAAACATTTTGTTTTCAGAGTGTTAAAGGACAGCGGGGGTAATTCAGCGGTAGAATGCCAGCTTCCCAAGCTGGACGTCGCGGGTTCGATCCCCGTCCCCCGCTCCAATTTTCCTCTTATTCAGCAGAGCTTCTTTCTTCGTTGACTCAAAAACGTCCC
>Ga0315280_10002533_pt1 | contig 29528 bp, 19 predicted proteins | sample YL17G06_40_MG_FD_203697 | JGI IMG/M metagenome (GOLD analysis project Ga0315280, IMG submission 203697) | Sediment microbial communities from Yellowstone Lake, YNP, Wyoming, USA - YL17G06_40 | ecosystem: Environmental > Aquatic > Freshwater > Lake > Sediment | place: USA: Wyoming | collected... | reverse complement strand
TGGACTGGGCGAACCGGCTGATGATCCGCTACGGCGGCTGCTCCGGGTGTTACAGCAACGAGTGCTTCGCGCTGGACGTGGGCAGCGGCACATGGTTCCCGATTCGGGCCGCCAGCCATTTCATCGGCTGGGACAACGAGCGGCGCACGAACCCCGGCTGCTCGCGCGGGATGGCGTACGACGGCCTCACGAAGGTCGTGTGGATCGGCCGCGGCATCGGCGGCGGAGGCAATCCGGGCGCTTACAACTACGGCGAGAACATCGGCTTGTCGGCCTACGATGCGGCCGCAGACCGATTCACTCTTGTCGATAAGACCCCAGACCTGCCCAAGGCATGGAGCGGCGAACCGCACAAGTTCTACGCGTTCGATTACGCCGGCGCCCTGGTGATCGGGTCGATGTCGAGCGCCGAGGGCGTCGGCGTCCTCGACGTGCGCCGGCGGACGGCCTCGCTCCGGAAGGGGCCGACCGAAATGCCGCGCCTCGACCACTATCCGCCCCCGGCCTTCGCGTACGACCCGGTCTCGCGCCTCGTCATGTGCGCGCACCCGAAGATCGACTGGCGCCTGGCTCTTTACTCCGCCGAGGCCGACACGTTCCGCTGGTCGGCGGCGCGGCTGCCCGAACCGCACGACGTCCACCTGTTGAGCGGCCTCGTCTACGACAGCCTCAACCGCGAGATGATCCTCCTGGGGGGCGTCGACAAGGAGCATGACCGCATGCAGACTTATCTCTATGACCGCAAGGCGAACCAGTGGGCCGACCTGCACGCCAGGGACCCGGGCAACCTCGGCGGCCGCACCGGATTGACCGTCTTTGACCCGGAGCACAACGTCTTCCTCGGCATCCACGGCGGGGGATACCGCTACAGGAACGTGCCGGTCGGCACGAAGGCGTTCTACGGTGCCCCGGCCAGCAGGGAGGCTCCATGAGACCGCGACTTGCCGCCGCCGTCCTCCTGGTCGCCCTGTGGGCAGCCTGCCCGGCGGCCCGCCCCGCCGGCGCCGCTGCGCCGAGTTTCGAGGACTTCGACCGGCGGGCGCGCGAAGGCGAGCACCTGAGCGTCGTCTTCTTCGGCGCATCCCTGACCTGGGGCGCCAACGCCAGCGACCCGCAACTCACCTCGTACCGCGCGCTGGTGGGCCAGCGCCTGGAGGCGGCGTATCCGAAGGCGCACTTCAAGTTCCACGATGCCGCCATCGGCGGGACGGGCTCGCAACTGGGCGTCTTCCGCCTGGGGCGCGACGTGCTGGCCCGCAAGCCCGACCTGGTGTTCCTGGACTTCTCGGCCAACGACGACATCTACTCGGCCAGCCCCGAGACGCTGGCCTCGTACGAGGCGATCGTGCGGCGGATCATTACCGAAGGCCGCGCGCCGGTCGTCATCGCCATCTTCCCCTTCATGTGGAACGTAGCCTCCGGCAGCACCGACGGCATGAAGCGGCGCGAGGCCCACCTTCAGATTGCCAGGGCGTACAACGTGCCCGCGGGCGACGCCATCAGCCTGGCCATCGAACGCGTCAAGGCCGGGGCCGCCACCATCCAGAAGATATGGCCCGTCGACGGCGTCCACCCGTGCGACGAGGGTTACGCGGTCTTCGCCGACGCCGCCTGGGCGGCCTTCCAGGACGGCGTGAGGCGCAAAACCGTGTGCGCGCCGCCCGAGAAGATGCTCTTCGCGCCAACGTACATGAAGAGCGCCCGCGTGCGGGTCTCGGCCCTTGCGCCCCTGCCGAAGGGGTGGCGGGTCGGGCGGCCGAACGTGGTGTCGGCATTCTTCGATATGCTGATGTCCAGGTGGCTCGACGACGAGACCGTCGCCTCGCGATTCGCCGAGATCCAGGAAGAAGGCAAGAAGGAGAAGGCGGCCCAGGAGGTCGGGCGGCTGCGCGTCAGGTTCAGCGGCCAGGTGGTCCTCGTATACGGCGAGTCGACGCCCGCCTCGGCCAAGTTCCGCGCCCGGATCGATGGGCGCGCGGCCGAGCACAAGCCCGACAAGGACAAGCCGCCCGTCGATTTCTGGGACGCCGGTTCGCTGGCGCGGACGGTCAAGGGCAACACGTTCCTGGCGGTCGTGATCGCCGAAGGGCTCGACCCGGCCGCCGAGCATACGCTCGAGATCGAGCCGCTCTTCAAGGACGAGACGGACCAGGAACTCCGCTTAGAGAGCATCTGCGTGGCGGGGGGCGAGGCCCGCGTGACAGCCGCGCCATGATGGGATGCCCCGCGGCGCTGGGCGACCTGCCGCGCACGAATGGGCCTTAACGCGGAGGCGGCTGCCCGGCAGGCAGGACTTGTCCCCGGCGGTCGCCCGGCGCGGGGCCGATCTCGAACGCCCGCCGTTCGATCCGTCGCACGCGGGCGTCACCGCGGCCATGCCTACTTGAAGAAGTCATCGAGAAGTACGTATTCACAGGGAAAAGTCTTGGCCAAACCGCCAATGCTTCTCTCGTCGGCCGTGCAAACAGGCACTCCCTTGCTCTCAGCTACAGCAAAGTAATACATGTCATAGAATGCCTTGTGATAAATGAATGCCAATTCTATGGCTCTCTCGATAAGCTCCTCAGATTCGACGCAAGTTATGGGGAGTTGGAAAAACTTGCGGATGGCTTGAAGGGCCTCTTCGACAGGCTTCCCCCTCCTTCGGAAGGCATTACAGAGAGCCCCGCAGAACTCGTGCACGACGTTCTTCGGCGCTGTCGCCTTGACATCGCCAGCAATCACAAGCCCTAGAATCTTATGGGCCAGATTACCGCCGTCCCTGTCGGGTAGGAAGGCTCGTAGAATAACAGAATTGTCAAGAACGTACTCAGCCGGCATCTTCCCGGACCTCTCTCAGGAGAGCGTTAACGTCGATGGGCTCGCCAAAACGGCGGGAGATATCAAGGATTTCGTCGTGCAAGGCGCGCTGTTCTGGAGTCATACGGGCAACGGCGTCCTCGGCAAGTTCGCGCAGGGAACGGCGGCCCGGACGGGGCTCGCCCGTCAGGACCGTGGACCGCGGGGCCAGACTCCTGGGCACCGCTTCGGGCCATTGAACGTTTCCCGTTGCTGCCGCCAACCACAGGCCGGCGCCAAGGGTGGCCTCAGCCACCAAGCGAGTTATCCTGGGGCCCCGGGAGAGGGACTCCTCACGCGAGGAAGACCCATCCGAGGGCGGCAGATTCGCTGCCCGGGAATGGGCCACCGAGGTAGAGTAATCACCCACCCTGGAACCTCCTGTTGAGATTCCCCTCGGTAAGGCGTTTGAACCAAGTGCTCGTTATCCCATGGGCCGCGTCCAGCCAGGCAGTGAAGCCCTGCGGCAGTGAGGGAACGTCGCTCCCGGTGCTTTGGACCATCGTCTCCATTATCAGGGCCTTCTTCCCTTTGCTCTCGCCAGAGGCAAAGCGAATATGCGCCATACCCTTCGGGTCAGCGCACCGGAAGGATGCCGTGAAATCCAGGCCCGCCAGCGAAGCCCCTACACCCGTGTCGCCAAACAGAGATGCAGGCAGAACGATCTTCGTCCTAAGATCCATCTCCAAGAACGCTAGCAGTGATTCCTTGTCCCAGTCAAATTCCAGCGCGTCGATGTAGCGAAGCAGAAGGCTCTGAACCTGCACTTGCGTCGTCTTCTCATATGCCCCGAAGAACGACTCAACTGCCCTGATGGCACGCGTTCGGAAATCACCTTCCCAATCATAGGCCTCTGTCTCATTGAACGTGAAAATCGTGGGACCAACTTGTACCAGGGGCCAACCGCCCTTCGAGGCGCGGAACCGGTGCTGAACCATGTGCATCATGGCGGCCATTTCCGCCGGGAAGCCCGCGCTCTGCTGAGGCTCGTACTCGGGATACTGGTCCTTGAATTGGTCCGCCAGCCTGCCTAGAAGTAGGCCATAGTTGGGATCGAAAGCCAGTGGACTTGCCTGAGTCTTTGGCCCGAATCTCATTTCGACCATGGCCTCGACCAGAGGGGCTTTCTTGAGTTTTTGTGAGGACATGGCGTTCCTACCGTGCCAGATTCAACGCAGTAATGCTCTGGGACCACTGCATGGCATCTTATCGGAGAACCTGGGACTTCTCAAGCACAAATATGCTGTACACGTGGCTTGGTCTCTCGCGGATTCGAGGCGATGCAGGAAGGTAGGGCCGATCCGGCATGGCCACGCAAGAGCATGCTGCCCGCCGGAGGGGAATTGACGTGCCGCACCGGGCGCGGTACATAGTGTGCGGGGGGGGGCGTTCTTGCCCGCCCCTGCCGCCGTTTTGTTGCACCCGTGTACCGGAGGGAACGCTGAGATGCATCAACGCACGCTGTGGTTCGCCGGGAGCGCCTGGGTCTGTGCGCTGGGGGTCGTCCTCGCTGCCGCGCTCGCCTTTCCGGCGCTGGCCGCCGGCGCCGGCCGCGGCCAGGCTCAGCACGTCGTCGTCATGGTCTGGGACGGCATGCGGCCGGATTTCGTCACCCCGCAGTACACGCCCACGCTCTGGGCGCTGGCGCGGGAAGGCGTGTTCTTCAAGAACCACCATCCGGTGTTCCCCAGTTCGACGGAGGTCAACGGCACTGCGCTGGCCACCGGGGCGTATCCCAACCACAGCGGCATCATGGCCAACAACGATTACCGGCCCGAATTGTCCTTCATGGGCAGCATCGCCACGGAGGGCCTTGACAACATCCGTCGCGCCGACCTGCTGACCGGCGGGCGTTACCTGCTGTACCCGACGCTGGCCGAGACGATTCAGCAGGCGGGCTATCCGACCATCGTGGCCGGCACCAAGCCCGTGGTGATTCTCCACGACCGCTGGGCGAAGCGCCGCACCGAAGCGCAGGCCGACTCGGCTGTCGTCTTCGCCGGCCAGACCATCCCCAAGGCGCTCCTGAAGCAGTTGGAGGAGGGCGCCGGCGGCAAGTTCCCCACCTACAACTCGACCCCCAACACCGAGAAGGACACCTGGACCACCCGCGCGGTCATCGAGGGCCTCTGGAAGACGGGCGTGCCCATGTACACGCTCATCTGGCTTTACGATCCCGATTCCACCCAGCACGCCGAAGGGGTCGGCAGCAACCCGGCCCTGGCGGCCATCGCCAGCGCCGACAAGCGCCTCAAAGAGGTCCTGAAGGTGCTCGACGAAAAGCACCTGCGCGACAAGACCGACATCCTCGTGACCTCCGACCACGGGTTCTCGAACATCAAGCGCGGCCCCGACGTGGTCGAGGCCCTCAAGAAAGCCGACTTCAAGGCGGTGCGCCGGTTCGAGGACCCGGAACCCGGCGAAATCCTGGTCGTCGGCCACGGCGGCGCCACCTCGTTCTACGTGGTCGACCACGACGAGCAGGTGGTCCGCGACCTGGTGGAGTTCCTCCAGGGGACGGATTTCACCGGCGTCATCTTCTCCCGCGTTCCGGCGGAGGGCACCTTCCCGATGGAGGCCGTCCGCATCAACACCACCAAGGTCGAGCCCGACGTCGTCATCTCGCTGCGGTGGACCGACGAAGCCGGCGAGTGGGGGGCGCCGGGACTTGTGATGTCCGACGGCGGCGCCAAGGGCCAGGGCATGCACGGCTCGCTCAGCCGCTACGACATGCACAACACCCTGGTGGCGGCCGGCCCGGACTTCAAGAAGGGGATGGTTGACGAGGTGCCTTCCGGCGGCATCGACATCGCCCCCACCGTCCTGTGGATCCTGGGCATCGCGCCCCTCAAGGCCCTCGACGGCCGCGTGCTGCACGAGGCCCTGGCCGGGAGCCGCGCGAGGGCGCCCTGGCCGAGAACCTCGACCATCAGGGCCTCCCGCGATATCGGCTGGTTCCGCTGGCAGCAATATCTGAAATCCACGCAGGTGGGCCAGACCATCTACTTCGACGAAGGCAACGGCGGCATGACGGCAAAGTGAGTCGCGGCCCTCAGAGCAGTCTGGCATTGCGCGTTTGCGCGGCGGCTATCTCGCCACGGCGAGTCCTCGACCCGAGCCGCCGGACCGGTTGCCGGCGCCGAATTGCAGCGTTTGTGCGCGGCAAGTCATAGACCCGCCGCACACCGTCTATACCGGAATCGGGAGAGATACGATGAACAGGTTGCTGATCCTGACGGCGGCCGTGCTGATCCTCGCAAGTGCGGCCGCCGCCGCGCCCACGGAACACCAGAGGTTCCGCATCCTCCCTGCGCCGGGGAAGGTGACCATCGACGGCAAGTTCGCTGACTGGGACCTGACAGGCGGCATCTTCATCTGCGACGACCCCGAGACCCAGCGCGACAAGTTCGCCGTCTGGGTCCACGCCATGTACGATACCCGGAACCTGTACGTTCTTGCGCGGTGGGTGGACCCGACGCCGCTCAATAACCCCGGCGTCACGATCGCCGACCACGGGTTCCAGGGCGACTGCCTCCAGTTCCGCACCCTTACCGCCGCCGGGACGCCCGACGAGGTCGGCAACCATTTCACCTGCTGGCGCGGCAAGGACGGTAAAGACGTCATCAAGGTCGAGAAGGGCCTGAAGTTCGACAAGGGCATCGTCGATGACGCCAAGAAGGAAGGCGCCCAGCAGGCCTTCCAGACAGGCGCCGACGGCAACGGGTACGTGCAGGAAATCGCGGTGCCGTGGAATCTCGTGACGAAAGACGGCCAGGCGCCCAAGGCAGGGTCCGTGATGACGATGACCGTCGAGCCGAACTTCACGATCGGCGCCAAGGGCCGCCTGACCATCAAGGATCTCTTCAAGCCCGGCGTAACGCCCGACCGGGTCTTCACGTTCATGGGCTCCGGGTGCTGGGGGCCGGCGACGTTCGAACCGATGGGCAAGGTGACGCCGCAGCCCTGCCGCCTGGCCGACGCACGCGAGTTCGCCGTGAAGATGGAAAAGGGCGTGCCGGTCATCGACTGGACGGGCCTCGTGAAATCGAAGGAGATGCCGGGCTTCAAGGACATCGAGTTCGCGATGCCCGAAGACGGATACATCTGCCTGAACATCAAGGACGCCGAGGGCAAGGTCGTCCGCCAGTTGCTCACGTGCAACTTCATGTCGAAGGGCAAGCACACCGTCAAGTGGGACGGCCTGACGACCTGGTCGTGGACGCGCCCCGGCGCGCCCGTGCCGCCGGGCGAGTACACGTGGAGCGCCCTCTGGCACAAGGGCATCGGCCTGCGCCTCGTCGGCTGGGCCCACAACGCCGGCCGCGCCCCGTGGGACGACGGCACAGGCACGAGCAACTGGGGCGGGGACCACGGCGTCCCGGTGGCCTGCGCCACGGAGGGCGAGATGGTCTACCTCGGGTGGAGCGGCGCCGAGGCCGGCCAGGCAGTCGTCGGCGCCGACCTGGCGGGCAACGTCAAGTTCCGCAACACCCGGTTCTCGATGACCGGCGTGACGCACGTGGCCGCCGACGGCGGCATCTTCTACGGCGCCGCGCGCGGCGACACCATCTACCGCCTCGACGGCAAGTCCGGCGCGTACTCCATGTGGCAAGGCGCCGAGTCGTGCGACCTGGTGATCAAGAAACTCATGGCCGAGATGCCAGGCAAGCCCGAAAAGTGCGACGGCCTCGACGCCCGCGGCGGAAGACTCTACCTCGCGTTCACCAAGGACAACTGCGTGGCCGTCGCCGACGGCAAGACCGGCAGACTCCTCAAGACCGTCGCCGTCCAGGCGCCGGGCAACCTGAAGGCGGCCGGCGACACGCTCGTCTACGTTATCAGCGGCGGCAAGACGGTCCTCGCCCTCGACCCGGCCAGCGGCGAGACGAAGACGTTCGTTGACGGCCTCTCCGGCGCCTCGGCGGTCGCGGTGGACTCCGGCGGCAAGGTGTACGTGGCCGTCCGCGAACCCGATAACCAGGTCAAGGTGTACGACCCGGCGGGCAAGGAGATGCTGGCCATCGGGCGGAAAGGGGGGCGGGCGCTGGTGGGCAAGTGGACGCCCGACGGCATGGCCTTTGCCGCCGGCCTGGCGGTCGACGCCGAGGGAAAAGTCTGGGTGGCCGAGGCCGACCCCTGGCCCAAGCGCATCAGCACCTGGGACTCCAAGACCGGCAAGTTCATCAAGGAGTACTTCGGCCCGACCATGTACGGCGCCAACGGCGGGGCCATCGACCCGCTCGACCCGACCGTGATGGTCGGCCACGGTTGCGAGTGGAAGATCGATCCGAAGACCGGCCGCGACACATGCGCGGCCGTCATCACGCGCGACGGCATGTCGAACTCGCGGTTCGGCATCGGCGCCGGCGGCCGCCTGTACCTGGCGGTGGCATCCAACTGGGCCTTCGACACAGGGCCGGTCACCATCTACGAGCGCGTCGGCGACGGCGAATACAAGACCCGCGCGGCCCTCACGTACGAGATCGACCCTAAAGACAAGAAGGTCCTCAAAACCCTGTATTGGGCCGACGAGAACGGCGACGGCCGGCGGCAAGACAGCGAGATCGCCGCCGCCCCGGGCCAGATCCGCGTGAGCGGGTGGTACATGTACATGACGCCGGACCTTACCTTCTACGCCGGGGACCGCCGGTTGAAGGTAACCGGCTTCACGCCGTGCGGCGCTCCGAAGTACGACATCGCCAACGCGGCGAAGATGCCCGCGCGCGGCCTGGGGTCGGCCGACGGGCGCCTCCTCCTCCAGTGGGGCGAGTACGGCGTGGAGCACGGCCTGTACGCCTGCTACGACCTCGCCTCCGGCAAGGTCCTGTGGAACTACCCGGACAACTTCGTAGGCGTGCACGGGTCGCACAACGCGTGCCCGCCGGCGGTCGGCATGATCCGCGGATCGTTCGACCCGTGCGGCGCCGCCCAACTGCCCCAGCCCATCGGCAACCTCTGGGTCATCCCGACCAACGTCGGCGAGTGGCACATCATGACCGAAGGCGGCTTCTACCTGACGCGCCTGTTCCAACCCGACCCGCTGAAGGTCGAGTGGCCGCGTGAGGCCGTCCCCGGCGCAATCCTCGACAACAGCCCCTGCGGCAGCGGGGGCGAAGACTTCGGCGGCTCCATCGCATGCACCAAGGACGGCAAACTCTACATCCAGGCCGGCAAGACCGCCTTCTGGAACGTCGAGGTGGTCGGCCTCGAGACGGTCAAGGCCCTCAAGGGCGGCAAGGTGAAGATCGCACAGGACGACGTCAGGAGGGCCGAGGCGATCCGCGCCGCCCAGTTGCAGGCCACCGTCGGCACGCGGCGAGCGACCGTCAGGAAGATCACGCCCGCCTTCACGGGAGACATCGAGAAGGACTTCAAGGGCGCCGAGATCATCCAGTACAAGAAGCAGGACGATGCGGCCGTGCGGTCCGCCGCTGCATGGGACGACACGAGCCTGTACCTGGCGTGGGACGTCCGCGACAAGACGCCGTGGCAGAATGCGGCGGGCCTGCCCGAGTTCATCTACTGCAAAGGCGACTCGGTCGACTTCCAGTTGGGCGCCGACCCGAAGGCCGACAAGAACCGCGCCGAGGCCGCCCAGGGCGACCTGAGGCTCTCGATCGGCAACTTCAAGGGCACGCCCACGGCGGTCCTCTTCCGCAAGGTCGCCAGGGACAGGAAGAACCGCAAGGTCTTCTCGAGCGGTGTGGTGAAAGAGTACCCGATGGACAGCGTCGCGGTGGTCGAGGGCGCGAAGATCGAAGTGAAGAAACGCGGCGACGGCTACGTGGTGGAGGCGGCGGTCCCGCTGGCCGCCCTGGAACTCAAACCGGCCGACGGCCTGACGCTTCGCGGCGACTTCGGCGCCCTGCACGGCGACCCGGGCGGCCAGGACACTGTCCTTCGGACCTACTGGAACAACCAGCACACCGGCATCGTCAACGACGAGGTATTCGAACTCCAAATGGAGCCGAAGAACTGGGGAGAGTTGATCTTCAAGCAGTAAACGTCGGGTGGGGGGTGCAGAGCACCGCCTTACACCTTCTTCGTCAACTCGCGCCACGTCGTCATCGACCGCCCGAGGTGCTCCTCGGAGGGCCCCGGCACGCCGTAGCCCTGGAGGCCCACCGGGCCGGTGTACCCGACCTTCCTGAGCGTCGCCAGGAAGGCCGCCAGATCGTAGTCGCCCTGGTCGAGCGAGACAATCTTGTCGCCCGCCAGGCCGTTGATCGTCACGGTCATCAGGTGCGGCAGGGCGTCCTTCAGGAGCGGCTCCAGCGGCGGATTCGGCTTGACCCACTTGTAGTGAACCAGGTTGAAGTTGGCGCCCACGTTCTTGCGGTCGACCAATCTTGCGAGGCGTACGCCGTCCTCGACCCGCTCGGTCCAGAAACCCGTGTGCGGGTACACCGAGGCCACCGGGCCGGCGTCGGCGCACAGGTCCGAGACGCGTTTCAGCAGGTCCACCCCCATCTGGTCGCCCGCGGGGTCGGAACGTTTCAGGCCCTTCGACCGGATAGCCAACTCGACGCGCGTCTTGCGGCCCTTCATCAACCGGATGGACCCGGCCAGGCCCGGGTCCATCGGGTCTTCCAAGAGCGGCGACGTGTACACCGCCCACAACTGGAGGTTGTTCTTGTCCAACTCCTCGATCCACTTCGGAAGTTGCTGATGGTTGAGCGAGTAGTCAACGCCCGTGTACCCGAGTTTGGCCAGGAGTTTGACCTTCGCCTCAATCGCGGGCACGTCGGGCCCGCCCAGGCCGGTGTCCATGGCGTAAAAGGGCCAGGGTGGCGCCTTCGCCGGAACCGCCGGGGCGGCCTCCTCGGCCAGGGCCCATTTGGCCAGGCCCGCCACGGCACCCATGGCGGCCACGGCCATTTCCATCCATTCGCGTCGGGTCAGTTCGTCGAACATGGGACCTCCTTTGCCCGCCTCGTTCAGGCGGCCGATGCGGCAACGGCCGTTTCTGACGACCGCCAGCGCGGCCGGTGGCCATGATACGCCGCAGAAGGTTGACATTCCAGCCTTGTGTACCTACCATACCGCCGGATTTCGCCCGGGCGGGCGGACCGAAAGCGAACCCAGACTGCGTTTCAGGCAAGGAGAGGGCCTTATGAGATTGACCTTCGCGCGGATGTGCGGGTTGGCCGTGGCCTTGGCGGCCATGGCCGGACTCGGGATGCTTCTGACCGCCGCGGCGGCCCCGGCGGCACTGCCGGGCGCCAAGGCCGAGGCGTCTGGACAGCCGACAGACTGGCCGCAGTGGCGCGGACCCAACCGCACCGGCATCTCCGCCGAGACCGGGTGGCGGACCAACTGGACCGCCGAGCCCCCCAAGACGCTCTGGAAGGTCTCCGTCGGCATCGGCTTCTCCTCGATGTCCGTCGCCAGCGGCAAGGTCTATGCCATGGGCAACGCCGGGGGCAAAGACACCGTCTGGTGCTTCGGCGCCGACGATGGCAAGGTCGTCTGGCAGCAGTCGTACCCCTGCGGGGACGTCGACCATCCCGGCCCCCGCTGCACGCCCACCGTCGACGGCAAGACCGTCTACACGCTGAGCCAGGCGGGCGACCTTTGCTCGTTCGACGCCGACACGGGCAAGGTCCACTGGAACCTCAACGTCACCAGGCAGTTCGGCGCCAGGAAGCCGTCGTGGGGCTTCGCCTGTTCGCCCCTGGTCATGGGGAACCACCTGGTTCTGGACGTCGGCCCCATCGTCGTCCTCAACAAGGCCTCGGGCCAGTTGATCTGGAAGGCCGGCACCGACACAGCCGGCTACTGCTCGCCCTTTGCCTTCAAACTGGGCAGCGGCACCGGCATCGCCTCTTTCAACGAGCACGGGCCGATCGTCGTCAATGCCGCCGACGGCAGGATCATCGGCCGCTCGGAATGGAAGACCTCATACGGCGTCAATGCCGTCACGCCGATCATCGACGGCGACACGATGTTCATCTCGTCCGGCTACGACCGAGGCGCGGCGGTCTTCAAGATGGCGCCGGCCGGCCTCCTGCCCATCTGGGAAAACAAGAATATGAGGAACCACGCCAACAACTGCGTCCTGTGGAAGGGATGCCTGTACGGCTTCGACGGGCAGGTCGACAGCGGCGCCCTGACGTGCATCGAGTACAGCACGGGCGCGAAGAAGTGGTCCGAGCCAAGCGCCAAGGCAGGCGCCCTGATGATGGCCGACGGCAAACTTATTTGCATGAGTTCCAGGGGCGAACTGGTCGCCGCCGAGGCGACGCCCGAGAAGTTCAGCGAACTCGGCCGCGTCAAGGTCCTGGGCGGCACGTGCTGGACAACGCCCGTCCTTTCCGGCGGCCGCATCTGGTGCCGCAACCACCCCGGCGACCTGGTCTGCCTGGACGTGAAGGGCAAGTAAGTCGCGGCGCTGCCGCAGCCCAATTGAGCCGCCCCGCGTTTGCACGGGGGGGGTTCCTGACCCGCCGCGTCATGGCACGGTGCAGCGTGTAGCACGATGGGTCAGGAGACGCACCGCACCAATGTCTGGCCCAGGAGCGCTAAGGAGTGGACGCCGCCGGAACCATCGTTTTGTGCCGCTGCTCCCGCTGGCCGGTGCCCCTGGCCGACACGAGAAGGGGCGTGCTTGCGGGCCTCGAGGAGTCCGGGGCGGCGATGCAGGCGGTCGCAGACCTGTGCGAACTGGCCGCCCGCCAGGACCCCGCCCTGAAACGCTGGGCCGCGGCGCCCGGCCTCCACGTCGTCGCGTGCCACCCGCGGGCAGTTCGATGGCTCTTTGCCGCCGGCGGCGCGCCGCTTGCCGCCGAGGGCGTCGCCATCCACAACATGCGCCTCGAAAGCGCCGAGGCGGTCCTCGCCGCTTTGGGCCATCCCACGCAGGGGTGTGCCACGGCCGGTCTTGCCCGGCCGTGCGGATGCCCCGAGGAGCCTTCGCGGCCGCGCAAGCCGGCCGTGGTACGCGGCGATGATGCGTTTCCGCCAAGGCAGCCCGGCCAGTGGGTCCCGTGGTTTCCTGTCATCGACTACGAGCGGTGCAAGGGATGCCGCCAGTGCCTCGAGTTCTGCCTCTTCGGCGTCTATGCCCTGGAAGGCGATACGGTTCGCGTGGCCCAGCCGGACCACTGCAAGACGGGTTGCCCGGCCTGCGCGCGGGTGTGCCCACACTCGGCGATCATCTTTCCGAAGTACAAGGACGGCCCCATCAGCGGAGACGAGGGCGTCCTGACCGACGTCGGCCAGGACGGCCTTGCGGCGGACCTGTCGGGGCTCTCGCCGAACCAGATCCGGATGATTCTGCGGCGCCGCAGTGCCGCCCGCCGCCGCTCCGCCGCATCCGGAAATATCCAAACCGCAAAACCGGATGACGAATGAATGACCAACTCCATCCCGCCGTCGTGCTCCTGGCCGACCGGACCTTGAGCGCCCGCTACGTCGTCCTGTTCGAGGGCATCTTCGCTACGATGCAGACGACCCAGGTGCCGGAGGTGGCGATGCGCCGGTTCGTGTCACCGCCCGCGCCGGTCGACGCCGACGGCCGCGCGCTGGTGGCCCCGCTGGGCATCAGGCGAATCGAGGCGTCGCTGCTGGCGCGTACCCCGCTCGGTCCGAAAGACGTGGTCTGCACCACTCCCGAGGCGCTGCCGCGGCTCCTGGGACCGTGGACCAGGATCGTGGCGGTCAGTTCCTCGGACCCGCTGGGCCACGGCATGAGCAACACGACCACCGCCCAGTTCTGGGAAGGCGAACTGTACACCCGCGTGTGGACCGGCCGGCTGATGTCCGCGCTGGCCGAGGCCAAGCGCCGCTGGGGCTTTCGCCTCATCGGCGGGGGTGCCGGCGCCTGGCAGTGGATTCAGTATCCCGATGAGGCCGCCCGCCACGGTATCGACACGATCTTCGAGGGCTACTTCGAGGCCCAGGGGCCGGGCTTCTTCATGGACCTGCTGAACGGCGCCGCACCCCCGCCGCACGTCAGCGCCGCCGGCTGCGCCGCCGCAGACGTGCAGCCGATCCGCGGGGCGTCGATGCTCGGGATCATCGAATTGTCCCGCGGCTGCGGCAACGGCTGCCGCTTTTGCGTCATGGCCGGCCGCAAGATGGAACACCTGGCGCCCGAGACCATCGTGGCCGACGTCCGGACGAACGCGGACGCCGGCGTGCGGTCCCTCGTCTCCAGCAGCGAGGATTTCTTCCGCTACGGGGCCGCCGGCTCGCGGGTTAACTTTGAGCGGCTGCGCAGCCTCTTGGCCGAGATCCGGCGGGTGCCGGGGCTGCGCCTGGCGCAGATCGACCATGCGAACGTCTCGTCGGTCCTGCAACTCGCGGACGACCAACTCCGCGAGATTCGCCGGCTCCTTCAGTGGGAGGCCCGGACCGATTACCTCTGGGTCAACCTGGGGGTCGAGAGCGCCAATGGGCGCCTCGTGGCCGCTAACGGGCCCGGCAAACTCGGGCCGTTTGACCCGGACAACTGGGAGGACATGGTCGTCGAGGCCGTCGACCGGCTCGGGCGGACGGGCTTCTTCCCCGTCCTGAGTATCGTGCTGGGCCTGCCGGGCGAGACGCCCGACGACGTGGCCCGGACACGTCGTCTGGTCGAGTGTCTGGCCGCCAGGCGGGCCGCTGTGTTCCCGGTCTTCTACGAGCCGGTCCGGCCGGGGAGCGGGGGGCCGTTTGGCCTCCCGACGATGACGCCCGAGCACCTGGACCTGTATGTGGCCTGTTATGAGATTAACTTCAGGTGGGTCCCCGTGGTATACTGGGACAACCAGAGGGCCGGCGGGGTCTCCTGGCTGAAACGGATGCTGATCCAGATCCTCGGTCGGACCGAGGTGCGTTCGTGGAGGCGCCATTTTGCGCGGGCCCGGCGGCTGATTGCCCGGCGCATGGCGGCCGAGGCTGCGGGCGACGTTGTGCCCCCGGGTTACTTGGCCCCCGGTGACTCACCGGGAGCAAAGCAGGTCGCGCCATGAGTACTCAATGACCCAATCCTTCGACAACATGGCGCTCCACAGCCCGCGGCCGGGCGAGGCCGGACGCCTCGCCAGCGCCCCCGTGCCTTCGGACCGTTCCCAGCGGGACCGGTTGCTGGCGGCCGCCCGCACTTACGTGGCCGCCCGCCGCCCGGTGCCGCCTTTTTCGATCGACGAACTCCGGACGCATTCCGACCAGGTTCTGGCCGCCACCGGCGCCGGGGAGCAGTTCCGCAAGTTCGTCGCCATCCTGATCTCGAACGAGGCCTGGCGCGAAACCGTGGCGTCAGTCCCGTTCGAGCGGCGGCTGCTGCTGTTGCCGAAGTGCCTGCGATGCGAGGCCGAGTGCGCGGGGTCCATCGACGCCCTGGGCCTCGTGTGCGCCGACTGCGGCAAGTGCCCCATCCACGGCCTCAAGACCGAGGCCGAGCGGCTCGGCTACGCGGTGCTGGTGGCCGAGGGGGCCGCCGTCGTCATGGCCCTGATCCGCGACCGCCAGATCGAGGCGGTCCTGGGCGTCAGTTGCCTGGCGGCCCTCGAGAGCATCTACCCGCTGATGGAGTCGGCCGCCGTCCCCGGCATCGCCATCCCGCTGCTGCGCGACGGGTGCTCCGAGACCGCCGTGGATGTCGACTGGGTCTGGGACGCCATCCACCTGAACGGCACCGGGGCCCCGCCGCGACTCAATATCGACGCGCTGAGGCGCGAAGTCGAGTCCTGGTTCTCGCCGGATGCGCTCCAGGAAACGTTCGGCCCCGCCACGGGCGAGACCGAGCGCATCGCCCGGGCCTGGCTGGCCAAGACCGGCAAGCGCTGGCGCCCCCTGCTGGCGGTGTGCGCGTACCGGGCCATCAGCGGTAGGCCCGAGACGCCCCTGCCCGACCCGATCCGCCGCGTCGCCCTGGCGGTCGAGTGCTTCCACAAGGCGTCGCTGGTGCACGATGACATCGAGGACGGCGACGATTTCCGCTACGGCGAGCAGACGCTCCACCAGCAGCACGGCACGCCCATCGCGCTGAACGTCGGCGACTTCCTCCTGGGCGAGGGCTACCGCCTTATCGCCGAGTCGGGGCTGGATGCGCCGGCCCGGGCGGCGATGCTCCAGGCGGCCGCCAGCGGCCACCGGGACCTCACGATCGGCCAAGGCTCGGAACTCTGCTGGGCCCGCCGTCCCGAGCCCCTCTCTGCGGCCGACGTCCTGGATATCTTCCGCCGCAAGACCGCCCCCGCCTTCGAGGTGGCCCTGCGCCTCGGCGCCATTGCCGGCGGCGCAACCGGCGAGGTCTGGGAGGTCCTCCACCGCTACAGCGAGGCCCTGGGCATCGCGTACCAGATCCGCGACGACCTCAAGGACTGCCGCGAGGGGGGCGACCCGAACGACCTGCTGGCCATGCGTCCGTCGATCCTGCTGGCCATCGCCCACGAGCGGTCCGAGGGCGACACCCGCGCGTTCTTCGACGCCGTTTGGCGGCGCTCGGGGCGGCCCGCGCCGGCCGCGCGCGAGGTCCTCCGCCGCCTCGAAGCCCTCGGCGTCGAGGGCGAGGCGGAGCGACTCATGCGCACGCATGAAGAAGAAGCCATGCGTTGCCTGGAACCGCTCACGAACGCCGACCTAAAGGGCCTGCTGCGCCGCGTCATCTTCCGGATTTTCCGCCGGCCTAGAAACGGGGGTTCGCCCGGTGAGTCTGAGGCAGGACATGGTCCGGGCCGCGGGCCGGGCGTGCCGCCGCCGGCCTGACGCGGCCGCCCGCGTCGCCCGGTTCATCCTCGCCTCGGCCCTTCCGGACGGCGGATTCCGCGACCGCTCGGGCGCCAGCGACCTGTACTACACCGTCTTTGCCCTCCAGGCCCTTTGCGCTTTGCGCGGCGACCAGGAATCTCTGCGCGGCGGGCCTCCCGACCTGCCGCGCGCCGACATGCCGCCGCGCAAACGCGTGGGTTCCGAGCCCGCCGCAGAAGCGGGGGGAGACATCCTCTCTGCCGCCGAGCGCTACCTCCGCTCATTCGCCGACGGCGCGGCGCTCGACTTCGTTCACACCTGCTGCCTGGCCCGATGCTGGGCGCTCCTGGCGACCGGCGGACCCGGGGGACACGTGCGCCAGGCGATCCTTGCCTCCCTCGAGAATTGGCGGTCATCCGACGGCGGATACCACGCGACTGCCGGCGCGGCCGCAGGCACAGCGTACGCCAACTTTCTGGCACTCGGCGCTTACGAGGATTTCGACGCACTCGTGCCGGAACCTGCGGGGCTCATGCTGTCGCTGGCGGGCCTGACTTCGGCAGACGGCGGCTACGCCAACGTGCCGGGCGCGATACACGGTTCGACCTCTGCCACGGCCGCGGCCCTGATGACCCTCAATGAACTCGGCCAACCCGTCGACCGCCGTGCCGCGACCTGGCTCCTCGCCCAGCACTGCCCGGAAGGCGGATTCCGCGCCATGCCGGCGGCGCCAATGCCGGACCTGCTCTCGACCGCCACGGCCCTGCATGCCCTGGCCCGGGCGGGCGCCGCCCTGGATGACGTTCGCGGCCCGTGCCGCGAGTTTGTCGAAGGCCTTTGGGACCGCGACGGCGGCTTTCGCGGTCACTGGGCCGACGACGAGGCCGACTGCGAGTACACCTTCTACGGCCTGTTGGCGCTCGGCCACCTCGTTATGTAGCCGCCGGCGATACACCAGGGGACAACTGCGGCACGGCGCCCTGCATCAGAAATGCTATCATAGGGTTTGCATGAACCACACGTGGCTCGAGAGAACGCTTCGGGCGGCACGCGAGCGATTGCTCGCTCTTCGCGGCCCGGAGGGGCACTGGGAGGGGGAACTGGCGTCGAGCGCCCTTTCGACCGCCACGGCCACCTGGGCCCTGGCGATCGTGGACCGCAAGAAGGGCACCACCCGCTTCGCCGGCTTCGTCCGCCGGGGCCTCGACTGGCTGGCGGCAAACAGGAACGAGGATGGCGGCTGGGGCGACACCGTACTCTCCAAGTCGAACCTCAGCACCACGCTCCTGGCCTGGTCGGCCCTGGCGGCCTCCGAGGGAAGCCCCGACCACGCCCGCGCCGTCGCCGCCGCCGAGGCGTGGCTGAGGCGCAAGGTCGGCGGAGTCGAGCCGGAGCGCATCGCCCGGGCCGTCGACGAGCGGTACGGCAACGACTCCACCTTCTCCGCGCCGATCCTGACGATGTGCACGCTGGCGGGCCGCCTGGGCCCGGAACCGGACGCGTGGCGGCTGGTGCGCCCGCTGCCCTTCGAACTGGCGGCCCTCCCGCACGCCTGGTGGAAGCACCTGCGCCTGCCCGTCGTCAGTTACGCCCTGCCCGCGCTGATCGCCGTCGGCCAGGCCCGGTACCACGGCCTGCCCCCGCGGAACCCCGCGACGCGGCTGGTGCGGCGCCTGGCCCGCCGCCGGACACTTGACATATTGACGTACCTCCATCCCACAAGCGGCGGTTTCCTCGAGGCGGCCCCGCTGACGAGTTTCACGGCGATGAGCCTGGCGGCCGCCGGATACGCCGACCACGCGGTCGTCGTCAGGGCGGTCGAGTTCCTTTGCGCGACCAGCCGGCAGGATGGCAGTTGGCCCATCGACACCAACCTCTCCACGTGGGTCACAACGCTGTCGGTCAACGCGCTGTCGCAGGGGCCGGACCTTGGCGAGGTTCTGCCCGCCGCCGAGCGGCAGAAGATCCTCCTGTGGCTCCTCGGCCGGCAGTATCCCCAGGAGCACCCGTACACCCATGCGGGGGCCGGCGGATGGGCGTGGACCGACCTCGCGGGCGGCGTTCCCGATGCTGACGACACCGCCGGGGCCCTGGTGGCCCTGCGGCATCTCGGCCAGGGCGACCCGCAGGTCCGAGAGGCGGCCGGGCGAGGCGTCGCCTGGCTCCTGGACCTCCAGAACCGCGACGGCGGCATTCCCACCTTCTGCCGCGGGTGGGGGCTCCTGCCCTTCGACCGCAGCGCCCCCGACCTGACGGCCCACGCCGTGACCGCGTGGACCGCATGGCTGGCGGACCTGCCCGGGCCGCTGGGGCGGCGCGCCGAGAAGGCCGTCGCGCGGGCCCTCGCCTACCTTGGGCGCGCCCAGCGGCCCGACGGCGAGTGGGTGCCCCTATGGTTCGGCAACCAGTTCGACCCGGATGAGGAGAACCCAACGTACGGCACCTCGCGGGTCCTGGCGGCGCTGGCGCCTCTGGTTCCAAATCCTGAGTCGAAGATTTCAGATGCGAGATGGCAGAGCCCAGGGGTCCTCGCCATGGCGGCGCGCGGCATCGGCTGGCTGCTGGCGGCTCAGAACTGGGACGGCGGCTGGGGCGGCTCCCCTGCGGCCCCATCTTCAATCGAGGAGACGGCGCTGGCCGTCAGCGCCCTGGCGCGGTTTATCGTGCCCCGCGCCGCTCCGACCTCCGAGCCCGCCGCGGAAGCGGGTCTTCCGCGCGGCGGGCCACCCGACCTGCCGCGCATGGCGTCGGCATCGGCCAAGCCGCGCCTTCGCAGCGTCAGCCAGGACGCCATCCACCACGCCGTCACGCGCGGCGCGGCCTGGCTGATGGCCCGCACTCAGGAAGGAACGTCCTTCGAACCCTCGCCCATCGGCTTCTACTTCGCCAAACTGTGGTACTTCGAGAGGGTGTACCCGATCGTCTTTACCGTGGAGGCGCTGGAACGCGTGCGGGCGGCCTACTATACTGCATGAGAGGCGGTTTGACGGAAGCCCGAGACTGACGATGCTCGAACCACGCCAACTTGGCGCAGGGCACCTGGCGGTCATCTTCTGCGCCCTGGCGGCCCTCGCGGCCGCCGGGTGCACGGAGGCCGGCCCGGACACGGGCGGCACGGGGCCGGCTGAGGCGAGCGCCCCCGACTGGCCGATGTTCCGCGGCAGGCCGGACCTGGCGGGCGTGGCGCAGGGGAGCCTGCCCAACAGACTTGTCCTGCGTTGGAAGTTCAAGGCCGAGGACTCCATCAAGTCGTCGGCGGCCGTCCAGGACGGACGCGTCTTCGTGGGTTCCAATGACGGTAACGTCTACGCGCTGGACCTCGCCGACGGCCACAAACTCTGGGCGTACAAGACGGGCGACGCCGTCGAGGCGTCGCCGCTGGTGCTCCAAGGCGCGGTCTACATCGGTTCGTCCGACGCGTTTCTGTACGCGCTCGACGCCGCCACCGGCGCCCTGAAATGGAAATACGAGACGGAATCGAAGATCCTCGGCGGGGCCAACTGGGTGCGGTCGCCCGACGGGCAGGACGCCTGGATCCTCGTCGGCAGTTACGACTATCGACTACATTGCGTCGACTCGAAGACCGGCCAGGCGGTGTGGACCTACGCGACGGGCAACTACATCAACGGGACGCCGGCCGTGGCCGGCGGGCGGATCATCTTCGGCAGTTGCGACGGCCAGGTCCGCGTCGTCCATGTCGCCACGGGCAAGGAGGAGGGCTCGATCGACGCCGGAGCATACATCGCCGGGTCGGTGGCGGTCGCCGACGGGCGTGCGTACACGGGCAATATGGACTGGAAATGCCTTGCCCTCGACCTGGCATCGCGCCGGACGGTGTGGAGTTACTCGGTCGATGCGGGCGACTTTGAGGGCGAACCCGGCTTCTACTCGTCGCCGGCGGTCGGCCCGCGTCAGGTGGTCATCGGCTGCCGCGACAAGAACCTCTACGCGTTCGACCGTTCGAGCGGCCGGCGGCTGTGGACTTTCGCGGCCCGGCGCCAGATCGACAGTTCGCCGGTCATCGTCGGCGACAAGGTCGTCGTCGGGTCGGACGGCGGCCGCGTCTGCATGGTCCGCCTGGCCAGCGGAAAGCCTGTCTGGTCATTCGACATCGGGAAGCCCGTGACCGCCTCCCCGGCCGTGGCGGCGGGGATGGTCGTCATCGGTGCCGACGACGGATACCTGTACGCCTTCGGGTCGAAACCGTAGGCACCAGCACCGCCTCGGCGGGCATGCCCGCGCAACGACGGCCCGCCGCGGCGGGCAGGCTGTGGGCATGCCGCCCGGCATTTGAGGCTTGGCCGTCAGACATGAGAATCGTCCAGATCACGCCCGGCGCGGGAACGAACTTCTATTGCGAGAACTGCCTGCGCGATAACGCGCTGGTGCTGGAGTTGCGCCGGATGGGGCACGACGCCCTGATGGTTCCGCTGTACTTGCCGCTCGCGGCCGACGGGTCCGACTCGACCCGCGGCATGCCGATCTTCTTCGGCGGCATCAACGTATATCTTCAGCAGAAATCATCGCTCTTTCGCCGCACGCCGCGATGGTTCGACCGCCTCTTCGACGCCCGCTGGCTGCTCAGGTGGGCGTCGCGCCGCGCCGAGATGACCAAGGCCGGCGACCTGGGCGAGGCCACCGTCTCGATCCTTCGCGGCGAAAACGGACGCCAGGTCAAGGAACTGGGGCGGCTCGTCGCGTGGCTCTCCGTGCAGGACCGGCCCGACATCATCTGCCTGTCGAACGTCCTCCTGGCGGGCCTCGCGCGCCAGGTCAAGGCGGCCCTCGGCGTGCCCATCTTCTCGATGCTCCAGGACGAGGACGGGTTTCTCGACGGACTGCCGGAGCCGTACCGAGAAGAGTCGTGGCAGATCCTTGCCGAGCGCGCCGCCGAGATCGACGGCTTTCTTGCCGTGAGCCGGCACTACGGCGGCCTGATGAAGCGGCGGCTCGGCCTCGCGCCCGATCGCATCCACACCGTTTATCCCGGCATCGAGCCGAAACGCTTTGCTCCGGCCGCCGCGCCGCCGTCGCCGCCGGTCATCGGGTACCTCGGGCAGATGGGCCGGGCGCTGGGCCTGGACCTGTTGGTCGAGGCTTATCTGGCGGTGCGGGCGCGCGGCCGCGTGCCCGGGGTGCGCCTGCGCATTGCCGGCAGTCACACGCCCGGCGACCGCCCGTTCGTCGAGGCCCTGCGCGAGCGGGTAGCCCAAGCCGGCGCCGCGGGCGATTTCGAGTCCCTGCCCGTGCCGGACCGCCAGGCCAAGCCGGAGTTCCTGCGGTCGCTCTCGGTCCTGTCGGTGCCGGCCCGGGGAGAGGTCGCGTTCGGCATTTTTGTCCTCGAGGCCCTGGCGTCGGGCGTGCCGGTGGTCGAACCGCGGGCCGGGGCGTTTCCGGAAATCCTGGAGGCGACCGGCGGCGGCATCCTGGTCGAGCCGCAAAACATCCAGGCGCTGGCGGCCGCGATTGAGGGACTCCTGGCGAATCCCGACGAGGCCCGCCGCCTCGGCGAACGCGGCCGCAGGGCGGTGCTCGAAAAGTTCAGCATCCAGCGCATGGCCGAGAGTGTCGTCCGCGTCTTCGAGCACGCCTTGAGCCCAAGTGTCGGTTCCCCGTGACCTGGGCTACGGGGGCAGCCAATGACGAATGACGAAGCCCGAACGACGAATGAAACGACAATAACGAATGGCGAGAAAACGCCGCAGCGTCTCCTTTACTTCGCCATTCCCGAGTCGGCACGAGCCCATCGCTGCGCGAGCAATAGCCGGGAGGCCTCATGGCCGAAACACCACCGATTGTTGAACTCGTCAACGTGACCAAGCAGTACGACCCCCCCGGCGGCGGCCCGGGCGCCGCCGTGCTCAAGGGCGTGACGCTGAGCGTTGCGGCAGGCGAGTCGCTGGCCATCGTCGGCCCCAGCGGGTCCGGCAAGAGCACGCTGCTGAACATCATCGGAACGCTCGACCGGCCCACGAGCGGCCAGGTGCGTCTCGGCAGCCGCAACCTGGCCGCCCTCGGCGACGACGACCTGGCCTCCATCCGCCGCCACGAGATCGGGTTCATCTTCCAGTTGCACCACCTCCTCGCCCCCTGCACGGCCCTGGAGAACGTGCTGGTGCCGGCGCTGGCCGAGGGCGGGCGGGTGTCGGCCGAGACCGAGGAGCGGGCGAGGGCGATTCTCGCGCGCGTCGGGCTAGGCGAGCGGCTGACCTACAGGCCGGGGCAACTCTCCGGCGGCGAACGGCAACGCGTCGCGGTGGCCCGGGCCCTCATCAACCGCCCGAAACTCCTCCTGGCCGACGAGCCGACCGGGGCGCTGGACCGCGAGGCCGCAGAGAACCTCGGGCGGCTCCTGGTGGAACTCAACCGCGAGGAAGGCGTGACGCTCGTCGCGGTGACGCACGCCCCGGCCATCGCGCGGCTCATGGGGCGGGTGCTGGAACTTCGCGACGGGCAGTTGGTCGGGCCGGCACAGTAGGTGTGGCACGCCCGACCGCAGGCGTGATACGTTGGGCAGGGCGGCACAGCCGCGGGCGGCTGTGCTACAAGGCGGCTGGTCGAATGAACCTGCGAACCCTCATCACCAGAAGCCTGCGGTTCCACTGGCGAAGCCACGTGGCGGTCGTCCTCGGAGCGGCCGTGGCGGCGGCCGTCCTCGTCGGGGCCTTGGTAGTCGGAGACTCGGTGCGATACAGCCTTCACCGGGTGGCCCTGGCCCGGCTCGGCAAGATCGAGGCGGCCCTGGTCGCGCCGGACCTGTTCTTCCGCGATGCGCTCGCCAAGCAGGTGCAGAACGCGCTCGACGCGCCGGCGGCGTCGCTCATCCTTATGACGGGCGTCGCTTCGCGCGAAGACGGGGCCGCACGGATCAACCACATCCAGGTGCTTGGCGTGGACAGGGAGTTCTGGGCGATGGGCGGCGCCGCGCCCCTCCTGGCGGATGATGCCGAGGAGGCGGCGGCCGTCAACGACCGCACCGCCCGGCGACTCGGCGTCAAGGTCGGCGACACCATCCTTGTGCGCGTCGCCAGGCCGAGCGCCCTGCCGCTCGACGCCCCGCTTTCTGGCGAGACCGACAGGACCGCGGCGATGCGCCTCACGGTTAAGGCCATCGCCGGCGACAACGCCTTCGGCCGCTTCAGCCTCGCGGCCAACCAGGCGGCGCCGTACAACGTGTACTTGCCCGCCAAGTGGCTCGGAAAGCAACTCGGCATGACCGGCCGCGCCAACGCCTTGCTCCTGGGACCCGCGAAGAACGTCGCGCAAGAGGGCCGCGGGCCATACACGCCCGAGATGGCCCTTCGAGCCTGCTGGCAGCCGGCCGACGCCGAACTGACATTCAAGCCCCTGCCGAAACTAATGAGCGTGGAACTGCGCACCAGCCGGGTGTTCCTGGAGCGGCCGGTCGGCCACTCGCTCCTGGTGGGGCAGTACGGCGAGGTCGGCATCCTCACGTACTTCGTCAACGAACTCCGCATCGGCGACCGCACGACCCCTTACTCGATGGTGTCGGCCATCGCCGGGTTCCCTCTTGGCAGGCCAAGGGGCGTGCCGCACACCAACCCGCTCGTGGCCGAGGTGGCGCCCGACGACATGAAGGACGATGAAGCGGTCATCAACGCGTGGCTGGCCGAAGACCTCGGCGCCAAGGTCGGCGACACGCTCCAGATGACCTACTACGTGGCCGGGAGCGGGTCGCGCCTGGAGACGCGGTCGAGCCGGTTCCGCGTCCGGGCCATTGTGCCGATGAACGGCCCGGCGGGCGACCGCGACCTCATGCCCGATTTCCCCGGCCTCGCCGAGGCGAAGAATTGCCGCGACTGGACCCCCGGCGTTCCCATCGACCTCAAGAAGATCCGCGACAAGGACCAGGCCTACTGGGACCAGTACCGCGGCACGCCGAAGGCGTTCGTTACGCTGGACGCCGGGCGGAAGATGTGGGCCAACCGATGGGGCGATCTCACGGCCGTCCGCTTTCGAGGCGGCGCCGACGCGGACCAGGTGCGGAAACTCGCCAAGGCCCTGATGGTGGACCTCGACCCCGCGTCGCTCGGCCTCTTCTTCCAGCCTGTCCGCGAGCAGGCCCTGGCGGCCAGCGGCCAGGCCATCGACTTCGGGCAACTGTTCCTGGGCCTGAGCGTCTTCCTTGTCGCGGCGGCCCTGATCCTGACGGGCCTTCTGTTTGGCTTCAATGCCGACGAGCGCGCGGAAGAGACCGGGACGCTCCTGGCCCTCGGCTTCCCTGTGCGCCGGGTGCGGCGGCTGATGCTGGCAGAAGGCGGCGCGCTGGCCGTCCTCGGCGGACTTCTGGGCGCCGCCGCCGGCCTGCTTTACACGCGCATCATGCTCTGGGCCCTGGGAACCGTGTGGCAAGGCGCGGTCGGCGGGGCGAACCTGTTCTTCCACGTCTCGCCGCTGACGTTGGCAATCGGCGCGGCGGCCGGCATCGTCGTCGCCCTCGCGGTCATCTGGCTGACCGTGCGCAGGCAAGCCCGCGCGCCTGCCCGGGAACTTCTTGCCGCCGGCGCGGAGGCGGAACTGCGTTTGCCCATGGCGAAACGGGCGGGGGCCAGGCTGGGAATTGCCGTCGCGGCCGTGGCCAGCGCCGGGGCGGCTGTCATCCTGATTACTCTTGCCGGCGCCATGGGCGAGGCGAGAGCGGGCGTGTTCTTCGGTGCGGGGGCGCTGCTTCTGGTTGCCGCCCTCGGCGCGTGCCAAGCGGTCCTCGTCGCCATTGGGGGCCGATGGGCCGGCCGGCGGATGACAGCCCGGGGCCTGGCGCTTCGAAGCGCGACCCGCCGCCGCGGACGCAGCCTCGCCACGGTCGCCCTGGTGGCCTGCGGCGCGTTTCTCGTGATAGCCGTCGGCGCATTTCGGCCCGGTGCCGGCGAAGACGCGGCCCTGCCCTCATCCGGCACGGGCAGGTTCGCGCTCTTCGGCGAAACAGCGATTCCTCTCTATCACTCGGCCACGAGTCCCGAGGGCCGCAAGGCCTACGGCCTCCCCGGCGACGTCGCCAGCCAGATACGGGTGGTGCCCCTGAAGGTCCACGAGGGCGACGACGCCTCGTGCCTGAACCTCAACCGCGTCCAGCGGCCGCGCCTGGTGGGCGTGCGGCCCGAGGCCCTGGCCCAGCGCGGCGCGTTTACGTTCGCCCGGACGGTCGAGCATCCGGCCGGCCAGAACCCCTGGCTCCTCCTCAAGGACCGCCTGGCGCCCGATGAGGTGCCCGCCATCGCCGATGCCAACACGATCACGTGGTCTCTCGGCAAGAAGGTCGGCGACGAGGTGCCCTACACCGACCAGCGGGGCCGGCCGTTCCGCCTGCGGCTCGTGGGGGCGCTGGCCGGGAGCATCCTCCAGGGGTCTCTGGTCATCTCAGAGGAGGCGATGACCGAGCGATTTCCTTCCGAGGGCGGCTACCGCATGTTCCTGATTGACGCGCCGGCGGCGGAGGCGGCCGAGATCTCGGCCATCCTCTCGGAGCGGCTGTCCGATGCGGGGCTGGCCATCATGCCGGCGACCGAGCGCCTCGCGGAGTTCAACGCCGTCGAGAATACCTACCTGGCAATCTTCCAGGCGCTCGGGGGTCTGGCGCTCGTCCTGGGCAGCGCGGGGCTGGGCGTCGTGGTCCTGCGGAACGTCCTGGAGCGCCGCGGCGAACTCGCCCTGATGCGGGCCGTGGGCTTCCAGGCGGGGCTCCTGGCACGGCTCGTACTGACGGAGCACTGGGCCCTGCTGGTCCTGGGCCTGGCGGCCGGGATCGTGCCGGCGCTGGTGGCGGTCGCCCCGGCGGTGCGGACGGCCGGAACGGCCTTCCCATACCTTTCCCTCGGCCTGACGCTGGCAGCCGTGGCGGTTACCGGGCTGGCGTGGACGTGGCTGGCCACGCGCCTGGCCCTGCGCGGGCCGCTCCTAGCGGCTTTGCGGAACGAGTAGCCGCCGGCCGGGTTTAATCTTGCGGGCGAATCCCAGCAGTTGTGCGTGGTGGGCCGTCCAGGAGTTGTGCGCGGTAGGCGGTCTTGCCCACCGCGGGGAAACCAGGCCGGGGCAGCGCGGCGGGCAAGACTGCCCGCCGCGCGATTCACTCCGGCAGCCCCACCGGTTGATTTCGCGGCCGCCGGAGTGTAAGATTCCTGGGTCGGTCGGCGGGGTCAGACTCTCCTTTGAGCGGGTCTGGCCCTTTTTTGCGAGGAGCCACGATGCCGATGGTCTGGCGAGCCATCCCGGTGCTTCTGGCGGTTGCGGGAGCGGCCGCCCTGGCGCTCTGGCTCACCTGGGACCCGGCGCTGAGGCTGAAGGGGCGGGCCGAGACGCCCAGCCGCGCCGCCGCCCTACAGTCCGAGGCCAAGTTCCCCGGCGAGTTTGCCGCCGGCGACGGCAAACCCGCCCCCGACCTGGGCGGTTCCTGGCCGTGTTTCCGCGGCGAGAACCATGACGCCATCGCCGCGGACGACACCTCCCTGGCCCGCCAGTGGGGGCCGGGCGGCCCCAAGGTCCTCTGGTCGGCGCCGATGGGCATCGGGTACGCCGCTCCGGCCGTCCTCAACGGGCGGGTGTACGTCCTGGACTACGATGAGGCCAAACAGTCCGACACGCTACGGTGCCTGTCGCTGGCGGACGGCAAGGAAATCTGGCGCCGCGGGTACCAGATACCCATCGACCCCGACCACGGCGTCTCGCGGACCGTCCCGGCGGTGACCGAGAAGCACGTGGTGACATTCGGCCCGAAGTGCCACGTCATGTGCGTCGACGCCGTGACGGGCGACTTCCGCTGGGGCATCGACCTGGTGAAGCAGTACCGCAGCGTCTGGCCGAAGTGGTACGCCAGCCAGAACCCGCTGATTGACGGCGATCGGGTCATCCTCGCCCCCGCCGGCAAGGAAGTCCTCATCCTGGCCGTCGACTGCCAGTCCGGCAAGGTCCTCTGGAAGACCCCCAACAAGCGCGGCTGGAAGATGACGCACTCGTCGGTCATCCCGATGGAGTTCAAAGGCAAGCGGATGTACGTTTACTGCGCCAGCGGCGGCGTGGCGGCCGTCGCGGCCGAGGACTATGGCGACGTCAAGGCAGGCGACGTACTCTGGGAGCGGACAGACTGGCAGGTGCCGTTCGCCAACATTCCCTCCCCCGTGATCATCGGCAACGGCCACGTGCTCCTGTCGGGCGGCTACGGCGGCGGCGCCATGATGATCCGCCTCAAGGAGGATGGCGGCAAGTTCACCTCCGAGACGGTCTGGCGGCTGACGAAATCCAAAGAGTTCGGCTCCGAGCAGCAGACGCCGGTGTTTTATAGAGGGCGGATCTACGGCGTACTGCCCAAGGAGGCGGCGTCGGTTGCCGAACAACTCGTCTGCCTCGACATCGAGGGCAAGCACGTCTGGACCAGCGGCCCCGCGGCCCGATTCGGCCTCGGGCCGTACATGATCGCCGATGGCCTGATCCTGGCGATGAACGACGACGGCCTCCTGGTGATCGCGGAGGCCTCGCCCGACGCCTATAAGCCCCTGGCGAAGGCCAAGGTCCTGAAGGGCCACGAGACGTGGGCGCCGATGGCCCTGGTCGGCGGCAGGCTCCTCGTGCGGGACCTGAAGCAGATGATCTGCCTTGACGTGAAAAAGGGATAATCGGGCGCCATGCCCAATTGCCCGCCGCGGCGGGCCGCCGCTGGCGCGGGCATGTCGAAGACTCGACGCGGCGAGCGTGCCCAGGAGAAAGCGGCCCGGGCATGCTAGCCATAAGGTGTAGATAAGTAAGGAGCGGTGCCTTGGCGACGCCCGCCGACAGACAGAAGACGAGCGGCCTCGGGCCGGAGTACCAGTACGACCTGAGGGAACTGCTGAAGGTCGACCCGGCCCTGATCCATTACCAGGAGGCCGACAAGGTTCAGACGGGGATGCAGGAGCCGCGAGGCATCGCGGTGGCGACGGACGGCCGGTTGCTCATCGCGGGCGACCGGGTCGTGCGCACCTTCGACGCCGCCGGAAAGGCGGCCGGCGAGTTCGCCACCGAGGCCCCGCCGCACGCCCTGGCCGTCGGGCCGGCGGGCACGATCTTCGCGGCCATGAAGGACCATGTCGAGACGTTCGACGCCTTCGGCAAGCGGCTGGCCGCCTGGGAGTCGCTGGGCGAGAAGGCGTACCTTACGAGCGTCGCCGCCGGCCAGGAGGACGTCTTCGTGGCCGACGCAGGCGCGCGGGCCGTCGTCCGGTACAGTCCGTTGGGCCGCGCGGTCAAGCGGATTGCCGGTACGGTCGACGAGAAGGGCGAGGGGGGGTTCCTCATCCCCAGCCCCTACTTCGACGTGGCCCTGGGCCGCGACCGGCTGGTGTGGATCGTCAACCCAGGCATGCGCCGCGTGGAGTGTTACACGTACGAGGGCGAGTTCCGGAAGGCCTGGGGCAAGGCGTCGCCGACCATCGAAGGGTTCTGCGGATGCTGCAACCCGATTCACATCGCCATCGCGCCCGACGGCTCGTTCGTCACGAGCGAGAAGGGGCTGCCGCGCGTCAAGGTGTGCAGCCCCCAAGGCACGCTGGTGAGCGTCGTGGCCCCGCCTTCCGTGTTTGCCGCGGGGACGAGCGGACTGGACGTGGCCCTGGACGCGGACGGACGCGTGTTCGTCCTCGACCCGCGCCAGCGCACGGTGCGCGTGTTTGTGAAGAAGAAGGCTTGAAGGAAACGAAGCGATGAAGGAAGCCGGGCAGCGCGCAGGGGCGCGGCACGACCGGAGGCGGCGCGAATTTCTGCGGTCCGCCGTCCGCTGGCCCCTTGTGGCGGCACTGGGCCTTCTGGCCGGGCGACTCGTCGTCCATCGCGGCCCGCTGAATCCCGACCAGACGTGCACGAACCGGGGCGTCTGCCGGGGGTGCTCGGCGCTGGCCAAGTGCGGACTTCCGCAGGCGACGCTGGCGCGAAAGGCGCCGTATTAGTGCGCCGCATCTATCGTTTAGCCGCGGCCGGCACGGCCGCGGAGATTGGCGCGGTTCGGCCTTTATCGTTTAGCCGCGGCCGGC
>Ga0315280_10002531_pt1 | contig 29541 bp, 24 predicted proteins | sample YL17G06_40_MG_FD_203697 | JGI IMG/M metagenome (GOLD analysis project Ga0315280, IMG submission 203697) | Sediment microbial communities from Yellowstone Lake, YNP, Wyoming, USA - YL17G06_40 | ecosystem: Environmental > Aquatic > Freshwater > Lake > Sediment | place: USA: Wyoming | collected... | reverse complement strand
AATTGGACAGCATTTTGAGCCTGGCAGGGGGAACCTGGTTTGGAAAACCGCAAAAACCTGTCCCAAAAGCCTTATTTGACAGGGGGTAGATTAGGGGCTAGGATTATTTTGGACAGCAGTGCTCTGAATCATAAGACTCGAAAAACCACACATGCCCGGGCTCTCCAATAAAACCCAAGAAATCTCCTTGTTTAAGGTCTTCCCATTTAATTTCCTCGCCAAATCCAATTATTTCTTCTGATGCGTAATGTCTCCTAAGGTTATAACAATAAGAGAAAAATCCAGAACAATCAAAATCATCAGTTTCAATGGGTTCCTTCCATACTAGATTCCCATAGTTATCATCAATCTTTAAAGGTTCTCCCTCTAAATAGACTGATTTATTCACATATTTATTGGCGCACTTGATGAATTGACTTGGCGAATTTATTTCCGCATATAAATAGCTAGCTACCAGAAAGTTAAGATAAATTATAGTAACTATTTTTGCTTTTCTTGTCACTGCTCCTCCCATTTTAAAACAATTAATTCCTTATTCTCTTTAAGTAAGGTATAAAATTGGCCGTATTTTTCATCAAATATTCTAACATGATATGGCTTGAAGAAATTGGTGTAGCTTTCCGGATTAATTTTTGATATTTTCCGATCAGGGGCTATTTTTAATAATGCGTTAACATGTTCATTGTCGTATTTTTGATATTTTGATATCCAAACTATTAAATTGTCAAATGAATCCACATATGGAATCGATACTATGATATTTGAACAATTATGATTAACATAATTAATATTTATGATAAATTTATCAACTTCAACATTTTTTCCGAGCGTGTATTTTGATATAACTAAATCATTTCCTTCTATCGATTTGTAAAAAATAAATTTAAGGTTCCTGTCCAATATTGCTCCATATTCGATATCATAATTCAATAGCACCTTTGAACCTAGTTTAAAAAATAGCAGCCTCTTTCCCATGTTAGACTGATTTTTTTTTGCAATGGCAGTTAAGTAAATATTATTGTTTACATCACACCATAAAGAATATGGATATGTCTCGGCTATAATATAATTAGCTGGCAAATCAATGTGTGTCGTAGCCCCCATTTTCACCAATGATTCCAATTTGGATCCGCTATTAATGAAATCGGGTAATGTATATGTTACCAATAAATTTCCTTTGAAATCATACGCATTTATTATCGATGTGTCTAAAATATATATGCCATCACTGCCCACGCGAAAAGTTTGACCGGGAATAACCGTGTCATACAGAAAGCCTTGATCTGACAAATTTATTAAATTTACATAATTGCCATATTTATCATAAGAAACGACCTTTTTATAGAAGGGGTCAAAAATATAGAGATTACCATCGTTATTTAAGGCAAGATGTTGTCCTTCTTCGTGAAGACATTTATCACATTTTCCAATGGGGGATCTGATAAAGATATTTTTAGATAATTTATTCTCGGATTTGATACTTAAGCAATCTTCCAGTCCGTCCTGTGGCTTAGATGAATCTGACGGAGGATGTTTAGTAGACAACCTCGTTTCCTCATGGATCCTCTGGGTCCACCATATCACGCCGACCAGCACTAATATCACTGTTAATCCTGCTAGTATTCCCGTGATTTTCTTTTTACTATTCATCTCTGCCTCTCCTTTTTAACGCCTCAAAACTTTTTGAGAAACCGATCAGTCTATTTGACCTCAATCTTCGCACCCTCTCTGGTTTAAGCCCAACTTCGGCTTTGGTTTTACTGCGGGAATCGCTTGAGCCTGACTGCGGCTCCTGGTTTGACCGGCCCTTACCCCGTCTCACCTTATAGCAAATTCCTCAAACCTTGTCAAGATAATTCTATGGCATATTGAAATTCCTGATCGCCAATCCTTCAAGCCCATTTCTCCATTTTGTATTCAGAACTGTATTCCGGCAATTGAGCCGGCAGAATTCCCCAGGTGATCATATCCCGCACAAAATGTTTCTCGTCAATGCTTGACCATCCCAAAGACCCTGCCATATGGTAGATGAAGTCAGGGAACATTGAGCTGACCACCACATTCCCGTCACCATATTGATATGTAAGAATGGCTGCGTTGCCGCTCTGCTTTACAAGGAGTACCTTGCTTCCATCAGGATATGACTCAAAGTCTCCGTCAAGACTGATGGATGTTCGGTAATAATCTTCACTGCTTATTATGGGATGACGCTCCGATAGTGACACTCCGCCCGAAAAGCAGGAAATGTCCTGCAGATAGCCGTTCGCGATAAATTTGTCTCCTTCGGGCAAAACATTAAAATCCACCCCTTCCATTTGCGCAAAAACAATCAAGGTCCCGCCCGCGCGCACATAAGTCTCCAGATAACTTTTGAAAATGTCAGAGTTCTCCCCCATGGGCAGGCCGCCGGTGGGCACGATCAAAATGGACAGCCTGCGCGCAAGCTCCGGATCATTTAAATCCTCAAACGGGTCTATGCTCCGGTATTTGATTGACAAATGGTCAAGATAGGACATCATTAAGGCGTCATATCCGGAACTCAGGACACCTACTCTGGAATCACTATCATAGTTGTAAGGCTCGTTGGGAGCAAAATCGGAGACAACCATATTTTCATCAGGCACGAAATCCCACGGACGGCAATCACCAGCCCAGCCTAATCGATAGGTTGTGTGCGGCTTACAATACCCAGTTTTTTCGCAAGTATAAGTCGTATGCGCTGACTTGCAGCATACCCCAATTATTGTTTTTTTGGCGCATGTATCCTTTGGATCTGGACACTCTTTGCCAATTCTAAAAGAAAATGGTTTTGTTTGAGTACTTTTATTGTTAGCCCAATCTTCTGCACTCCAAGATACAGTATAGGTCCCTTCGGCAGAGGCGGTCCTTGATGTTCTGAAGCACACGCTGTTGGAGCCATTTTGAAGATTTCCAACTCTGTAAATATCATTACTTGGCTCAACATTATCGGTTATGCTGAGCCTAACTGATGGCTTACCGCCGCAAAATGCTGCACCATTTTCGGGGTTTTCAATCTTTACCTCGGGACCTTTGCTGTCGGTTTTAAATCTTACTGGATCAAAACTTTGTATCCATGAGTTATTAAGTTCATAATCTTTCCCTACAACACCATCGGTGTGATTCGCCGCGTGGACAACTCTAATCATATCGACATTGTCCTTCACATACTTTTCTGTAACAATCACTATGTGGCCAGAACCGAGTAACATATCTCCAGCTCTTATCTCATTCCAATTAATTGTTGAAACAAAGTTAGCCAGTTCGTCAGTTTTATATTTTGTTCGAAGACCGGCACAGTAAGATACCAGACCAGAACAGTCGAATTCGTCTGTCTGTATAGGCTCTACCCATACCCTGTTCCCACATTCTGAGCTCATGTCCGGTTTCGCATCCTCGTAAATCTTTCCTATCATGCTTTCAGCGCAACTAATAAATTCATTACTGTTTTTAATTGCTCCTTTGGTCCCTAATGATAAAAGCAGAATGCAAATGGCTATAATACCCTTAAAATATGTACTTTTATGATTCACTTTTGCGCCTCCCATCTGACAATCCTAAAAGAAGCATCATCGGTTTCCATTTTATATATTTGTCCATTATTATCGATTTCAATTTCTTCATCTATACTATATTTCGCATCATTTTTGTAATATTGAACTTCTGGATTAATTAATGTGAAGCTTGCAGTTGCAGACATCTTTAATAGTTTTGATTCGTTTTTCAACTTATCAAATGTGGTTGCTAAATAAATGTTATCGATTTCATCGATTCCAATTATATGGTATGAAACATTAATTCCAACATTTTCCACGTTAAAGCATCCGGGTAATGCTATTTTTTCCTCTGATGCTATTTTTTCCTTTGAATACTTCTTTACAAGTATCGTATGATCTATATCTTTGTAACAATAATTAACTTTTAAATTGCCACTAATAAACGGTAGACATTCTTTGAGGTTAAAAATATATTTTTGATGACTTCGGGGATCTAGCTCATAGTAGATAGAAACTGCCTCCATTTTTTCATCATGCGCATTAATTCTAAGGAATAACTCATTACAATTTACAAATTTAAAGGGCATCCAATCATCAGTCTTAATATTCTGGGGTAGATCGAGAATAATTGTAGATTTTCGTTTTTTTAAATCTTCATGCAATTTGAACCACGGATGTGATGCGCGTACCGTTCGATAAGGTAGTATATAATTATATAAAGGCTTACCATCAGCATCAAAAACGAAAATGAATGGGCCATTAAGGACATAAATATCATTTTCTTCAGTAATCCCAAGGCCATTACTGTAAGTATCGGGAAGCTTAAGCTGAACTGATTTTAAAAATACACCATTTTTATTGTATTTATTGAGTTTCATTAGGTAAGTATCTAGAATATAGATATATTCATTGCCAATGAAATAGTATTGCGAACTGAACTCTTTTCTAAAACATTCTTGGCAATTGCCCCATTTAGCTTCAACTATAATATCTTTAATATATTTTTCTTCACGTAATTCAGAACATTTTATTGTCAGTTGATTTCCGTTGTCCTGCCGGTTATTACTATAGTGATTTTCACGATATATCATGTGGCCTAATGCGGCAAGAACCACAATGAAGATTAAAATTGAAAGGGCCAATAGAATTATTTTTTTAATTCTAGACATCTTTCCTCCACTTTTTTACCATGTTTTATGGCGTTCTTTTATCAATCTCGTTAAATTTATTGATAACCACATCAGATCATTTAACCTCAATCTTCGCAGACTTTTTCAATCCTTCCAGATATTGTTTCCAGCCCTCATCTTGCTTTTCGAATTGAAGCCTCTTCTTGATTTCTTCCTTTGCCTGGTCAAAACTTGTGCTCTCCGGAGGTTTATGTTCCAGAACCTGAAACAGGTAAAACCTGTCATCATACTGAATCACCTGGCTGATTTGGCCGTCTTTCAGCCCGAACACCTTTGACTCAATCTCTGGCGGCAACGCGCCTTTGACCGCGTATCCCATATCCCCGCCCCGGCTCTTGCTGAACTGGTCCTCTGAATATTTCGTTGCCAGTTCTCCAAACTTGGAAGGCATGGCCTTTAGCTCTTTGTAAACCTGGTCTGCTTTGGCTTTGTCGGTGAGGACGATCTGGCTCAGGCGGACGCTCTCGGGCCGGTTGAACATGAACTTGTGGTCGTCATAGAATTTTTTCATATCCTGCTCGGTTGGCTCTGAAGGCGCGGAAACGACCTTGTCTCTGAGCGCATCCAGCACCAGCCTCTGTTCATAAGCCTGGACCTTGGCCTTGATCTCAGGGGACTCATTGATGCCTTTTTTCTTGGCGTCTTCCATCAGGAGCTTCTGGTCGATGAGCTTGTTGATTAGCTGCTTTTTGCCGTCTTCGGTTTGAGCTCTTTGTTTGTAAAAATCAGGCTTGCCTGCAAGCTCCGCATCTAGGTCCGCCTGGGTGATCTTTTCGCCGTTGACAATCGCCAGCACTTTGCCGGGCTCAGCAGCCTTGGTCCCGCCTTGCTGCTTGCATCCGCACGCCAAAATAACAGCCATAACCGCAATCACTGACACACTCAACAGCTTTCTCATCTTATCCTCCCTTAAATATTGCTTCTTACATCTCGTTTCCAAATTATGTGCGAGCGGCCTTGGCCGCGATTGGCCATCCTAAGAACACAAATAGGCACCTTCCCGGCCACGCCGGAAAAAAGCGCCTATTTTTTGCCCCCCTCTCCTTCATAACCATTCCAGGCACATTGAGCCCAACTTCAGCCCCTTATTCTTTACAACCTGCTAAATGGTTAGCGAACACCACTCATAGCAAATCTGTATAACCCTGTCAAGTCGAAAACACAATTTTTGTGCCGTGCCTGGATTATTGGTTTTTCCCAAAATTTGCAGAGATATGCCGCCCGTCAACGCCTAAAATCTTACCTCTGGCCCAAAGTCTCTCCTTTGCACAACGGAATTCTAAAAGTCATTTTCAGATTGGAGTTTTTGGGGTAGATAGCGTACGGGCAAGAATTCGAAAAGTTAAGGCTGCAAGGGACGAATCCCTGGCTTGCGGGTTTTTCATGATGTACAAAAAGTGTCTTTGAGCACTGTGCCCAAATTGTGCCCAAAACAGGTCGAAATTAACCGAGATTGTAAGGAACATTACAAAATAGCCCGAAGTGAGAAAATGCCACATTTTCAGTGTGTTATCTCAATTTTCTCGCATACTCAACCACTTAAGAAGAAGCTCGAAAAAGGCCTTAAAATCCCCTGGGGATTTTCCCCGTGAGGGTTCGATTCCCTCCCCGGGCACCAAAGAAATCAGGGGGTTAGACGAATCTGCGTTTCCGCGATTTCTCTCATTTTCCGAAACTGTGCCCAAAGTGTGCCTATAATTTTCCGCAATTGAGTCAATTTTCTCAAAATCCTCAAAACCTGTCAGAAGCATGCTTTTCCGGATATATCCGGTTAGCGGCGAAGGTTGGGTCTCGGCTTTGAAAGGTTTTTCCGTCCAAGGATATGGACATCTTTCTCATCTCTCGCGGTTCACATCATTGGCTGAACCATCTCCCTGATTTCCCCGGACTCGACCGCTTGGAGAAATTCTTCCGCGAGTCGCTGCGATTCACCGACCGCTGTTTTCCAGTAATGAACGCGCTCCTGGTCGCGTTGATAAAAAGTTTTGAAGTCATCCCGGTCAGGAATCTTTTGGTAGGGCAGCCGGTTGAGGAAATTTTTGGACGGAGCGACGAGCAGGACATTAGCCATATTTTGCGGAGAAGGGCCTCGCCAAGTCAGCCGCTTGTCCAGCCAGCCGGGTATTATGCGGTCAATATAATGAGGGTACAGGACTATGTCCCGGTCATTTTTCATAAAGGGAATATCCAGATGGTAATCGATCAAGCCTCCGTCGCGATACACTCCGGCCGCGGCTCCGGGGATGTCCGTGACTGCGGTCATAACCAAAGGTATGGAGCCTGATGCCAGGATTGCTTTTTGGAGGTTGTTCTCATTGAGCGGGATTTTCCTGACCGGAAACCCGCTCAGATCAAAAAACGGCGGGATATCCCTGGGGTCATAAAAAAGATTCCTTTCCAAGAAAAATCCCAGAAGCCTTCTGTTAACCAGATTGGCAAGGTAGGCCGCGGCGAGTCCGGCCATAAGCGGCAACTTTTTTTCTCGCGCGACAATCCCCCTGCTTCTGACCGCGAGTATATTCATCCTGAAAAAAGGATGGGCAAGCACTTCCCTCACCTTGTCTTCGTCCAGATACGCGTTCAATATTCTTTCGCCTTCAAGGCTGACATCCAGGGCCGAGACCTCTGACTCATAACGCTGGTTGATGTATGCCTCTTCCAGCCGCTTGATGGCTTTAAGAGGATTTTTCTGGCACGCGGCCGCGAATCTCCACGCGGCGATGGAGGAGCCGATCAGAAAAACCAGTTGGCTCGCGTTTTTCAACCAGGAGCCGAAGATAGCCCGATCCAGTTGGGTGAGGATTAGAAATTTGGGCCCCCCGGCCGCGCCCGCGATAACCCTCACCGACTCCGGCCTAAGCCCCTTTTCTTTGATAATATGCAGAGCCTTCGCGCCCGCCAGAAATTTCAGGTATTCAGCCATCTGCCTAAATCAACTTAAGCCCGATCAGTCAAAAAACATCTTTCGGCCAGACGCTATTTCTCAAGCCATCTCCCGGACGCGGCCTGGCCCGCATGATAGGTGAGAATGATCTGCGCTCCTGCCCGCTTGATCGCGGTGAGAATTTCCAGGACAACTCGCTTCTCATCCAGCCAGCCTTTGGCCGCGGCCGCTTTGACCATCGCATATTCCCCGCTCACATTGTATGCCGCGATCGGGACTTTGAAATTTTGCCGCGCCGCGAGGATGACATCAAGGTAAGCGAGCGCGGGCTTGACCATAATAATGTCCGCGCCTTCAGCGATGTCCAGCTCGATCTCTCTTAAGGCCTCGCGGCTGTTCCCGGGGTCCATCTGGTAAGACCTGCGGTCTCCGAACCTGGGCGTGCTTTCCGCGGCATCACGGAAGGGACCATAAAATGCGGAAGCGTGCTTGGCCGCATAGGACATAATCGGAATATGCTCGAAACCGTTCTGGTCAAGTATCTGCCTTATTGCTTCGACCCGGCCGTCCATCATATCCGAGGGCGCGATCATATCCGCGCCCGCGCTGGCCTGGGAGAGAGCGGTTTCCGCGAGCAGCTCAAGGGTGGGATCATTCAGAATCCGCTCGCCGGAAACAATGCCGCAGTGGCCGTGAGAAGTGTATTCGCAGAGACAAAGGTCGGTGATCACGAGAATTTGCGGGACGCTTTTTTTGAGCGCTTGAACCGCTTGCTGAACAATTCCCTTCGCGTCCCATGCTCCTGAACCCTTTTCGTCCTTGCGCTCGGGAATCCCGAAAAGAACCACCGATTTTATGCCCGCATCCGAAAGCCTTTTGCATTCACGCACCAGTTCTTTAACTGAATACCGGAACTGGCCCGGCATCGATTTTATCGGTTCCTTGCCCGAAAGGCCCTCCACCACAAAAAGCGGCATTACCAGCTCATCGAGACTCAAGCGTGTTTCCCGCACAAGATTGCGCACCAGGATGTTCTCCCTGAGCCTTCTCATTCTGACCGTGGGAAATTTCATCTTCTGCCTCCCCCTAAAATCTCGTTAACCTCCAAGCGCCCTGAGTTCCTGGACTATGGCATCGGCCAGACTTTCGACTTCCTCGTCTTCGTGCGCCGCGCTCAGGAACAGAACTTCATAAGAAGACGGTGGGAGGTAAAAGCCCTTGGCCAAGATTCTCCAGTAAATCTTCTTGAAACGCTCCATCGCCAGCGGAGAGATTTTATCAGCCCGGCGGGGAAATTCAATCTCATCCAGGTAAAGCCAAAGAATGGACCCGGCCTTAACCGCGCGCGCAAAGCTGATTCTGCTCTGCGCAAGAATATCGACGAAGCGCTTTGCCGTTTTGTCCAGCCGCGCATAAGGCTTTTCGGCTTTGAGAATCTTCAATGTTTCTATGCCCGCGGTCAGAGACACCGGGTTCCCGCTCAAGGTGCCGGCCTGGTAGACCGCGCCGAGCGGAGAAAGCGCCTCCATTTCTTTTTTCCGGCCCACAATCGCGGCCAAAGGCATTCCGCCGCCGATAATTTTGCCCAGAGTGACCAGGTCAGGAGTTACGCCTATGGTTTGAAAATATCCTCCGAAACGCAGCCTGAATCCCGAGATGACCTCGTCAAAGATGAGGAGCGCGTCGTATTTTTTTGTTATTTGGCGGAGAAAAGAAAGATATTCCTTTCTCTGGATGAGGAGGCCGTTGTTTGCGGGAAGCGGTTCAATGATGACCGATGCGATGCGGTCTCCGAATCTGCGGAAAAGCCGCTCCAGCTCCTGCTCGTCGTCAAAGCCGGCAACCAGGGTGGTGTTTGCGATTGATTCAGGCACGCCTTTTGAGCTTGCGATTGCATAAGCGGCCAGACCCGAGCCGGCCTTAACCAGCATTCCGTCAAAATGGCCGTGGTACCCGCCTTCAAACTTGACCGAAAGCTCCCGGCCGGTTACGCCCCTCGCGATCCTGAGCGCGGTCATAACCGCCTCGGTGCCGGAACTCACCAGCCGCACGCGGTCAAACTCCGGCAACGCGGAAAGGATAAGTTTTGCGAATTCAATTTCCTTTTCGTGGCACGCTCCGAAAGAAAGGCCCGAGCCCGCGGCCTTTTTCACCGCATCAACCACTTGCTTGCGCGCGTGGCCGAGAATCAGAGGTCCCCACGACTGGCAGAAGTCAACAAACTCGTTTCCGTCAACATCCTTGAACCTGCTCCCTGCTGCGCTTTTGAAATAAACGGGAGTTCCGCCCACCTGCCTGAAAGCCCGAACCGGACTGTTTACCCCGCCCGGAATCAGCCCCAAGGCCTTTTGGTAGAGCCTCTTCGACTTTTTAAAACTCCTGCTCAAAATTCACCCCCGCGGTTGACAAGCCCGGAGATAGCGCTAACCAACTCCTCGAGTCCCGGCTTTGAGGCTGCCGCGATTTTTTTGATCCCGAGTGTTTTCAAAAATTTCTCCGTGGTGGGCCCGATGGCGACACAAAAAGCCGTGTCCTTGAGATGAGAATTGGCCGCGAAAAAAGTCTCGCCCGCGGAAGGGCTGGCAAAAACCGCGATGGCCGGCCCTTTTAATTCCAGCCGCTCAACCCGGGGCGCGTAATTTTCATAGACCACGAGATCGCAGACCTCAAAACCTTTTTTTGTAAGAATGCTCCTGAGTTCGCCCGTGGTTTTGTTGCCCTGGACATAAAGCACGGGCGCGGGCTTTTCTAATCTCGCGATGATCGCTTTTGCCAGGCCCTCGCCGGTTTGCGGCTCTGCGATGAGGTCAGCTTTTCTTCCAATTATGTTTTGAATCGCGAGCGCGGTGCCCTCGCCCACCGCCGCGAGCAGAGCTTTCGAGTTTTTCAGAGAGGCCGCAGCCTGCCTCATCCCCTCCACCCCGCGTTTGCTGGCAAAAGCAACCGCCCTGAAATCGTCGAGCTTCTTTCCTGAGCAAAGCGGCTCGCCGGTATAAGGAATGATCCTGGTTGCGATGCAGGGATACTCCAAGGTTTCAACGCCCATTTCCCCAAGCCGCCGGATGAGCGGCAAATTATCTTCGTGCTCCCTTGTAACTACCACCACCGGAGCGGACGGCATAACTCCTCCTGGGTTCTCACCGGACGAGGCTTGAAACCTTTAAGCGTTTCCGGGCCGTATCCCGTCAGCATTTTATATTCGCCTTTAAGCGAGAGCTCGGCCCACACCCAATCCTTGTGCTCAAGGCCCACGGTGACCTTCCATTCTGAGTTGTCCGGTTTCGCCAATGCCGCAAAAGCCGCGTGGCAGCCACCTTCGAAGTTCGCGAGCAACTTCCGCTCGAGATAAGCCGCGTCTCTGGCTGCTTTGTCGTCCAGCGCCGCGAGCAGGTTTAAGGTCTCGCGGTCATCCGCGCGAGCCTCAACCGCGATTACTCCCTGCCCGGGCGCGGGCAGCCAAATTTCCGGGTTAAGCTCATAGACCAGAAGCGGCTTAAGGTCCAGCTTCAATCTTTCCGCTCCGGCCCTTGCCAGAATTATAGCCCCGAACAGGCCCTCCTTGCACTTTTTAACCCTAGTTGGAACATTCCCCCGCAGCGCCGCGGCCTTTGCCTGCGGCGCGTAAACCTTGAGCATCGCCTGCCTTCGCAGAGAGGTCGCTCCCACCACGCATCCGGGCTTGACCGGAAGCTTTAAGCCGCGGTCGCAGCAATCGGGCCTCACGAGCAAAAGATCGCTTACCGGCCCTCTCGGCAAATGAGCCGCAATCGTGAGCCTGGGGTCAATCTCGGTTGGCAGGTCTTTCAAAGAATGCACTGCGAGATCGATTTCCCGGTTCAACAAATATTGCTCGATCTCTTTGGTGAAGAACCCTTTTTCCATCCGTCCCTGGAGGGGCGCATCAGGGAACCGGTCTCCTTCGGTTTTGATGATCTTGATTTCCGTCGGGACACCAAGTTTCCTCGCCACTTCTTTGGATTGCCAGAGCGCAAGCTCTGATCCTCGAGAGCCGATCACCAGCTTGGCTTTTGCCGCGCTCATCCGCCCGTGCTCCCGGAAACAAATTCCCGGACATCTTCCGCGGCTTTATACCCGCTGGTCACCGCGTGCTCAACTCCTACGCCGGTCAGATAATTTCCTGCGAGGAAAACCCCGGATATTTTTTTCAATTCCTGTAATATGCCGCTGATTTTTTCCGGGTGCTCAGGAAGCGGCTGCGGAATGGCTCCATCGTAGCGCATAATTTTGAGCATCTCCGGCTTTTCCATTTTCCGGCCGAAAATGATTTGATGCTCTTTAAGCAAAAGTTCGATCAGCCCATCATCGCTCAAGTCCAGAGCTGACGGGTCCAGCATCCCTCCGTAGAAAGAAGCAAAAAGGTTCTGGCCTTCGGGAGCGCGGTTATTGAAGAACTGGCCGGGAAACAGTGTTCCGAGCACTCGCAAATCATAGAGCCTGGGCATAAGGAACCCGAATCCGGGAGGGAAATTTTTTCCCGGCTGGCTCCAGTGAATCAGAGCGACCTTCGCCATTGGAATGGATTTTAACGGGTCTGAAACTTGGGGCAGCAAATCCGAGAGCATATCCGCGGCTTTGGCCGGAGGCGCGGCGATGACCACCGCTCGGGCCTCATACTGGCCGGCTTTTGAGCTGACAACCAGCTTTTTTTCGCGCAGGGAAATTTTTCCCGCAGACACTCCGGTCAGCAAAGAGGTCCCAATTTTTTCAGCCAGTTTCCGGGTGAGGGTTCCCATGCCCTGCTTGAAGCTGAAAAGGCCCTTGGGCAGCTTCCTGCCTTCCGATGCGAGCCGCCTTCTCTTGCGCCAGCTGTATTTTGCCGCGCCCAGAATCATGGAGCCGCCGTCCTTCTCAAAGCTCCAGAACTTCGGAAAACTGGCTCTTGCCCCGAGCATTTTCGCGTCCCCCGCGTATATCCCTGAAACAAAGGGAGACATTATGTAAGTCGCGGCTTCCTGGCCGAACCTGCGGCAGAAGAATTCCCACGCGGTTTCAAAAGGCCTGGCTCGGTTCGGGATGAAAGGCTCCAGCATCAGCCTCAGTTTGCATTGCGCGCTGAGCAGAGGAGTTGTGATGAAGTGCGCGAAAGTCGCGGGCAGAGGCAGAAGCCTTCCCTCCCGGAAAATGTAGCGGTTGGCCGCGGCCGGGGATGCTTGCGCGAGGCTCTCTTCTAAATTCAGTTCGGCAATGAGCCTGAAGATGAATTCATTGGAGCCCATAAAAGTATGGGGACCGGTTTCGAGCTTGAAGCCCTGGTATTCGACGGTTCTCACATTGCCGCCGGCAAATTCCCGCTCCTCCAGAACCAGCACCTCCAGATTTTTCTGCCTGAGTTTGAAAGCCGCGGTAAGGCCCGCGGGGCCCGCGCCGATGACGATAACATCAGGCATCGAGGCCCTCCCATTTGCCTTGTCTCGCGGCGCTAAGCGCGAGCTCGCCAAGCGCCCCAAGGTAAAGTTCGGACTGAGCTGGGCAAGGGACGCGGACAAATTTTTTAATGCCCGCCGCCTGGCATTTTTTTCTGAATTCGATGTCCAGGTCGTAAAGAGTTTCCAGGTTCTCGCAAACAAAGCTAACCGGCTGAACCACAAGTTGTTCGATATGCTCAGCGCGGATTTTTTCAAGCTCCTGTTCCAAAGAAGGCCCGTGCCATTTGAACGGCCCCATCCTGCTTTGAAACGCGGCGGAAAAAGTGAAGCCGGCCGGAACTTTCCCGCTCAATGCCTCGATTGTTTTCTTGACCTGGGAAATATAAGGGTCTCCCTTTCTGGTGTAACTTTCGGGAATGCTGTGGCCGGCGAAAAGAATATGAGTGTGGAGCGTCCGGCCGGTTTGTTCCAAGGCTTTGCTCAGCAAATCCAAAAGCGCGTTTATGAAACCCGGATGGTCGCAGTGATTCTCAACTACTGTGTATGAAAATGAATTTTTGTTTTGCGCCTTGAAATCCACGAGCGAGGAGCCGGAAGTTGCAATTGAATATTGCGGATAAAGCGGAATAACCACCAGCCGGGTGATGCCTCTGGCTCTGAGGACCTCCAGCGCGTCCGCTGCCTTTGGCCGGGTATATCTCATTGCGAATGAAACCTCCGCGGCCAGAATTTGGGAGAGCCGGGAGGCCAGTGACTCGGTTGCGGCATTAACCGGAGATTTTCCGCCGATGGCCGCATACCGCTCTCTGGCCTTGTTCGCTCTTCGCGCTGAGATGAGCCGGGCGAGCCTTCTCTGGTAAAACTTCCCGAGCGGCAGGCGGACCAGATACGGGTCGGAGAAAAGCTCGCTGAGGTAAGGCTTTACCTGGTCCAGGCTTTCCGGCCCGCCCATATTGAGCAGGAGCACGCCGCAATGTTCGTCAAATTTTTTCAAGTCCGAAACTTCCATAACTGGCTCTTCTAAAGCGTTTTTGAGTATTTGCTTTTCGAATCTTCTCCGCTCAGGTACTGGTCAAAAACCATGCATATATTTCTTATGAAAAAACGGCCCAGGGCTGTGACCTTGAGATTCGCCTCGCTTAGTTGAATCAAGTTGTCCTGCTCCATCTCCCTGAGCGCGGCAATCTCTGCCGCAAAATGTTTTTTGAAATTGATCTGGAACTTTCGCTCGAGTCCGGCGGTATCAAGGAAAAAGTTGCAGAATAGATCGAGAATGAGCTCTCGCCGAAGCAAATCTTCCTTGCTCAGAATGAGCGCCCTGACCCATTCGGATTCGCCGGCTTTGCCGATATATTTCATAACTTCTTTCTCGTTCTGCGCATAGGTAGCGCCGACTGAACTTATCGAGGATGCTCCGATTCCGACCAGGTCCAGTCCCCGTCGGGTGGTGTATCCCATAAAATTTCTGGCCAGGGTCCGGCTCTTGAGAGCAAGGATCAGCTCGTCCTGCGGGAGGGCAAAATGGTCCAACCCGATGTGCTCGTAGCCGGAATCGAGCAGGCGGTTATAAGCAAGGCCGAACAGGGCCATCCTTTCTTTAGGATCAGGTATGTGGAATTTTTCCAGCGCTTTCTGATGCGGACACACCCAGGGCACAAAGGCAAAGCCGAAAAGCGCAATGCGCGAGGGCTTGAGCTTCACGACTCTGTCAATGGTCCGGCCAAAGGATTGCGTGGTCTGGCCAGGAAGGCCGTAAATCAGGTCCAGGTTGATTGCATCGTGCCCGAGTTGGCGAAGGTGTGACAACAGGCTCGCAATTTTTTTCTCGCTTTGAAGCCTGCCCACATTTTTCTGCACCTGGGGGTCCAGGTCCTGGACGCCGAAGCTGAAGCGGTTGAACCCAAGCTCGGACAAAAGGTCAAGGTAGGCATCATCCACGGTGCGCGGGTCGATCTCAATTGAGCGCTCGCCCGCGGTAGGGAAATGAAAATCCGCTTTAAGCGAGTTTAGGAGTCGAGTCATAAGTTCCGGTTTCAGGAAGGTTGGTGTCCCGCCGCCCAGGGCGAGCTGGTCAACCGGCCGGCTGGCATCGATGATTTTTTTAATTCGTGCGACCTCTTTGGAGAGCTCGTTCAAATATTCCTTCGCGGTCTCCTGGCTGTGGCCGGCTTCGGTTGTGCATCCGCAGTAAAGGCATCGCTTTTCGCAAAACGGAATATGGAGGTAAAGGGAGAGGCCTTTGCCTTTGGGCGTGTTGGTCTTGAGCCACTCTGCTTTGAGCTGCTCCTGGTCAAACTCGGCTTTGAACTGGGGCGCGGTCGGATAGCTCGTGTAACGGGGCCCGCTCTTGTAATACTTTTTGAGCAGGCTCTCCGGAATCGTGTCCGGGCTGATCCGCCTGGGTTTATCCTGCCGGCTCATTTTTTCCTCTCCGGCCATTCCTTCACTGAATCAACAAAAGTTTCTATTGAGCCAAGCCGCGTTTGGGGCAAAAGACCGTGACCGAGATTCACGATGTGTCCCCTGCCCCGCGTCTGCTCCAGCATCTCAAACACCCTGGCTCGAATTACCCCGGCAGATGCGAGAAGAACATGCGGGTCCAGATTTCCCTGAACAACCTGATCGGGACCGAGCCTTTTCCTGACCCGGGAAAGGCTTATGCGCCAATCTATCCCCAGAACATTCGCTCCGGTTTGCGCCGCGAGCTCAAGCAGGTTGCTGATCCCGTTTATATAATAGATAATCGGCACGCGGCACCCAAGCTTGCTTACGATTTCCTGCACGCCGGGCAGAACAAAGCGCTCATACTCTTCCGGGGCGAGCTGCCCGGCCCAGGTGTCAAATAACTGCAGTGCGGTGACTTTCGCCTCAATCTGCATCTGCAAATAGTCCGCGACCACATTTGCGATTTTTGCCAGCAAGTCCTTAAAGAGCGCGGGGTCTTTGCTGATCATTGTCTTGATCCTGGGAAAATTTTTGCTCCTTCGGCCTTCCACCATATAAGCCGCAAGCGTGAAAGGCGCGCCGGAAAATCCCAGCACCGCCAGTTCCTCCCCGACTTCCGCGCGAATGTTTTTTATGGTCTTGGCCGCATAACCGAGAGCCTTTTCCACAGCTGGCGCTTTTAAAAGTTTCAAATCGCTCCTGGCCGCGACCGCGGGCGAGAGAGACACTCCGGGAGAGAACCTGACCTTTAATCCCATTGCCGCGGGAACCACCAGAATGTCGCTGAACATAATGCATGCGTCCATTTTAAATCTTCTCACCGGCTGCAAGGACGCGAGCGCGGCCAGCTCGGGCGTCTGGCAGATTTTCTCAAAGGAATATTTTTTTCTGAGCGCAAGATATTCGGGCAGAGCGCGTCCGGCCTGGCGCATAATCCAGACCGGGGGATGATCCAGGGCCAGATTTTTGCAAGCCCTCAGAAATCTTTGCTTTGAGTTCATCCTCTCATCCTGACCAAGACTCGAGCGAATAAGAGCCGCGAAATCCTTTGATGGGCAAATGAACCACACTCGGACGCACTATTATGATAATCATCGATCTATTTGAATTAAGCAACATCACCCTGGGCGGATCAGTTCCTGCTCGTGCTGCGCCATAGCAGGCCTAGCATTGACAGCCCTGCCAGAACAGCAATAATCAAATTAAAGGACAATGATACTGGCGACGGAAATAATTATTGCTCTGGCCGCGGCCGCGGGCATATTGCATCTGGCAAAGGGCAGCCGGAGCGCGTTGAAAGCGGCTCAGCTTCTTGCCGTTTTAGCTGTGCTGATCCAGCTTGGATGGCTTTTTGAGCAAAGCCGGGCTTTTCGCCAGTGCCCGATGGTGGAGCCCTGGGGGGTTATGGCCGTGGTTGCGATTGCTCTGATCGCGATTGCCGGGCGAGTGAGTCTGCGCTATAAATTTCCGGCCGCGCTTACCGGGGTTCTGCTCCTGCTTTTCATCGCTTTTATTCTGGGAGAGGTATTTTTCCCGCCTCCGGGGCGCTCCCCGGTCAGAATCAGCTGGATGCTCGGCTTCCATATCCTTGCGGCCGCGATCGGCTTTTCAGTTCTTGCGCTGGGATGCGTGTCCGGAATTCTGATCCTGATCAGGTCTCGAAATTTGAAGTCGGTCCGCTGGTCAGCCGAGTCAAATGCAATGTGGCCCTCTCTCACCGAGCTCGATAAGATTTTCTTCCGGACCGTGGGGCTGGGAATCCTGCTGCTTTCTTTGGGGATAATTCTGGGCGCGGTTCTCGTGCCTGAGGCTCATTTAAAAGGCTCATGGTATCTGGACCCCAAGGCAATACTTTCGGCCGCGGGCTGGTTGTTGTACGGCTGGGTCTGGGTTATGAGGAAGCGGAGAGGCTTTTCCAGCCGGCCGATTGTTGCGGCTGCAACCATCGGCTACATTCTCGTGCTGCTTGGATTTTTCTTGTCCGGCTACATAGCCACCGGCTTTCACCGCTTCTAGGAGGATCGGTTGATGACGCGCTCCACGGAAAATGTGGAGGGTATAAAAGAGACAAGGGATCAAGTCCCTCTGGTTGATGTTTTGCAGATGGCGGGAGTAAATCACCGGACCGCGGCGCTCGCCTTGCGCGAGCGCGTCTCGATTCCAAAAGAAAGCGCAGCTCGTGTGATGAGCGAGCTCCGCTCGAAGCTGGCGATAAAGGAAATCGTGATCCTCTCTACCTGCAACCGCACCGAGTTCTACTGGACCTCTGAAAAAGGGGTTGATCCGCTTCAATTTTTCAGGGCCATCCCGGATGTCGATCATTCAACCGTGGAAAAACTGGCCGGCTCAATCTACTGCTATTCGGGAAAGGATGTTGCCCGGCATTTGTTTGAGGTGGCGTCCGGCCTGGACTCGATGGTTATAGGAGAGACGCAAATCTCCAACCAGGTGAAGAACGCATACGAGCAGTCAAGAGCGAAAAGTTTCACCGGCCTGTCGCTCAATTTCCTTTTCCAGAAAACCTTTGAGACCACGAAAAAGATTCACAGCCAGACCGGCCTCGCATCTCACAAAGCGTCCATCCCCTCGGTTGCCCTGGAATTTGCGAACGCGATTTTTGAGGACCTGGCAGGCGCGTTTGTGCTCGTCATCGGCACCGGCGAGATGGCAAAAGTGACCCTTGACGCGCTCAAGAAGCGCGGCGCGGTCAAAGTCGGCTTTGTCACCAAAACCGAGGAGCGCGCGGCCTGCTGGGAGGGTATGCACCAAGAGGCTGAAATAACCACCTTGCAAAATATCGATAATGTTCTTTGGCAGGCGGACATTATTATCTCCTGCACTGCGACCGATGAGCCGGTGATAACCGTAAATCAAGTCCGCCAAGCTCTTGCTCTGAGGAAAGAGCCGGGCAAACCGCTTCTCATCCTTGACCTGGGCGTGCCTCGAAACATCCCGGCCGAGGTCCGCCGCCTGGAGCAGGTTTACCTGCGCGACCTGGACGATCTCCAGCAGGTAGTTGATCGGAACAGGACGGAACTGGACGCGGAAATCGAGAAGGCCAAAGCGATAGTTGAGGAAAGCGTTTCGGATTATCTCAAGTTTTGCAGCGCGGCGACCGCGGCTTCAACCATACGAGAACTAAGGTCCAGCGTAAAGGATATCGCGGACAAGGAGCTGGAGCGCGCGCTGTCCAGGCTTGCGCATCTTTCAGAGGAGGACAAAAAGCAGGTTGAGGAGCTGGCGCACAGGCTTTTGGGGAAATTTTTGCATAATCCCTCGGAACGGCTCCGGGTACTCTCCGGTCAAGGAGACCCGCAAACCGCGATAGAACTGGCCCGGCTTCTTTTCGGCCTTGACCCTTTGCCCGGCCTGGACTGTTCGGAAAAGCCAAAGCCCGGCTCATAAGCCCTCCAGACAAATAAATCAACCGAAAGCGGTAAAACATTTTGCAGGCAATGACAGGGTTGCCAATTACTGTGATATATTTATGATAAAGTCAAATGGAGGACAAAAAGACCTGGTCCGAACTCCTGGAAGAATCCCTTCCCCGCAACCCTGTCTTGCATGAAAAACTTAAGGCCTGGCATCTGAATCTGGACCAACAGGCAAAAGTTATCCATTACAATCTGAGTAAGTTCAAAAATCTTAAAGGTCAAAGGCTGCTCGATTTCGGCTGCGGGGAAAGCGGGATCGCAGTTTATTTCGCGAAGCAAGGCCTTGAAACCTGGGCAACCGATATGCAGGAGCCGCCTTTATACAGAACGCGGGTGCGCGCGGAAGAAAACGGCGTCGAGGTCAAAACCTTCAAGCTAAATGAAAGAGGGATAGCCGAGGGCGTGGAAGACCATCAGTTTGACATCATAATCTGCCACGAGGTTATTGAGCACAGCTCGGCGCCTGGGATCACTATTTCGGAGTGGAAGCGGCTGGTGAAAAAGGACGGCCTGATTTATGTCACCTCTCCGAATCGACTCGGACCCAGGTGGTTCTTTTCCGATCCCCATTACCAGCTGCCGCTGGTTTCAGCGCTGCCCAAACGGGCCGCGGACTATCTTGTAAGAAAATTGCGCTTGGTGGAAAACGATGTGGTTCGTCTTTATAATCCGTGGCTGCTCGGAAGGATGTTTGTAAAATCTGGCCTGGAAATAGTTTACTCTTATCCGGATGAAGTGCGCGAAAAACTGACCAAGCCCCAGAGGATCGTTTCGCCCACCAAGAAAAAAATTTTCAGCATTCTCAATTGGTTCGGATTGACTGCGCTGATAATTTTTATCCTGCCGCTTCTGCACCTGTTTTCTGAAAGTTTGATCTTTATCTTAAAGCCCGCAGATTAGCATGCTCCGGACAGGCGGCGGTTTATCCGGAGGTCTGCCTCGAAAATGGGGCCAACCTGAAAACAGTAATGGAGAAAAACCATTATTTGACATCAGCCGAACTGTTTTTCAATATGTATTTAGGAGGTTGTTTCGCAAAGGCTGATGAAGCCGCGGCTGGTTTATTTTTTGTTCGGAGCGGTGTCGCTCCTTGCCCAGGTGATATTGATCCGCCGTCTGCTCAGCGTCTTTTACGGCAATGAGTTGACCATCGGCGCGCTCTTCTCCGGCTGGATGTTCTGGTCTGGAGCGGGAAGCTTGGGTTTCAGCCGGCTCTCGGACCGAAGCCGAAATCCCGAGCGCGGCCTTTCCATAATCTTTTTTATGTCCGCGCTGATTTTTGTTCTTGCAGCCGGGAGCACCTGGCTGGTGCGGTATATTTTGGGAGTTTCGCCAGCGGTGATGGCCGGATTTGAGTTTATCCTTTTTGCCGGATTCCTTTTTTGCGCTCCCAGCTGCATCCTGCTCGGAGCCGGGTTCAATTTCGCGGCGAGGAGTTTCAAGTCTGACGAGCAAAACCTGGTCCGGCTTTACATCTACGAGGCTATCGGCTCGGCTTTTGCGGGAGCGCTCAGTCTTTTGATGTCGGGAACTGTTTCGGCCTTCAGCCAGGCGCTGGTATGCGCGGCGCTCTCGGCTTTGGGCGGAACGGTTCTGCTTGCGCGGAAATCCGCGAAGCTGCTTGCAGCCGGCCTGACCGCTCTCTTTCTCGCGGGGCTTTTGGGATTTTCGAGCCGGATCGAAAACACCCTGGTAGCTGCCAGGTGGAGGGGCCAGGAGGTCGTTCTGGAAAAGGAGAGCAAATACTCAACGATCACGATTACCAGGAGCGAGGGCCAGACCAATTTCTGGCTGGACGGTTTCCCCGCTTTCAGTTTCCCCAACCCGGAATTTTTCGAGCAGGTCGTCCATCTTCCGCTGGCAATGTGCCAGAACCCTGCCAGGATCTTGCTCGTGGGCGGAGGCCTGGTTCCCGCGGCGCAGGAGATTTTCAAGCATCCGGTTAAGGAGCTGGTTTATATCCAGATCGACCCTGAACTGACTTTGCTGGAGCAAAAATATTTGCCGGGTCTGGATGCGCGGGGTAGAGAGGCCCGGATCAGGATTATTCACAAGGATGCCCGGATCTTCTTGAGGAGGAACCAGGAGCGGTTTGACGCCATTATTCTGAATCTGCCCAGCCCCGAGACCGCCAGCCTGAACAGGTACTACACCAGAGAATTTTTTGAGCTCGCGCAAAAAAATCTGAACCAAGCCGGAGTCCTGGGCCTGAGCATCGGCAGTTCCGGCAACTATTTGTCGGACGCGCAGGCAGAGCTTTTGGCTAACGCGGCCTTGACCCTGGGCCAGGTTTTTGAAAAGTTCGCGGTTTTGCCGCTCGGCCAAAACTATATTGTCGCAAGCGAGTCAAGCCCCTGGATCACTGAAAATCCTGACGAGATTATCGCCAGACTCAAATCCCGGGGCGTGCAAACGAAATATGTCCGGGAATATTTCCTCAGCGATAACCTGAGCCGGGAGCGGCTGGAAGCGGCGAGGAACCGCCTGAGCGGATTTATGAATCAACCGGCGAACCAGGACCTTCGCCCGCGCGGATATTATTTGTCCAATCTCCTCTGGCTGGAGCAGGCAAGCCCGGAACGGAGAGGGATAATCAAAAAAATTTGGGAGCTATCCAAAAAGCCTTTGTATCTCGGCCTGGCCGGGTATCTGCTCCTTGGCCTGGCATTGGTTTTCTGGAAAAGGCACAAGGCGTTTGCCAATCTGTCGATCTTTTCAGTCGGATTCGCAGGCATAGCTTCAGAGCTGATCTTGATGCTCGCGTTCCAAGCGGCGTATGGATATGTTTACTATCTGCTCGCCGGCCTGGTGTCCGCGTTTATGGTCGGCCTTGCCCTGGGCGCGTATTTATACCAGAGGTTCGAGCCGGAGATCACGAAGCGCGGGTTGTTGAGCCTTGTGCTGGTACTGATCCTGGAGGCGGTATCCGTCGCGCTGGCTTTGGCCGGCGTGGTTTGGGTTGTCAAATACTCTCTTTCCGAGCCGGTCACACTGGTATTAATTTTTGGACTTTTGATCCTGGTTGCGCTTTTTTCCGGACTTTGCTTCCCGATCTGCGCTCACCTGTTCAGGACGCCCGCGCCTTCAGACCTGGGATACACCGCCGGCTGGATAAACGGGTTTGACCATTTCGGCTCCTGCCTGGGAGCGTTTTTGGCCTCCGCATTTTTAATTCCGCTCTTTGGCCTCGGGTTCGGGCTATGGTATTTGATTCTGCTGATCGCCGCGGGACTGATCGCGGGCCTTGTCCTTATCCGCGGCTCATGATTTTTTCTTGACCGCGGGCCAAAGGTTCTTGGTGAGGATCATCGCGGGCACAGGCTCAGGCAGAAAGAGCGCGGCCCAGATCAAAAAAGTTCTTATTGCCCAGGGCTTGAAGCGCAAAGCTTCAAACAGATATTTGCGGGCTTGCCTGGGGTCGCCTTTTGCCAGCAGGGTTCTCGCGATTTGCCGGTCAGCGATGGGAATGCCCTCTCGCAGCAGGGGGTGGAGCCGGCCGCTTCGCCGCCAGCTCATAAGCTGGATGATTCTTGAGAAGTAAAAGCTCTGGTCAGAATTGCGGGCAAGGCCAGTGTCAAGGTTCCGCTTGATTGCGAGCGGCTTGTTGATGAAGCCAAAATCAATCGCCTGTTCAAACCCGCGCAAAAACATCTCCGCATCTTCGTTAACCTTCAAATCCTCCGCGAAAAAGCCCACTCTTTCAAAATAAGACCGGGGGAAAGCGGTAAAGGAGGTTATGATCGGGCTGTCAAAAAAGGTTGCAGCCGCGTTGGGGCCCGCGGCCGGGGGGTAAATGGAATAGTGAGACGGCAGGCGGAGGATGTTATCGGGAATTTCTTTTTTCCAGAGCATCCATCCGTCGGTGAAAGAGAGGCCGCATTCTTTGTGCGCGGAGAGAAACGCTATTTGCTCGGACAGGTATTGCGGCATCCAGACATCATCCGCATCGAGAAAAGCGATGATCTCACCGGAGGCGATGCTAAGCCCGCGGTTTCGGGCCGCGGCCACGCCCTTGTTTTTCTGGCGACGGATTTTAGCCCGGTCCGAATACGCGGCAATGATCTCAGGGGTCTGGTCGGTGGAGCCGTCATCAATGATTATGAGCTCAAGGTCGGGAAAGGTTTGAGCCAGGACACTCTCAATCGCGTCCTTCACCAAAGGCTGGTTGTATACGCAGATTATCGCGCTCACTTTGGGCATAGCGATTATTTTATTTTGAGAGCAAGAAATTGGCAATTCAGCTTCGCGTCCGGGAGCTATTGGACGGCTGAGGTCAAGCATTTTCCAGGCAAAATGATTTTACTTTTTTGAGTGAATGATATAAAAAGATGATGTCGGAGATTGCGAGGAGTATGGGAGGACGGAGATGATACAGGGGCATAAGCTTTCAGCGCCTCGGCTTATTTCTTTGAGCATCCTGGCCGCGTTTTTGATCTTGCTTCCGGCTTTTATGGCTCTTGCGAGAGCCGGCGGAGGAGGCGATTACCATCCTCCTTCAGAAGGCGGATACGGCGGGGGCGGCGGAGACGGCGGCGACCTGTTCGGGCTGGTCTTTGCGCTCGTATTCTCTCGGATGCCCTGGCCGTTCAAGCTGATCGTGATAGCCATAATCATCTTCGCAATAGTCGGCGCGGCAAGGAGGAAGAAGTCGCTTCTATCAGGCCGGATGAGCCAGGGGTCTGACGCTTCTCCTTACATTCCGGCCGCAGCCGGAGCCAGCGCGGTGAATGTGGGTGAGCAGACAGCTGAACTCAAGTCAAGAGACCCGAATTTCAGCCAGCAGCAGTTTGAAGACCTGGCCTCAACCGCTTTCTTTCGGATTCAGGAGGCCTGGAGCAAAAGGGATCTGTCGCTGGCGCGGGCGTTTGTCAGTCCCACGCTTTACGGAAGGTTTGAGGCGCAGCTTCGCGAACTTAAAAGCAGCGGCAGAATAAATAAAATGGACAAGCTTGCGGTCGGCTCGGTGGAAATCGCAGAGGCGGTTCACGACGGAGGATTTGATTATGTAACCGCGCGAATCAACGCCTCCGCGGCCGATTATATGGTTGACGAAAAAACCGGACAGACGATCTCAGGCTCAACCGAGCCGCAAGCTTTCACTGAATATTGGACATTCCTGCGCTCAGACCAAGTCAAGACCGTAACTGGTGGAACAGAGCTTGTCTCAAAGCACTGCCCCAACTGCGGCGCGCCTCTTCAAGTAAATGCGCTCGGCAAGTGCGATTATTGCGGTTCCGAGCTGACCTCCGGCGCGTTTTCATGGGTCTTGAGCGAGATAACCCAGGCCTCGGTCTGGAGGCCGCGCGCAACTGGCCAGACCGCGAGGCCAGCCAATATCTCTCCTCTGGCCGGAGAGCGTTATGTGTTCGGGCTGGTCAAATGCCCGAACTGCGGCGCCAATGTCCAGGACATCGCAGGCATAACCAACGAGCGCTGCTGGCGGTGCGGAGCGACCGTGCCGACCAAGCAGTAACTATTGTTTGGGGAAAAGCGCCCCTCGGTTTTCGAATCAACATCCTCGCGGCAAGCTGCGGTGATGGCCATTGCGCAACCCCGGTTTTTGAAACAGACGCAGCCGGCCGCTCATCAACGACCCGCTTGTTCGCTCACCTCTGCAAGTTTGCAGGGCGAACCGGCCGCTCTGGAAATACGCGGGTCGGAATTAGCTAAATTGACAACTCTCCGAAGGTTGAATTAAAATATTTATATATGCTGAAGAAGACCGCGCTGATCCTGGCTGGCGAGCTGGTTTTAATCCTCGGCCTGGTCGGATTGTTTGAGCTCCAAAAAGACCGGGAGAAAAACGAGCTGGTCGTGCGCTCAAATATGGTTGCGCTTTTCTACGCCAACCCCGCGCATTACTACCAGAAGTCTTATCGCCGCGAATTTTACGGCCTGGGTTATCCGGGCCCAAGCTCGATTTTCAAGAATCCGTTCCACATCAAATCAATCAGTTCCTTCAGCTCCGCCAATTTCAGCCAGTTCGAAGTTATCTTGAAAGAGGATATTGACCAATCCCCAGACCCGCATCTCAAGCACGCCTTTTACTACCCTCAGGCCAACCGCACCCAGGAGTACAAAAACACGATTGCGGTCAACCTTCCTCTTTTCCGGGAGGGAGAGAAGGCGCCCTATGGAATGATCCGGGTCGTGCACAACATAAAAAACCTGCCCCGCGATATTTTTTACAAGAACCTGCTCAGCTATATTTTGATCGGAATTTTCTTTAACGGATTTTTATTTGCGCTTATCTTTTCGGTTTTCCGTAAGCCCAGGGAAACCGTGGTCTATCTGGAGCGGGGGTATCTCAAGAATTACGCGCTGGGAGCGCTCAAGCTGCACCATAAAATCCTGAGCCAGATTATCGAGGACCACGAATCGGACAAAAAAGGCGAGAGCCCCGGCGAACCGGGGGGGCCGGCGGTTATTCAATTGGACCCTCGGGCCCGGCATCGGGATAAGAAAAAGTGAAGCAGATGGAAGCAAAGCCCAAAGTCAAAATTCTCATCGCCGACGATATGGAGACTTTTTTACGGCTGGAAAAAATGCTGCTCGAACACTCCGGGTTTGACATCATAATGGCCAAGTCCGGCGCGGAGGCGCTCAAGAAAATTCAGACCGAGCATCCGGACCTGGTTTTCCTGGACCTGATGATGCCGGACATCAACGGCGAAAATGTGTGCAGGTTTGTGAAGACCAATAAAACTCTGCAGCATATCCCGGTGGTAATGGTCACGACCAGGGCTGAAGAAGAGTATGTTGACCGTTGCAAAAAGGCCGGGTGCGATGATTATCTTAAAAAGCCCATCACTAAGCGAGACCTGTTAGACATGATCAGCAAGTTTCTGAAGAAAGAATAGGAGAACATTTACCAGCCTGCGCTTCGGCCAGGGACTTTAAGGAGGGAGCCTATGGCCAAAACCAAAATCGTGGCCACGCTCGGACCAAAAAGCAGCTCCGAACAGATGATCAAAAAGCTCATCTCCGCGGGCGTAAGTGTCTTTCGCCTCAATTTCGGCCACGGCAGTTACGACCAGCACCACCAATCGATCAAGCGCATCCGCCGGATTTCCGTTCAGCTCAATAAAAATGTCGCCATCATGCAGGACCTGAGCGGGCCCAAAATCAGGCTGGGCCAGCTTGCCCATGGCCGGGTCAGCCTTAAAACCGGCGCCATCATCAGGCTGTTCGCGGGACAAAAATCCGATGCCGACGACCTGCTCCCGGTCAGCTATCCCCGGCTGGCAAAGGAGGTCAAAAAAGGCGACCTGGTTTTGCTCGGAGACGGCGAGATCGAACTCAAGGTGGTTCAAGTCGAAAACGGCAAAGTCTATTGCCGGGTTCAAGCCGGGGGCTTGACCGCGTCGCGCAAAGGAGTTAATCTGCCCAGCGAGCGGCTGAGCGTTTCCGCAATCACGGCCAAGGACAAAAAAGACCTCGAATTCGGAATCAAGCAGGGAGTGGATTTCATAGCCTTATCCTTTGTCAGAAAGGCCGAGCACCTGCAAGAGCTCAGGAGACTTATAAAAAGGGCAGGCGGGAATGATATTCCGGTAATCGCCAAGATAGAGACCGACCAGGCGATTAAAAACCTTGATGAGATCATCCAGGCCTCGGACGCGGTTATGGTCGCGCGCGGGGACCTGGGGCTGGAGGCGCCGATCGAAGAGGTGCCGCTCCTTCAAAAAATGATTATCCGCAAAGCCAACTCCCAGGCAAAGCCGGTGATCACAGCCACTCAGATGCTCCAATCAATGGTTCACGAGAAGAGGCCGACCCGGGCCGAGGTCACGGATGTCGCAAACGCAATCTACGATGGAACCGATGCGGTGATGCTCTCGGAAGAGAGCGCGGTCGGAGAGTATCCGGTTGAATCGGTGATGATGATGCAAAGAATAGCGCGCGAGGCTGAAAAAAACTGGACCGGGGCCAGGGGTTGGGAGCAGCCTGGAGCTCCGCGCACCCGCACCATTCCCGAGGCGATCAGTTTTTCCGCGGTGAAGATGAGCGAGGATATGAAAGTGAAGGCCATCGTCACGCCGACCAGGAGCGGGAACACCGCGCGGCTGGTCAGCCGGTTAAGACCGCGTGTGCCCATTATCGCGATCAGCCCGAGAAAAGACACGGTGAAAAAACTGGCTCTGGTATGGGGCATAGAGGCTTTTTACCTGCCGGACATTGAAGATAGGCTGGACCTGCTCAAAACCGCGGCCGAATTCGCACGCAAAACCTTGAACCTGAAAAAGCGCGACCTGATCGTGATCACCGCGGGCGTGCCCATCCAGACCCCGCCCACAACCAACCTGGTCCAAATAAAAGAAATAGTCTGAAAACGCAAGCTTGCGCTCAAGTTCGGCCGCAGGCTCTGGCCCTGCCCGTTTGCGCCATTAACCGAGCGAGGGCCCTATTTAAGGTAGCCCAAGGCTCTGAGCCGTTCATCCAGTTCTTTTTGCTGCTCCGGCCGCGCTTTGGAAGGATGCAATCTGGACTCTAACAATGCTTTCTCCCGGTCCCAATCCGCGATCCTGGCTTTAAGCTCTTTGGCCGCGGAGGATTTTTCGGAATAAATGTCTCTCTGTTCAAGCGGATCCTTCTTCAGATCGAACAGCCAGCTTCTCCCGGTGAACAAGCCTACGATCAGCTTGTATTGCCCGGCCCGGACCATTTGCATCTCTTCCGGCATTTGCAGACCTTCCGCAAAAACCGGCCTTGAGCTGATTGTTCCGCGGTTAAGCGCAGGATAAAAAGACTTTCCCTGCCAAACCGGGTTGGGAGGTATCCCGATCAGTTCCGCCAGCGTGGGCGCCAAATCGAGCATCTGAACCTGCTGGTCAACAATTCCAGGCTTTAAACCCGCGCCCCAGATGATGAGCGGCGTATGAATCAACTCGTCATAAAGACCGGTGCTGTGCCCCTGCTGGCCGTGCTCCCAGAACTGCTCGCCGTGGTCAGCGGCAAAAATAATAACCGTGTTTTTCGCGAGTCCGCGGGATTCTACCTTGCGGATGATCTCTCCAATCTTTTCGTCGAGATACCTTAACTGAGCCAGATACAGGTCGCGCATATAATTCTTATCATTATTGGTCAACAGAGCGTAGCCAAGCCTGACATCACGCTCCTGCGGATGCGCCTGGTCCTCGGGCAAATGAAAGGGGTCAAACGGATTAAAGGGCGGCTTCAAATATCCCCGGTATTTGATCTCGCGCAGATATTGGTCCGGAGGATTATAAGGGTCGTGAGGGTTCATGAAATGCAGCCAGAGAAAGAAAGGCTCATCCCGCCGGTCAAGAAATTTCATTGCCTTCGCGGTGATCATAGCCGTGGTGTCAGGAAGCTGAGAGAGCCCCAGGAATCTCCGTGCCAGATAGTGGGTTTTTAATATAACCGGGCAAGAGAACAGGCGCTGCAGCCGATAATCGTGACGGATGACAACCGCCCGGTCAAAGCCTCGATGTATTCCCGAACTTCCACCCAGGATGTAGTTTCCAATCTCAGCCTGGTTTCTGTACCCGTAAGCCTTCAGCCGCTCCGCGATAAACTCGATATTATTTGGAGGCAGGAACGTTTTTCCTTTCACAAACATGGAAGGGTAAAGGGAACTGAGCATGCTGAGCATGCTGGTAAAAGTCCAGCGTGCCTGAGAATAAGCATTCTTGAAAAGAACGCCCTCCCTTGCCAGCCGGTCGATGTTGGGGGTCTGATTTTTGCCCGCGTAAATGCCCACCGCATCGGCCCGGCACGCGTCCGCGATAATAAATATTATATTCAGTGGATTTTGAGGCTTGCCTAGGACCTCGTATTTCCTGGCCGGCTCGCGGCTCCAGAGGGGAAGGCTTAACAACAAAACGGCAAAGAAGGCATAGGCGGCTGTAATGCCCGCGCTTTTTTTCGATAAACTCATCCGGCCCATCAGAACACTCGCCGCGAAAATAACCCCGGTTGCAAACACCATTGCCAGCCTCCCGGTTATTGAAAGCGGGCCCTTGAGCACCCAGAAGAGCACAAACATCGCGCTCAAGAGAGCCGACAGAGCTAGTATGAGAATGCCCGGCATCGCGGCGCCAAGAAAATTTTTTAAAAAACGGTCCCAGCAAATCTTTATCCCGTAGCCCGCGGCCGCGCCGATCGGGATAAAAAGCGCAAAATCCAGAAAAAGCCCCCAGTTGCTGTGAATCTTGGCATAAGCCTCAAAGAGGAGAGCCACGAATATGCCGGACATAGTTCCGGCAATGGTCCCGGAAAGATGAAGCTGCCGCTCCGCGGGAGCCGCGGCTGAACGCAGAAATCTATAAAGGTCCACGGCTATTAAAGTAACCAGGCCGAAGCCGGCGCCCATAGCTGCATAGAGCAGCTGGCTCAGGACGAATGCGACCAGCAAAAAGCTCAAGCCCTGTCCGCGAAGCTCGTAGATGGCATAAGAAAGACCTATCAGATAGTCAATTGATCCCAAAATGCTGCCTACCGCCGCGGCAAAAACCAAAATCTTCAACCGTTCCCGCATATTGAAAAATTCTAACCCCGAATCGTTTTTTTTTCAAAATCAAAAAGGGTGGCCGCTTGGTGGCCTCCCCCCATTTTTAATACCACTCATAATGTTAGGGTTTCCCCTTTTTCCTGGTTCTGGAAGCGGAGCGAAGGGCCAATCAAGCCCGCAGCGGAGCTTCCAGAACTTGCCGCTCGGCTGAA